>Ga0209400_1000944_pt1 | contig 24753 bp, 28 predicted proteins | sample M_130807_EF_Meta_FD_187313 | JGI IMG/M metagenome (GOLD analysis project Ga0209400, IMG submission 187313) | Freshwater microbial communities from Lake Montjoie, Canada to study carbon cycling - M_130807_EF_MetaG (SPAdes) (version 2) | ecosystem: Environmental > Aquatic > Freshwater > Lake... | reverse complement strand
GGCACTCATACTGTATCTGCTTATGTTTATAGTTATACTAATAGTACAACAATTCAAATTGGTATTAATGATATAGCTGCAAAAACTTCTTTCAATTTAGCTTCAGGTCCTATAATACTACAAGAAAGAGATGCGTTGTTATTATCTTCTGATAGCACTACAGATGTAACAGCGATTGTTTCTATATTAGAAGTGAATCGAGGAACGTTAACGAATTAAATGGAAGAAATAAAAATTGTTTGTGATTCAGAAATTGTAATTACAAATATAAAGACAGGTAAAATTTATAAAGATGAAGAAGAAGTTAAATTAGATACTTCTGCCAATCCTGAAGATATTAAAAGAGATGTTAAAATTATAGTACCACCAATACCTTTATTTAGTAAAACATAATGGACAATCATAGAAAGAGACTACAGTATTATAAAGAACAGGGTTCTGTTTTTAATAACGTTTTAGATATAGGAGCTTATGAAGGTGAGTTCTATACTATGTTTAAAGAGTTCTTTCCTAATGCAAATGTATTAATGATTGAAGCTAATGAAAAAAAAGAATCTATATTAAAATCTATTGGTCCATATAAAATAGCATTACTTGGATCTGAAGATAATAAAGAAGTTGATTATTACAAATGTAAAGATGGAGTACCCACAGGAAATAGTATTTATAAAGAAAACACTACTTATACTTTTGAACCTGAAAAAAGGAAGGCAATAACTTTACCTACTTTGTTAGGATCTGACAAGGGGTTTGATTTAATTAAAATGGATGTTCAAGGGTCTGAATTAGATATTATTAAAGGAGCAATACCTATCATTAAAAAAACAGATTCACTTTTATTAGAATTACAAACATTAGAATATAACCTAAAAGCACCTATGGCATCAGAAGTTATATCTTATGTACATAACCTAGGGTTTGATTTAGTTGATATACTTAACTTAATGTATTCAGAAAATCACTTGATTCAAGTGGATGTTTTGTTTATAAACAGAAATAGAAATGAATCCTAAAGGCGGAACAGAAATATTAAAAGAACAATTAATAGCTCAATTAGAACCTGGTTCAATTGATGGAGTTAATTTAATTGGTTCTATTTGTCATCCTTCATTAATACAAAAAGATAAGAAAAATGTTGTTTGGCAACATTTAAGTTATGATCAACCCAACGTTCAATATATGCGTGATCGTAAATATGTAGATTCTGTAGATTATTTTATTTACGTAAGTCATTGGCAATACAATAAGTTTAGAGAACATTTCCAAATACCAGAATACAAATCATTTATAATTAAAAATGCTACACCTAAATTTGAAGTAAAACCTAAATTAACTGAAGGTAAAATTAAACTTTTATATTCATCTACTCCCTGGAGAGGATTAGCTATTCTTATTAAAGCAATAGATATTTTAAATAAAACTAGAAATGATTTTGAATTAGATATTTATTCATCTACTAGAATATATGGATCTCAGTTTGAAGAATCTGAAAAAGGTAAGTTTGATGCTTTATTTGATAAATGTAAAGGAACAGATAATGTTAATTTCAGAGGATATGGTTTAAATGAACAAATAAGACAAGCCCTTCATGATACTCATATTTATGTATATCCATCTATATTTGAAGAGACCTCTTGTCTTGCAGTTATAGAAGCTATGTCTGCAGGATGTCATGTAGTAACAACTAATTATGGTGCTTTACCTGAAACATGTGGTGAATTTGCTACGATGATAGAATTTGATTCTAGTGTTCAAAACTTAATTGAAAGATATGCACAAACATTGAATTCAGTGCTAGACAACTATAAGAATAATCTCTATAAAGAAGATCTTGAATTACAGATAAAGTATTATGAGAAATACTATTCTTGGAATACAAGAATTGCAGAATGGAATAACTTTTTAAATTATGTCAAACAAAAAGCAGATTAAATTATTTATAGCAACACCAGCCTTTGGTCATCAAGTTACAACTAACTATATGAATAGTGTAATGAGATTTGTATCAACATCACACCCTAAATTACAAGTATCAACAGCAATACATTTACAATCAGGAATGGCATTAGTTACACAAGCTAGAAATAACTGTGTAGCGTCTTTTCTAAAATCAGATTGTACACATTTTCTTTTTATAGATGCTGACATTGGATTTGAACCAGAAGCAATTTTTAGATTGTTAGAAAAAGATGAAGATGTAGTCCTTACACCTTATGCTGTAAAAGGATTTGGTGCTAATTATGCTTTACAGTTTATAGTTCATTTTCCAGATAAAGATGATGTTAAATTAGGTAAAGATGGCTTTGTAGAAATTACAGCAGGGCCTACTGGTTTTATGATGATTAAAAGAGAAGCATTTGAAAAATTAAAAAAAGCATATCCAGATAAAAAAACAGTCAATAAACAATTAGTAGGTAATAAAGTAGAGATAATGGATGAAGATTGGTTTACATTCTTTGAAACAGGAGTTGATCCTAAAAATGGTTATTTAGGTGAGGATATTTGTTTCTGTAAATTATGGGTAGATATAGGTGGAAAAATTTATGCAGATGCTACAACAGAATTAACACACTTTGGTGGCCATGCTTTTAAAGGCTCATTAAGCTTAATGTTTAAACCAAAACCAGTTGACCTTACAATAAAATCGTAGTATTTTATACGTTTCAGGATATTTTAAGCCTGCCTTAACAATTTAATTAATTAATAGCAAATTGCATGAATAAACAATTATATGGAATTAGTAGTTTAGCACCTAGGCAGCATTATTTATTTGGTGGAATAACAAAGAAAATAAGAAACATTATACCTAATGAATTAGGTCAAATAGCTTCTGCTGCAGCTCCTTTTGTTGCCGCAGCTAACCCACTGGCTGGAGCGGCATTAGCTGCATTTGGTTCCTTTGATAGAACGGGTAAATTAAGTGATGTAGTTAAGTCTGCAGCTATAAATTATGGTTTAGGACAAGCATCAAGATATATTGGTGGAGCAGGTTTTCAAACTCCCGATCAAGGAATAGCTTCTTTTGGAAATTTATTTCAAGGAAATACTGCCGGATTTCTTACAAGTCCAATAGGAACAGAAACTGGTTTACAACTTGGACAATATGATTTTTTTAAATCAACTCCAACTCAAAATACAGTATTAAATTCTGAAGTATCTGGAGCAGAAAGAATGTATCCTTCTAGTCAATATGCTGATCCTGAATTTTCTGACTTAGGTGTAAATAGAGAAGCAGGCCAATTGTATTCTGAAGATTATCTAAAAAATGCTCCTGAATTTAAATCTACTACTGGATCAGGTTATACAGACTTAGGTAAAAAAATAATTAGTCCAGATACTACATTAGCAGATAGGTTTTCAGCTATTAAAGATTTAGGTTCAAAAGCATTAAAAGATATTTATACAACACCAATAACAGATGCTAGTGGAAAAGTAGTTGATTCTAAATTAGATAAAACTGCTCTTATTGCAACTTTATCTGGCGCTAGTACTTATATACAAGCTAAGAAAAAAGCTGATGAAGCAGGTTTAACAGATGAAGAATTTAATGAAGAAATTTATCAACAAAATAAAATAGCACCTTTTAAAACAACTTTTTCACAAAGATTACAACCATCTTCTTTTGGGATAACTACAGCTAAGGATGGTGGAAGAATAGGGTTTAGAGATGGTATTGGACCAATGAGCAATAATAGAATATCTCAAATAATACAATTAATAAGAGATGCTGAATCCGTAGGAGATATTGAAAAAGCAGAAGAACTTAGATTAGATTTATACAGAGAAACTAAAAAAGCTGATGGTGGAAGAATAGGTTTTGAATCTGGTAACTTAGTATTACCTAAATATAAAGAAGGACCAGGAAATAAACAAATTAGATTACAAATGGAAAGAGCTGCTAAAAAAGCACAAGAAGAATATATGCAAAGAAAAATTGAAGAACAATTATTAGATAAAAATTATAATGAACAATCTATGTATGATTGGAAAAAAACTCAAAAAGAATTATTTGATATGGCTCCAGAAGAAGGATATCCACCATTACCTGAACCAAAAAAACCAGAGGGTGTATTAAGTATTAAACTAACAGAGAAAAAAGCTAAAGGTGGAAGAATAGGTTATGCCGATGGAACACCGGCTGCTGGTCTTGTATTTAATCCTGAACCTTACGAAGGACCTTATTCAGGACCTTATATTGTAGGTGGACCTAGACCAGGACAATATTATAGTGAACCAGGTAGTTCTCTTACTTCTTTAAATGTGCCTAGATCAGATTTATATAAAATGACAACTGCAAATATTATGCCAGGAACAGGTGGATCAACAAGCGGTGGTTCAGGTTTTGGTGGAATGGAATCTTTAATTAAACAAATTATAAAACAACCTTATGTTCCAACTAATCGTCCAGTAAATGATCTTTATCAATATTATTTAAATAATGAAAACGATTCTGATGTAAAAAATCAAATATTAGACGCTACTAGATCTAGATTTAATAGAGCTAATGGTGGTGTTATGGATGTTGCTCCAATGAGAATGTTAAAAGGAGGAATACCTGAAATGGATTTAAGAGCTAAAGGTGGATATGTACCTTATGGCAAAAAAGAAAGAGCAGATGATGTACCTGCTATGTTAAGTAAAAATGAATTTGTATTTACTGCAAAGGCTGTAAGAAATGCAGGAAATGGAAGTATTAACAAAGGTGCCCAAAAGATGTATAAGTTAATGAAATCTTTGGAAAATAAATCAGTAAGAAGGTAATTAAATGGCAGATCAAACAACCACAACGATAGCACGTCCGGCCCCGTATTTAGAAGCTGCTGGTCAAACCTATTTAGATTTATTAACACAAAAAGTAGGTCAAGCTCCAACTGCTCAACAGTTGACAGCTATGTCACCTCAAATTGCAGGACAAAACGTATTAACACAACAAGCTCAACAACAAGCGGCAACACAAGCAGGACTTGGTGCATTATCATTTGATCCAACAACAGGAGCAGTTACAGGAGTAGGACAGGGAACAGGTATTGCAGGATATCAACCTTTCTTAAATCAAGCTCAACAATATTCAGGGCCACAGGCATATCAACAATTTATGTCTCCGTATCAACAAGATGTTATTAATACAACTTTAAGTCAATTTGATATTCAAGCACAAAAAGGTTTAGCACCTCTTGCAGCTACAGCTGTTGGAGCAGGTGCATTTGGTGGAGCAAGACAAGGAATTCAACAAGCTGAGTATCAATCATCTAGTGATTTAAATAGAGCAGCTTTACAAGCTCAGTTATTACAACAAGGTTATGGACAAGCACAACAATTAGCTAATCAAGCTTATACACAACAAGCACAACTTGCATCATTGCAACCTTCATTAGCTCAAACAGGAATTACACAATTAGGTGGAGCAGGAACACAAAACCTTGCTTACCAACAAGCTATATTAGATGCACAAAGACAAGCAGCAACACTTGCTTATCAAGAACCTTATACAAGATTACAAGCTTTAGGTTCTGGTATCGGTGGTTTATTAGCTGGATACCCACAACCTGGATTTGCACAAACAACTGGTCCAGCTCCTGCTACAGTTAGTCCATTAAGTCAAGCGCTTGGTACTGCAGCTGGTATTTATGGTTTAGGAAGTTTATTTGGTGGTAAATAAATATGTACAATAGAGTTTTAAAAAGACCAATGTTTAGGAAAGGTGGTCCAGCTGACCAAGGATCAGGGATCATGTCTCATGTTGAACCTAGAAGAAATTTTGAAGGTGGTGGTGGATATTTTGAAGACGTACCCTTTGGTAGATTGTTATCTAATCTAGGTGAAGGAGTTAAAACTAATTTAATTAAAGAACCCGCTGCCGCAATTTATAACTTAGGTGCAGTGCCTATTAATTTAACAAGTGAGTTCTTTACAGGTTATAATCCAGGTTTTTCAGGTGAAAGATTATTTGGATTAGAAGGTAAAACAGATCCTTTAACATTTAGTACTTATAAACCAGACACAGCTAAGTTTTTAGGTTTTAATACAAGTGCAAAACCTGGTTATACATATGATAAAAGCAAAGGTATTACTACATTAGATATTGGTAAAACTTATGAAGCACAGGCTAGACAAGAAGAACAAGCAGCTATTGATAGAGAAAAACAAAAACAAATAGAACAAAACCCACCTAAGGTTAATACAACTAAATTTAATGAAACAGATAAAACTGCTCCAGTAACTCTTGCAGATAAAAAAGCAAGAATTAAAGAAGAGGCTGGTTATTTAAAAGAATTATTGGGACAAGAAGATTTAGGAAAAGGTGAATTAGCGTTAGTAATGTCTGCTGCTTTAAGTACACCGGGTACAATATCGGATAAAATTAATGCTGCTGTTAAATTAGCTATGCCTTTAGCTAAATCAAAAGAAAAAGAAAACAAAGATTTAATATTAAAAGCTTATGATGCATATAGGGAACGAGAAAAAGCAGAAATAGCTGCTGGTAAAGCAACAGATATTGAAAGAAGAGCTATTGGTATTGCTGAAGCTAAAACAAGAACATTACCTAAATCTGTGGGTCCTAATGGAGAAATTTTATATAAAGATGAAGATGGTAAATTAAAATCAGCACAACAATTAAGAGATGAACAAATGTTATTAAATGAACCTGTTTCAAAAGAAATGCAAATATCTGCATCATCAATTGGTAGTCAAAGTACTAAAAAAGATATTATTAGAATTGCATCAGAAATTGAAGAAACAAAAACTAATATAGAAAAACTTAAAGCTGCTGGTAAACAAAAAGAAGCAGATAAAGCACAAGAATCATTAAATGGTCTTTATAAAAAATTTAACCTATATAGAGCAGAACCTGCTTTTAAAATGCTACATCCAAGTCTTGTAAATCTTAAAAAAGGTGGCAGAGTTAAATTAGCTTCTGGTTCTGAAGTTGAAGATTTAACTGATGATACTACCGATGACACAGAAGTAGATAAATTAGAAACATCACAAATGACAGCACAAGGTCAAACTACACCTATTAAACCAGTTATGAAATTAACTTATGGTGAATTAAGAGCTAGATTACCAAAAGAAATAACAAATGATGTAGTTCAATTATTATCTATGAGTGAACAAGCTTTGCAAGATTTTGCATATATTTCAACTCAATCGGATGTAAGTAAGTTTAATGTAAAATATGGTGTTAATTTAGTGTTACCGCCAGTAGGATAAAATCCAATGGCTAATTTAGATTTATTTAATATATTAAGTTCTATTCAAAGATCCGAAGAAGAAGAAGAAATTGTACCGGCAAAAGGTGCAGATGCTAGTATTGGTGATTATGCAAAAGATATACTTATTAATGCACCTGCAAAAGGAATAAGTTTAGCTGCAAAAGGATTATTACAACTTGGTGCTATTCCAGTAGATTTAGCATTTAACACTGATTTTTTAAAAAAATTAGATAATGTATTTACTGAAGAAGGATTTTTTAAATCTCCCGATGTAAAAACAGGCATAGGAGAACTTGAAGCTTTACTTTTTGAATATGGATCTCTTGGGGGACCTGTAGTTAAACTTTTAGGTAAACTTCCAGCTGTATCAAAATTATCTCAATTTACAAAATTATCTGAAGTAGAAGGAGCTGGAGCAAAAGGAGTAGAACTTGCTAGAAGAGCTGGATATTTTGGAGCTGTTGGCGGTATCACTGATTTTGTTGCTTCTGTTCCTGAAGATAGTTCAACTTTAACTGAGAGTTTTGGTTTAACAGAAAAACCAGATGTTAGAAGTCTTGAAGGAAGAGATAGAGCAGCTGCAACGTTATCTGAAAAATTAAAATTTGGAGCAGAGGGTTCTGTAGTTGGTGGTGCTATACCTTTATTACCAACGGGTTTAACATTAGGAGCTAAATATGGAATTATTAAACCTTTAAATTATGCAACTCCAGTATTAGGTGGAATATATAGAGCAGTTGAATATCCAGTATCAAAAGCAATACAATCTGTTGTTGGAAAAGAAGAAGTAAGTGCTTTACAACAAGCTGTTAAAAAAGGTGTAGCATTATTAGATAGTACAGTAAAACGTCTTCCCCCAAATGAGCAATGGAGAAATATTAAAGTAGAAAATGGATTGGGAGATCAATTATTAAGAAAAATAAGAAGAGTTCAAGATTATTTTACAACAGCTGGACCATTAACACCTGAAATAAAAAGAATACAAGATTTAAAAGATAATGCTATTGCAGCTAAAGTAAAAACAGCGGATACCTTGCTCCGTGAAATTGAAGAAGCTCAACAAGGTATAGTAACAAAATATAAAATAGATCTTTTCGATACAAATAAAGATTCTTTAAATATGATTCAATATAAAAATAATCAACTTATAGATTTTGTAAAATATAAAGGGTCAAAATTTATTGAAACAGAAGCTGGAGAGCAAATATTAAATCCAGAATATAAAAGATTATTTGGAGAATTGGATCCCGTAGTAAGAAAAGATGCTTTAAGATTAAGAACTAAAATACAAGATTTTGAAAACGAATTTAAAGATTTTAGAAACGAAATAGATTTTCAAGGACAAGCTGCAACAGATTTAGATACTCGTATGAAAAAAATATTGCCTGCATTTAATAATGAAAAGTTTTTATTTGATCCATTAAAAGAAAAAGAAGCTATGAAATTTTATAGAGAACAAATATTAGGAAACAAAGAATTAAAAGATGAAGTTCTTAATATTGCTAATAAACAAGCTGGAAAACAAGTTACTGAAACATCTGATGAATTTTTTAAGGCTTTGGATAAAGCCACTGAAAGTAAAGTTTTAGATTTAAAAAATTGGGCTATTAGATCAGATTTAGATCCACAAACTATATTTAAAGGAGTTGCAAATAGAACTGTTGTAGATGCCTCAACGTTAAAACCAGGGGAATATTTAGATCAAAGAATAAAAAGTTTATTATCTGTTCCTAAGGATTCTTATGTAATGATAAATGGAGTTAAAACAGAAGTTCCAGCATATAATATGAGAACTGCTGTGTTAGATAGCGTTATTTCTCAAGCTAAACAAATATACGGAAGAAGAGCTTATGATGAATTTGCTAAACGTGGTGTTGAAGATGGGTGGTTATTTACTAAAGACTCTGCTGTGTTAAGAGGAATGGATACATCTAAGCTAAGACCTATCATAAGACCTAATGGACCAGAAAACATATTAACAGATAGTCAATTATTTAAAGGTGAATATTATGCTCTTCCGGAAATATCTCATGCTTTATCTTCTAATAGAGTAATAACAGATAGTTTATATGATCTTCCATTTTATAAAGAATTTATGACTTTAAAAACAGGAGCACAATTATCAAAAACACTTGGATCTCCTGTTACTCAAGTTAAAAACTTTACAACCGCTGGATTTTTTCCATTGATGAATGGTTTAATAGGTGGAGAAATTAGTTTTAGAGATGCTATGAAATTAGTTGCAACTGATGTTTTTGGTGGAGCAAGAACTTCTGTTGAACAGCTTAATAAACTTGAAAACTATATTACAAGAAATGTTATGAGTCAAAACGTTCAATTAGAAGAAATGAAAAATATTTTAAATAAAGCAAAAAATGGAAGATTATCTTTTGATACTTTAATGAAATCCCGTTTTATGTCTAAACTAGGTGATGTTTATCAAGGTTCTGATAATATTTGGAGAGTGTACACAGATACTGCTTATCAAGGCTCATTAAGACAAGCTTTTGGAAATCCTGATGATATTTTAAGAATGGCCGCTGGACCAGACAAAGCAGCATTAGAAGAAAAATTTTTTAAAAATGTTAGGGAATGGTATAGAGATATAGCTAAGGAAAAATTTATAGAAATTAATCCAATAACAGGACAAAGAAAAAATGTAAAAGATGCCTTAGAAGATATGTCGGCTTATTTAACAAGTGCTACAATTCCTACATATAACCAAGTGCCTAAAATAATTCAGGAAATACGAAACCTACCTCTTGGTAATTTTATAGCATTTCCAGCTGAAATATTAAGAACTACGTCTAATATTGTAGCTTTAGGAGCTAGAGAATTAACAAGTACGAATCCATATATAAGACAAATGGGTGCTAAAAGATTAATTGGTGCTACTACAGTATTAGGTGGAATTGGGACAGTTGCAACAAAAACAGCTCAGCATTTTACTGGAGTTAGTCAAGAACAATTAGATTCTTTCCAAAGATCTTTTGCTCCTTCTTATCAACAAAACTCTACTTTAATACCTATCACGGCTCCTGATTCTGAAGGAAGATTTAAATATTATAATTTTTCATATACAAATCCATACGATGCTTTAGTTACTCCTGTTAATGCAATATTAAAAAGTTTTGCTGATGGAAAATTAAATAAAGATAGTGTTGATACTATTGTTATGAATTCTTTATTTGGTGGAGCTTTTGGTGGTAGAGGAAGAAAAGGTGCAATAACAGAATTTTTAACTCCTTTTATGAGTGAATCTATTGGAACTGAAAGAGCTATAGATCTTACTGTTAGAGGAGGAAGAGCAGCTAATGGAAAAATTATATATTATAAAGATATTGATCCCCCAGGAGTTAAAATAGCTAAAGGTATTAATCATTTATTGGGTGGATTAGAACCAGGTGCTGTGACATCAGCAAGAAGAATATGGGATGGTGTAACTGGAAGATTTACTGATTCTGGTACAATAAGAGATGCTAGAGATGAATTAGTTGCTTTAATGTCTGGAGTAAGACTAGAAGAAGCTAAACCAATATCAAGTATTCCTTTCATAGTAACTTCTTATAATAAAGATAAACAAGGTATTGGAGGAAAATTTTCAAGTATTGCTTATAATCCAGCTTCTTCTCCTGAAGAAAAACTTTCAGCTTATAAAAATTATATAATGGAAAGTTATGCTACTCAAAATAAAATGCACACAACAATAAAAGATGGTATAAATTTAGGAGTTAGTAAATTTAAGTTAAGTGATCTTTTGGAAGATAGACTTACTGAAAATGAAGTAGATAATTTAATAAGTGGTAATTTTGTATCTCCATCAATTAGTGAAAAAGCTTTTGATTCTATGTATGAAAGAATAAAAGGTGAAGATCCTATTCAAGCTTTAAAATTAAGATCTCAAAATAGAGAGGTATTTAATATATTTGAAAATATAAAAGACAAGATGAGTAGACTTAAATTAGATATTCCACTTCAAGAAATAGAAAAAGCTATTGATAGGTTGTTAACCCCAAGTGTTATAAAAGTAAGGGATGTTAAAAAATCTACTCCTTATATAAGTCCTTCATTTAATACTGGACCAACAAGTTCTAATATACAACCTCCTACACCTGTTTCACCTGCTTTATCTCAACAAGTAGCTTCTGCTTCTCAAAATTTAGGTTCAAGATATGGTTTGACTCCTTCGGGCTTGACAAGAACTGAAACTGCTTTATTAAGCCCTACAGAACAACTAATAAGATTAGGACAACGACAAACAGGACAAGTATAATGGCTAATGGAAAAGAACCAAAAACAACTGGAGAACATATTGTAGCTCTTTACGGCCATATAACAGGTCTAAAAAGAGATCTTAGAGAACTTAGAGAAGAATCTTCTGAGATGCATAATAAGTTTGAAAAAAAATTTGATTCATTAACTTGGTGGATCATTGCTGGACTTGGTTCAACAATTGCAATTTTAATTGGGATAGCTTTACATTTGTTAAAATAATTTGTTGCATATAGGTTAAAAAAACTATATTAGGCGATTATGAATAATAAATTACTTGTGCATAAGCATTTAATTGTCCGAGCAGAAGCTAAAAATCCTCCTATGAATGAAACTATTCTTACAGAGTGGTTTAAAAAGTTTATATATGAAATAGGAATGAAAGTTATGATGGGTCCTTATGTTAAATATTCTCATATGGTTGGTAATCGTGGAATTACAGGCGCTGCTATTATAGAAACATCTCATATAGTAATGCACGTTTGGGATGAACCTGACCCCGCCTTGCTTCAGTTTGATGTTTACTCATGCGGTGAATTTGATCCTGAAACAATATGTGAAAAAATAAAGAAAGATTTTAATACAACAAAAATTGAATATAAATTCCTCGATAGAGAACACAATTTAAAAGAATTACATAAAATAAGCTACTTGAAATCAGAAAATTAATTGTTATATATCCTTCAGGTTGCATCATGTGGATGGACCTATTAACTTGCTTAACAAAGGAGATAATAATGACTTTCAGTTCATTATTCCCAAACAATGGTTTACTTGATGTAAACAAAATACAAAAAGAAATATTCAACGGATCAACAAAGTTTTTTGATGATGCGTTTGAAAATATTTTTGACACGTGGTCAAAAGTACAATCATTTCCATTCTATAACGTAGTAAAATACTCAAAAGGTAAATACGGTTTAGAAATCGGTTTAGCTGGATACAATAAAGAAAACGTACTTGTAGAAGTTAAAGACGGTATCTTAACAGTAGAAGGCAAAGTAGAAAATAAAAATGTAGACTATGTAAAACAAGGTCTAGCATTTAGAAAATTTTTCAAACAGTTTGAATTAGCTAAAGATGTGATAGTTGATGAAGCTGAAATGAAAGACGGTTTACTTAAAATTAAATTTGGTTTTAACGAACCTAAAGAAATTGAAGGCGTTAAAATAGACATTAAGTAATGATACCTTATAATGAGGAGGAGTGGAAATTTATATCCACTCCTTCAATTCTTCTCCCATAATTTGGGAAGCAATATCAATCTTCTTACGAAGAGCCTTTACGATTTTTTCATCTACTGTGTCCTCTGCTATGATATCAATATAAGTCATTTTTCTAGTTTGACCTGCTCTATTGATTCTAGCTTCTGATTGAGTTCTTTTTTCTAAATCATATCCATTAGAATAATAAATCATTACATTAGCTGCAGTTAATGTGATTCCATATCCACCAGTTTGTGGGGTTCCAATTAAGAATCTAACTTTACTATTTTGATTTTGCATTAATTTAATATTATTTTGTCTTTCTTCACTTGGAGTATCTCCATAATAAGTTACAAACGAATCAGCTCCATATTTATTTGTTATAGCTTTAACAATAGATTCAATATCATGTTTATAATGAGCCCATATAACAGCTTTGTTTTCTACCTCATCTAATATTTCCATTAAAGCATCTAATCTTTCATTTTTAATTTCTTGAACTACACCATCATCAGATTTAAAATGACCACAAGTTATTTGATGTAATCTCATTAATTGAACTAAAGCAGTAGCGGTTGTCATAAGTTTACCATCCATTTGTGCTAATGCTATTTCTTTCATAGATTCATATATCTTTTTTTGTTCTGAACTTAATTGAATAATTCTTTTTGTATATGTATAATCTGGTAAATCCAGGCAATCTTCTTTTAAAATTCTAAAAGAAAAAGGTTCTAGTTTTTCTGAAAGTTCTCCTAAATTTTTATAACCAACAATAACTTGAACAGATCTTCCTCCAAAGTTTGCAGTTTTTAAAATTGCATATCTGGTTTTAAATGCATAATAAGATGTGTAGTCTAATAAACCATCATCTAAGAATTCACATTGTTTGTATAAATCTAACGGAGATTTAGTTATTGGAGATCCAGTTAATATTCTTCTATATTTTGCAGATTTACCTAAACCAACAATAGATTTAGTTCTAATAGCATCTGGGTTTTTAATTGTAGTTGATTCATCTATTGCCATTAAAGTTTCATGGCAACTCATAAATTTATAAGCAAATTCTAAACCTTTTTTAGTTGAGAATGCTTCAACATTCATTACTAATATATGAAGATCTGTTCCAGGTTCAAATAAAGAATCTAATAATGTTTTTTGTGATTGATTAATATTAGATTTCCATAACACCATTTTCTTTTCTATATGCGTTGGCATATGATTTGGAATTTCTAGATCAAACCAGTTTTGATAGACACCTTTAGGAGCTATTATAAGAGCTCCATTAATTTTGCCTTTATCATAAAGCATGGCTATATTATCAATAAGAACTTTTGATTTACCAGTTCCCATTTCCATAAAATAAGCAAATGCGGCTTTATTCCATGACTTTTCTAACGCAGTTATTTGATGCGCATATGGTTTAGTTTTAAATTTATAATGCATAATATTTTACTTTATCTTTCTATAAAAATACATTATATCACAGTTATAATTTATATGTCAAGTAAAGAAAGTATGGACACAACTGTATACGTAATACAAGAATTACCAGGTACTAGAGTAGGTCAACCCAAATTTAATATTATGGGTGCGGCTAAATTTGGTAAATTAAAGGTATTGTTACCAGAATATTCACAAATGGTATTGAGTCCAGGTCCTCTTATTTTAAAATTAAGATCTTTATTAAAAGATTACACAGAAAAAGATTATTTACTACTTACAGGTGATCCTGCAATTATTGGTGTAGCATGCTCTATTGCTGCAGATATTACAAATGGTAAATATAATTTATTAAAATGGGATAGACAAGAACAAGTTTATTATCCAATAGAAATTAATTTATTTGAGAAAGGTTTAGTTGATGAAAAATAATTTATTCTATATGTTGACATATAGATAAATAAGTAGTATATTAATTTTAAATGGGCAAATTAGAAAGAAAGTTAACAATAAAAAGAAAGATAAAACATGAATATAAACTTTGAACAAGACCAAACAGAATCTATTACACAGGTTAATGATGCTAAATCTTTATCTGATCAAGTTCTTAAATTAAAAAGTCTTGAAGATAAAATTGCTTTAACAGAAGCAGCTTTAAAAAAATTACAAGAAGAGGCAGATATTCTTTCAGGTGATGTCATTCCTACAATGATGCAAGAAATGAATATCTCAACATTGAAATTAGCAGATGGTTCCGCTGTAGAAGTGAAACCCATCTACGGTGCTTCTATTTCCGCTGAAAGGAAAGAAGAAGCATTTAACTGGCTTCGTACAAACGGTCTAGGTGATCTTATTAAAAATGAGGTTACCGTTTCTTTTGGCCGCAACGAAGATAACAAGGCAATTGCTTATGCAAACCTTGCGGCAGAGCGTGGATATCAACCTTCCCAGAAATTAAAGGTTGAGCCCATGACTCTCAAAGCATTGGTCAGAGAGCGTATCGAAGCTGGGAAAGATATGCCCTCTGATCTATTTAACGTGTTCGCAGGAAACAGAACCAAAATAATAAGGAAATAAACATGAACAAAGCACAAGGCAACATGGACCAAGGAACAAAAAAGTCCAACGCAGTAGTTGAGAAAGTAGCTGCGGGAGCTTTAGCTGTAAGCATTTTTGAAGATGATGCAGATAAAGGTCTTGGTAATATAGGTCATGATGATCTAGCATTACCTTTTCTTAAAATACTAGGACAATTATCTCCAGAGGTTAATAAAAGAGATGGTAAATACGTTCAAGGTGCAGAACCTGGAATGATTTACAATTCTGTAACTGGAGAATTATTTGACGGTGAAAAAGGAATCAACGTTCTACCGTGTCATTACAAATTAGAGTATATTGAATGGCAAGATAGAGGTGAAGGTTCTGGTGCTCCAGTTGGAATTCACCCATCTTCAAGTGATGTAATGACTAAAACAAAAAGAGATGCTTCTTTTAAAGATAGATTACCTAATGGTAACTATATTGAAAAAACTGCAAGTTATTTCTTAATTGTTTGTGGTCAAACTCCAACTACAGCTTTACTTGCTATGAAATCTACGCAATTAAAGATAAGTAGAAAATGGAATAGTATGATAACTGGTATTAAGATGAAGGGTAAAAACGGATTATTTACTCCAGCATCTTTTAGTCATATTTATAAATTAAGAACTGTTCAACAATCCAATGATAAAGGTACATGGTTTGGTTGGGAAGTTACAAAGGTTGGTCCTGTAGAGGATGCTCTTTTGTATCAACAAGCTAAGTCATTTGCTGAAAGTGTTTCTAAGGGAGATGTTATAGTGAAACACGGTGAATCTAACGGATCTGAAAAAGGATCTGAAGCTCACTTTTAGTTTTCTCTCGTTACTTATCGTGGGCAAGAAATTGCCCACGTAAAAACATAAAGGGCTATATGGAAAGAAAGTTTATTGAAATTTTTACTGGTTTAAAAAGAGATTTTGGAATAGCGTATTTTGATAAATCTATAATAGATCCAGAGACAGGAAAGAAAAAACCAACTTATGGTTGGGCAGATAAACCAATTACAGATCAAGATTATTTAGATCATTTAAATGGTAAAAAATCTATAGGTATTCAACCTTGTAATGATGAAGGTAAGGTATTATTTGGCGCTATAGATATAGATTCAAAAGATTATAAAGATTTTTCAGTTAAAAAATATTTAGATATTGTAAGGGAATATGATCTTCCATTAATACCTATTAAATCAAAAAGTGGTGGCTTACATTTATATTTATTTTTAAAATCATATGCTAAAGCACAGTTCGTAAGAAATTTTTTAGATACATTATTATTCACGCTAAAGCTTCCAACTAAAACAGAAATATATCCTAAACAAACAGAATTAGGTCAAGATGCAGAAGGTAAGTTATCTGTTGGTCAATTTATAAATCTTCCTTATTTTAATAAAAATGACAGAGTAGCAATTAATTTTGATGGTAAACCTTTTACTTTTGAACAATTTATTCAAGTCGTAGAAGCAAATCAAAAAACAGTAGATGAATTAGAAGAGTTTTCATTAGCCCATGTGAAAACTGTACTACAGGGAGGCCCATCCGAGTTTGATGATGGTCCTCCTTGTCTACAGATAATGGCTAAAGAATCATTAACAGATGGTAGAGATAGATGGTTATATAATTATATGGTGTTTGCTAAAAAGAAATATCCAGATAATTGGGATAAGAAAGTTATTCAAGCTGCTCAAGATTATTTTAAGAGAAATGAACAAGGTATAAATGATTGGGATGAGAAAAAAGTTAGAGATAAAATTAGATCTTGGAAAAAAGATTCTACTAAAGGACATTCTTGTACACAAGAACCTATAGTTAGTTATTGTATGAAATCTGAATGTTTAAAAAGAACATTTGGTGTTGCTTCTGATAGAAAAAGAATGTTTCCAAGTTTAACTGGATTACAAAAAATTAATTATCCAGAACCACAATATACTTTCAATGTAGAATTACCTGGAGGTAAGGTTAAAAATATAAGAGCTAAGTATATTGGAGAAGTAAATCAACAACAAGAACTACGATCTTTAATAATGAAAAGTGCTGATATATTTGTTCCAACAGTTAAAACTTTTGAATTTGAGGAAATTATAAATAAATTATTTCCACCTAAGGATGTTATCAATCCTCCTAAAGGAACTACTCCTGATGAACAGTTAGAAGAGTACTTAAAAGAATATCTTAATGGACCACAAGCTAAGTCACACGCATCGTTTAAATCTGGTGCAGTATTAATAGAAGATGAGTATGCTTATTTTAAATGGTCTAGTTTTTGTAATTTATTAAAGAATAAAGAATTTAAAGAAAATAAAATGATAGTTGCTCAAAAAGTAAAAGATTTATTTAAAGCTGAATTTGGTCAATTAAAAAGATTTCCTAAAAAATTAAATGAAAAAGAATCTCATGATCCAATAGAGGTCGTTAAGATACCTATGGATAAGTTTTCTAAAAAACATATAGAACCCGAAGTAATTAACATTAAATCTAAAAAAGATATAATGTAATGATTAAAAAGGTATTAGGTCCTCCAGGAACAGGTAAAACAAGAAGACTACTCAATGAAGTAGATAATTATTTAAGGAAAGGGGTTCCTTTAAATAAGATAGGTTATTTTGCTTTTACAAGAAAAGCAGCAAATGAAGCAAGAGAAAGATTTTTAAATTTAAATAAAGATCTTGTAAAAACAGATGTTAAATTTTTTCAAACCCTACATTCTTTAGCATTTCATTCATTAGGTATGAGTGAAGAAAATATTATGCAACCGGTTCATTATGAACAATTAGGTAAGGAATTAGGTATTAGAGTTAATTATACAAGTGAATCAGATGAGAGTTGTTATATGGATTGTGATAATGAATATTTTAAATTGATAGGTAAATCTAGGGTTAAGTGTGTTTCTATAGAGGATGAATTTAATACAAATGAATGGAGTAGAGAAATAGATATAGACACATTAAAATATATTAATGTTAATTTAAATAACTACAAAAATACTTATAATTTAGATGACTATACAGATATGATTGAGAAGTTTGTTCTTAATTCAGACAAATGTCCTCAATTTGAAGTTGTATTCATAGATGAAGCACAAGATTTATCTCCGATACAATGGAAAATGTTTGATATATTAAAAACAAAATCTACCGATGTATTTTTAGCTGGAGATGATGATCAAGCTATATTTGCTTGGGCTGGAGCTGATGTTAATAGATTTATTGATGAACCAGCAGAAGAAGAAATATTAGAACAATCAGAACGTATACCTTTAGCAGTACAAGAGTTATCTAATACTATTATCAATAGAATACAGGGTAAAAGAAAAGAAAAGATTTATTATGCTAAGAAAGACAAGGAAGGTAATGTTGTTGATGGTAAGGTTGAACACATATTTAATTTAGATAATTTAGATTTAACAGAAGGTAAGTGGTTAATATTAACTAGAACTATATATAGAGCAGATGAAATATCTGCATTATTAAGAGAAAGTAATTTATATTTTAAAAATAGGTATGGAAAAAGTATTGACAGTAAGCTTTATAAATCAGTATTAAAATGGACTGATCTTATTTCAGGTAAGGAAATATCAATAGCTGATTGTAAAGATATTTACGAATATCTAGATGAAAGTTTTAATGAAAAGAAATTTGAGAATAAATCAAGCATAAAAATAGAAGATCTTGGATATAGTAAAGAAACTAAGTGGTTTGATGCTTTTACTAATTTAGATCAAAATAAAGAATTATACATTAGAACATTATTAACTAATGGTGAGAAATTATCTGAAGAACCTAGAATAGAAGTATCAACAATTCACGCCGCAAAAGGTGGTGAATGTAATAATGTTATTCTTGTATTAGATAATGCTAAGAAGATAAGAGAATCTACATCAATTAATGTGGATAAAGAGGATGAAGAACATAGAGTTTGGTACGTTGGTGTAACAAGATCTATGCAAAATCTTTATATATTAAAACCTAAACGAGAATGGAAAGGATACCAGTTATGAGTAATAATGCGTTTTTTAAACAAATAGGAGGTGCACATTATAAAAAATATAAAATACAACCTTCTTTATTTATCAATGAAAATAAGATACTATTTGCAGAAGGCAATGCAATTAAATATATTTGCAGACACCAGGATAAAGGAAAGAAACAGGATTTGTTAAAAGCAATCCATTATATAGAAATGATTATAGAAAGAGATTACAGCGATGTTTAAAAAATTTGATAAAAAACTTTATGAAGAAAATGATCATAAAGGAAAAATATTTGCTTCTAGTGTATTAAAGAAAATGTATCCTTCTTATAATATTGTTGAAGGTGATAAATTTGGTGTTGATTTAAAAGTAATTGATCCTAAAGATAATTCTATATTCATAACCGCAGAAGTTGAAGTTAGACATAACTGGAGCAATGATGAAGATTTTCCATTTAGTACAATTAATATACCATATAGAAAACAAAAGTTTTTTAATGGTAAATGTAAATATTTCAGTATTAATAAAAATTTAAATAGATGTCTTGTTATAGATGACAAAGATATTTTAAATTCTCCATTAGAAGAAAATCCAAATAAATATGTATCTTCTAATGAAAAGTTTTATAAAGTACCTGTAGAAAAAGGAAAATCAATTTTAGGAAAGGATTATGCAATATGAAAGTACCTCTATTTGAAGCACAAAGAGAATGGGTTGAACCGGAAGAATTTCCAGATCTACGATCTTATGATGAGATTGCAGTAGACTTAGAGACAAGAGATCCTGATTTAAAAAAGAAAGGATCAGGTTCTGTTATAGGTAATGGAGAAGTAATTGGTATCGCTGTTGCTGTACCAGGAAGATCTTTTTATTTTCCCATAGCCCATGGCTCAGGGCCCAACATGGATAAGAAAAAAGTATTAGAGTGGTTTAAAGATACTATGGCTACTCCTGCTTTAAAAATATTTCATAATGCAATGTATGACGTATGTTGGATTAGACAAATGGGTATTAAAATCAATGGTTTAATTGTAGATACTATGATTGCAGCATCTTTAATTGATGAAAATAGATTTCAATATAGTTTAAATATGTTGTCTTGGGACTATCTTGGTTATGGTAAAAGTGAAGCTGCTCTAAATGAAGCAGCTAAATCAAGAGGATTAGATCCAAAAGAAGATATGTGGCAACTCCCTGCTATGGAAGTAGGCGCATATGCTGAAAAGGATGCCGAACTTACATTAGAACTATGGCAGATATTTAAAAAAGAAATAGTTCATCAAGATATAGAATCTGTATTTAGTTTAGAAACTGATTTATTTCCATGTCTTGTAGATATGAGATTTAAAGGAGTAAGAGTTGATATAGAACGTGCACACAAGTTGAAACAACAACTAACAGCACAAGAGCATGAATTGTTATTAAAAGTAAAACAAGAAACAGGGATAGAACCCCAGATCTGGGCAGCAAGAAGCATTGCAACAGTTTTTGATAAGCTTGGTTTAAATTACGATAGAACCGAGAAATCATCTGCGCCTTCCTTTACTAAAAATTTTTTACAGGAACATCCTCACCCTATAGTTCAAATGATTGCAAAAGCAAGAGAAATAAATAAAGCACATACAACCTTTATTGATACGATCATTAGATATGAACATAAGGGTCGTATTCATGCAGAGATTAATCAAATAAGATCAGATCAAGGTGGAACTGTAACTGGACGATTCAGTTATAATAATCCAAACCTACAGCAGCTTCCAGCAAGAAACAAGGATCTAGGACCACTTATTAGATCTTTATTTTTACCTGAAGAAGGTCATACTTGGGGTTGTTTTGACTATTCACAACAAGAACCAAGACTCGTTGTACACTATGCTTCTTTATATAAGTTTCCATCTGTTTATGATGTAGTTGAATCTTATAAAGATAATCCTAATACAGACTTCCACCAGGTGGTTGCTGACATGGCAAACATACCTAGATCACAAGCTAAAACTATTAATTTAGGTTTATTCTATGGAATGGGTAAGGCAAAGCTACAAGCTGAACTTGGTGTATCTAAAGAAAAAGCTGCAGAACTATTTGAACAGTATCATGCTAAAGTTCCATTCGTTAAACAATTAACAAATGCTGCTTCTAATAGATCTCAAGAACGTGGTCAGATAAGAACGTTGCTTGGTAGATTATGCAGATTTCATTTATGGGAACCAAATCAATTTGGTATGCATAAAGCATTGCCTCATGAAGAGGCACTCCAGGAACATGGACCAGGGATAAGAAGAGCATACACTTACAAAGCTTTAAATAAATTAATTCAAGGATCAGCAGCTGACATGACTAAAAAAGCAATGCTTGAATTATATAAAGAAGGAATAGTTGCTCATATTCAAATTCATGATGAATTAGATTTATCTGTTGAATCTCCTGAACATGCTAAAAAGATAATTGAAATTATGGAAAATGCTATTCAATTAGAAGTTCCAAATAAAGTAGATTATGAATCCGGTGAAAACTGGGGCGATATATATGATTGATTATGTCGTATCTTAATGCTAACATACCACCAATTTATTGTAACATAAGAAGGGAGTATTTGTATGATCTTAAACAACATCACGGAGAAACTCAAAATTGTGTGGTCTTTGGTATTGCGAGTATATCTGGCCGTGCAATATTATTCCATTGTTTACTTGAATCAGGTGCAATCTATTACAGATTACCTATCAGCGCTTTTATTCAAAAAGGGTTTGATCGCAGAGACGTCCCAGATCAAAATATCGAAGATCTTGAACTATGGAATTCATTTAGTTATTATCCTAGCGTTATCAGCTTTGATTTTTTAATAGGTCAACGTTGTAAATATTTAGGAAAAAATAAAAAATTTTATCATGGGCAATATTTATTTACAATTGATTGGGCACATCCAGAATCTAATATCTTGGATACTGAACATTCCGAAATACCTGATCAACATAAGTGCGCACATATTTTGGCCCTTGATAACGGTAATTATGCAGCTCAGCCTAATAATCGTATTTTGTGGAACATTAGTAGTTTTACTACTTCTAAACATTGGCCAGATTATAAAGTCACAACTACAGAATGGAATGTTGAAAATAAAAACTGGCAATTAGAAGATACTGATGATATGTTCTATCAAGTAGAGGAGAAAAAATAAATATGGGCGAAATAGGACAAAAAATTATATTTGCAATCATACCTATTCTATTTACTTGTGTAGTTTATTTAATGAATGCACTTTCAACATTACAATCTAATGTAAATACACTTCAAGCAAAAGTTCAAATAGTTGTATCAGCAGATAATAAACAAGTAACAAACTTAGACGCAGCATTAGCTAGAGAAAAACTAAGACAAGATCTATTAGATTCAGTTCAAGAAATTAATAGTAGAGCAAGTCAAAATAGAGCAAGAATAGACGTTCTTGAAAGAAGACTAGATATTTTAGACAAGACATTAGACAAACTCGTTGAACCCACAATCAAAAAATAATTGTATTAACAATTTGACAGTTGGATGCTGTCTCTCAAATCACTGTAAATGCTATGACAACAAAGATTTTAACAATCTGGAAATATTTGATAATAGCCTTAGTGGCATTTTTGCTAGGTACATTCTTTCCGAACCCGATAGCGAAGAAGAAGACAGAAAACGCCATTATCGCCTGGGCTAAAAGCCTAGGGTTTGGACCTCCAAGGTTTGAATATAATAATAATGAAGAGTTCATCATATCTCTTAAAAAATGCATAGCCTACCTAAACTTTGAAATACCCTCTAATAAACATATAAATACAGAACTGATAGTGGCTCAAGCTATTGTTGAATCTAGTTATGGAACATCCCGATTTGCAATAGAAGGAAATAATCTATTTGGTATAAGGGTTTGGTCAAAAGACGGTATGTTACCATATAAACAGCCAGATCATATAGAATGGCGTGTAAGAGTCTTTAAAAACAAGTGCGAATCTGTTAAGTATTACATTGAAATTTTAAATACAAAACAAGTGTATGCAGAATTTAGAAAAGCTAGGGACATGTCATTCAATAGAGATCCTATTCGAATGGCAAAAGCATTAGATAGTTTTTCTACAAACAAAGAATATGAAAAACACGTTATAGAGGTTATTAATAAATTAAGAAATGTTACTAAGTGAAAATTTTAATTTAGATGAATTAACAAAATCACAAGAAGCTATTCGTCTAGGTATTGAAAATGAACCTAATGATGAACAGGTTGGAAATTTAATTTTACTTTGTAAAAATATATTACAGCCAATTAGAAATCATTTTAAAATGCCGGTATCTGTGTCTTCTGGTTTTAGATCAGCAGCGCTTTGTGAAGCTATTGGGTCCTCCGCTAAGAGTCAACATACCAAAGGCCAAGCAGCAGACTTTGAGATATTTGGTGTACATAATAAAGAAGTAAGTGATTGGATAGTCAAAAATCTTGATTACGATCAATGTATATTAGAGTTTTGGAACCCCAATGACCCTAACTCAGGGTGGGTTCATTGCAGTTATAATGATAATGGCAATAGAAAACAGTATTTAAGAGCTAGCAAAGTAAATAATGCAGTTATATACTATCCAATGGTATGAAAAAATTTACAATTGATTCTTTAATTGTTCATGGCATTTGCCCTGGCTGTAAAGAATTAACTGCTCTGGTATCTATAGTAGATAATATATATAAATGCACTAATTGTGGAAATGAACTTGAACAATATGTCAATGGTGTTATTAAATATTTACCAATGAATAATAAAAAAACACAAAAAATTCTTAGTAAAGATAAATAATGGCAAGAAAAATAAGCATAGGAAATGGTCAGTTTATTAAACAAACTAATAAAAAAAGACCTGGACGTCATTCTAAAAGACCTAATAAAAGAAACACGCATAAAGTGTATAACGGTCAAGGTCGTAAATAATCTATTTGACATATAAAATAATTTAGAATATAATCCTACATTATAAACAAATAAGAAAGGTTATAAATGACTGATATAAGTAAATATAAAAACGTAACTTTATCTAAAGAGGCTTATGCCAAATTAGATAAGATAAGAAGAGTGATTGCTCCACCCGTTGTTGTGAGTAGATCACAAACAGTTGCAATATTAATTGATGAGAAAGCGAAGAGTTTAAATGGTAAAATTGCTTCAAAGTAATTTAAATGTTCTTATGGAAAATAGAGATATTATTCCAGAACAAAAATTGTGGAGAGCTGTTTTATGTCAAATGCTTTATGATGCTCTCTCAAGTTTTGAAAACAAAGCTATGAATAAAAATGAGAAAGAAGCAGCTGAGCGTTGGTTTATATATAAAACAAAAGATTTTGTTGATGTATGTACTCATGCTGGATTTGATGCTGATTACATATATGAAAAAGTAAACAAACTTTTAAACTTAAAAAGATTAAAACGTCTTGGAATAGTTTGGAATCATACTAGAAAGGCTAAACATGAAAATAATATGCCCAGAATGTAAAGGGAATGGTTATATTACAGTATATTATCAAGGGGAAAAAGAACCCGTACATAAAGACTGTAAATA
>Ga0209400_1000943_pt1 | contig 24754 bp, 21 predicted proteins | sample M_130807_EF_Meta_FD_187313 | JGI IMG/M metagenome (GOLD analysis project Ga0209400, IMG submission 187313) | Freshwater microbial communities from Lake Montjoie, Canada to study carbon cycling - M_130807_EF_MetaG (SPAdes) (version 2) | ecosystem: Environmental > Aquatic > Freshwater > Lake... | reverse complement strand
GTATCAAGGCTCCTATTTAGTCTATTTTATAAGTTAATTTATTCTGTAAACGCTAAATGATTATTCAGTTGAAATTCGTTTTTTTGTACAAACCTAAAGTAAATGATCTCTGAAAAAGCACCTTATTTAATTGGAATTACCGGAGGCAGTGCCAGTGGCAAAACTCATTTTTTAAAGTCGTTGAGGTCTATGTTTGCTGAAGATGAAATTTGCATCATCTCTCAAGATAATTATTACAAAAGGGCCTATCAACACCAGAAAGATGAAAATGGGCATATCAATTTTGATTTGCCAGAGTGTATAGATTTGCAACTGTTCGCAAGTGATATTGCTAAATTGAAAAGAGGTGAAAAGGTAGAAATTGAAGAATATTTATTTCAGCATACCAACATAAAGCCTAAAATTTTGGAATTCAATCCTGCCAAAATCATTGTTTGTGAAGGTTTGTTCATTTTCTATCAACCAGAAATTTTAGAACAGTTTGATTTGAAAATATTTGTCAATGCAGATGAAGAAATAGCCTTAAACCGCAGGCTCAAAAGAGATGTGGCAGAAAGAAATATAGACGAAGATTTTGTGCTGTACCAATGGAAGCACCATGTCATTCCATCTTATAGAAAGTATTTATTGCCATTTATGGCTCAAGCAGATTTGATTGTGAACAACAATGTTCACTTCAACCAAAGCTTACAGGTAATCTCTGATCACCTCAAAACCAAATTGCGTAAATAATTTAGTTGATGGCTTGTGTAGCCATCACAACCCTTACTTTTAATTTAGTACCAGTTGCCAAAATATCCACCAAATCTTGAATGGTTAATTCAGCATCCATTCTCAAAACAATGGTTGGGTCTGCAACACCAGCTGTTTCTTTTTTGATACTGCCTTCTAAATCTGCAGGTACAATGAGTTTATCGTTCAAGTAATACTCTTTGCTTTTGTTGATAGTGAGTGTAACCTGTTTTTTGTTCAAGGTTTGGTTATTGTTTGCTTTAGGCAACAATACTTTGATCACACTCGGATTGGCTACAGTTGATATAATCAAAAAGAACAACAACAAGAAAAACATGATGTCGTTCAATGATGAGGTGGCAACCTCTGCTTCAAATCTTTTTTTACGTCTGAAATTCATTGTTAGGCTTAGCTTTCAAGAATATCAATAAATTCCATGGCAGTTTCTTGCAACTTGTTGTTGAACCTATCAATTCTGGTATTTAACAAATGGTAGCCAGCATAAGCAATTACGCCAACAATCAAACCAGCGCCTGAAGTAATCATCTTTTCATACAATCCACCTGCGATAATTCCAATACTGATATTGTCACTTACCGAAATATTGTAAAAGATTTTAATGATACCAGAAATGGTTCCAATAAATCCTAGCATGGGCGCAATACCAGATGTCAATCCTAAAAATCCTAAGTTTTTTTCTAATCGGTCATTTTCTATACCTGCCACACTTTCCATTGCACTCTCAATGTCTTTAATAGGTTTACCGATGCGGTTGATTCCTTTTTCAATGACTCTTGAAATAGGGGTGTTCAAGCGTTGACAATAAGCTTTTGCAGCCTTGATATCACCTTTGCCTAATAAATCTTTGATATTGGCTAAAAAGTTGGCTTCAATTTTAAAAGCTTGATGGATAAATACCCATCTTTCTATGATAAAATAAATACTTACTATTGATAAAAATCCAATGGGAATCATGATGATTCCACCTTTCATAATCAATTCAATCAAATTCAATCCTGACTGTTGTTCCATACCTTTATTTCTGTCTTTTTGGTATGAACGAAACTAAGCTTCCTTTGCTTGCGTACTTGTTTCAATTACCCACAGTTTGTATATTAATCCGCTATTTAATCCAAAAAAGTGTGCAATTATGAGCCAAGTGTCAGATTATCAAAAGAATAAAGCTTTTTTGCTTTTCCTGATGCCCTGACTTATATTTGCCAGCCTTAGAATAAATTGAGAAAATTATATAGTTACATAAAATGAAAAGTAAAGGAGCCGTTAAATTTTTTGCGATCGCATTAGTGTTGGTCAGCATTTTCCAATTGTCTTTCACCTGGAAAAGTCGTCAAATTGAAAACGACGCAAAAGAATTCGCAAATGGAAACCCCGATTTGTACCGAACCTACTTGGACTCTGTTTCAAGATCACCGGTTTACAATTTCTTGGGAATTAAAAAATACACCTACTTGCAATGCAAGGAGCGTGAATTAAACTTGGGTTTGGACTTACAAGGGGGGATGAACGTTACCTTGGAAGTTTCACTTGCCGATTTGGTAAGAGGTTTGTCTAACATCAACCCAGACCCTAATTTCAACAAAGCAATTGCACAGGCAGCTGAGGCAATGAAAACAAGTCAAAAAGATTACGTGACTTTGTTTGGTGAAGCATTCAATGAAATCGCACCAAACGCAAAATTGTCACCAATTTTTGCAAACCCTTCAAACCGCGAGAAAATTAAATTAAACTCTAGCAACGAAGAAGTGTTGGCTTATATTCATGAAGAAGCTAATCAAGCAATCGATCGTTCATTCCAAATTTTAAGAGCACGTATCGATAAATTTGGTGTAACACAACCAAATATTCAAAAATTAGAAGGAAGTGGAAGAATCTTGGTTGAACTACCAGGTGTTGACAACCCAGCAAGGGTTAGAAAACTCCTTCAAGGTTCTGCTAAATTGGAGTTCTTCCAAACTTTTGATAACCCTGAAGCATACAAATACTTGAGTCAAATCAATGATATCTTGAAGAAGAGCATGACTGCTGGTACTTTAAAAGTAGAAACAGATTCAACGCAAGCTGTATCAGCAGACACAACCAAGAGTGCTTTGGCTGATTTAGGTGGCAAACCAACTGAAGCAAAAGTAGATTCAACCAAGAAAGATTCAACTCAAAATAACCAAAAATCATTTGAAGAATTTGCAAAAGAAAATCCATTGTTTGCCTACTTACGCCCTATGGCTGACGAAAAAGGTGTTTTAGCAACTAGAGGTTCTAGTTGTGGAACTGCAATGATTAAAGATACTGCTAAAATCAATGCATTGTTAAACAGACCTGAAGTAAAAGCCGCTTTACCAGCGAATATCAAATTTGCATGGGAATACAAAGGATTTGGTGAAAACCAAGAAGGTGTCATTTTACATGCTTTGAAAACAGACCGTGACGGTGCTGCTTCTTTGACGGGTGAAAAAATTACTGATGCCAAAAGAGATGTAAGTCCAACAGGGAATGTGGAAGTAACCATGACCATGAATGGTGAAGGTGCAAAAATTTGGAAGAACTTAACCAGAAACAATGTGAACCATTGCATAGCCATTGTTTTGGATGATGTAGTTTATTCTTCACCAAATGTACAAGGTGAAATTCCTAATGGTCGTTCTTCAATTACTGGAAGTTACACAAGTGAAGAAGCAGGTGACTTAGCCAATATTTTGAAAAGTGGTAAATTACCTGCTCCTACAAGAATTGTAGGTGAAGCGATTGTTGGTCCAACTTTAGGTCAAGAAGCCATCAATTCAGGTTTCATTTCATTTGTTATTGCTTTATTAGCCATATTGTTATTCATGGGCTTCTATTATAGCACTGCAGGTTGGGTTGCCGACTTGGCTTTGTTTGCAAACGTATTTTTTGTAATTGGTGTATTGACCTCTTTAGGTGCGGTATTAACTTTACCAGGTATTGCAGGTATCGTACTTACAATTGGTATGTCGGTGGATGCCAACATTTTGATTTTTGAACGTATCCGTGAAGAATTACACCACGAATCAAGAAGCATTAAAAATGGCATCTCAGAAGGATACAAACATGCCATGTCATCAATCTTAGACTCTAATTTAACTACCTTGTTATTGGGTATCATCCTTTACATATTTGGTACAGGTCCAATTCAAGGATTTGCAACTACTTTGATCATTGGTATTTTCTCATCAATGTTCAGTGCCATCTTCTTAAGTAGAATCATTTTTGAATACTTATTAGACAAAAACAAAGTCATTCGTTTCTGGAACAAGTCTACAGAGCATACTTTTAAAAATATCAATATCAATTTTGTGGGTTCTAGAATGCGTTACTATCTATTCTCAGGAGCCATTATCACTGTTGGTATTGTGTTCTTCTTCATCAACAAGGGTTTCCATTTGGGTATTGATTTCAAAGGAGGTCGTATGTACGTGGTAAGATTCGAAAAACCAATGTCAACAGAAGACTTAAAAACTACTTTAAGAGGAAGTTTTGGTGAATCTCCAGATGTAAAAACTTATGGCAACGATTTCAATCAAAAAATTACCACTTCATATTTAATTGAAGACCAGGGTGAAGATGCTGAGCAAAAAGTGGAAACAGCATTGAGAGCTGGTTTAGACCAAACCAATGTAAAATATGAAATCATTAGCTCGAACAAAGTGGGTGAAACAGTTTCTGCAGATATTACCATCAAAGCTTTCTATGCTATTTTGTTCTCTTGCTTGTTGATGTTCGTTTACATCTTGGTTCGTTTCAAAAAATGGCAGTATGGATTGGGTGCCGTTGCGGCATTGGTACATGACGTATTGGTAGTATTGAGTGTGTACGTGATTTTCGAAAATATCATGCCTTTCTCATTAGAAATTAACCAAGATTTTATTGCAGCTATTTTAACGGTAATGGGTTATTCAATGACCGATACAGTGGTTGTATTTGATAGAATCAGGGAGTACTTGAACGAACGTAACAAATCTGATTTAGATGCTTCTGAAAGAAATACAGTGATCAATTACGCTTTGAATAGTACATTGAGTAGAACCATCAATACTTCATTGACCATCTTCTTCGTATTGTTGGCCATCTTCGTATTTGGTGGTGATACCATCAGAGGATTCTCATTTGCATTATTGATTGGTATCGTCATTGGTACTTACTCATCAATTTGTATTGCAACTCCTATTGTTATTGATTTCGATAAAAAGAAAAAATAGCACAAAATCATTTCATAAAAGAAAGCGGGTAGAATTTTCTATCCGCTTTTTTTATGTTGTTAAATTTGGGCATTGCACCCAATTGTATGGATAATTTCAATGGCTATTCCTTGTTAGTTGCTGGTCATGCATTGAAATTCGTAGCATGAGAGCATTAAAAAGTATTCTAACTGTATTGGCTATATTTATGGTCATACAAATTACTCAGGCGCAGGATTTGGAACCGAAAGGAAAAATCAAAGCACCTAAAAAAGTTTCAGAAAAAGCCCATAATTTATTCATGTCACAGCGATTAGACATGGCAACAAAACAAAGAGATTCTTTGCATACCATGGTGATTGCATTTCATAAAGATACCCTCAAAAGAGGTTTAGAATTCAGAAATTTAATGGATTTGAACTTACAATTGAGCAAAGAAAAATCAGAATTATCTGCACAATACCGCAAGATGGTTGACGATTACCAAGAGATGAATGGGAGGTATACCGATTTGATTAAATCAAGCATGAGCAAAACCGAACAATTGAATATTGCGCTCAGAGAAAAAGGTGAACTATTGGTTGCTAGAGAAAAGAAATTGGCTGAATTAGAGGCCATCATCAAAAGGCAAGATTCATTGACCAATGCTTTGAGCGATATTGTTAAAAAAGCATTGTTGAGCTTTAATTCAGATGAATTAACCGTTGAAATGAAAAATGGAAAAGTATATGTTTCTTTGAGCGATAAATTGTTGTTTAAATCGGGAAGTGCGGATGTAGAAGAAAAAGGTTTAGATGCCATCAAAAAGCTTTCAGACGTATTAAATAAGAATACGGAGATTGATGTATTAGTAGAAGGTCATACCGATAACAAACCAATTAAAACAGCTGTATTCGCTGACAACTGGGATTTGAGTACAGCAAGGGCTAACAATATAGTACGTTTATTGAGTGGAAATTATGCGGTAGATCCTAAAAGATTAACTGCAGCAGGTAGGGGAGAGTTTCAGCCTAAAGCGAATAATGAAACAGCTGAAGGACGTGCAAAAAATAGAAGAACGGAAATTATTTTGAGTCCAAAATTAGATGAGTTGTACAAAATCATCAATAAAAAGCGCTAAGAGTTTAAACAATAAGAATAACGGCAGTTTCAATTAAAGCTGCCGTTTTTTTATGCGTTTAAATAGGGTATCAGTTCGTTCAGAGTTTTGAATTTAAAATCGGCCAAGCACCATTCAGGACGCTCATATTGAACGGGGTCCGGAACCACTGTGCAAGCCATTCTTGCCGATTTTGCTGCCAACATTCCATTCAAAGAATCTTCTAAGACCATACAGTTTCTATGTTCTGCATGCAAACTAGCAGCCGCTCTTATAAATATACCAGGATGCGGTTTTCCGAATGCCTCATGCTCAGCTGAGAATAAAGAGGGAATCCATTCGTTGAGCTGTAATTTTTTTACAACAGTTTCAATCAAAACCATAGATGAAGAGGATGCCAAGGCAATTTTTTTGTTTTGAGTTTTCAAAACCTCTAGCAATTCGTAAACGCCGTCCATGGCTTCTCCTTCCTTTTGAATTTGAGCAATCATGCAATCAATTATAGCTTGCTCTGTTGCTTCAAAATTTGGTTTCTCCCATGCTTGGTAATGGTACCAATATTGAACCACTTCGTTCAACCGGAACCCCATTACTTGTCTCAATAAATCGTCTGTAAGATTCAAGCCCAAGGCTCCAAAGACTTCCTTCTCTGCTTTTTTCCATAAGGGCTCTGAATTAATCAGCAAGCCATCCATGTCAAATAAAAAGCAATCAATATTTTTTAAGTTCATGACTGCATGATACTTTCAATGTGTTCGGGCTCAATTGGAATATGCTCCATTAAATCAATACAGCCGTTCTCTGTAATTAAAATTTCATTTTCTAAGCGTATGCCTATGCCTTCCTCTTGAATATAAATGCCAGGCTCACAACTAAAAGTCATCCCTGCTTTCATAGGCTCATAGCGCATGCCCACATCGTGCACATCTATGCCTAAAAAATGGCTGGTTCCGTGCATGAAATATTTTTTATAAGCAGGCCAATTGGGGTGCTGATTTTTGATATCGTTTAAACTTAATAAGTTTAAATCAATCAATTCCTTTTCCATGATTAAGCCTACTTGTGCTTGGTATTCCATTAACAGAACACCTGGTTTCAAGAGTTTTTTTGCTTCTCTCATCACCTTTAAAACCGCCATGTAAACTTGCTTTTGTCTGTCAGTAAATTTACCATTTACAGGAATTACCCTAGTCATGTCACTGGCATAGTTGGCATAATCAACACCACTATCAACCAATACCAAGTCGCCATTTTTACAGGCATCATTGTTTTGAGTATAGTGTAAAATGCATGCATTTTTGCCACTCGCTACGATGGGATGAAAGGAATGTCCATTCGCTCGATTTGTCAAATACTCATGAATAATTTCAGCTTCAATTTCATATTCTGCAACACCAGGTTTTACAAATTTTAGCAATCTTGCAAACATTTTTTCGCTGATTGAAATGGCTTGCTTCATCAAGTCTAATTCTATTTCAGATTTGATACTTCTAAGCCTTTGTAAAATAGGTGCAGCCCTCTCATATTCGTGTAATGGATAACGTTCTTTCAATGCCAAAGCCATTCTTAAATCTTTATATGGAGTTTGAATCACCGCACGGTCGTTCTCGTTTAAATTCAAATAAATAGTCTTTGCATAATTAATAGCACTGAGTATTTTAGCTGCATATTCATCAACCCAATAGATATGCTGAATGCCACTCACAGCTCTGGCTTCTTCTATCGTTAATTTATGTCCATTCCAAATGACCATTTGTTCGTTGGTCCTTTTGATGAACAAAGCCTCTCTCATTTCAGCTACTGGGCAATCTGGTGAGATGACCAAAATAGATTCTTCTTGGTCAACTCCGCTTAACCAAAACAAATCACTGTTTTGTTTGAAATGATGGGTAGCATCTCCATTCCAAGGATGTTCATCATTAGAAAAAAAGATGGCAATGCTGTTCTGTTTGAGTTCTTTCCTGAAGCGGTTTCTGTTTTCAATGAATAACTGCGAATTGATTTGAGCGTATTTCATGTAAATTATTGAATTCTAAAATAAATATCTGTTTTAAATTGTGTACTGTCTTTTACCATTGAAGGGTCGCTTACATAAAACTCCATTGGAGCTGCAACGGCTTGAATAGACTGTTCTTTAAAATAATTAAATGTAGCTTGGTAAATATTTCCAATTTCTTGATAAGGTCCAATATAATGCACAACAAAAGCTCTACAAGAATCGATGCTCCCCAATTTCAAATCTTCTGATGCGGTCATAGGTCTTTCAATTCGAATGCCGGCTTCTATGTCGAATTGACCCTCAGAAACGGAATAGTTTATAGTAAATGGGCTGCCTTTGAAAGGAACTTCTTGCTTTTTAATGGCATCAATTAACATAGAAAATCCTGTACCCAAAAACTGATTGAGGGCTTCTTTTTTTACCTGTTTTCTAATACCGATGTATTGAAATTTATCCATTGAAACGATGTCAGTTTCATGGCCAAGAATCATAGGTTTAGCCCCTCTTTTCTCAGCTATTATCTTCATTGTTTCCAATCCTTTTTCAAAATCGGGTCCCATCATTTTATCCAACAATAGACCCCAGTACCTTGCATAAGGATTGGTTCCCAATTCTTTGCTCAAAATCCAGCTCAGTTTGGTTTGCGCTCCTTTGCCTTCTATGATGAATTGAATTTGAGCTGCACCCATTCCATTCATTGAAAGCGTTAAATCTACTCTTTCATCAATAACTGTAGCATCTATGCTCATCTTCCCTGAACCTAAATTGTGGTTTTCGCTGTTCCAAGAATACCAAGCGCCTTTTCCAAATGAGGGTTCACTGTAATTCCATATTGCGTTAGGGTCTATTTGATGCCAAGGACTCCAGCTGGGCCATTGATTCAAATTGTTTATCAATTCATAAACAATGCTTGCTCTGGATTTGACGTAAATACTTCGTTCAACTTTAGCATGATTGGGCATGAAAATTCCAATGATTCCAGCCAAGCCTACTAAAGAGAGCAATAAAATGGCAATTATTTTTACAAACTTCATTTCAGTTTAAAAATACAATTATTCTAATGGAATAAGAAATTAATCTATGCAACTAGAAAAGAGGCTGCACACCATTCTCCGTTTACAACTTTATTTGAAAGTATCCATCCTGCTTTTTCGGCTTGATGCTTTAAATCTGGCAGGTCTTTTTCAAGAAAACCACTGATGTACAATTTGCTCTTGTTATGGCTATGTGCGCTGAGTTTTTCAAAACTTTGCATCAAGACATTTTTGTTGATATTGGCTAAAATCAAATCGAAAACTTGAGCTGAGTTCAAAACTTCCAAGCCCCCTTTTTTGAAATCAATTCCATCCATCTTGTTTAAATCCAAATTCTCGTGGATGTTTTCAGCAGCCCAATCATCAATATCATTTGCAAAAATTTCTTTTGCACCTAGTACTTTTGCCAGGATACTCAAAATACCCGTACCCGCACCAAAATCAAACACATTTTTATCTTTTACATCTTCTTCTAATAATAGTTCCATGATAGATGCTGTTGTTTCATGATGCCCAGTACCGAATGAGGTTTTAGGTTGTATGAGTAATTCTATTGGATATTCGTTCGCTAATTCATGAAAAGGCGCACTAATTCTAATGGTATTTTTGATGATGACAGGTTGAAAATTTTGCTCCCATGCTGCATTCCAATTTTGATTTTGTACTTCCTTTTCTTGAATGTGATTTGCTGAAATTCCATATTGTTCACAGACTTCATTCATTAAGTTTCTATTCAAATCTTCTGATAAAATATAGGCTTCAAATCCCTCATCATTTTCTAAAAATCCCTCAAATCCAATGGCACTGAGTTCTGCAATTAAAATTTCTGCCGTATCAGTTTCACATTTGATTTCAAATAATTGATAGGTATTCATGCTGTTCTGTCTTTTGGTTTTGCAACTTACAAATAAACTCGCTTTAACAGTCAATTGCGGCTATTATTTTGAATGTATAATAGAGAAAAATTAGTTTGTCCAATACTTAAAATGCATAAAAAAAGCCCGGAAAACCGGGCTTTAAACTATTTTGATTCAAGTCTTTGTTTCAAGTCTAATCGGTGTTTTCTGGCTGTATCAATTGCAATGTCATATCCGGCATCAGCATGCCTAATGACGCCCATTGCTGGGTCATTGTGCAATACCCTTTTTAATCTTCTTTCTGCTTCAGGTGTACCATCCGCTAAAATAACCATACCTGCATGAATAGAATAACCCATGCCAACTCCTCCACCGTGGTGAACACTTACCCAACTGGCTCCACCTGCAGTATTGATCAGTGCATTTAAAATTGGCCAGTCGGCTACAGCATCAGAACCATCTTTCATGGCTTCTGTTTCTCTATTAGGTGAAGCAACTGAACCTGTATCTAAATGGTCTCTACCAATCACAATTGGTCCTTTAACTTTTCCTTCTTTTACCAAATTGTTGAATGCCACAGCTGCTTTTTCTCTATCACCTTGCCCAATCCAACAAATTCTGGCTGGTAAACCTTGGAAGGCAATTCGCTCTCTGGCCATGTCTAACCACCTGTGTAAAGAAGTATTTTCAGGAAACAATTCTTTCATCACCTGATCAGTTACATAAATATCATTTGGGTCTCCGCTCAATGCGACCCATCTGAAAGGTCCTTTTCCTTCGCAAAACAAAGGCCTGATATAGGCAGGAACAAATCCTGGAAATGCAAATGCATTTTTTATTCCTCTTTGGTCATGTGCTTGGCCTCTTAAGTTGTTGCCATAATCAAATACAATTGCTCCTTTTTCTTGTAATTGAATCATTAATTTGACATGGTGTGCCATGGTATCTAATGAAACTTTCACATATTTATCAGGATCAGATTTACGCATTCTGTCAGCTACTTCTTCTGCCAAACCTTCTGGATAATAGCCATTCAAAGGGTCGTGTGCTGAAGTTTGGTCAGTCAATAAATCTGGAACGATGTTTCTTTCAATCAATCTTTCGAGTAAATCTACCACATTACAAACTACCCCAATTGACAATCTTTTGCCGCTTGCTTTTGCCTCCAATGCCATGTCTATTGCTTGGTCAATGTCTCTGCTCATGACATCTAAGTAACGTGTTTCTAATCTCTTTTTGATGCGCCATTCAACCATTTCAGCTGCAAGACAAACCCCATCACACATAGTAACAGCTAATGGTTGTGCACCACCCATTCCACCTAAACCAGCTGTAACAGTCAAGGTATTTTTTAAAGTACCGCCAAAATGTTGTCTAGCTGCTTCAGCAAAGGTTTCGTAAGTACCCTGAACAATACCTTGAGAACCAATATAAATCCAACTACCAGCAGTCATTTGACCGTACATCATGAGTCCTTTTTTGTCCAACTCGTGAAAGGTTTCCCAATTGGCCCATTTAGGAACCAACATCGAATTTGAAATGATCACCCTTGGTGCATCTGGATGTGTAGGTAAAATTCCAACGGGTTTCCCCGATTGAATCAATAAGGTTTCATCATCTTCTAGGTCTTGTAATGCTTTTACAATTAAGTCAAAACTCTCCCAATTTCTGGCTGCTTTACCAATTCCTCCATATACAATTAACTCTTCTGGGCGTTCTGCTACATCTGGGTCTAAGTTGTTGTGAAGCATTCGAAGAGCAGCTTCTTGAACCCAACCTTTGCAACTTATTTTATTGCCTGTAGCAGCATGTAAATCACCTCTGTTTGTCATAGTCTCAATTTTTTAGCAAAATAAAAGGATTGAATTTGATTTTCTTGTTTCAAATCAATTTTATATTAAACAAATTTCAAGCATTTTGTTTTCTTTGCTAGGGTAAATTATTTTGAAAAAGCTTCATTCATATTTTGCATTTTTGATTCTGATCGTATTCAGTGTCAGTTGTTTGCCCTTTCAAATATGGCAGCAAAATCAATATTTACAACATGTTCAAGCAATTCAAAATCACGATAACAAGCACCATTGTGAGTTTGATCAATTGCACTGTCAGGCTCAGATGCTTAAACATTCTTGTCATCATTCGGCTCATTTATCTGTTAAATTTCATTCCAAACAACAAGTATATTTCCAGTTAACTGGGCTAAATGTCTCAAATATAAACCTGCCATCTCGCATAGATTTAAGACAATCAGATTTGTTTAACACACATTTTTCTGATGCTAAAAACCTTCATTTGGCTTCTATTTTACTGAGAGGTCCGCCCATTTTTAGAGCCTGACCGTTCCTGTATTTTATTATTTTAAACAACAACAATCATGCATAAAAAGATATTTTTTTGCTTGTTGTTTATACTACTATCAGCCCTAGAACTTATTTATGCTCAGCATACACAATATCAATTGAAAATAACATGTATCGATAGCAGTTCAGGTATTTCTATTTCTGATTTTAATGTAAAAATTAACAAGTTAAAAATAAGCCAATCTGCCAATCCTTTTGGCGAGGTACAATTGACACATGTAAAAAGTGGTAATTATCAATTACAAATTGAAGCTACTGGGTATGCAATTTACCAAACTACTTTTCAATTAAACAGCAATTTGGAATTGAAATTCCAACTATGTCCAATTCATATTCATTTAGATGAAGCAAAGGTTTTTACTTCAAACAACCAGTTAGGAGTTTCAAGCCAATTGCATATCATCAGCCCCAAATTGAGCTTAGAACAGTTGAATAAAACAAACCCATTGAATTGGAGTCAAATGTTGAAGGCCATGCCAGGAGTCTATCTTTTTCAATCGGGTCCAGTTAATAGTATTCCAATTGTAAGGGGCTTACATACCAATCGTTTACTTTTAGTTCAAAATGGAGTCAGGTTGTATAACCAACAATGGGGTATAGAACATGTACCAGAAATTGCAACAGAAAATATAGATCAAATACAATTGCTCAGAGGGCCTTTTACACTAAAATATGGTGCTGAAGGATTTGCGGGCGTTCTCATTAATACTGGGCCAGATTATCTAAAGGAAAATGGTTTTCATCCCAAAACTCAATTTGCTTATCATACCAATAACAAGGCATTTGGCTTTTCAGAACAGCTTCAATTCAGAACAAATAAAATTGCAACTCAATTAATAATCGGGTTTAAAAAAGCTGCCGACGCACAAAGTCCAAACTACGTAATTTCTAATACTGGTTTCGAAAATTATTCATGTCAGGCCAATTTGCTTTACCAATATTCAAACAAACTTAGTTTTGAAAATAAGTTGTCAATTTTTGATATCAAAACAGGAATTGCAACAGCTGCTCATATTGGTTCATTGAGCGATTTGCAACATGCAATTCAGAGCAATAGACCTTTGTACATGGCAAGTTCAACATACCAGATTCAGAAGCCATTTCAGACAGTCAATCACCAACAATGGGTGTCAAAAATTAATTATCAGATTACAAAGGCCCAGCAAATACAAACTTTGTATTCAATTCAACATAATCACAGACAAGAGTTTGACAAAGGTGTAGTTTGGAGTACGCTCTCAAAATCGGCTGCTGCAAATGATTATGACTTAGTCACACAAAGTCTGAATTTGAATTATCAGTTTCAATCTCATTTATTTCAGTCTGAGGTTGGATTTGATTTGGTGAACGGAAATAATATTACAACTGGCACTCAAATGTCTTTTATTCCCAATTATACGCTTGTGAATTTAGGGGCATATTTAACAACTAAATATCAATTCAAGGCTATTTCATTTGAGTCTTCTTATCGTATTGATCACAAGCATCAGCAAGTATTTTACCGAGACTTAAACAACAAAGTATTTTCTCCAATTAATACTTTTAAAGGCCATTCCTTTGCCTTCGCCTTTTCTTTTCCTATAGTAGAGAAATTGACAAGTAATTTTTCATTTATGAAAGCATGGCGAGCACCTGCTGTAAACGAATTGTACAGCAATGGACTCCATAATAGTTTAGCAAGTTTTGAGCTTGGGAATATAAATTTACAGGCAGAAAACGCCTTTAATTTTGAATCAGGACTACAATTTAAAAACAAATATTCCATTGTTAAATTGAATTTATTTTTCAATACACTTTTGGGATATATCAATTCAACACCAACTGGCAAACTCACCGTAACAAACAGAGGTAGTTTCCCAAGCTTTGTATTTGGACAGTTTGATGCACGCTTTCAAGGATTAGAATTGTCATTGTTACAAGTTTTAGGGAAATACTTTCAATTTAATTACCAAGTTCAACTTCTAAAAGCTTTTCAAATTGTTCAACAAAAGCCTATTTATGCGATACCTCCAAATCAAATGAAGGCTTCACTAGACTATAATTTGAATTATTCAAGGCGGAAGCTACATATTTCCTATATGCTCGATTGGAATTTTGTTGCCCAACAAACAGATTTTAATCCATTGTTAGATTATTTGCCGCCTCCATCGGCTTACCACTTGATTCATCTTGGCAGTACACTGAAATTTAAAAACAACTTGAGTTTCCAGGTGCAAATCCGAAATCTATTTAACGTTTCATATAGAGATTATCTCAATAGGTTCAGGTATTTTTTTGATGAACCAGGCAGAAATATTTCGATTCAAATCAACTATCAATTCTAAACCTTATGATTAAAAAATTTAGTTTAATTTATTTTTCAATTATTTGTCTTTTTGCTTGCACTAAAGATGAAGTTACACAGCCTCAATTCATCAATAATACTGAGCAAATTTCAAGTGTGGTCATTCGATTATTCAGTATAGAAAAACCAGATTCTGTTTTTGGAATTGTATGGCGTGATGTAGATGGTTTTGGAGGGCTAGATCCTATTGTTGAAGTCATGAATTTAAAACAAAACCAGCACTATCAAATGAACATGATTGTATTGAACGAGTTTGTAAATCCTGTAGATACCATTTCAAATGAAATAAGAAAAGAAGCAGCAGTACATCAGTTCTTTTATTACCCAGATTCTCTACTTGAAAATAAACTTTCCATACATGTAATTGATTCGGATGAAACTGGAAAGCCGCTGGGTTTACTTACAGCACTTACAACGCTTCCATTTTTAGCTGGTCAAACAGTCAAAGAAGGAAATATGAAAATCATCCTCAGCCATTATGATGGCATTCCTAAAACAGAAAAACCATCCCCTGAATCTGATATGGAAATTGTTTTTCCAATCAAAATTTCAGAATAAAAGGCATTTATTTTTTTCGGGTAGTTGCTTGTTCAATTCGCTTTTCGTAATCTATTCCCTTGAAGATTTTATTTACATAAATACCTGGGGTATGAATTTGATCTGGATCTAATTCTCCTGGCTCTACCAATTCTTCAACTTCGGCAATGGTAAATTTACCAGCCATCGCCATCAATGGATTGAAATTTCTTGAAGTAGCTCTGAAAATAAGGTTTCCATGTTTATCACCCTTCCAAGCTTTCACTATGGCAAAATCAGCTTTGAAGGCATGTTCCATCAAATAAGTTTTTCCATCAAATTCACGGATTTCCTTTCCTATGGCAACCTCTGTTCCAACACCTGCTGGGGTGTAAATTGCTGGCATGCCATATCCAGCAGCTAAGCAACGTGTAGCCAATGTTCCTTGAGGTATCAATTCTACTTCTAATTCACCGCTCAACAGCTGTCTCTCAAATTCTGCATTTTCACCCACATATGATGAAATCATCTTTTTAACTTGTCTTGTTTTTAATAACAAGCCAATCCCAAATTCATCTACTCCTGCATTGTTAGAAATACAAGTTAAATTTTTTACTCCCTTTTCTACCAAGGCATTGATACAATTTTCAGGAATACCACAAAGTCCAAATCCTCCTAGAAGGATGGTGGCATTGTCTTGAATATTTTTGGTTGCCTCTTGGGCATTATTTACAACTTTGTTTAACATGTTATGCAATAATTGCTGATAGTTGACTGTCGCAAAGTGCTTGGCAAATTGCTTTCATTTTTTCTTTTTCTCCCGTTTTTACGGTTGCTTTCCCTTTGTAATGAACAAGCATTGCGCATTGTTCAGCTTGTATATAGTCATGTTCACATACCTCTACTAAGCATTCAATTACCCAGTCAAAAGTATTGACATCATCATTTAATAAAATCACCTTGGTTTCATCAGTGATTTCCTCTAGTACCGAAATGTCCTCATCCAATTCTTCTTTGGTACCATTCAAATTGTATGTTGCAATTGTTGACATCTTCAATTAATTGGTTTTAGGCTTGAAGGTAAATTTATTTTCAGTTCCATTCAAGAGTCTTTTGATATTGCTTTTATGGGTATAAACCACCATTAAAGCAACTACAATACAAAAATAAATAAAAACCATTTCGTTTCCGTGAATCACCAATACAAACAATGGACTTAAAATACAAGTAAGCATTGAACCCACAGAAATGAAACGAGTAATCCAAACAGTTAATACAAAGCAAAGCATGCATACCAATGAAACTTTCCAACTCATGGCAATGACAATTCCTAAAAGTGTAGCAATGCCTTTCCCTCCCTTAAAACCTGCAAAAATTGGGTATATATGACCAATTACTGCCATCATCCCAAACAACATTTGATAATTGAGCAATAAGCTTTCATCTAAGTCTAAAACGCTCACAACATTTGCGGCTAAAAACCCTTTCAGACTATCTAAAAAAAGAACAATGAAACCAGTTTTTTTACCCAATACCCTGAGGGTATTGGTAGCTCCAGCATTCCCGCTCCCATGTTCTCTGACATCTATGCCATAAAATGTTTTTCCAATCCATACCGAAAAAGGAATGGAACCCAATAAATAAGCAATTAAACAACCTAGTATTACTACGCTCATACGATTATTTTTTAAGACCTCTCACGTATTTATTTCTTTCAGAAATATTGCCAAGTTTAAGCTTGTAATCTTCTTTTTCTTTAGAAATTTTATCAACATTGTTTTTGATGATTTCATTGAATACCAAGTCAGAACTCAAGACTGTCATTAAGCCTCTTTGGTATTTAAAATAGTACCAACTGCCTTGTGGATTTTGAATGTAAAAAGTCAGTTCATCTCCACCACGTTTTTTTACCAATTCAAACCTGGCCTTTATTCTTCTTTCAATAGGGTATTTATCTATGCTTTTGAGACCAATCTCTCCGTTATTTACAAAAGCTCTTTTACTGGTTTCCCAAATTAAAGGAAGATCAGTGATGAAGAATATTTTGTGCAGTTCATCCAAATTTTTACCAGCTAATTCATCCTCTAAATTTTCCTCTAATTTCTTGAATGTTTTGTCTTCTACTAAATTGGGAATGCTATACTTCAACACACGGTTGTCATAATAATTTGCAGGCTCTCCAGCGGTTTGTTCTACAATGGAATCTGCCATTATTTTAATGGCTTGATTAGGTAAAATCATATCCATTACCATACTCAATTTCATGGCAAAAGTGGTATCAGCTAAATTCAAACTTGCATAACCCCCTGCTTTCAAAGAGAAGCCTTGAGTTTCCATTCCAAAGTTAAACTTTCCATCCCCATAAGCAATTTGTTTTTGCTCGCTCATGGCAAAGAAATTGCCTCTTTTTTCAAGCCCATAAATTTTTCCTAAACTACCAATTCTGAATTCATCTAATTGTTCAAAATAGGTAAAAGTCCCTTCACATTTTAACAGTTCTTGGTCAGTGGTATTTCTTTTTCTAGAAAAGAAACTGCTGTAAACGTGAGTAGAATCATTTGAAACAAAAAAACCTGTTGAAAGCGTCTGTCTATTTAAATTTGTTATTGGAGGAGTGAGGGGAATGTAAATTGAATCTGGATTGATAACAGATGCCGCCCTGAACCAGTCTGTTTTAGGTAAAGGCATTTGGTGCATGGCCTTGAAAAATCCATTGTACTCTAAGTTTTTATTGAAACTTTTCAAAATGGCATTCCCTCTAAAACCAATTTTTGGACCTACCATAAAATTGATAGAATCTGGAATCAATGTTTTGCCTTCGAGGTATCTTCTTTCTGCCACATAAATTTGATCTAAATAGAACTTTTGTTCTTTTTTATTTTTATCAAAATAAGAATAATTACCAGCACCTCTGCAATCTAATTTCCCATTTATTTTTATGCTTACTTTGTCAATTTTATGGTATTGTGTAAGGGTATCTGCAATGATTTTTGCATTCAATAACATATCCATTTCAGCTTGCTCTCTAATTACAGCTTTCCCACTATCAGGCAATACTTTAGAATCTGCAATTAAAATAAATGGAATGCCTCTGCAGTTCATGGTATAGTCATCCAAAGTTAAAAAGTTACTCCCACACGAAAACTGCAACGAATCTTGGCTGCCTCTGGTAGATATTAAATAACTACCTGCACGAATACTATTAGTATTGATTGGACCCGTAAACGTGAGTGTTTTTGGAATCATTTCCCAATGCAATTTTTCAAAAGAACCTTTGTATTGATTCAAGTAAAAAGTATTGTTGATTTCAGGAAAATTTTTGTAGGTAAAATCCGCAAATTTTAAATCTAAATTTACATACGCCTTTACTTTAGACGTAACAAAAGCAATCTGGCTCGTGTCTTTAGGATTTCTTTGTCTGAATATTGCATCATTTGAAAGCACTTCAACTGGTTTTAATTCAAACATGTCTGCAACTAGTTCCCCACCTTCAATTTCCATTCTTCCTTTTGCATTCATTGCATTTGGTGTAAGAATAATGGTTCCATACAATTTAGCTCCATCATAAGCAATTTTTAAGGGGTCGCCATTGTTGCTAATAAACATGGTGTCTTGATAAGGAATCCAATGGTTATAAACATTAGGTGAGCGTATAATTGTAGGAAAGAGAGAAGTACGGTCGTTTTCAAAAAAATAGGATGCTGAATTCATCGAATCTAATAAATAAATAAATCGATTTGAATAACTCCTTGATGCCAAATAATTCACCATTCCAGAACCAATCAATCCGTCATTGCTTAAACTTAAATCTTGAATAGCTGTTCCTTTGCCTCCATACAATGAGTATTTGTAAGTTGAATCTTTAGGAATATAAAAGCCAAGCGATTGGTCTTTTTGCATATAAATCTCATGTCGCATGTCGGGTAAAATACCTCCAGAAACAAAGGTTCCTTGCAAAGCCAACGAATACAAGTTCAAGTCACTTAAACTATCCAATACAAAAGGGTCAACAGCGAAATAAAATCTATTTCTGTCATAAACCCCTTTTTGTGTACTTGGGTAATCATAAAAAACTTTCGAACCTACTTCCGAGGTAAAGATTGGATATTTGGCAATATGTCTTCTACCCGATTTATTGTAGGGATGGTCTATCTCCAAAGTGCCATATATATTCTGAAGTACACTTCGTATATGAACAAGTCTTCCTAAAGAATCATCATCAAATAGGAATTTCAAAGAATCAATATTGTTTAATCTGATTTTAAAAGGCACATAATCAAATACAAAGTTATTTCCATAAAAATCAGCTTTACCAGCCCTTAATTTTCCTGAAAAACTCATTCCCCTGTCTTTTTTAACGGTAATGATTTGTTCTTTAGGAATGATGTATACATTTTGAGAGTCACTAAAACTAAACTTAGGTACACCTTGTACTACCAAATCATTGTTTTCTAAACTGATGAATCCGTTGGGTATAGCATTGATTGTTGATTTAAAAGAAATTGCATCATAATCTGTTTTGCCATTGTGTGCATTTACAAAATCAATCAATTTTCTTTTCACATACACCATGTTTTTAGCGCCATCGAATTTGATAAAACCACGGTCGTTCAAGTCTATCATTTGTATGCGTAACTCACTTACATTGCTTTTGAATTTACTCGCATAGAATTCTAAGTTAAACGAATTGGTATTGAATTCCTCTGTAAATTGTTTGATCCGTTGAAGTGGATTGTAGCTGAGGATGCCACCTATTTTTTCATATTGCACATCTCTGAAAAAATTCAAGGACTGAAATAGGGCAGGAACATCTCCCGAAATATTGTCAATATCTATTTTAGGACTGTTTACATCCCATTTGATTTCATCTACCCAAAATTCAATATTGTGAAAATTATCTATAAAAGGTGCAGCAGAAATACCCAGTTTGTTATCCCGGTAAAATGAGATTTTATCTTTATCCATTAAGTAGTTAAAACTCAATTGCGGATGATAAATTGAATCGGTTCCCAAGAAAATTGTTACTTCAGCTTTTTCTACTGAAATCTTGTTCTCTTTTACAAAAAAATCTGGAGATTGAACCCTTAGAAAAGGTTTATTTTTATACGAAAACCATAATTCCGCTTTTTTTGTGTCGTTGCCTTTACCAATGACCATTGGTCCCCTCATCCCAAAACCCCCTTTGAATTTTCCTTTGCCATAGTTTACACCCGTAAATTCAGCAAAATAGCCTTCAAATTGTGGGTATATAGATTTATCTCCTTGTGATTTTCCTAATGGTTTTTCAATCACTTTTCCTAAAAGGGGTTTCTCTTGCAGGAATTTATTTGTGAGCAAACTTGAATCTGCAACAATCAATCCATCGTTCAGGGAAATTTGGTATTTTTTGATGATGGCAAATACTTTACTTGTATCCAATCCAACTCTCGACCAGTCAATTCTTCCCCCTTTTCCTACCCAAAGTTTTTTGGCAGGGTAGAATTTACCGCTCGTTTGGTAAATTTCTACGGTATCACCAGGTGTGTAACAGTAGAGGTTTAAATTTTTAAAATAAAAATGAGGCTCCCCATCGGTCAAAAAATCAACATCAGAAGAGCTACTCACCCAATTGTATCCACCCAATTGCAAGATTTTTTGTTCAGCAAATACATTTTTTGAGACCAGCAAAAATTGTTCAAAATCTTCTTTTGATTTTTTTATTGAAGCAGATAATGTTTTGTGCCAAGCATCAAATTTTACCAATAGATTAGAGGCTACTAAAGCATTGATGGTTTGAAAATAAAATTCAAATTCATGTGAGATTTGGCAATTTTTTTGTAACATTTCATTGCTTAACTTGATGATTTGATTTTTATGCGAGGTGCTAAATTTCCCTTGCATGTAATTTGCCTTGAAATCATCCGCAATATTTTGTATATCACTTCTTCCAGAACTTTGTAAAAAACGATCTAATTCTTCAATGAATACACTTGGATTTACAGTAAAACTATTTGGCCTTTGTGCAAAGACAAAAGATGTTATGCAAATTGAAAACAGGAATAATAAAGCCTTTTTAAATTGACGCATCTTAAATTTTTAGGTTTTGCTAATTATTCCATTGCTTTTACTATGTCAGTAAAACTACGACTTTGTAATGCAGCACCACCAATCAATGCACCATCAATATCAGGTGCTGAAAAGAGTTCGGCTGCATTTTCTGGTTTTACACTTCCGCCATATTGGATGGTAATTTGATCTGCAACTTCTTTTCCGTATTTGTTGGCAATGATGCCTCTTATAAATGCATGAACTTCTTGTGCTTGCGCTGTACTGGCAGTTTTTCCTGTTCCAATTGCCCAAACGGGTTCATAAGCAACCACTACCTGAAGCATTGCATCTGCATGTAAGTGAAACAAAGCCTCGCCAATTTGTTTTTCAATTACTTCAAAATGTTTGTTGGCTTCTCTTTCTTCTAGCGTTTCTCCGCAGCAATAAATAGGTGACAATTGGTGTTTTAAGCATGCATCAATTTTTTGTGCCAACCATTGGTTATGTTCGTTAAAATATTGTCTTCTTTCGCTATGTCCAATTACTACATAATTTACTCCACAGCTTTTGATCATAGTTGTACTGATTTCACCAGTATAGGCACCACTTTCATGGTTACTGCAATTTTGAGCACCTACAAATTGGTTAGGGTATGATTCAAGCATTTTTGCAATTGCATTCAAATGAATAAAAGGGGGTATGAAAACAATTTTAGCATTGCCATTGTATTCATCTTTGATCATGTTAGAAGCCTCTGAAACCAAAGCCAGACCTTCTTCTAAATTTTTGTTCATTTTCCAGTTACCTGCAATTATTTTCTTTCTCATAATTTTTATTTATTGTTTTCCCAAAAACGATTTTCACTCGTCATTTCAAATATTTTTTCAAAGAGTTTTTTGTCTATTTCTCCAAATTCAATGTTTCTTCTTTTGCACATGGCTTCTGCTGTTTTATAAAATTTAGAAATGATGAATGTTTCAAAGCCCTGTGTACCTCCCCAACTAAAATCTGGGATGTAATTCCTAGGGAAACCAGTTCCAAATACGTTTGCACCTACTCCTACAACTGTTCCTGTATTGAACATGGTATTGATTCCACATTTGGCATGGTCTGCCATCATCAATCCACAAAATGTTAGCCCAGTTTTAATGAACCTTTTTTCTGAATAGCTCCAAAGCTTTACTTCATCATAAGTGTTTTTAAGGTTACTGTTATTGGTATCAGCCCCCATATTCACCCATTCCCCAATGACTGCATTCCCTACAAATCCATCATGTCCTTTGTTGCTGTAGCTAAAAAACACACTGTTATTGACTTCTCCCCCTACTTTACAATACGGACCAATAGTGGTGGCTCCATAAATTTTTGCGTCCATTTTAAGGCCAGCATGCGCACACAATGCAAAAGGTCCTCTTATTTTACAACCCTCCATTACTTCTGCATCTTTGCCTATATAGATGGGTCCATTGCTTGCATTTAGTACAGAAAATAACACGCTAGCACCCTCTTCAATAAAAATTTTTTGGGCATTGATAACCTGATTTCCTTCTGGTATTTCTGCAGATTTTCTCCCAGCAGTGAGCAAGTCAAAGTCTCTTTCAATCTCAGCGCCATTTAAGCTGAAAATATCCTGTGGAAATTGAATTTGATTGCAATCATCAACTGTGCTTTCAATTTTAGTACAATCAGGCAGGTTTTCCTTGAATTCGGTTTGATGATTCAATCGCATGGCAATCAGTACATTGTTGTTGTACAAAGCTTGCCCTTCATTTAATTGTTTGATTTCATGAATGATTTTCTCATTCGGGCAAATACTTCCATTGATGTAAAGATTTTCAGCCTCAATATGCAGAGGGTATTTTTCTTGTAAATAGGTTTGAGTAAGATTGGATAATTTTTCAGTTTGAAGGTATTTACCCCATTTCTCATGAATGGTTAAAATTCCTACCCTTATATGAGATACTGGTCGAGTAAGCGTGAAAGGCTGTAATTGATTCCTTTCTTTGATGGGGTCAAATAAAATACAATTCATTTGTCTCAAATTTGATAAAAAAATAAAGCCTTCCAAATTTGGAAGGCTTTACAATATACGATTTCAAAATTACTTTTTTGCGTAACGCTTTTTGAATTTGTCAATTCTACCCGCTGTGTCAATGAACATATTTTGACCAGTGAAAAACGGATGCGATTTGTGAGAAATATCTAATTTGTATAATGGATACTCTGAACCATCTTCCCATTTGATGGTCTCTTTGGTATCAACTGTGCTATGGCACAAGAACATGTAATCGTTTGACATGTCTTTAAAAACCACTTTTCTATAGGTTTTAGGGTGGATTCCTTCTTTCATATTCCTTCTATTTAATTCTTTTAATGGTCTGAATTTGATAGGTTAAGCTTAAAATGCTGGGCTTATTATTACCAAATTGGAGGGCAAAAATATATTTAAATTGTTCAAAATCAAAATTATTTAACAATTTTTTTTAATTCTTGTCTTCCCTACAAATATAGCGGAATTCAAGGTGTTTTGGTGTTGAAATTCTCATTTTAAACCTAAATTTATTTTAAAATGGGTTAAATTTGGTACCATGAAAGTACAAATTCTTACAAATCAGCAAGTAGCACCCATTTTAAAAAGAATAGCTTATCAAATAGTTGAATCGAACAGTGCTGCCAAGGAAATTTTTTTGGTACATATTGAAGGGCAGGGGAAAGCTTTGGCAGATATCATTGAAAAGGAATTAGAAACAATTACAAGTCAACGCATCACTCGAACGGGTATTCAAATCAATAAATCCAATCCAAGTATCGAAACAACCCAGTTAAATACAATGGTAAAGCCAAGTCAAAACGCTGGCTTGGTCATTATTGATGATGTGCTCAACTCAGGCAAAACAATGATGTTTGCTATTGCGGCTTGTTTAGGATTAGGCTTTAATCAAATACAAATTGCCGTATTGGTAGATAGAAGCTATAAACATTTCCCTATTCAAGCCAATTTTATTGGGACTTCTTTGAGTACTACTTTGCAAGAACACATCAATGTGCAATGTAGAGCTGGAAAAATTAGTGTGTATGTAGAATAGTTTGCATAAAAAAACCCGACCATGGTCGGGTTTTTTTATGTCTAAAATAAATTATTTTACTTTAGCTTGTAAGCCTGTACCAGCTTTAAATTTAACAACTTTCTTTGCAGGAATTTTGATAGTACCATCACCAGGCATACCTTGTTTCCATTGTGGGTTTCTTCCAATTCTAGCAGCTCTTTTTGTAACTGAGAAAGTTCCAAATCCAACTAAGATAACTTTGTCACCTTTTTTCAATGCAGTTTGGATTGAGCCCATGAATGCATCTAATGAAGATTGAGCTTGAACTTTAGTGATTCCAGCAGCTTTTGCCATTGAATCGATTAAGTCTTGTTTGTTCATATTTTTATTTTTAAGGGTTATTGTATAACAAACTTAATAAACCATCCCAAAAAATCAAGTGCTTTGGCGATTTCCGCAAATTTTTTTTCGCAGAATTCAACATGTTTTACACAAAAAGCCGTAAAATAATTCTAAATCAAGGGTTTT
>Ga0209400_1000942_pt1 | contig 24762 bp, 24 predicted proteins | sample M_130807_EF_Meta_FD_187313 | JGI IMG/M metagenome (GOLD analysis project Ga0209400, IMG submission 187313) | Freshwater microbial communities from Lake Montjoie, Canada to study carbon cycling - M_130807_EF_MetaG (SPAdes) (version 2) | ecosystem: Environmental > Aquatic > Freshwater > Lake... | reverse complement strand
ACTCAGCAATCCAGGGTAACGGTTACAAGTCCCTTGAAGAGGGTCAGGCAGTTTCATTTGAGGTCGTACAGGGTCCAAAGGGTCCTCAGGCTGATGCAGTAAACCCTGCCTAATCAACACTAACTTATAAAAAACCCCGCCGGGTAACTGGCGGGGTTTTTTATTTTACTTCTTAGGTAGCGGCGGGATCTCGCCAACTTTTAATTTACGAGCATTAACTTCTTTGACTGGAGATAAATCTTTTCCAGCTTTCCAGGCATCTAAATACTTCCATGGCAACACTTCACCACGGCGAACCCACCAGGTATCTGCCGGAGTTGGCCAAGATATTCCAAAGTGAAGATGTGGCGCAGTACCTCGCGCACTGCCGGTTGATCCAATTGAACCTAGTAACCGTCCTGCTTTAACAGATAGACCGGGTTGAATGCTTGCTGGAATAGAACGCAAGTGGGATCCGTAATAGCGAACACCATCTGATCCAATAATGGAAACATATAACCCACCACGATCAATTCCTAGATTTGTCTTACCGCTCCAATTATCTGTGCGATTAACCTCATCTACAACACCATCAATAGGTGCTACAAACTTACAACCGGCTTTGGTCAAAATGTCAGTAGCGGCATAATCATGATGAGCGCGCGCATAGTTAGCTGCGCAATCGGCCACAGGGAATACATATACGGGCGCTGCTTGTGCCGTCAGAGGAAAAAACAATCCAAAAGCTAGAACTAGAGCAGTTATGTAGCGAAATCTCATGTTCTTAGGTTAACGCTGCACGATCCAATTTTGCTGTAACCATCATGTGAGGAACAGTGAGCGCCCACACAACAACTAGCGCCATCCAGAAGAACTCATCTGTGAAATCTTGACCACTTAACGCCAACAGCCCAGCTACCACAAAGGTTCCAATCAGGGCAGGCAAACCTGGAATAACCGCCTTTGAAAATGCTTTTCTGAGCATTCCTTGAGTGATGTTCTCAATGCATCCTGGAAGTGAAAGTGTAAGTCGGGCTGTGTGGCGCATCGCGTGCCAGCATCCAAAGTACACAGCAAATGCAATAAGAGGAGGTGCAAGGTGGGCCAAAAGCAATAACAAAGTCAGATCCAGAGCTTCTCTGTTTCTCTTTCCAAAAGCCATGACTCCGATAGCAAGGATTGCAAAGATAGTGATGCCGATCAAAATCTCTGAATCTAATCCTTGATGCCAATTGATCAGCACAGGATTTACAGAAGCTAAAGCCTCGGTACTGGCAGAGTTAACAAGTGGAATAAAGACTGGGGTAAAACCGGCTGCCGGGATATAAAACCACCGATTAAGTTTTGTCGAAACATGCGTTCGCTTATCAATTTCATTAATGAAGGCGGCATCTCCGATTCCAAAGTGAACTGCGCTCATAAAGAGAACGAAGATAAATCCAATGATATTGAAGTTAAGGATCCCAATAACAGCAACAATTGCAATGGTGACATAGACAAGAACAAATAGCGCCATTTTTTTGGGCTGTGCTTTTGGAAGTGTTACCAGGTGATCTAGTGCCCCATGCGGAATACCGATCGCAAGTGCAATAACGGCAATGACTACTTGCCAGCCCATCGAGGACTCACCCAAAAGATCTGAAAAAATCAAGGAAGTAAGAATTGCCAGACCCACAGAAATTGTTGAGAAGAGGCGAACCCGAGTAAAGAGCACAACAGCATTTTTTTGCATGTCTCCCCCTTTTTGGCAACCCTATCAAAGACGAATGTGAGAAGATCTGATGTGCAGAAATTTGGATACATGGCGATGCTTGCCTTCACAGTCTTTGGCTCATTTTGGCTAGAGATTTTCCTAAAGACCAGTGTTTTAAAACGGTGGAAGAGAGCATTAATCAGTATCTTGCCAATTAGCTTCTTTTTTCTTGTGTGGGATGCCTATGCAATTGCTCAGGGACATTGGTTCTTCAATCGAGACCGAATGCTCGGGATTTATGGTCCCTTTGATATTCCATTAGAAGAGTTTCTCTTCTTCATCATTGTTCCAATGGCAGCGATCTTGACTATAGAGGGTGTCACAACAGTTAAGCCTCATCTGCGTGAGAAGGAGTTCGGAAAGGATGAGGAGAAGTGATCTATAGCGATATTGCCATTGCCGCCTTCTGCATCTCCATCATGGTGGATCTCTTTGTATTTAAAAACTCGCTCCTTACTCGCCTTGCATTCTGGTTTTCATACATGATCATCCTTCCATTTCAACTGCTTACCAATTGGTGGTTAACTCACAATCGCAGTGATGGAAAAGCGATAGTTATGTATGACCCTGATTCAATAATTGGTATTCGTATCGCATCTGCCCCACTAGAAGACCTCTTGTTTGGTTTTGCCCTTGTTTTATCGGTCATGGGTATGTGGGAGTTCTGGGGCAGGCGCGGATTCCAGCGCAACAAATAACTACAGTAAAGTTAACCCGTTAGGGGCGGTAGCTCAGTTGGTTAGAGCCCGGAACTCATAATTCCGTCGTCGTCGGTTCGAGCCCGACCCGCCCCACAAATAGCGCCCCGCAATTTCAAAGAAAGTTGAATTCACCTTACTTACTGCTACCCCTCAATTAACTCTTACCTATGTGTCTATTGGACAAACTTAGGCGTAACTTTGAGATATGAGCGATCGAGTCTTACTAGTTATGGATGATGCTTTTGCACTATCGACGATGGCCGCGGCACTTAAACTGCATGGGACAAATGTAATAGGTGAAGCGCAGAAAAAGTCATCAGCGATCTTGTTAATGCGAAGCTTGCAGCCAAATGTGCTCCTTATAGACATGCATCTGTCTGATGAGCACTCAATTGAAATAGCAAACGCAATCCGCAAGGAGTCTCCTTCCATTGGAATTGTCATGCTTGTTGCATGTGCCGATCTGCGATTGCTCGGTGAAATTACTAGTGACATTCCTCATGGGACCAAGATGGTTATCAAGAAGTCCATGAACAGTGTTACGGCACTGTGCGATGTAATTTCTGAGTCCCGAACCTTTGACCCTGAATCACCGGTGACCTGGGTCAATGGCAATGTTTCGATTCATGAAAAAGCCCTAGAGAATTTGATGTCACATCTAACAGATCTTCAAATTGAAACACTGCGTCTTGTGGCCGATGGCTTAACAAATGCTGAGATTAGTCGCATGAGGTTTGTCAGTGAAAAAGCAATAGAACAGATCGTTTCTCGAATTGCAATGGTACTTAATGTGCAGCCCGACCGATCAAAGAATTTACGAGTGCAGCTAGTTGGCGAATACTTCAAGTGGATAGGCGCGCCAAGACACTAGTTCTCCTCTTCTTTATACTTGCAAAGGTAAAGTTCACGCCTATGGAACTAGACCAGATTCGCGCGCAGTGGAATCAAGTCCTTGACGCCCTTGAGTCTGAAAACCGTGTCGCCTGGATCGCATACTTTGATGCTCGCCTCAGTTCCTTTGAAAACGGAGTTCTCACTCTAGATTTTTCAGATAGTCGAAAGTTTGCAACCTCACATGAGTACTCAGAAACTCGTCCAAATTTAAAATCAGCCCTGCAGGTTGCAATCAAATCCACTATCGGCATAGATGTTGAGATTATCGAACAATGAAGCTAAAGATCTATCTACTTGCCCTTTCATTGGTAGTTGCACTTGTGGGTGCACCACAATCAGTTGCAGCCTCATCAGCGCTATCCATGTCAATCAGACAAACACCGAGTGCATCTGAATCTTTACTGACCTTGTATGGAAATCTCACGCCAAACCGTTCGGGTACCACCGTAAAGATCCAAGTTGATACAGATGGAAAGTGGACGACGACTCGATTTACGACAAAGGTCACCAAAGTTGGAACCTGGAAGGTTACCGCTCTTGCAACTGCGCTTAACGCAAAGGTTCGCTATCGCGCCGTTTCGGTAATCTCAGGAAAGAATTTGTACTCCCCCATTCGCTCGATCACGGTCAAGCAACAACCAGAGATTTCAAATGCTGATCCTGCTCAATTTATAGATTTAACTGGGCCGGGTGGTCGCATTCATGGGGCAGACATCAGTCGTTGGCAGCACCCCAATGATAAAGCTATTGATTTTGTAAAGATGTATGCAGCGGGAATGCGATTTGTTTTTATCAAAGCATCAGATACCCGCGAGTCAGCAGATCTGCTTGCAGTCAAATATGCAGCGATGGATCACTATGCGGCGCAAGCTGCCGGAATTTATACAGGTTTTTACCACTACGCCGTATTGCCTGATGTGACATCTCCAGAGGATGTAAAGAAGGATGCTTTGGCACAAGCCCAGAAGGTTGTGTGGCGACTTGCATCAATGGGCGGTTACTCGGATCGAGATCTTCCCTACGCGCTAGATCTAGAAAATAAATGTGTCCGCTACTCCTCTTCCGGTGCCTGCCAAAAATATGCAACGCGTAGTGCTGTAACTTTATGGGCAACAACTTTTCTGGCATCACTAAAAGAAAAAGCTGGGCGTACCCCCATTTTGTATTCCTATGCCTCGTTTTTGGAGAGTTCTATGACCCGGACCCCTGAACTTGCTCAATATCCATTGTGGCTTGCTCAGTATGCAATTGATCCAGCAAATCCAATAAACCAGCCAGGTTTAAAACCCGGTGGTTGTTATGTTCACTCTTGGACAGGCGAAAATTGCGACTCTCAGTGGACTGTGTGGCAGTACTCCTCTTGTGGAATTGCCCCAAAGTACGGAGTCCCAGGAAGCAGACTTGATCTCAATGTTTTTCGTGGGACCCCTTCATCATTTTTGGATTTAACAAAAGGAAGTTGGACGCCAACCCTTGTTGATTTGATGCCACAACAAGAGCCAACTGTGCTCACCGTTGTGGATCAATCCTCAAGTACCACAAACAAACTTGTTACCTTTAAAGTCAATGTTGTCCGGCCAAATGGCTCTCCTGTTGTGACTGGCAGCGTGAAATTAGTATTTGATAAAGCGACAACACCGCAAAGTGAGCCGACTCAAACACTCCTGCGTGAAACAAGTGGGGTTTGGACTCTTGCACTCAAAGGAGTTTTAGCGGGCACGTATAGTGGAAAAGTGTTGTTTGAAGACATTTCTGGCACCCATGCTGAATCAACTTTTCCGGTTAGCTTTACTGTGACACAAGGTGCAACACCGACTGCTAAGCCAACTCCATCACCAACGGCTACCAAAAAGCCAACAACTGATGGCTGCAGAGGGCAGATTAAGAATTAACCTCAAGTAACTGATCTAAAGCAGCTTTTTCCCGTTCAACTAATCCTACATATTGAGCAATAGATTCTTTTCTATCTTTTGCACTCCACCCGAGAACTGGTGCAATCAGTGCTGCAACATCCTCTGCCAGATAAACAGCATGGTTTGTGGCCTCAAAAGATAAACGGGTGCGGCGCGAGATAACATCATCAACTGAAAGGGCACCCTCATGTGTTGCTGCATAAATTATTTCAGCTTTAATATAAGGCAACTCGGCATCTAACTTTGCCGCCATCTTTGGTTGTTCTTGAATAATTTCTAGGATCTCGCTAACGAGAGAGCCATGTCGATTGAGCAAGTGAGTCACAGTTTCAACACCTAGCCCAGATTCTTGAGCAATACGCTCTTTCTGCTGCTCTAATGCGAAATAGCCATCGGCTCCAACAAGTGGCAGCTTTTCGGTGACAGATTCTTTTGTCAATCGGCGTAATTCAATTACTGCGCGATCAATAACATCTTGGGCCATAACGCGATATGTCGTGTATTTACCACCAGCAATAGATACAAATCCAGCAACTGGTCTATCTACTGTGTGTTCACGAGAAAGCTTTGTTGTCGTCGCACTCTTGTTGTTTGCAACTAGTGGGCGCAAGCCTGCATAAACACCAATGATCTCTTCGGCTTTTAACTTTGGTTTGAGTACTCGATTTGCCTGGTCCAATATGTATTGGACATCTTCTTTACTGGCAAGGGGTTCTGCCCGATCACCTTCGTAAGGAGTATCTGTTGTACCAACTATCCATTTGCCTGCCCAAGGAATAATAAACAAGACAGAAACCGAAGTCTTCACAATGATTCCCGCATCAGATTTGATGGCAGAACCAGGCATAATTATGTGTGCGCCTTTACTCATGGTGACGTTATATCCAGGAGTTATATCAAATTGCTCATGCAATTGATCGCTCCAGACACCAGCACACATGACTGTTGCACCAGCTTTAATGGCGATTTTCTTTCCAGAAACTAAATCAAGAGCGTTAACACCAACAACTCTTTTGCCCTCACGGATTAAGGATTGCGCAGATACTCGCGTGGCAATGAGTGCCCCATGACGGGCAGCTGTTCGAGCAACTGACATTGTGTGTCGGGCATCATCTACTTGGGCATCAAAGTATTTGATTGCACCGGTTACAAGGTCATGGCGCAAAGATGGGGCAATTTCATTAATCTGTTTTTGACTCAAATGTTTATGCCATGGCAGCGAGCGCTGGAAACCACGCAGTGCGTCATATAAGGCTAGTCCTGCTCCAACGTAGGTGCGCTCTTTGAGTTTTTCAGTCAGTGGAAACAAAAATCCAACTGGCTTAACAAGGTGAGGGCAGAGTGTTGAAACCATTAATTCACGCTCGTGTAATGCTTCACGTACTAATTTAAAATCATATTGTTCAAGATATCTAAGACCACCATGAATTAACTTGCTGGATCTACTAGATGTGCCAGCGGCAATATCTTGTGACTCAATGAGGGCAACTTTTAATCCTCGAGCTGCTGCATCTAATGCCGCCCCTACGCCATTTACTCCCCCGCCAATAACGAGAATGTCGAACTGTTGGGTCCCAAGTTGTGAAATGGCAGTCTCGCGCTGGTCGGGGCCAAGTTGTGACAAGAACATATGCGTTGCTTCTCCGTAACCAGTGAGTACGCTAAGCCTAACTTACGGCAAGGGGTTATGCGCAGTGGCATCTATCGGGAGCTATATCGGCAGTTTGGATCAGGGAACTAGTAGTACCCGATTCATGATCTTTGACCATGCCGGCAAAGTTGTTGGACAGCACCAACTAGAACATCGCCAAATACTTCCGCAGGCAGGCTGGGTAGAACATGACGCGGCTGAAATTTGGGAAAGGGCCCAAGAAGTTATTGCTGGTGCTCTCAAGCAAGCCAATATTTTGGGCTCAGATTTAGCCGCAATAGGTCTGACCAATCAACGTGAAACAACCGTGGTGTGGGATGTAACAACTGGTCAACCGCTTTCTCATGCAATTGTCTGGCAAGACACTAGAACAACTGAGTTCTTGGCAACGCTCTCAGATGCCCAACAGCAGCAGATTCGCCATAAGACCGGTTTAACTATCGCTCCTTACTTTGCTGGCAGCAAGATGAATTGGTTTTTAAACAATGTGCCAGCTGCCACGAGCGTTAATGCGCGCTTTGGAACTATTGATTCCTGGCTGCTGTGGAATTTATCCGGTGGTGTCCGCGCAGGTGTGCATGCAACTGATGTAACAAATGCCAGTCGCACATTGTTAATGAACCTAGAAACTCTGGATTGGGATGACGATCTTCTTTCTATTTTTGGGGTTTCACGATCGGCCCTGCCTGTCATTAAATCTTCCTCTGAAACCTATGCATTTACCGATCCCCATGGTCCATTTGGAACTGCAATTCCAATTGCTGGAATTTTAGGTGACCAACAAGCAGCAATGGTTGGTCAGGTCTGTTTTGAACGAGGCGAATCAAAGACAACATATGGAACTGGAAACTTCGCACTCCTTAATACCGGCACTGAAATTGTCCGCTCCAAAAATGGCCTACTGACAACGGTTTGTTTCAAATTAGGTGATGCCCCAGCCCACTATGCACTTGAAGGCTCAATTGCAGTGACAGGCTCTGCTATTCAATGGCTGCGAGATCAATTAGGAATCATCACCAACGCTGCAGAAACAGAAGGCTTGGCCTCATCCGTTCCCGATACCGCAGGTGTTTACTTTGTTCCAGCATTTTCAGGTTTGTTTGCTCCCTATTGGCGCAGTGATGCACGTGGGGTAATTGTTGGATTAACTCGCGCCGCAACAAAAGCACACCTTGCCCGCGCAGCCCTTGAGGCAATTTGTTATCAAACTCGAGATGTCATGGATGCCATGGTCGCCGATAGCGGCGTTCCCATGAAAGAAATGCGGGTGGATGGTGGAATCACAGCAAACTCATTTTGCATGCAGTTGCAGGCCGATGTGATGGGAATCGACATTACTCGCCCATTAATCGGTGAAACGACTGCGCTAGGTGCGGCATATGCGGCTGGCTTAGCGGTTGGTTTTTGGTCATCAACTGATGAACTTCGAAAGCAATGGCAACAATCTCGTCGTTGGAGTTCGACAAGTACTGCCGAACAACGCGCAGCTGGTTATGCAGAGTGGAAGAAAGCTGTTGAGCGAACTTTGAATTGGGTTGATTAAGCCTTCGTAATTTCAATCAAGAACGCATTGGCAGGAGCCAGAATTGGCGCAGTAACACCAATTGCAGAGAGTGCAGAACCTGACAGTGTTATTCCATTCATCCATTCAGGTGGGGAGATCAACATAAAGCATGGCTTACCTGCAGGAAAGACCGCCTTAATCACATAGTTTGCTGTTTGATCAAGACCCGGAAACTTTAAAGGTGAGGGGTGAATAGAAACTGTTGGAGTCAAGTGCACATAAGCAAAAATTGCGCGTGAGGCATCTAGTGCTTGAACGCCATGTAGGTATGCGTGCGATTCAGGATAATCAACCCGAACCATTTTTCCTGAATGAAGTAGACCGCGATTGTTCTTGTAGTACTGCGCCCAAGTTGCTAAATGTTTTCGCTCTTCAGGCGTTGCTTCTGTGATGTTCCATTCGATACCTGCGTGACCAAATAATGCTGTTGTTGCACGCATAGAAAGTTCTAAGGTGCGCCCTGTTTGGTGGCCATGAGTGGGTCCGATGTGGGTTCCAAGAAGTTCAGGTGCAATAACTTGTGCGGTCCAACGCTGAATTGTTTGGCGCTCTAACGCATCATTGTTGTCACTTGTCCAGAATCGATCCACGAGATCAATGACTCCTAAGTCAATGCGTGCACCACCAGATGCGCAAGATTCAATTTCAAGTCCGGGGTGACGCTTTTTTAACTCTGCAAATAAACGATAAATCGCTTGTGTTTGGCGATGAACACCTGCTGCACCAAGGTGACCGGCATCAACTAGAACACGATTGTGATCCCACTTGATGTAGGCGATGTTGTGAGCTGCTAATACCGCAGAAGTTTGCTCAAGCACATGATTAAAGGCACCTTCATGGCCAATATCTAGTACTAATTGGTGTCGCCACAGTGGTGGAACTCGATCTGCTTCATGCAAAATCCATTCAGGATGGGCGCGATATAAATCAGAATCTGGGTTAACCATTTCCCCTTCAAACCAGAGGCCAAATTCAATTCCCTTGTCATTGGTGTACTTAATTATTGGAGACAGACCATGTGGCCAGACAGCGGGATCAATCACCCAGTCGCCTAAGCCAGCACGGTCATTGCGCCTGGAGTGGAACCAGCCATCATCTAGCACAACGCGCTCTATGCCAATTTCGGCTGCAACATCAATTAAGGCTTTGATCTTTTCTTCATCGTGATCAAAGTACAACGCCTCCCACATGTTCAAAGTCAGAGGTCGAGGCCGCTTTGGGTGCACATCACGGGCACGAAGGTATGAATGATAAGCAGCGCTTACGCCGTCAAGACCCTCTGCAGAAAATACTGAAATAAGTGCAGGTGCTTCATACACTTCACCTGAAGCTAACAACAATTCTCCCGGCAATAGTAATTCGCCAGCACCAATGGATTGTGAACCATCAAATAATTTTTCAACCAAGTAATGTGAGTTACCGCTCCAGGCAATGCTTGTAGCCCATGCGCTTCCTGATTGGAAAGATGTCTGCGCGGTCAATGCAATATCTGCGATAGAAAAGTTGTGTCCGCTGCGCCCTTCGCGAGATTCGCGCACCCATGTGCCAGTTGCGATTTCTTTGCGCTGAGGGTTTCGTTCATTAGACCAACGGCCTGCAAAATCTAAAGTTTGTGTTGCCTCTTTTGGAAGCGGTAACCAATGTATAAATTCATTGAGGCAATATTGACTCTCTCCAATATTTTTAACTGATGCTCGTTGAAACAAAACACCATGGCTATCAAGTTCAAAGGTTAGGGTAACTTCAAGTTCTGCATGGAAATCGATCAATGTAACCGCGACATGGTTTGCCTGATGATGAAAATCAGTTACCTCGAAATTTGTTGACCATGCTTTTCCATTGCGATGTCCAGCTAATGTTGGACGGCCTAAAAACCCACGAGAACTCTCGCGCATGATTCCAGGAAACTGTGGCTGATCCCATGAGCTATTTGCAATCGATGGTCGGATAGCTGTTTGCACAGATGCAATATCTCCATGCACGGGTGCTCCCCAGTGTTGGATCACAAGGGCCCCATCGACTACTTCGAGAAGCAGCGATGACGGTGGTGCGCTCAATAGTGCAGATTGCTTACTCACAAAGGTAGAGTAACGACACTATGGGCGAGAGTAAAAAACTAAAAGCAGGCGTCATCAGAAATGATCGCCAGATGGCCGATGGTCGGACAATTCGTTACTACGACACCGCTGGCCAAGCGCGAAATGTTGAAGATGCCAGGCCCGTAGAGGAACAACCAGGAATCGGTGAACTGCGTCTTGATCCATTAGTTAATGAGTGGGTTGTTATGGCAGCTCATCGACAGGGCCGAATCTTTTTGCCGCCAAAAGAGCTGTGTCCTTTGTGTCCCACGACTGGGGAGTTACTGACTGAAATTCCTGAATCTGATTTTGAAGTAGTTGTTTTTGATAATCGCTCCCCATCACTTCGCCCACCAGCTGGCGATTGGGCACTGCCTGACCTGGTTGGCCCTGATACTGATTTAGGAACAGCAGCCGGTAAGTGCGAAGTAATTTGCTTTACGGCAGAACATGGCAACGCATTTAAGGATCTAACGCCACAACGTGTTCGCACTTTGCTGGAAGCCTGGATTGATCGCACCTCAGAGCTTTCACAAGAGAACTACATTGAGCACATCGCGCCATTTGAAAACCGCGGTGAAGAAATTGGCGTCACTCTTTCTCACCCTCATGGTCAAATTTATGCCTATTCATATATTCCTCCACGTGTTGAAAAGATGTTAACTGCTGCCAAAAAATACAAAGAACAAACTGGCAAAGTCTTATTTGATGAAATCCTTGCCCGCGAAATTCGAGATAATGAACGCATCGTTGCCCGCAATGATCGGTGGATCGCATTTGTGCCATACGCTGCTCGTTATCCATTTGAAATTCATGTTGCACCGCTCAACCCCGTTGCAGATTTGACTGGGTTAACCGACGCAGATCGCGATGCTTTTCCAGAGATTGCCCTGGAAGTCACGCGTAGATTAGATGGCGTCTTTGGAATTGAAATGGCATACATCGCAGCCTGGCATCAAGCACCGGTGCGAGTTGGCAGAGATGTACTTCGCCTGCACTGGCAAATCACTAGCGTGCGCAGGGCACCAGGAAAATTGAAGTACTTAGCTGGTTCTGAATCTGCCATGGGTGCATTCATCATGGATATGCGTCCTGAACAATCTGCAGCGCAATTGAGAGAAGTAGTTTTGTAATGCGGGTTTTAGTAACTGGTGGAACTGGCTATATCGGATCAACTGCTGTTGAAATATTACTCACGCAGGGCTTTGACATCTCGATCTTGGATGATTGCAGTATGGGCCATGCCGATACTGTCCCTGCGGGCGTGCGCTTTATTCAGGGTTCACTGCTAAATGTTGATGAAGTTGCCAATGCCCTAAAGGGTTGTGATGCGGTCATGCACTTTGCAGGCAAATCATTAGTTGGAGAGTCTGTTGAAAAACCTGATCTCTACCATTTAGTCAACGTTGATGGCACTGGCATCTTGCTCGATCAAATGCGCAAACAATCAATCACCAAAATCGTCTTTTCCTCATCTGCAGCCACCTATGGCGAGCCAAAGGTTGTGCCAATTTTAGAAACTTCTGAAACTATTCCAACTAATCCATATGGTGTGACAAAGCTTGCAATAGATCACATGATTACAGCAGAGGCAGCCGCCCATGGAATATCTGCGGCCTCACTGCGTTACTTCAATGTGGCAGGCGCTCTCAAGGCAGATCGTGGATGGTTGGCCGAGCGACACAACCCTGAGACACATTTGATTCCTAATGTTTTGCGCAGCACAACAGAAAATCCAGTAAAGATTTTTGGTACTGATTGGCCCACAGCCGACGGAACCTGCATCCGTGACTACGTCCATGTCATTGATTTAATTGATGCACATGTCAAAGCGCTAGCCTCTTTAGGCAGCCCGGGGCACGAGATATTTAACTTAGGAAGTGGTTCTGGCTATTCCGTGCGCGAAGTTATTGCGGCGGCAAGTGCTGCAATTGGACATCAAATTCCATTTATTGATTCCCCGCGCCGAGCAGGAGATCCCGCAGTTTTAATTGCAGATATTTCTAAGGCGAAAACCCAGCTTAACTGGGAGCCAACCCGAGATATGAACACAATGGTTTCTGACACCTTGAAATCTATGGCCTAACAATGAGTTCGATCGAAGGAAAATTTCTCCAAACATTTGGAGCAGAAGCAGATCTAGTTGCAGCAGCGCCGGGCCGAGTGAACTTAATTGGTGAGCACATTGACTACAGCGAAGGATTTGTTCTTCCCTTTGCAATCAAAGATAGGACTTTAGTCGCAGCTCGAAAGCGAGATGACTCAACTGTTCGAATTGCATCTGTGCAACGTCGCAACAAGATCATCACCGTAGAAATCGCCAACGTTAAGCCTGGCTTAAAGGGTGAATGGGAGCGATACGCACTCGGTGTCTTGTGGTCGATGGATGTAAAAAGCGGAGTTGACCTATTAATTGATGGTCATGTTCCACTTGGTGCGGGCTTATCTTCTTCTGCTGCCCTTGAATGTTCTGTGGCAACAGCGATGAACCACTTATTTGATCTGGGATTTAATCTTGAAGAGCTTGCCCGCTTAACTCAAAGGGCTGAAAATGAATATGTCGGAGTCCCCTGCGGCATCATGGATCAATCTGTTTCTCTTATGGCAACAACAGGATCGGCGTTGCTACTGGACTGCAGAGATCTTTCGACCCGCAATATTGCCTTTGATGTTGCCTCTCACGGATTAGAGTTGCTAATCATTGATACACAAGCCCATCATGCATTAACTGATGGAGGCTATGCCGAGCGCCGAGCATCCTGTGAATCTGTTGCCGCTAAATTATCCGTTAAATCCATGCGTGAATTAACGATGACCCGATTAGATTCTTCGCGGGATCTTGTGACAGAGACTGAATATATTCGTGCGCGGCATGCGGTCACCGAGATGAAGCGCGTTCTAGATTGCGTAGAGGCATTAAGTAGCGGGGATTTTGTAACAGTTGGGCAGTTGATTAACGCATCGCATATTTCATTGCGCGATGACTACACCGTTTCTTGCCCTGAACTAGATACTGCAGTTGAAGCATCCTTGGCCGCAGGTGCTCTGGGATCACGCATGGTCGGTGGTGGTTTTGGAGGAAGTGCTATCGCTTTGATTCAAGCTTCTAAGACATCCCAAACAATCAGTGCAGTTGAAGGAGCTTTTGCAGATAAGAAATTTAAGGCCCCGCGCTTTTTTACTTCACTGCCAAGTCAAGGAGCAGAGCTGCTTTCTCGGCGCTAAATTTTCTGACTTAAAATTTAAAGCGGATTAATCGAAAGTACTTCTACCCCACCAATAGCACCTAAAACATTTAATAAATCTGTTGGATCGCTACCTGGAATTGCAACGGTGATCTCGTCGTAGCCCTTGCCATCTTCAGACTTAACAACTGCGAGTGCGCGAATGTCTCCACCTGCTGCGCCAATTGCAGAGGCAAGTAGTCCGAGTGAACCTGGACGATCCGGAATTGCTACATTAAGTTGAAATAGTGCCATGAGGAAACCTTATCCTTAAATCATTAACTCAGGATTATCCAGTCGCCCTTGATTGCAACCTTGATAGTAGTCAGCGGACTAGTTGCCGGACCTGCAACGACTGCGCCCTTTTTGAAGGGATCAAAGCTGGCATTGTGGACGGGGCAAACGATCAACTTTCGTGGTGCAAAATATTTTGCCAGCCCACCTTGGTGAGGACAGATAGTTTGATAGGCAAAGACACCAGTCTTTGTGCGAAATAGCAGGGCTGGTGCGCCATTTTTGAGTTGAAAAGAATATGTGCCGCCAACTTTAACTTTGCTCAATTTCACGATCTGATTACTTGCCCCATTGGCGGGAGTTCCAAACAGGGTTGCACTCGCCCCAATCAGGGCCATTCGAATCGCGGATCTACGCGTGAACTTCATGCTCCCTGACTTGGATTCGAACCAAGAACCTGTCGATTAACAGTCGACTGCTCTGCCGTTGAGCTATCAGGGATTAACGGTGCAAGCGCAAACTCTAGCGCACACACGGGTTTGGACAAAAACTAAAGGCTGCCAAGCGCTAAATCATGCAGGGATCTGCGGGCACTTTCCAACGCCACTAATTGGGCAAAGGCGGCGGTGTATTCGATTTCATTTTCTACTGGATTGAGGCGTTGAAGGGATGACTTGAGTTCGGCGATAGATCTAGAGATTGCCACCTCTCGCAAGCGGGCCACGATGCTTGCAACATAAACAGCAGTTGGCTTTCCATCAGCTCGGATAGGTTCAACTGTTAGTTCTGTAAATAAGGCTTTCACATTCTCATCAGCAATATTCTCTGGCGCGATCTTCTCAACAGAATCAATAGCTGAACGCAATGCAATATATGCAGGATGAGTAAATGCTCCTGCTTCAATTGAACTCCAGAGCTCGCCACTTAGAAGTGATGGTTCCTGCAACTTTGCCTTTAATACTTCACGTTCCAGAAACAATCGCGCCTCATTAGGATCTGGTCTGAAATTAGGTTGGACAGTTGTTTCTTCAACTGCAGATTGATTGACAGGCGCGGTCTTAACACCGCGCGAAACTGCTCGCGTAACAATTTCGACCTCAACGCCAAGCCATCCGGCAAGTAGTCGTGTGTATTCAGGGCGCAATGACTTGTCACGAATCTGTGCAACTAGTGGTGCTGCAGCATTCAAAGCGTTAACTCGTCCTTCGGCAGAATCTAATTTGTGATGTGCCAACTCTGCACGGATTGCAAACTCAAATAGTGGAACACGACGAGCAATCAAATCGCGCAAGGCAAGATCGCCCTTTTCCTGACGAAGCTCACAGGGATCTAATCCATCTGGTTCAACCGCAACAAATGTTTGGGTGACAAACTTTTGATCCTCACTAAATGCGCGAAGGGCCGCCTTTTGTCCCGCTGCATCACCGTCGAAGGTGAAGATAACTTCACCACGAAAAGCATCATCATCCATTAACAATCGGCGCAAGATACGAATGTGGTCTGCGCCAAATGCCGTGCCACAGGTTGCAACCGCAGTGGTTATGCCTGCAAGATGGGCTGCCATTACATCTGTGTAACCCTCAACAATTACTGCTTGACGCTTTTTGGCGATCTCTTTTTTAGCAACATCTAATCCATATAAGACTTGGCTTTTCTTATAGATCGGCGTTTCAGAGGTATTTAAATACTTCGGGCCCTGATCATCGGCATCACTGGCCAGCTTTCTAGCACCAAATCCAACTATGTCTCCTGAAATATCTTTGATCGGCCACATCAATCGATTACGGAACTTATCAATGGGACCACGTTGGCCCATCTTTGAAAGCCCGGCTAGTTCTAACTCATCAATTGTGTAGCCAAGTGCGCGCAGGTGTTTTGTTAGGCCATCCCATTCATCGGGTGAGTAACCCACACCAAACTGCTCACATGCTGCTTTATCAAAACCACGTTTTGTTAGCAGTTCGCGTCCATGAGCTGCACCAGGGGATGAATTGAGTTGTTCTTGATAAAACTTTGCAGCCTCACTATGTGCTGCGATCAAACGGTTACGGGTACCTGATGTAACAACTGGTCCAGTGTTTGAGCCTTCGTCATAGCGAAGGGTGTAACCGATTCGATCTGCAAGACGCTCGATAGTTTCCGTAAAAGTCAGATGATCAATTTTCATCAAAAATGCGATGGCATCTCCGCCGGTTTGGCAACCAAAGCAATGGAAATATCCTTTGCTAGGTGTCACATGAAATGACGGAGATTTTTCATCATGAAATGGGCACAAACCCTTTTTCTGTCCACCACCAGCATTCTTTAACTGAACATAATCTGCAACAACTTCATCGATGGGCGCGCGATCTCGGATGTATGCAACATCCTCATCTCTAATGCGACCGCTCATGTTCGTACCCTACCGATTAGCAAGTAGGCGCGCATGCAAGGCATAGGCACCTGGGTCAGTAAGGGCAGCAACTTGGTCAATAATCACGCGCATCTTGGCGATCTCATCACCTGCCTCGTTCCAAGGCTTCTGGAAATAGGAATCTAATTCATTGGGATATTTCACAAGCATCTCTACTAGCTCGCCAATAATCACCTGCTGTTTTGCATATCTATCTTGTGAATGAGCCGCGTTGATTAAGTAATGCCCGGCGATGGCCTTTAAGAAATCTACTTCAAGTTTTTGCGCACGGGGTATTTCAAGATCTGCGCTGTAGCGTGAAAGTGGGCCATCCCCATGCACCTTACGTGTTTGAACCTCTGCAGCTAAAACAAAGCGACCAATTAATTGGCTTGTTGAATCTTTCATGCGGGCAAGGCTGCGGTGACTTCCATCGTAATAATGTGGCCAAGCAGAAAGTGCTGCAAGACGTGCGTGCGCATCAACTGCTTCTTGTTCAGTTGCATCGCTTTTGTAATCAACAGTCATAACTTTGTAAAGCTCTGCAAAATCCTGCTCAAAGTTTTTAACAGAGACCTGACCTGCAAAAATTGCATCCTCTAGGTCGTGGACCGAGTACGCACAATCATCAGACCAATCCATGATCTGAGCTTCAATACATTTTTTGCCTGCAGGGGCATCTTTTCGCATCCAATTAAAGATTTCTACATCATCATCATAAACACCAAACTTACGAGGATTCTCTGACCTAGACCATGGGTACTTTGTTGCACCATCTAGAGATGCACGGGTCAAATTAAGTCCAAGACTCTTACCATTTGCATCTACTGTCTTTGCTTCAAGGCGAACTAACAATCTAAAACTTTGTGCATTGCCTTCAAAGCCACCAAATTCTTCTGCTATCTCTGCCAAGGCTTCTTCACCATTGTGACCAAAAGGTGGATGACCTAAATCATGGGCAAGACAAGCGGTGTCTTGTAGATCAGGATCGGCGCCTAGTGATTCACCGAGTTCACGACCAATCTGTGCGCACTCTAAAGAATGAGAAAGTCTGGTGCGCTGAAAATCATTTTCCCAAGGAACCGCCACTTGAGTCTTTGCAGCCAATCGACGCAGTGATGCAGAATGAATTACTCGTGCACGATCACGCATAAATTCGGTTCGGCCCGTGCGCTTTGCTGGTTCATCTAAGAACCGTTCTTGGTCAAAGGCGCTATAACTCATGGCGTTACCTTAGTAACAATGTCTGCATCAGGTAAGTGATCACTTATTCGTATGCCGCGCCTGCCTGCAGTTATGTATGCCAAGTATGCGCCAGCTTCGCGAATGAGGTATCTATAACCACTATTTTCGAGTGTATTGGGGCCAGATTGAACAGGTGAGCATGTCCCAACTACTCCCTGATCATTTGTCATCGTTACCGCTCGTTTGCAGTGATACGGATCGGTCACAATAATCACATCGCTGACATATCGTTTTTTCATAACAGCTGCAAAAGCCTTAGTACTTACCAAAGTATCGCGGCCTTCTTCAATTGCAATGATGTTTTTTGCTGGTACTCCATTCATGCGCAGCCAATACTTGCCAGATGCCGCTTCCGTTGTTCGATCCCCTGGTGCGCCTGCTCCAACGGTAATGATTAGCGGTGCGTATCCAAGATCATAAATTCTCTTTGCTTCAACAAGTCGTGCTTCAAGTGCTTCCCCAGGCTTACCATTTAATTGCGCAGCACCTAAAACAACAATCACATCTGCTTGACGCACTATTGGATTATTTGCCGCGCGCCATACCTGTGAAACACCATAGGCAGGGCCAATCAGAGCAAGAATTACTACAACTGTGATTATGCGACGAATCCATCTAATTAAAAACATTTATCCGCCCGAGAATGCATCCTCTAGTTCAACATGAACTAGTTCGTCGGGGTCATTGAGCCAGCCATCTGGCAATGTCGGAGGACGACCATGACTTGTGCGACCGCGCGGTTTATCTCCAACTTCTGTTGGATATGGCTGATCTTCTAGCTGATCCAACAAATTACGCATCTCTTCCAGTGATGAAACCATGCCAAGATCATGTCGAATTTCGCGTGGCACACGGAAGCCCTTTAAATACCAAGCCATGTGCTTTCTCATATCGCGCATTCCGCGATCTTCAGATTCTAAGTACTCAACAATCAAATTTGCATGGCGGAACATTACTTCACGCACCTCATGCAAAGTAGGTGTCATCTGTTCTCCATTACCTTTGAGCGCAGAAACTAAATCTGTAAACAACCATGGACGCCCGAGACACCCACGACCAACAACAACGCCTGCGCAACCACTTTTTTCGACCATGTCGATTGCATCTCGGCCAGACCAAATATCTCCATTGCCTAAAACCGGCACTCCGGTTGGCTTTAGATGCTCCACAAGACGGGCAATTGCAGACCAATCAGCTTTTCCTTCATACATTTGTGCTGCTGTGCGAGCATGTAAGGCAACCCAAGCAACACCTAAGTCTGCGGCAGATTTGGCCGCTTCTAAATAGGTTTCATGATCACTATCTATACCAATACGCATCTTTACTGTCACCGGAATACCAAATGGTTTTGCTGCTTCAACTGCAGCGCCAACAATGTTGCTAAAGAGTTTGCGCTTGAAAGGAAGGGCTGCTCCTCCACCTTTGCGTGTCACCTTTGGCACAGGACAGCCAAAATTCATATCAATGTGATCGGCAAGATTTTCTTTTCCAAGCATTGTGACCGCTGCGCGCATCGTGGTTGGATCAACGCTATATAACTGCACCGAACGTGGCCATTCATCTTTGCCTGGAACAATCATGCGAAGTGTTTCTGGGCGACGTTCAATTAATGCGCGAGCAGTAACCATTTCAGAAACAAATAATCCTGCACCTTGTTCACGGCAAAGAGTGCGAAAGGGAGCATTAGTTATTCCGGCCATAGGTGCTAGAACAACCGGTGGATCAATGTAATGATCACCGCTTGCTAATGGAAGTAAGAGTGGCTTTAGCAACCTAGTAACCGAGGCGCTAACCATGCCTCGACCTGATCAATGCCAATGCGCTCTTGGGCCATTGTGTCGCGATCGCGAATTGTCACTGCGTTATCTTCAAGTGTTTCAAAGTCAATAGTGATGCAGTAAGGAGTACCGATTTCATCTTGACGACGGTAGCGGCGACCAATTGCTCCTGCGTCATCAAAATCAATGTTCCAGTTCTTACGAAGCTGGGTTGCAAGATCGCGTGCCTTAGGAGACAGATCTGCATTGCGTGAAAGTGGAAGAACAGCAGCCTTAATAGGTGCCAGGCGATGATCAAGCTTTAGCACTGCGCGCTTTTCCATCTCGCCCTTGCTGTTGGGTGCCTCATCTTCTGTGAATGCATCCATTAAGAAAGTAAGCGTGCAACGATCAACTCCTGCTGCAGGCTCAATAACAAATGGCGTCCAACGCTCGCCCTTTTCCTGATCAAAGTAAGAAAGATCTTTACCGGAGGCAGCAGAGTGTGCCTTTAAATCAAAGTCGGTGCGGTTTGCAATACCTTCTAGCTCGCCCCATTCAGTTCCAGCAAACTCGAACTTGTATTCAATATCTGCGGTGCGCTTTGAATAGTGGGACAACTTCTCTTTTGGATGATCGTAAACACGAAGGCGCTCTGGATTAATGCCAAGGTCCACATACCAAGCCATGCGTGTATCAATCCAATATTGGTGCCACTCTTCATCACTACCAGGGACAACAAAGAACTCCATTTCCATCTGCTCAAATTCGCGAGTACGGAAAATAAAGTTTCCTGGTGTAATTTCATTACGGAAAGACTTACCGATTTGGCCAATACCAAATGGTGGCTTCTTACGCGATGTTGTCATTACCTGATCAAAGTTAATAAATATTCCTTGGGCAGTCTCTGGTCTTAAATAAGCAAGTCCTGATTCATCTTCTACTGGTCCAAGAAAAGTCTTGAGCAATCCGCTGAACTGCTTTGGAGTTGTGAACTGGCCCTTGTTTCCACATGCCGGACAATTAACCTCAGTTAAAGACTCTGGCTTCTTCTTATGCTTTGCTTCATAAGCTTCTTCTAGGTGATCTGCGCGATAGCGCTTATTACAAGCGGTGCAGTCAGTTAATGGATCACTAAATGTTGCAACGTGGCCTGATGCTTCCCAGACTTCTTTTGCCAAGATCACACATGAGTCAAGGCCAACAACATCTTCGCGACCCATGACCATGGACTTCCACCATTGACGCTTAACATTATTTTTTAGCTCAACACCCAGTGGGCCGTAATCCCATGATGCGCGAAGTCCGCCATAAATTTCAGATGATGGGTATACAAACCCACGACGCTTTGCTAGTCCCACAATGTTTTCTAAACGGTCCGTTGCCACAATATTCTCCATCCGGCTGGCTGTCGGCGAAAAGCAACGTGTGTTACTTCCGTGTGCTTATTTTACTCTGACTCTGGCAAATTAAAGGACACTTCCATATGCACCGGGCTCGTCTATTGCCTGTGCCAAGATCGGAATCGCCTTCATCTTTACATCATTATTGCTAAGGGCCCTGCGGTATGAGCCAACATTTTCCCAATTGGTCATTAGAGACCACAAGGTTGGCTCATCTAGATTCTGTCCAAACTCCCCGCTTTTAAAGCCCGCGCATTGAGAAAAAGCACCAAGAGCGGTATTTAATTGCGCTTCAAAATGAGCGGCATCGGCCAATGGAACTGTAAAGCGAGCTATAGCGAACATGGGGCCGAGCCTAATCGGATACTCTAAAACAATGAAGTCAGCGATCATTTTTGCCTCACTTACCGTGCTGGCCACCACATTGGGTGGAGTCCTCGCATTTCGTTCGAGGGATCGCTTTCACTTAATCCTTGGTCTATCTGCTGGGTTGCTCTTGGGGCTTGTCGGCTTTGACCTGCTGCCAGAAGTATTTGAATTAAATACCGATCACTTTGCAGGTGTGCCTGTAGTTTCAATTGCGATTTTGGCAGGCTTCTTAATCTTGCACATTGTCGAGCGAGGCTTTGGATCTCACGAACCTGCTGAATCACATTACGGACATGATCACGAGCATCACTCTGTCTCCGGTGTTATCGGTGCTCTTGCAATGGGTGGACATGTTTTCCTTGATGGTGTCGGTTTAGGTGTTGCATTTCAGGTTAGCTCATCACTTGGAATAGCCGTGTTTATAGCAATTGTTGTCCATGCATTTAGCGATGGTTTAAATACTGTTTCGATGTTAATCAAAAGTGGTAATTGGACAACGAAGAGCAAATACTTGCTTGGAGTAGATGCGGTCGCTCGTATTGGTGGAGCAACGCTTGGAACATATTTGGCATTAAACGATAAATACTTAGCACTTTACCTTGCTCTATTTACAGGATTTGTTATTTACATTGCAACATCTCATATCTTGCCCGAGGCTCATTCACGACATGCTTCTAAGTGGACGTTAGTAGCCACTGCCTTTGGCGTTTGTATTATGTGGGGTGTTGTTGCAGTTACAGGCTAGTTACGCCTTACCAAACCTTCTATCTCTAGCTGAATACTCTTCAATCGCTTTCCACAGTGTCTTTCGCGTGACATCTGGCCACAACACATCCATGAAAACAAACTCGGCATAAACACTTTGCCAGGGCAAGAAGTTGCTGGTGCGTTGCTCACCTGATGAGCGCAAAAATAGGTCCACATCACTCATTGTTGGTGAATCTAAGTACTTAGCAAATACCTTGTCGTTAATCGCATCTGCTTTAATTTTGCCGCGCTTCACGTCGCGAGCAAGCTCTGCAGCGGCATCAACAATCTCTGCGCGCCCGCCATAGTTAACACACATGTTCAAAGTTAATTTCTTGTTCTTCTTTGTTAGCTCTTCAGCCTCTTCTAACTCATTAATAACACTGCTCCACAATCGCTTAGGGCGTCCTATCCAACGGATGCGAACACCCATTTCATTCATTTGATCGCGGCGTCTGCGAATAACATCTCGGTTAAAGCCCATCAAGAACTTGACCTCTTCGGGTGATCGGCGCCAATTTTCAGTTGAAAATGCATATGCGCTGATTTCTTTGACGCCAAATTCAATTGCACCTTCTACGACATCAATTAGCGCTGCTTCACCTGCCTCATGTCCTGCTGTGCGAGGCAGGCCGCGCTTTTGCGCCCAACGCCCATTGCCATCCATCACTATTGCAACGTGATGAGGAATCTTAATTGTCATACCCGCTCCACCATCGGCAAAGAACGCAGACCGCGCTCTAAGTGCCATTGTAAGTAAGCAGCGATTAATCCACTAGCCTCTCGGCGAAATTTTCCTTCGCTAGCTGTTGCAATATCCCAATCACTGCTCAATAGCGCGCCCATTAGTTCCAAAGTCTCTGGGGCTGGTGTTGCACAAGCAGAGGGACGACAGTCTACGCACACCGAACCACCACCTACTAGTGAAAAGTATCTATGTGGTCCTGGGCTTTCACATTTGGAACAAATAGTCATTGATGGTGCATATCCAGCAACAGCTAAAGACCTCAACAAAAATGCATCCAGAATCAACAGTGGCTCATATCTATTTTCCGCCAGTGCTTTCATACCGCCAACAACTAATTGAAACTCTTGCAGCGCTGGTTCATTTTCTTGGCTTGTGAATCGCTCTGCAGCTTCCAGAATCGCTGCAGCAACTGTCCAGCGCTGATAATCCTCGGTTAACGCTTCACCATAATTCATTAGCGCTTCTACTTGAGTAACAGTGTCAAAAGTTTTACCGGTATAAAGCTGAATATCTACGTGGCTTCCAGGTTCAAGCCGTGCGCCAAATTTTGATTTGGTGCGACGAACCCCTTTTGCCACGCCACGAATGCGTCCATGATCACGGGTGAGCATTGTGATGATGCGGTCTGCTTCTCCGAGTTTTTGAGTGCGCAATACAATTGCCTCATCCCGGTACAAACTCATACGGGTAAAGGTAGTGCGTGGATTAGCGAATTGCGCGATTTATCGCAGACACGACCGCTTTTAATGAAGCAGTTGTCGTGTTGGGATCGATTCCAACGCCCCAGAAGACATCGCCATCGATTGAACATTCAAGGTATGCAGCAGCAGAGGCGTCGCCACCTGCAGATAGTGCGTGCTCAAAGTAATCAAGCACTTGGACATCAACACCGTAGGCCTGCAAAATATTACAGAAGGCAGCAATTGGACCATTGCCTTGACCCTTAAGTTCGTGCATCTGACCGCGATCGGTCAGTGAAACGGTCAGATAAACATCTTCGCCAAGTACTGAATTTTGTGACAAGCCCTTTAATCTGAAGCGTCCCCATGGAGCCCCATCCGTTGGCAAGTACTCATCTTCAAAGATATTCCATAAATCTTCAGCACTTATTTCGCCGCCCTCAGCATCAGTCTTTGCCTGAACATTTTTAGAGAATTCAATTTGTAAACGTCGAGGCAAATCAAGGTAGTGCTCATTCTTCATCAAGTAAGCAACCCCGCCCTTACCTGATTGTGAATTAACGCGGATAACCGCTTCATATGATCGACCAATATCTAGTGGATCAATTGGTAGATAAGGAATTGCCCAGGTGTGATCACGAACCTCTTTACCAGCAGCTTTTGCATCAACTGCCATGTGATCAAAACCCTTTTTAATTGCATCTTGGTGTGAACCAGAAAATGCTGTAAACACAAGGTCGCCGCCATAGGGATGACGCTCAGGAACACGTAATTGATTAGCGTATTCAACGGTGCGACGAACTTCATCGATATTTGAAAAATCAATATGTGGATCAATGCCATGTGTAACTAAGTTGATGCCAAGGGTAACAAGACAGACATTTCCGGTGCGCTCACCATTTCCAAATAGCGTTCCTTCGATGCGATCAGCACCAGCTAAATAGCCAAGCTCTGCCGCAGCAACACCTGTGCCGCGGTCATTGTGAGGGTGAAGAGAAACAATCACGTTCTCGCGATTGTTTAAGTTGCGGCACATCCACTCAATTGAATCTGCATAGACATTTGGTGTTGCCATTTCAACTGTTGCTGGAAGATTCATGATCGTCTTCCACTGCGGGGTTGGCTTCCACACATCATTGACGGCGTTACAAACCTCAACGGCAAACTCAAGTTCGGTGCCTGTGTACGACTCAGGTGAATACTCAAAAGAAACCTTAGTTTCAGGAACAGTTGCCACTAAATCCAAACAAATTTTGGCGGCATCGGTAGCAATTTTTTTGATGCCATCTTTATCTAAACCAAAAACAACTCGGCGCTGCAAAGTTGAGGTCGAGTTATACAAGTGAACTATTGCCTGCTTTGAACCCTTAATTGATTCAAAGGTACGAATAATTAGAGACTCTCGCGCTTGAGTTAATACTTGAATCACA
>Ga0209400_1000940_pt1 | contig 24812 bp, 23 predicted proteins | sample M_130807_EF_Meta_FD_187313 | JGI IMG/M metagenome (GOLD analysis project Ga0209400, IMG submission 187313) | Freshwater microbial communities from Lake Montjoie, Canada to study carbon cycling - M_130807_EF_MetaG (SPAdes) (version 2) | ecosystem: Environmental > Aquatic > Freshwater > Lake... | reverse complement strand
TCAAATACCACAGCCCCGGTCGCTCCACTAACTGGTCAACTTTGGTGGGACAAGACCAATAGTTTACTCAAAGTTTACAACGGTACAACTTTTAAAACACTAAGTTTCTCAACAGCAAGTTCCTCACAACCCACTTCAAATGTTACTGGTGACTTGTGGTATGATACCACAAACCAGCAAGTAAAAGTTTATACTGGTAGTTCATTTATTGTAGTAGGCCCGGCATACTCCAGCAGCCAAGGCACAACTGGTGCTATCCCCGAAACAATTAATGATACTTCGGCTACCCCTCACTATGTTACTACACTTTACTCTAATAGTGTACGAGTCGCTATTTTCAGTAGCGATGCTGACTTTAGTGCGGCCGCACCAGTTTCAGCACTATTCCCCACAGTCTTTAAAGGTGTGACATTTAGCAATGCTACTGGCACCAACATGGCTGGTAATCTTGTGAGTTCAGGCAATTTGGTTGTGACCACCGGCGGTACAACACGAGCCATTTTTACCACCACTGGCGCAAACATCAGTGGTTATGGCAACGTAACTGGCAACATCACCGGTGGTAATATTTTAACTGCTGGAGCAGTATCAGCCACAGGTAACGTAACAGGCGCCAACTTTATTGGTAACGTGATCCCCCCAGCAGGCGGCGCAGTTAGCACAACTGGTAATATCACCGGCGGTAATATATTAACTGGCGGAATAATTTCGGCAACTGGTAACATAACTGGTAATTTCATCAATGGTAATGGTTTCTTCTTGACAGGTATTATTACATCAGTTGCTAATATCAACAATGGCACAAGTAACGTAAACATTGCCTCAGCCAATGCCAACATAACTGCCAGCGTTAACGGCACACCAAACGTGGTAATAATTACTTCAACCGGTGCCAACGTTGCCGGATATGCCAATATTACTGGCAATGTCTCAGCCAACTATTATTATGGTAACGGTTCCACACTGAGTGGTATTAGTGCCGCTGCCAGCGCCGCACAAATTGAAAACGGAACATCAAACATAAAATTTACCGGTTCAGGTGGCAGTGCAACAGTTGGCATTGGTGGAACATCAAACGTGGTTGTGATTGATACTACCACAGTATACGCCAACGTGGCCAACGTACAAAGTATTGCCAAAGGTGGCACCAATGCCGTGGGCAATATTGGTAGCCTAACAGGATATTTTAATAACATATATGCTGTTACCTATACAGGAACAACGGCTAACATAAGTGCCAACATCACTGGTGGCAACGTATTAACAGGTGGATTGATCTCTGCCACAGCCAATATTACTGGTGGCAATTTGATAACTTCAGGTACAACAGGTATTTTGAGTGTAAACAGTATTACCCATACCGGTACCAACGCCGCTGGCAATATTGGTAGTTCCAGCAGTTACTTTAATCAAGTGTTTGCCACAGCAACCACAGCACTTTATGCTGACGTTGCAGAACGTTTTGCCGCAGATGAAGTGCTGGAAGCAGGTACTGTGGTTGAACTGGGCGGATCAGCAGAAATCACCCGATCCCTCACAGAATTAAGCGAAAATGTGTTTGGCGTGATAAGTACTAGAGCGGCATACTTGATGAATGGCGGTGCTGGCGAAAACGACACACATCCTCCAGTTGCAATGACCGGACGTGTCCCGGTCAAAGTGACAGGAATTGTACGCAAAGGCGACAGATTGGTTTCAGCAGGAGCAGGCATTGCCAGAGCGGCCCAGCCCGGAGAAGCCACATCGTTTAACGTAATTGGGCGAAGCCTGGTTGACAAGACCACCCCAGAATCAGGTACAATTGAAGCAATTGTGACCATTAAAAATTAACTAGGAAAAGAAAATGACATATTCAAGTGCAGGTTTAATACAAGCGGCAGACTATAATGGTTTTGTTGGACCCACTGCCAGTGGCGGTACAGCCGGAGCCAACTTAAATGATATCTGGGGAGTGGGCGCCACTGACAAAGGTTGGGGACAAACAGCAGTGACAAACGTAACTGCTGTGTCCAACACTGTCTCGGCCACACAATGGGCCAGCCTGGTCAACAACTTGGCCACATCAGGAACTCAAACTTCAACCACACTCACTGCAAGATCAGCACCCACAGTAGGTACCGTAATCAGTATTTTGGCAGCACTCAATGCCGACCTGACCAGTGTCACCACCAACCGTGGCAACGCTGCCGCATCAGGCACTGAATACGGCACATTCTCGGGCACCACAAGTAAAACCACAGCCACTGGTACAGGGCAGGCAGCCTGGTCAATTACATTCACACACACAGTGACTTTCCCGTCGGCTGATCAAGCACGGTATTTCTGGAACGCCGGAGGCATTGTGCGCCTCAAGTATGGCAAATCTAGCACAGGCACCGACACTGATCCAGACTGGAATACCTTTTCTGGACTGTGCGGCACAATCAACCTTACTGGTCGTGTGGCCGGCGCGGCTCAAACCATTGCGGGTCAAAGTTACACAGGAACCACTCGACTGAGCGGCTCAGGCGGCACCCAAACCACTCTTGCAACCACAACAGGCTGGTACAACCTAACAGGATCACCCACTACCATATTCCAGTTAAACAATGCCACTGCCCCGTATTCAGGCGAATATATCAGAACCACAGCCACAGCCACCAGTTCCACAGTGTTGACCTTGGTCACAACTTGGGTTAGTGATGGATCATCAGGTGCAGGTACCAGTGCCAACATCACAGGCGGAACTGCCACCTCCAGTCCGTCAACCACTATCTCAGGCACAGCGCCAACCACATTGGTCACATACATTCCACCAAGCACAGCATCACTAACCAATTCGTGGGGCACACCTGCTATTGCGGCCTCAGTAGCCTAATCGGTTAAACTCTCGCACAAGAGGTAGACTTCTACCTCTTTTTCTTGTATAATCTATCTATGGAAACTGAAAAACTTGTGGCCCATGCACGGGCTCGATTCGATCATGCGGCCGCACGTCGCACCCTAAAAGAAAAGTACGAAGCCCGAATGTTGTTTGCTCACGCAGGTGGCATGTGGCGAGCCGGACCCGAACTACAATGTGTGTTGTTGGCCTGTGCTCAAGACAAGGATGTTGTGCTGTTAGACTTGTACGAAACTCCTGTACGTGTGAACGTGCCTGAATTGTTTGCCCGGTCACACGAACGCTGGCAAGAGCAAATGAATGCCTGGCGTGTGGAACATGAAAATCTCAACAAGAACCGATGACCACAGGCGCATTAATATTTGCTTTTAACAATGAATCAACCGACTACGTTGCTATGGCTGAGTGGAGTGCTAGGAACATTCGTAGGCACCTCAACATACCTACTGCCATCGTCACAGATGCAAATCCAAAAGATCCGCGACTCGCAGGATTCGATCAAGTTATTCCAGCAACAGCAAGTGCAGGAGGAACACGTTGGTTTGAGGATTATCAAGCGACTGTTACGTGGCACAACGCAGGTAGAACTGATGCCTATACTCTTTCCCCATGGGATCAAACCCTAGTACTAGACGCTGACTATGTTGTGGCTAGTGATCAACTAAAGGCAGTATTAAACAGCGACCAAGAGTTTTTGGCACATGCCGCGGCATATGACATCACTGGTACAAACAATTTTGCAGGACTCAATCGGTACGGTGAGTATCACATGCCCATGTCATGGGCCACTGTGATGATGTTCAGACGCAGTACACATGCTGAGTTGATATTTGACTGTATGCAAATGATTCGTGACAACTGGCGACACTATAAAGATCTGTATCAAATTGCCAGCGCAACTTATCGCAATGACCATGCACTGAGCATAGCATTAAATATTGTGAATGGACAAACATTACAGCACACAAGCATACCCTGGAGTCTGGCCAGCGTCACACCCGAACATGTACTAACTAGAACTGCCAAGGATTGTTACAGAATAGATTACGTGGACCAAGACAAACGACCACGTTGGACCACAATAAAAAACCAGGATTTTCATGCTATGGGCAAGAGTCACTTGGAGAAACTAATTGAAACCCGTTGAAGAACAAGGCTACTTGATTGTGGCAACCAATACTGCCAACACAGACTATGTGGATTGTAGTCGTGTGCTGGCCAAGACTATCAAGTACTGGCACCCCAGTGCTCGAATCTGCCTGCTCACCAACGACAAAATTGAACCGGATCACTTGTTTGATCATGTGCGTGAGTTTCCGTTTCCGATTAACGTGACCAATCCTTATGCCAACGACTGGCAGGTGTTCCATGCTACACCATTCCGTGAAACAATCAAACTAGAAGCAGACATGCTGATCACCAGTCCGATTGACCATTGGTGGAACCTGTTGCGCCATCGTGATGTTGTGGTATCAACAGGCTGTAGAGACTGGAAAGATCGTAGAGCCAGTGCCAGACATTACAGACAAGTGTTTGACGCCAACAACCTGCCGGATGTGTACAACGCAATTACCTACTGGCGCTTGAGCAAAACAGCACAGGACTTCTTTGCCACTGTGCGCAACATATTCGAAAACTGGCCGCACTATCGTGCCATGTTAAAGTTCCCTGAAGACGCACCGTCGACGGATGTGGTGTATGCTATTGCGGCCACAATCGTGGGTCCTGAAACTTGCACCATGCCGTTTGCCAGTTACCCCACAATCGTACACATGAAACGTCACATCATTGCTGCCAAACGAGATCCTTGGATAGATGAAATGATATGTGAGTACCGTGACTATGAGTTGCGAGTCAACACCGTGATACAACGTGGTGCATTTCATTACAATGTAAAGAATTGGCGCCATGAACCCTGAAGAATTCTGGGCTATACTGCATGCCATGCCCGAACCCCTGCCGGTATCGTTTCGCTTGTACTACGATGCGAAAGGTGAGCCGATAACCTATAGCATGGAGGATTTGCCCGGTACATACATTGAGGTCGATGCAGAGACTTATGCACGATCGCCCCGGAATGTTCAAGTACGCAATGGACAACTGATTGAATTAAAATCTGCCGTACGCAGGCTTGCACCCGCAGACACAGGAACACCTTGTTATCCTGACAATGTGGCCATAGTAGTCGCCGACACAGAACCTTACCAAAGATGGAGTATGAAAACACATGAATCCAATTGACATTGCAGACCTAGACTGCATTTACCTAAGTTATGATGAACCTGAAAAAGAACAATATTGGCTACGCATTAAGAACATGGTGCCTTGGGCCCGACGGGTCGATGGTGTACTCGGAAGCGATGCGGCACATAAAGCCGCGGCCCTGGCATCTGACACCGAAAGATTTATCCTTATTGATGGAGACAATATCCCCGACCCGGCATTTTTTAACCAAACGCTTGATTTTCCTACACCTGAACATGAGCAGGCTGTGTTCCGATGGCGGGCTCGTAACCATGTGAACGGACTCATGTATGGTAACGGAGGCCTTTCTTCCTGGACACGAGAGTACGTGCTAAACATGCGCACACACGAGAACACAGACGGGCGTGATGAAACTGTGGTAGAGTTTTGCTTTGACCCACTGTACTGGGCCATGCATGACTGCTACTCAACAACTTATCCCAATCAAAGCCCATTCCATGCCTGGCGTGCCGGCTTCCGTGAAGGTGTAAAAATGTGCCTGAACCAAGGTGCCAAGCCTACCATACAAGACTTCAAACAACGTGTGCATCAACGCAACTTGGACAATCTAACCATATGGCACAATGTGGGTGCAGATGCGGAAAATGGCATGTGGTGTATTGCCGGATCAAGAATGGGCACTTACATGACCATGCTCACAAATGCAGACCATGTCATGGTACAGGACTTTGAGCGACTGCGTGAGTTATGGGATACTGTACGAGATTCAGATCCACGCTTGCTGGCCAATAGAGTGGCAGAAGAACTAGGTACTGCATTGGACCTGCCATTGGCCATGTTGGAAGCCGAACAAAGCCGATTCTTCAAACACCATTACAAATCAAACTTTAATAACCGTGGAATTATGACTAGGGAAATAGATGTTATTAGAAAACAGGAGGGCTGGTAGTGTTAACAGTATTTGAAAATGCAGTCACAACTGAAGAAATACTACATTTGCAACAACAGTTTGCTGAGTTAAAAGCCCGAGTTGAATTTGACGACACCTATCTCATAACCAATCCAGATGAAATACGCGAACTGTACCATTCTGAATCCGAGTCACTGACACAACAGGAACGAGTCGAGATAAATCTATACCCTGTGGCAGATGTGGTTAGGAACATAGTCAACAGAATTCTACCAAATCCTTTAAAAGATTCAATTCCTATCATGTTTTCAAGATCTGTCTACCCTGTTGGAATACATACCGACACTGATGAAAGAAATCATAAAGGGCACACCATAATGATACCGTTGACGTCAGATGATCGTATCAAGACTGTGGTCTGGCAGGAAACTGCAATAGCACAAAAGGGGTTGAATGAGATATTTCATCGTTTTCAAACCAATCCTAAAAGTTTTCGACCACAACCGAGAATTTCTAATAGATTTGATTTGAGAAATTGTTGGTTAAGTCAGCCGTCAATTGTGGATTTTTTACAACTAGACGGCCTAGCAGAATGGCGTACAGGTTCTGTATTTAAATTTGAACGCCAACAATTGCATGCCAGCAACAACTACAGAGAATTTGTTGAATTCAAAGACTATATTCTAATACACAATGACGAATAATTGGAGATGTCCTGCTATAGATCGAGGAGTAACAATCTACGATGATGGTGTGATTCGCCCTTGTTGTGTAATAGATTGGAGTTACAGCAAACCCATTGCTGAAATACGTAACCCAGATAGATTTAAAGATTTATACACAGATGGAATTCCTGCTGTGTGTAAAAAATGCACCCGACAAGAAAACAATAATTTACCCAGTCGCAGACAATATCAGTTGGCCTTGGAAAAACAAAAGCCAAACAACAAAACAACAATTCAATATATTGATTTAAGAAATACAAATCTTTGCAATGCACGTTGTGAGTTTTGTGGCCCGCATCATACCAACCAATGGCCTGGCGCAGTATTACGCTATCAAGATATTGCCGAATACACAAAAGATTTGTTTTCAGATGATCTAATAGAAATTTACTTTGCAGGCGGCGAACCTTTGATCAGTCGAGATCATTTTATGACTTTGGATCACTTGATCAACAACTGTGACACTACCAGTATTAATTTACGATACAGCAGTAATTTAAGCACATTGAAATATAAAGATGCAGACTTTGTACAAATGTGGAAAAAGTTTAAAAGTGTGCTCATAATGCCCAGTGCCGATGCAACGGGCCTGGCCTATGAAAATATACGGGTGGGATTGAATTGGGAAACATTTGAAACAAATTTAAAAACACTGATTGCAAACAAAATAAAAACACAAATTTTATTTGTGTTGTGTACACTCAACATCTGGACCATAAAGGAAACTCTGGATTACTTTAGAAGTCAGGGCTACGCCTTTTCAATTGAAATATTAAACGGACCCGACGAACTACGACTGCGACACGTGGCAGATAAGGACCGCGCAGTACAGCAGATACAGGCTTGTCGGTTACCGAATGCACTAACAGATTATATAATTAAAGAAATACATGAGCAAGAGTAATTTTATGAGTTCAGCAGAACACATGCAGGCCCAACTGGGACCTGCATTATGCTTGGCCAAATGGAAACAAGTGAGTTTACACTTGGCCACAGGACTCAACAACTCCTGTTACCATCCGCCCTTGCACCCAATTGATCCTGTGGCCATTGCTGCCAATCCTGCAGCCTTGCACAATACCAAACACAAAAAACAACAACGCCAGATCATGTTGCGGCAAGAGCGCCCTGCAGAATGTTCCTATTGTTGGAACATGGAAGATCAAGGCAAACTCAGCGACAGGCACTATCGTTCAGGTGAGCCTTGGGCCGCAGTAGACTTTGAAACAATAAAGAATTCCTCAGGAGCAGAAGATGTTGTTCCTAGTTATGTGGAAGTCAACTTTAACCATGCTTGTAACCTCAAGTGTAGTTATTGTAGTCCTCAGTTTAGCAGTAGTTGGGCTGATGAAGTTGCCCGTGATGGCGCTTTCCCTACTTCCACACCACATAATGCTCCTGAACACTTTACAGGGTCTAGACGTGTTATTCCCGCTAGGGAAGATAATCCCTATGTCGATGCGTTTTGGCGGTGGTGGCCAACACTATACCCTGCGCTTGAACACTTCCGCATGACTGGCGGCGAACCGCTAATGGACCGGAATACATATCGAGTGTTTGATTATGTCATGGCCAATCCCAGTAAGAAACTGCACCTAAACGTTACCAGTAACTTCTCAGTAGAACCCGAGTTGTTCAAACGCTATCTTGACTCGGTAAAAAACATCTGTGACGGACGCATTGAACACTTTATGCAATATGTGAGTGTGGATTCGGGCATGCCAGAGCAGGCCGAATACATACGCCACGGACTTGACTACATGCGAATGTTTGACAACGTGAACCGCTACTTGACCGAAGTGCCCTCCTACAACAGTCTTACATTTATCATTACCATGAACAATCTTTCTGTTTCGGGATTAAAATCTTTACTGGGTTGGATATTGTTCTTGCGCAGAACACATAGCCGAACCTATCAGCGAGTATGGTTTGATACTCCTGTGCTACGCACACCTGCCTGGCAGAGCCTGCAAATTTTGCCCCCAAGTTATGCACTCAAACTAGAAGAAGTCAAACAGTTCATGCTGGAACACATGGAAGATCCCAGATATCCTCATCAAGGATTCAAAGACTATGAAGTGGCTAGACTGGATCGAGACATTGCCTGGATGCGCAGTGCTCAAGACCAAGATCACTCCAAGGCACGTGCAGACTTTTACAGATTCTTTAGTGAACACGATCGCCGACGTGGCACAGACTTTGCAAACACATTCCCTGAAATGAAGTCTTGGTGGGCTGAATGCGAATATCATGCCAAAAACACATAAACTCATATGCGATACCTTTTGCGAAATCTATCCACAGATACAACAGTTCTGCGACGATACATTTTGGGATTTTGGTCAGCATGTGCCACAAGCAGGTTCTGTCACAGTGATAAGTCGTCAAACATTCAATCATCATTACCAACAGATAAAACAACTAGCAGATGCAGGATTCTTTTATCCTGTGTTGGCCAATCCCACTGAAGGATCTATCACACTCAAGCATCAATGTGAACGTCTGGGGTTGATCGATTTGTTGAAACAAAACAAAATAGCCCTGGTAGGATGTGGTGACATGGAACCGGAGTTACCGCATTTGTTTTATGACAGTTACATGTGTAAACCTTACGAGTACCAAGAAAATCGTGATCAGTGTGCCAGGGTCAATGAGATATATACTAAATTACACAAGCCCTATAAGTTTTTGTTTTTAAACGGGCGCACTAGACCACACAGAAAATACATGATTGAAAGTCTGCGGCCATTGTTGGATCAAGCACTATGGACCAATCTTGACGCTACCCCAGTGTATCATCACACCTATCAGACTGATTTACTAGCCAAGCCGTCAGAAATACGATTGTTGCCGCCCGAATACGAAGTAAAACAGTTTCATAATGGACTGGAAAAAACACATGAATCGTCATTTGTCAAGTCTGAATTGTTTAGCAATCTCTGGGGCGAAATTTACATTCAAGCCGAACCTTACATTGACACATACTTCAGCGTGGTAACAGAAACTGTGTGCGACTATCCTTATAGTTTGCGCAGTGAAAAGATATACAAGCCCATTGCCATGGGACATCCTTGGATAGCAGTGGCCAATCGTGGATTTTATCAGGACCTGAGGAATCAAGGATTCCAAACATACAGTCATCTAATAGACGAATCATTTGATCTAATAGAAAACAACCAGGACAGATTGGACAGGATTGTAACAGTAGTACAGGATCTATGTCAACAAGATCTGGCACAATTCCTGGTTGCGGCCGAACATGTAAGTAAGTATAATAAACAACATATGGCGGATCTTGGCCCTAAAATTCGCGCCAATTTTCCACAGCAGTTCTTGGACTTTGTTGACCACACATTTAACCTAAAATGATCACCACTATAATTAATTCTTTTCCTGACAACTGGATCTATGGCAAGTATGAACAGTCTATCCTTCTCAGTATTCAGCAACAGATTAATCAGCAGTTCCCGGAACAACATAATTTGTTGTTCAATACCACCTGGCGGCCATTGCCCAATGACGATGTAGAACTGCAACAGATACTCACATCAGGAGAACAGTTTGACAACTTGTTTGTGGTGTCTACCGTAGATTACTTTTTACAACATCACCAACAGGTGGTACTAGATCTAATCAAACGCTTGGGAGTTAAGCACACATACTTTTTGGGTAATTTTGACACTCCTAGATCAAACTGGGCGCCTGCAGACAGCACAACCATTTACTTTAACTTTTTTGCCATTGTGTGCAGAGACCATTTTGAAACGTATCAAACACAAGAATTATCATTAACTGATCCCAAGTATCCGTTTATCAGTTACAATCGCAAACCGTACCCACATCGAGTGGCATTTGTAAAAAAATTAATTGAACACGATCTTAAAGATCTTGGGGTAGTAACACTAGGCAGATCTTTTTCTGGAGATACTGGACCAGATAGTGATCTTTATTTCTCCATTGGAGAGAAAAATCTGGACTATGTAAAATACGGGCACTGGTACTCAGATAGCCCAGAAGCAACTTCACATGATATTCCACACGATTTGTTTAGTTTACACAACATGCATTACTGGAAACATCATTTCCTGCATATAGTAGGCGGCACAAGCGCCGACAAGCAGAACCGATTTATAAATCAAATTGACTTTAAGCCCATTATTGGTCTGCGCCCGTTCTTGATCAACGGGCAAACACAAAATTATCAATTCTGGGAAGACAACGGATTCCGTATGTTTGACCACTATTTTCCTGAGATCAATCTAAGACCCGAGTCTTGGGATCCTAATAACACAGCACAACTGGCACTGATTGATGCAATAAAACAAGTGACTGCATTGCGCCATGATGAATTGTTGGATATGTACAATTGCATGTTGCCGGACCTGATGCACAACAGACAACGTTGGTATTCTTGGGCCGACGAACAAAACCATAAAGTTAATAATTTATTCAATGAATGATCTAGAATTTAAACACACAGTATTAGATAAACTATCTGCAAGTTTTTGTGCGGCCAAATGGTACAATGCTACCATCTGGTTAGGCAGTGGTATGACCACAAGTTGTCACCACCCTCCAGCCCATTTAGTGGACCGTGATCGAGTCCAGGCCAACCCCGGGCTGTTGCACAATACTGATCAAAAGAAAGAGGATCGCAGAAAAATGCTGGCAGGAGAACGTCCCGCAGGCTGTGAATACTGCTGGAAGATTGAGGACATGGGCAAGGATGCTGTTAGTGACCGTGTGTACAAATCAAAGATATACCCCATTGAGGCACTAGATGACGCATTTAATACTGCACCCGATCACGACGTCAATCTCCGCACACTGGAAATTGCTTTTGACCGTACTTGTCAATTTGCTTGCAGTTACTGCAACCCTGCTTTTAGCACAACTTGGGTTAATGATATTCGACACAACGGCCCCTATCGCAATCTTGTTAGTGACGGGCGCAATCACTTTACCCACACCCATGATAGTTCTCAACAGTTTAAGATCACAGAATCTAATCCCTACATTGATGCATTTTTTGCATGGTGGGAAAGTGATCTACATCGTAGCCTTACAGAACTTAGAATTACCGGAGGCGAGCCCCTCATGTCCGCCCATACTTGGCGGCTTATTGATTGGTTTAAAAGTAATCAGGGCAAGAGTAGCACACGCCTGGCTATCAACAGTAACCTGGGCACCGACGTTGATGTTGACCGATTACTTGACAGCACAGCCGGGATGGCAATCGATGTGTACACGTCAAATGAGGCTGTCTCCACTCAAGCAGAGTATATCCGTGACGGTCTGGTTTGGGACGACTGGGCCAACAACGTAGAACGATTGCTGGACTCAGGACAGTTCCGGGGCATACATGTTATGTGTACAATCAATGCCTTATGTTTAAGCACACTGGATCAATTGCTAGAGTGCATAATGAATTGGAAACTAGAGTACGGGCGCGATGCCATTAGTTTTACATTAAATATTCTACGCTTTCCGTCATTCCAATCACCCCTGGTGCTACCTGATGCACAGCGCCAAGTATATAGACAACGCTTGATCACATGGCTAGAACACTGGGCCGATTCAGAATTCATACACGAACATGAAATCAATCACACACAACGATTGATAGACTATTTAGATGTAGTAAAGACTCCGCATTCAGATGCGTTTGAAATGCCTAAATTGTTGAATGATTTTCGACAGTTTTATGGGCAGTACGATCAACGCAGATCAAAAGACTTTGGTCTAGCGTTTCCCGAACTAAAGGAATGGTATGACTCAATACCAGTATAATTCAACAGACCTATTAACGCCCACAGTCTTAGACGATCGTGAGCATTTTTTGCTACACGAAAGCAAGACTTTTTGCATGTATCCTTGGATACACCTGCATGCATATCCCACAGGTGAAGTACATCCGTGTTGTCATGCTGAATGGAAGATCCCACCAGTGGGAAATGCTCGTGAACACACACTAAAGGAAATATGGAATAGTCCAGCACAGCGCCGTCTGCGTGTTGAAATGCTAAACGAAACACCCAGCGCAGCCTGCACACGCTGTTATGAGCAAGAAGCATCGGGATTTTTTAGCGGGCGTAAGAGTGCCAACAAGCATCACGGACACAACATTGACAAAATCAAATCCACAAAATCTGACGGCACTGTAGATGAATTTCAAATGACTTATTGGGACATACGATTCAGCAACTTATGCAATTTACGTTGCCGCACTTGCGGCCCTACATTTAGCAGTCAATGGTATCAGGATCAAATTGAATTGGCCGGGCCCGAATGGGGCAAGAACAATCGAGCGTTGAACATAGCCGGACGCAACAAAGATGACATGTGGGAACAATTGATTCCACATTTGGATCACGTGGAAAAGATCTACTTTGCTGGGGGTGAACCATTATTAATGGATGAACATTATCGTATTCTAGACGAGTTGGTTCGTAGAGAACGATTTGATGTCAAATTGATTTACAACACAAACTTCACGCACACTGATTTAAAAGGCCGGAGTGTATTTGAATACTGGAAATTGTTTAAATCGGTCAGTGTGGGTGCCAGTTTAGATGACATGGGTGCCCGCGGCGAATACATACGCAAGGGCACAGACTGGAGCACGGTACAGGACAATCGAGAACAAATGATGCTGGTTTGTCCACAAGTGGATTTCTACATTAGCCCTACTCTCAGCATCATGAACGCCTGGAGTTTGCCGGACTTTCATCGCGCCTGGGTAGATCAGGGCTTGATAAAAGCACAAGATTTAAATGTAAACATCCTGCAAGACAGCACTCAGTATAGAATAGATATTGCGACAGCAGAGTACAAACAAACACTCAGTGACAAATACCTAAATCATTTGCATTGGCTCAGGGATCGCGATCCTCTGCAACGTGCAACTGTGGGGTTTGAAAGTGCTATCAAGTTCATGATGGCCACAGACAACACAGCATTATTGCCCAAATTTTGGGATAGCATAAACAAAATGGATGCTGTCAGAAATGAATCATGGCACGATGTATTACCAGAATTGGCAGCACTCAAATGAAAAATTTACATCTTTATGTCACAAAAGATGATTACACTGAAATGGCAGGACCAGACTGGCCATTGTATGATAATTTCTTATCGGGCGATCGCGGCAGCCACCCGGAAATACAACAAGAAATTTCAGAGTTGATTCAACGCTCTAAAACACAAGGCATAAAGTTTCCCATTAAAACTGCCACCGCCTGCCAGTCAAAATGGACATGGAGCACTGTTTTTCTCAATAAACTTACCACTGCCAGTTGCCATAGAGTTGGATCCAGCAAGTTCGATCTAGACAATTTTGATGATTTTCATAACACTCCAAAAAAACTTGAAGACCGCAGAAGAATGTTGGAGGGCAAATGGCCCGATGGCGGCTGTTCATATTGCAAGGACATAGAAGCAGCTGGAGGTTGGAGTGATCGCCTGCACAATCTAGACATACGGGGACTTACTCCACCAGAATTAGAAACCGACCCCACTGCTGTGTCAGTTACTCCACGTATATTAGAAATATTTGCACAGAACACTTGCAATTTAAGTTGCATTTATTGCAGTGGTTCGCTTTCTAGCAAAATCGAACAAGAAAGCATCAAATACGGCGAGTTTGATTCTGGCGGAGTTACCATACCAATTATCAACACCCCCACAACGTCAGTGCAAAAATATTTTGATCGTCTCATGTTATGGCTAGAGAAAAACATACTACAACTAAGACGCCTGCATCTATTGGGTGGCGAAACATTTATTCAGCATCAGTTGATGAATTCAGTATTGACCATATTAGAAAACAATCCCAATCCTGATTTACAATTGTGTGTGTTCAGCAACATGAATGTTCCGGACCGATATTGGAATTTGTATATAAATCGCATAAAAGATTTACAACATCGTGGACACATACAACGATTTGATTTGACTGCCAGTATTGATTGTTGGGGGCCGGAACAGGAATATGTGCGCAGTGGCCTAGATCTTGACAAGTTTGAGAAAAGATTTGCCTGGGCCAGTCAGCAAGGCGACTGGATGCACTTAAACGTCAATCAAACAGTCACAGCCATGACCATAAAAACCATGCCCGACTTGATTGATAAAATTAAATACTACGGCAAAACCAAGCATATTGGGCACTACTTCCAATTTATCACCGGCGGCTTGACCAATACCAATATGTTTCAACATCCTAAGATTTTTGCCTGGGATTTTTGGAAAAATGACTTTGAAAGAATCTTAAAGGCAATGCCAACAGATACCAACGAGCAACGAGAAGCAATTCCTCGCATGCAAGGATTACAAAGCCTACTGCAACAACAACAGCAACACAATTTCGAATCCATTAAACAATTGCACATATATCTTGATGAGTTGGATCGTCGAAGATCGACCAACTGGCGAGAACTGTTTCCTTATCTAAATATATTATGAATCTACCACAAGACAAATTTTGCGTGTTGCCCTGGATCAGCCTAGAAGCCAGTCCCATTGGCACTGTGCGTCCGTGCTGTTTGGCCGACGATGAAATTGTAGACGATGAGGGCCGTAAGTTTGAATTAAGTACTGCCAACTTCCGTGACATACAAAACTCAAATCACATGCGTCAACTGCGACAACAGTTCCTAGACGGTGCGCAACCACAGACTTGTCGCAAATGCTGGACGGAAGAACGTGCTGGACGTACCAGCAAGCGCATGCACACCTTGGATCGTTTAAAGCACATGGGCATTAGTGCAGAATGGACCGCAGATGCCAAGCCACTGATGTTCTTGGATCTGAAGTTAGGCAACATTTGCAACCTTAAATGTCGCATATGCGGATCCTGGAGTTCAAGTCAATTTGCCACAGAAGAAATTGGTTTTCTCCCACGCGACGAACAGAAAAAGTCACACGCTTATAGCATGCTACGGTCCGGTGCTTGGCCCAGGGACAATCCTCAATTCTGGGATCAAATCGATACTGTGTTGCATGACATACGTTACATAGAGTTCACCGGTGGCGAGCCCTTTATGATTGCAGAACATTTTGACATGTTACAGGGCATGGTGGATCGTGGCATTGCTGGTCAGGTGGAAATCCACTACAACACAAATGGCACACAATATCCTGAACAAGCAGAAGCAATATGGAAACACTTTCGAACAGTAGAAATAGCGTTTAGCCTGGACGATGTGGCTGAACGCTTTGAATATCAACGCTCTAATGCTGTGTGGGCAGATGTATGTGCTAATTTAGATCGTTTCCGTGACTTAAAGGAAATCTACCCCAATATTGAATTACAAGTATGCACCACTGTGAACATCTTTAATGTGCGTTATCTTGGCGACATTGCGGCCTGGCTAGAGCAAAATCGAGAATCATTCTCGTTTGTGTACTGGAATATGATGCACGATGCTTGGTATTTCTCAATTGGGTGTTTGCCCGACAACGCCAAAACAGCCATTTCAGCCTATCTAGACTCAGTTGACACCATTTATAGATCGGAGTTTGATCGCATACGGGACTTTATGATGCGTGGCGCTTCAACCGATGGCTTTATGACACGCATGAAAATTGCCGATCTAGATCGCAAAAGAAGTCAAGACTTGCGCACAGTAGCGCCTGAACTGGCCGATTTAATCAACTACCATGGCACGTAAGATTGTTTACATGTTCCAACAGTGGGAAGCACCTCACTGGTTCCGGCCAGCCTTGCCGCAAGACTACCCTGTGGAATATTGGCAGCCACACACAGTCTACAGTGTAGACACAGTGTTTTATTATGACATGTATGGTCCGTATCATGACACCATTCAAACCCATTTAGATTGCGGGCACCAAATTGTGTTTGATGCCAAAAATGAACACTATCTAATCCCTGACAAACAATGGGTATTGACAGCATTTGCTCAGCACCCCGGGCAAGGATGCTTTGTGATATCTGGTGACCAGCCACAAAGCATCGCTGGGGTACATGTCATAGCCACACAGTATTGGTATTGGATAATGGATCAGCCTAGTTTGCGTTTGTTTCAATTGGACCAGTATCAACCCCAATTGCTCAATCAGAAAAAGAAATTCTTCATGAGCATTGGACTACATCGGCCTGACAGAGATTACTTGTATAACAGGCTGGGCGAACTGTTAAATGACAGCATACACAGTTATAGAGATCGTGGTGTATTTTTGCCCGATGACTGGCGTGAAAGTCAGGGTGGCGCCTGGCAACGCTACATCAACACTGACTGGCTGAATCAGACTGCGTTCACACTGGTGGCAGAAACCTTTATTGATGATCAAGCCCGGTCGGGGGTGAGTCTAACACACAATGATGGTTTTTTCCTGTGTGAAAAGAGTTACAAACCCATGGCCTGCAAGCATCCTATATTAATGGCCAGTACACAGGGCAATCTTGCATATCTAAGATCACAAGGATTCGAAACCTTTCCCGAATTATGGGACGAAACATATGATGACATTCCTGACTGGCGCGAAAGAATCCGTCGCATAGTTGAAATAGTGCGAGACTTTGATCCTGGTTTGCTCAATACTCCAGTAATAAAACAAAAATTGTTGTATAATAGCACAAGGTTCTTTGATCAGTCCTTGACCAAACACTTGTTAAACACCACCATTATTGAACCTGTGCTGGAATTTGTAAATGCATAAACCCGACTCCATGTGTCTAGCACCCTGGGTGCATACATATCTCTCACCGCAGACCGAACGCAGAATGTGTTGTGCCTCACGCGAACCTGCGCAGAACTTTGAACAGTACATAGATACGTCAGCAGGCACGGGTCGATATATACCCGTGACTCTTGAGGCGCATTGGAACAGCGATCACATGCGATCAGTACGGCGCAGAATGATGGCAGGAGAAACACTACCTGAATGTGAGGTTTGTAATGACCGGTTACTCAATGTATCCGTATACCGCGATTATTTTTGGCACCTGTTCCAGGGAAGACTTGATGAAATATGGGATAGCACTGACCCAGATGGATCGACTCATATGCGGCCTATTTCATGGGATTATAGGTTTTCAAACCTGTGTAATTTCAAATGTAGAACCTGTGGCGACATGCTGTCCAGTTCATGGGAGAGTGAACAGAAACAGAACAACATGGTTGACTGGACAAATCCTAAAAACAATTGGATGCGAAACGATATACGTGCCGAAATCTCACACTTTCAGGATAGTCAAATTGAAGCCGAATTCAGTGCGGCTGTTGAGCAACATCGAGTAGAAGAAATCTACTGGGTTGGCGGCGAGCCCTTGATGTACGAACAGCATTGGCGCTATATGAAGCGAATAATAGAACTAGGAGATGGACCTAAACTATATGCTAGATACAATACAAACCTTAGCAGAATTAATTATCGCGGCACTGATCTTTTTGGCGATATTCTCAGCCACATACGGGATTGGCAAATATGTGCTAGTCTGGATGGAACTGACAGCGTTGGGGAATATATTCGTACAGGATTGGATTATGAACAGTTCAAGCGTAATTTTGAACACGGCTTACAGTACGCAACAAATGCCAGACAAATGCGTATTGATTTTACACTCACGTTGCCCGGAATGTTCGAAGTTGATGCGATACAACAATTGGCGCGACAGTTTGGAGTAGAACTACTGGCCAAAGTTATATTCAGTTTCTCACCAGACATCATTATGAGTCCATTAGCACTACCTAGAGAGTTATTGGATCCATGGATTGACGAACTAGCAGGCCGCTCCGCAGGCGCAATGCGTGATGTACTGCTACAATTACGGACCCGGCCCACCTTTGCGGAACAGTGGCCGGATCAATACCAAGTGGGGCTGAGTCGAGGCAAAGCCCGTGTGTTACAACTAGAACAAATAAGAACACAAAGAGTGACAATGACAGATATCCTGGGCTCGCGTCCAGAAGTACTAGAATGGTGGATGAAAATTGCTTGATCAAATTGAAATAGACCTACGCGGTGCGGATAACAATATCTTAACTGTACATATAGATGTAGCAGACAACAGTTTAAGTCGTAAATGGTTTGCGGCCTTGAATGATATCATTCAACGTGAGTTACATTTGGAAAAGAACTACTGCTGGCTGGGCTGGGCAGAGAGTGAGCGTTCAGCAGAGTATTTGTGTACTCAAATTAACAGATCAATAAATGCTATCAATTCTAGCAGTTTAAATTATCGTATACAAGATTTCTTTAGTCCCAGCAACGTAATTAAAGCAGATTTAGATATTAACCATGATAAAATGAATCAATTGCATTGTTACTTTGAAGATTTGCAAGGTACAGCAGGTGCAATGAGTACTCATTATGATCATGCAGATGATTACACACGCTGGCATATACGGCAATTAAATTTACTGTGTCACGAATTAGAAAGCCTTGTGCTTTCAATACGTAAAGCAATACAAGCACCCGAATGGCGCAGACCCAGTCAACTCATGTGTTGGTTACGTGCGCCACGCTATGAGTTAGATACCGAAGATTTAGAATTATTTGGCATAGACACAATCAATAGAAAACTAGGCGGTGTGTATGTGGGTGTAAATAAAGCAGTAGGCAAGCATCATTGGGAGGTATTTTGCGATGAGGGCAGGGATTCAAGAATTTCGGAGTTGGTTACTACGGGACTACGTACACAGACTCAAGCGGCTGGCGACTTTGATATTGAATGGGGTCGTGATCCCAGCAAACGCGATTGGCAAATCCAGCAGTTGGCAGAATTTCGAGCGTGGCTTGAACGGAATGGATTCAACCCAGATGACCCCGGTCTCACGATCGGCCACCCTTGCATCGGGCAAGTTGATCTCTCGAGGTCGTTTGGTACAGACGACTGGGACATGATATACTCGCAATTGAGTCAGCATCAGGATGTGTATCGAATACGCACCAGTACAACCAGTGCTATATATGAGTATCGCTGGAGTGATCCCGATTATGATCTACAACAAATAAAGGCACTAAAATGAATTGGATTAAACGAATTTGGAATCGAATCACATTAGAAATACGCTATCGTAAAAAACTCAAAGAGTTGCGTAAACGAGACCCATTTATCTATAAATGAACATACTAGGCATTTCAGCAGGATTTCACGACGCTGCCGCAACAGTATTAAGCCCTGCAGGGGAGATATTGTTTGCTGGCCATAGTGAACGTTATAGTAAACGTAAAAATGACGCTGACTTTTGTCAGGGCTTGTTGGATGAAGTAACTGATTATGGCCCTGAGATTGTAGCATACTATGAACGCCCTTGGGCTAAACAAGCAAGACAATGGTATGCAGGTCAGGGCATTGAATGGGACAAGTTAACAACCCGACAAATCTTAAACAAGCAGTTGGGCGCCCAAATTGAACCTGAGCGTGTACTCAGTTACAACCATCATTTATCGCATGCGGCCGGGGGCTTTCAAACGTCACCTTTTGAACGTGCCACAGTGGTTGTAATAGATGCAATTGGTGAATGGGATACTATTAGTATATGGGGTGCAGAATATGATTCAAAAGGCCTGGCCAAGTACAAGAGATTATGGCGACAGGTTTATCCGCACTCAATAGGCTTGTTCTATAGTGCTGTTACCCAGCGTATTGGCCTACATCCACTAGACGAAGAATATATCACAATGGGCATGGCCGCCTGGGGTCGCAACACATGGTACCATGACATGCGCGATCATGTGATTGCTGACGAGCGTGACATACGATTAAAACATAACTTTCACACAGGCATGAGTGAGGAGTTTTTAGTAGGAGCCAGCAATGAAAATATTGCGGCCGCGGGACAACTGGTAGCAGAAGATCTTATTAGACAAGTTATGATTCGTGCTAGAAACACAGGATTTAGCACAAATCTGGTATATATGGGTGGGGTGGCGCTGAATTGCACTGCCAACCGCATGTTAGGAGACTACTTTGACAAAATATGGATTATGCCTTGCCCCGGTGACGCTGGTAGCAGTCTCGGTGCTGCCGCTTTGGCTCTTGGGCATAGAGTTAACTGGAGGGACAGTTATCTCGGCCATTGCATTCCAGGTGTTTATCCTGTTAACGAGTTATTGGACCGGCTTCTTAGTGACAAAATTGTCGGAGTGGCATCAGGAAGAGCCGAGTTCGGACCCCGCGCACTCGGAAACCGTAGCCTCCTTGCAGACCCTAGAGGCAGCGAGATCAAGGAGAAAGTAAATGCGATCAAACGTAGACAACAGTTTAGGCCGTTTGCCCCGGTCATACTGGCTGAGGTGGTTGATGACTATTTTGATATGCCAACCGGTTGGCATCATAATCCTTATATGCAGTCAGTCGCTAGGTGTCGCCAGCCTGACCTGTCTCCTGCTGTATGTCATGTTGATGGCACCAGCCGAGTACAAACTGTGGCGCGGGACGGTTCGGGCATAAGAGAACTGTTGGAAAAATGGTATGTAATGACCGGATGCCCCATGCTGTTAAACACCAGCCTGAACATACGTGGGGAACCCATGGTCAACGATCGAGCAGACGCTGATAGATTCGAACAACTATACAAGATCAAAGTTCTATCTTAATCTGTAATGATATCTCAAAGTCCAACATTTTGTCCATTTCCGTGGACCTCATTGAATATTGATCAATCCGGTCATGTGTTGCCTTGTCTTTGCAGTCATGTAAAGAATCTAAATCTGGGCAATGTGCATCAAAAAACAATACAAGAAATTATCAATGGTCCTGAACATCTTGATCTTAAACAAACCATAGCGGCAGGCCAATGGCACCCATTGTGTACCAATTGCAAAATAAATGAAGATCAAACTGGCTCAAGCCCTAGAACGGAACTGAAAGTAAGTGCCCAGGTTGCAGATAGTATTGACCGCGATATCAATTATTTCCAACTAGAAGACTTGGCTGTGAACTGGAGTAGTTTGTGCAACTTGACTTGCACTTACTGTAATCCTCAAACCAGCACGGCCTGGCAGGCCGCATTAAATATGCCAATAAAAATGATCAAAAATGATCATATTAGTCTTATTGAACTGGCAAAGAAACACAGAGATACCCTGACAGGTATCAGCCTAGGCGGCGGCGAGCCTTTGTTACAAAAAAGCCTTCCTGAGTTTTTGCAACAACTCAATCCACAACAAGTGAATTTAATGATCACCACCAATTTGGCTGTGGATTTATCTAAAAATGCTGTTTACCAAGAACTGAAAAATTGGCCAAATGTCCATTGGTTAATCAGTTTTGATAATGTGCAATCTGACAAGTTTGAATATGTTCGTACCGGCTGTGAATGGTCGCTGTTTTTGCACAACATTGATTTGATCAAGGCCGATGGCATCAGGCCTGTTGCCCATCCTGCTTATTCAATTTATTGCGCATTTGATTTGGTTGAATACTATGAGTTCTGTGAACAAAATGACTTGGACGTGTTTTGGTGCGAACTCACTCATCCTTACGAATTAGATGTCAAACGTTTGCCATTGCATTTGCGGAAACTGGCACAGCAGGAAATTAGCACTGTGATTGATAGATGGGGCAGCCATTGTAATCTAAACGCAAACATGCTGAAACAATATCAACAAAGATTAGATTATGCTGTATCGCCAACCACTGAAACTCCAGCCGAGTTTCATCGCAAGCAAGAGATTGTGCTAAGACAGAAACACACCTTTGCTGACCTCTGGCCATCTTTGATATTTTAATTTACAAATATGTTTCGAGACCACCACGGCGGCGGATATCTTGTGTACAGCACGAGATACCACCATCCCAGAAGTAACTGTGGCGCAGTTCGCTAATGATAGGTTCTATCCGGTGCCGGCGGCAGTAGTCAAACACTTCTTTGTTGTAGGCTGAAAAGATCACATGTGATTCGTCTAACACAAGACAGTTGACGTCAAACACAGTTTCGGCCACAAAGCCGGTCCATTTGGTCAAGTATGTGTTCACAAACTCAGTAAACTCTGGCGTGGGTGTTTGTCCTTGCACATACCAAGCACCAGGTGATTGTTCATATTTGAACTTGCCCACTTCCATTGCGGCCCAGATTGAACTATCCCATATCTTGCATACGTCCCAGCCCGGAAAGTCACGTGCTAGATCCAAGTTAACATCGTGCTTTGAACTCAGCAACACTCCGGGCTTGAGAATAGCAAACACAGCATCGCCGTGACCATCAGTAACGGCTTCATGGATACGATATTCAGGACCCAGCACATTATCCACAATCCAGCGTGTTTGTTCAGGCTTTAAGAAGTCTGAGTTGTCAAAGAACACATCACGACCCACACGCACAATACAACTGGCACTGGCACCATTCAAGATACAGTTCTCATCCCAACCTGTAGGACCATGCGGATTGATTACTGTGCCACCTGATTGTGTATACTCGTTGCATAGTGAATCTAACTCTTGCATGGCCAACACCCGCAAGAGTTTATCGCCTAGTGTGATTTGCCAATCACGTGGGGTAAGTGGTGGTAATGGTGCACCACGACCTGTAATCTGTGATTGAACAAAACGATCTCTATCAGGCAAGTTGGGACGACGTACTCGAGCACCAAACTTTTCTATTGTCTTTTGCAAGTTAGCAAGGTCTTCTTCAGTTTCCAAAAGGATTTGTTGTAACTGATTACGCACTTGTGCGTTCTCGATGAAGTCAAAATAGTCTGGGCTGTACGCACGGCCAACTATGACTTCTTCAAGGGGTTGCCAACTGGTATAACTGTTAATAGGATTCATTTATGTGCTCGAGTAAGATATTTAAGCGTGATGTCTTGGTCTCAAGAAATAAACGCTGATTGTGTTCTATGTCAGATCTAGCACGATCATGCAGTCTTGGTAGATCAGATTGTGCCTTGACTATTGCATTTCTTAACTTGATCCAGCGATCGGTATTGTTTGGATCATAGTCATAACTGGTATCTAGTATGCCGTCGAATGTTTTGTAACCTAGATTGCGCAGTGTTTGTAAACTGCCCGCTGGACCTGCTACAAAAAACATTTGTCCGTGTTTGATGGGTTTGAATGTTTTTTCAGTGAGGAATGCACCGTTGGACTGATCAGCATCAAAGTGTGTTTCCAACACAATGTGACAATAACTATTGTTAAAATACTTGTCCACAAGACCAGCATGATTGTTACGTGCTGTTTGATCCAGATCATCACTGTAGTAAGGTGCAGATTTTAAGAACTGTTCAGTAGATGCTCTTAACTTGCCAATGGCATCTATCTCAATGGGATTGTCTGTATCTGCCAGTTCTCCTGTTTCGCAGTAACTCCAGTAACTGTTGTCCAACACATGATGTTGTAACAGATCGGCCATTGCTGTGGCACGCCATGATTTGTGTAGTCTGTTCAATGCAGTAAACTCACGTTCACGTGGAGTCGAGTGTATGGCCAAGGCTTGTGAACCACTATTGCGGTGCCAGTACCAAAGTTCAAAGTCAGCAAAGTATACAAAGTCCTCCAGGTCCTGTGCGGCAGTGTTGCCGCTGACAAATCGATAACAATGAGCAGGCAGTTGATGTTTTGACACCAATGCATCTAATCGTTGTTTGATTTTGACAGGATTGTCGCCCTCGTGATAGTAGAACAATATGCGTATATGGCTGTGCCATAATTCAGTAAACACACGTTCAGGCAATAGATCAAAATAATCTATTTCAAAGTTGAAGAATCCCAGTCCAATGGGATAGAATGCACCTGCTGGCCACTCATCGTTGGCACCAAATATGTTCAGTCTAACACCATGATGCTCACAATATTCTTGTGGCCTAAATGGCACGGTGCCGGGCCAGTGCTGTTCAAATTCACGCCATGATTGTGTGTAAGGTTCTGCTTGGTGCCGAGCCAGAGCGGGATACATTTTACCCCGGACCATGCGATCTGTTATTAGATTCAATAGCATTCAACATCTCCTGTAGTTCTGCCCAGAGGATTTGTTCAAAACCCCCTCCATAAAAGTGATTCCAATTGTGCTGGATAACTTCCTGTGCTTGAGCAAACAAGTCTTGCTTGGCTTCTGTTGGCAGTTCATCTAGACTGCGCAACAGACTGGCAATGCGTTCGATACGTACTGAGTCATCGGCCTGATCG
>Ga0209400_1000939_pt1 | contig 24812 bp, 19 predicted proteins | sample M_130807_EF_Meta_FD_187313 | JGI IMG/M metagenome (GOLD analysis project Ga0209400, IMG submission 187313) | Freshwater microbial communities from Lake Montjoie, Canada to study carbon cycling - M_130807_EF_MetaG (SPAdes) (version 2) | ecosystem: Environmental > Aquatic > Freshwater > Lake... | reverse complement strand
CGTCGGCTTTTGCTCGGAAGGATTTAAGGACAGCGCATATCTGGCCAAAGAGAGCGGCGAATTTGTCTGGAATTGCGCAAGCTATGATTTGCGCGACCAGATGAATGCAACCTCGGCTCCGCTGCCGCGCGGCTCGAGCGAATTCGTGCATGCGGGTCTCGAGATGGCCGATTGCGTCTTGGTGAAAGCCCCGCGTGTAAAAGCCTCGCCTGCCTCGCTCGAGTGCAAGGTCACGCAAGTCGTGCGGCTTGATGCTTTGGAGGGCGTGCAGACAGATCGTTATCTTGTGCTCGGCCAAGTGATTGGCGTGCATTTGAACGAGGCCTATCTGCGCGATGGTATTATGGACATTACTTTGATGAAGCCGCTGGCACGCTGCGGTTATCAGGATTATGCGGTGGTGGACAAAGTCTTTTCTCTGAAGCGCCCGGCGGGTGCGGGCAATCAGGCGGCGGGTGGCTGATCGATTGCCCTTTGGTCTTGAGGTCATGACCAGCCGTCTTTAAGGTCAGAATCGCTGCGTCAGTCGTTTGGCTGATTCAGGCCCAGCCGATTTTTTACGTGCTGCGGTTCTCTTTTTGAATGACGATTGGATTTTGGGGCCCTTGTCGATCAGCGCCGATTTTTTCGCTTTTGCGCGCGAAGCTTCCGCTTCTGCGCGAGCTGCTGGCGTGTCCTCGCTCATCTGCGATTATCTGCATATGGATTTGAGCGATGATGAGGCGCTGGAAGTCGAAAGCATTCTGGCTGTCTTGCTTGATGATCCATCGCCACTGGTGCGCCGCGCGATGGCCGAGGGTTTGGCGCATGAAGCCGATGCGCCGCGTCATATTATTCTCGCACTTGCCTCAGACCAGCCGGAGATTGCAGCACTAGTTCTGCAATATGCGCCGCATTTTTCTGATGCCGAATTGGCTGAAATGGCGCTCATCACATCTGTGGGCCCACAATTGGCGATGGCGCGGCGTGTGCCGGTGGCAACGTCCATCTGTGCCGCTTTGACGGAAGCCGGTGCGCCTTGCGTTTTGATTGAACTCGCACGCAATGAGAAAGCGCAACTCTCGCAAGCCATTATGCTGCGCATGTTGGAGCGTGCGGGCGATGAGGGGCGCCTGCGCGATGCTTTGATGATGCGTGCGGATGCTGGCCCCGATCTGCGCTTGCGGCTTTTGGAACATGTCAGCGGTGCGCTCTCAACCTTTCTCAAGCAGACGGGCTGGCTTTCACCCGAGCGCACCGAGCGCATGCTGCGAGAGGCGCGTGAGCGGGCAATCGTTGAAATCAGCGCACAAGCCGATGATGTGAATTCACCCATTCATGGCGCAGCCGGTGCAGCCTTGTCTTTGGTGCGCCATTTGCGCGGGCAGGGGCAATTGACGGCCGCCCTCATTCTGCGCGCTTTGCTCTGTGGTGACCGACTGATGCTGGCGGCCGCGCTGGCTGAATTGGGTGAGCGGCCGCTGGAGCGCGTTTTGGCTTATCTCGATCACGCCTCGGGCCATGCTTTCGCAGCCCTCTACGAGAAGGCCGGCCTGCCGGAGGCCATGTTGCCCGTCTTTATTGCTGTCTTGGGGGCAATGGAGCGATTCCCCCCGGCAGCAGGCGCCCATCCTGACCGGATATTGCTCAAAACAGCTCTGCGGGCCTGTGCCAGCCTGCCCGAGGCGCAGCGCCTCTCGGTAGAGGCCTATCTCGGCCGACTCGAGGCCGAATCCATGCGCCTCCAGATGCGCCAGTTGGTGCCTTCACGGGCCTAATTCCTGGCTAATTCCTGCCTAATTCCAGTCAGACCCAGCCACATCCGCGCCCTTCTTCCGCCCTGATGGGTGGCGCGAAACCTATTTTGGGTGCAGGTTCAGCAGGGATTCAGCACAATCTCCACAAGTGGCGGCTAGTTATGTTGCAGAAATGCATCAAGCATCGGACAAACAAGCCGAATTCAAGGCAAAACCGTATCGTAACAGATCGTGAAACAGATCGGCGGATAGTGTCCTGTCACCGAAAGGGAGGGGTAGAACCCTAATTGCCCCCCGTTTCGGATCTGGTTTTGGGGCTTCTCCCATTGTCCAGATCGGTTCAACACACTGGAGGTTTCACATGAAGCTCGCTAAGAGCCTTCTCCTCGGTTCCGCCACGGCTTTCGTTGCCGTTGCTGGCGCCAACGCCGCCGATCTTCCTTCGAAGAAGGCCGCTCCTGCTACTTACGTCAAGATCTGCGACGCTTACGGCGCGGGCTTCTACACGATTCCTGGCTCAGACACCTGCATCAAGATCGGCGGCCGTGTGCGCGCTGACTTCGCCTTCTCTGGCCGTCAGGAAGTCTATGCGAACAACGTGTTCGCAAATGGCGACGGTTCGAATAAGGTTGGCGGCTATTACTATACGCAGGTCGGTCTCGGTACTGCGACCGCTTCGTCGTCGAACAACGGCACGAACGGTGCTTATGTTATCGGCCAGACGGGGCCTGGCACCTACTCCTACAGCGTCAGCGCTTCGACCTCTTATGGTTACCTGACGAGCGCAGGCGGTGGTGCAACGGCTTCGGCTTCATACTCCTCAGCATCAGCGACGACTTACAGCGCCTCCATCATTGGCGCGTTCGCTGGCTATACAGCTGCCAACGGTCTTGCTCGTAAGGCAGCTTCGCTTTACGGCTTCGAAGCTCGTGGTCGTGTTGATCTCGATGCTCGTTCGCCAACCGCTTACGGCACCGTGCAGGCTGTGGCTGCGATCCGTCTGTCGCGTACGACAGGTACACTCTCTGGCCAGACAGGCTTGTCGGGCTCTGGCGCCTCGCCGACGCTTGAAGCTGCTTACATCCGTTTCGCTGGCTTCACCTTCGGTGCATCACGCGACAACTTTGCCTATATGCCTTCGCTGTTCTACGGCACCGGTCACTGGGCGGCCTTCTCCAACGGCGCCAAGCAGGTCGCCTACACGGCCGTTCTCGGCGGTGGCTTCTCGGCAACACTCGCCATTCAGGACGCGGCTGACACGACAGCTGGCGGCGTGAATGCGATTGGTACGATTGCCTCGGCAACAACAACTGGCCAGGGTGTGTACACAACCGGCTCCGGCTATGGCTATCTCGTTCCGTTGAACAACCTCGCTGATGCAGGTGCTGCGAACGGTGCAGTTGGCTATGCATACAACCAGATCCCGCAGATCAACGGCCGCATCGACTTTGAACAGTCATGGGGTGGCGTGTCTGTGATGGGTGCGGTTGGTCAGGCTGTTGCCGTCAATACGGCTGGCACCTATGCCAAGAACAAGACGACCTATGCGGTTGGCGCTGGCGCGAAGATCAATCTCCCGATGATCGCATCTGGCGACACCTTGTGGCTGAACGGTGGCTATGCCGATGGCATGACCGAGTACACCACCAACTGGTCGTACGTCAAGAATTCGGACACGACGCGTAACGTTGGCGGCTATGTCGTCTCGTCGCCATCGTGGATCGTCACCCAGAACGGCATCGAAACCGTCAAGTCTTGGAACGTCGCTGGTATCTTCCAGCACTTCTGGACTCCGGAAATCCGTCATTCGTTCCTCGCGTCTTATGGCGCGGTTAACGGAACAACCACGTCCAAGCAGCTTGCTTGGTCGCAGGCGGGTGCATTCGGTGACGTGAAGGTCTGGAACGTTGGTACACAGCTCGCCTGGTTGCCTACGAAGAACTTCGAAATCGGTGTTGACGTGCTCTACGCTCGCGTTGCACATGATGTCCGTCGCTTCGATGCTACCACGACTGTTGCAAGCTCAGGCTCCACTCCGTCTTCGTTCCCGTATGTTACAACGGCTTCGTCATCGTCTTCGGTCACGAAGGAAAGCACGGGCAACTGGACCGGCCGTCTGCGCGTCGAGCGTACGTTCTAATCTGATCCGAGAGACACGTTCTCTCGTTTCGAAGAACCCCGGGACGCAAGTCCCGGGGTTTTTTTTGGCTTTCGTCTTAAGGCTCTTGTTGGCAGCGTCGCGGTAGAGAGTTAAAAGGGTGCGTCTTTAAAGGTGCGTGACACGAATGACAAATAGCAATCTCGTTCGAGATCTTATTGCCAAAGGGCATGATGCATCCACCACCGGTCGGGTAGGGCAGGCGCGCGCTTCCTATAAAAAAGCACTGGACCTCGACCCGCATAATTTTGATGCCTGTTTTTTTGTTGCCGCGACTTATGCGCAGCAGGAAAATTTCAAAATGGCATCGGCATATTTTAGGAGAGCATTCGAGGTCGATCCAACCGTACCTGAGGGCGCCTTCAATCTTGCTTACGCTTTGCAATTACAAGCGCATTACGAAGAGGCAGCCGCTTTCTACGAAAAGGCGCTTGAGCTGCGGCCAAATTACCATCAGGCTCTGCATAATCTCGGTGGCGTTTACGAAGAAATCGGTGAGCTCAATCGTGCGCTCGAGTTGATTGACCGGGCAATTGAGTCCAAGCCGGACGCGGAGGAATCCCATTACAATCGGGGTTCGATCCTGATGAAGCTGAATCGGTTTGACGAGGCTTTAGTATCCTTCGACCAAGCACTAAAGCTGAAGCCCACCCACGTCAAAGCACTCAATAATCGCGGATTTATTCATCTGCAGCAGACATATTTCGTTCAGGCGCTCGACGATTTCAGTAAGGCACTCGCACTTGATCCCGAGGATGCTGAGCTCCATTACAACAAAGCTAAAGCGGCTTCAAAAGCCAAAAACCATGCATTGGCGGTCGATTCCTACCGCGCCACACTCAAGCTCAATCCGGAAAACTCCGATGCATGGTTAAATCTCGCTTTCGAGCTGGAATCGCTCAAGCGATATAAAGAAGCGCTGCCCTGCTTTGAGCGCACACGGAAGTTGAAGCCAGATACACCTTTCATCGATGGCTATATTCATTCCTGTCGTCTGCACGATTGTGATTGGAGCCGATATTTTGAGGATACAGAAATCATATTGAAAGGTTTAGAGAAGGGCCGCTTGGCCATTCAGGCGCATGCCGCTCTACAACTTCCTGCGAGCCGCGCCCATTTCCTACACGCTGCGAGGGCCTGGGTCCGCTTGCTGGTTGGATTTGGGCCGCATGATGCGGCGCCACAATCGACTAACAAGAAAATAAAAGTCGGATATTTTTCTCCCGACTTTCATAGTCATCCTGTCGCTATGCTCTCAACGCGCTTGCTTGAATTACATGACCGCGATCGCTTCGAAGTTTATGCATTTTCGATGGGTGTGCCCTCGCGAGATCCATGGCGTTTGCGCGTGGAAAAAGCTGCAGACCACTTCATTAATATTCGGGACATGAGCGATGACGAAATCGTTGCTCTCACGCGGCGCGAGCAACTCGATATTGCTGTCGACATGGCGGGATACACAGCAGAAACGAGAACATCTATTTTCTGGCGCGGCGTAGCGCCTGTTCAAGTGAATTACCTCGGCTTTTCTGGAAGCATGGGCGCAGACTTCATCCATTACATAATCGGTGACCTGGTTTTGATCCCCACGGAGCATGAGGCTGATTACACAGAAAAGGTGGTTCGCCTCCCGCATAGCTACATGCCCACAGATCCGACTCGGCCTATTTCAAACCGCCCCATGACGAGGCGTGAATATGGCCTGCCGGACGAGAAATTCGTCTTTTGCGGATTTAACAACGTGACGAAGTTGAATCCGCTGGTGTTCAGCGTTTGGATGCAGATTCTGAAAGAAGCTCCGGATTCAGTGCTATGGCTGTCGCCTGCAACGGAGGCAGCTGCCGGGTATCTGCGCTCATTCGCTAAGAAGCAGGGCATCGAAGGCGATCGCATTATCTTCTCCCGCCGTGAAGACAAGAATGAAGATCATCTTGCGCGCCAACGTCTCGCCGATCTGTTCTTGGATGCGTTCCCCCATAATGCCCATGCAACTTCATGCGATGCGCTGTGGTCAGGTCTACCTATCCTGACAAAAATTGGCCAGAATTATGCTGCACGCGTTGCAGCAAGTCTCCTAAACGCTATTGGCATGCCGGAAATGGTCGTCGAGACGGACGAAGATTATGTCAGACGGGCGCTCGACATCGCTCTGACGCCAGGAGAAAGCAAACGTCTGAAAGCCAAGCTCGCGCATAATTTGAACAACACGCCACTTTTCCAGATTGATAAATATACGCGCGATCTCGAAACGGCATATTGCATCATGCATGAGCGCAGCCTAAAGCGCCTTCCGCCTGAGAATATAACCATTGCCGGATGATCACCCGCAGCAACGTTTAAACTTTTTACCTGACCCACAGGGACATGGCCCACTTCGGCTGACGGCAGTTGACTTGACTTGCTCCAAATATTGATCGATCGCGACCAGTCTCTCTTGGCGTTGAATACCTTGCATGGCTTTGATTTCATCATGCTGGCTTGCATCAAAAAAGCTTTTTGGCATGAGGCTGGAAAGTCCATCGGCTATATAAAGAGCATAAAACCAGCCAAGAAGTTCTCCGGGGCCATCGTTGACGTAGAACAAGTCGGGAAGGTCGAAAAGACGAAATTTGTTTTTTGTTAGAACGGCATGGATCCCTGCGAAATCTTCGATGTCGCACTCGCATAAGACCACACGGGTTTTTGAGAGAAGTTTTTTAGCACCCTTGAGCGCAAGAACCTCCGCGCCTTGGACATCTAAGCGAAGGAAATAGGGAGCACGCAACGCGAATTGATCAGCAATTGTGTCCAGCATCATGGCTGGAACCATTGATTTCACTTGGCGGTTTTCGTTGATGCGTGTCCAGTATAAATCGTTCTCTGGCCGCATTGATGTCCAATATGGATTTTCAGAAAAAGACATCTCAATCGTGCCGTCATAGTCTGTCGCAGCGCCAATTACATAGTCACCACCAATGACGTCTTTGATTTTCTGTAGTGATGGTGTGTAGAGCGGGTTCACGTCGATGTTCATGGGAACGCTTTTTCTAAAAAAACCTAGCTCATGTCCAACAAGGTAATATGTGCCGTCTGCGCATCCGACATCGATGCACGTTGCATATTCCACACCTTTGGCTTGAAGCACCTGCAATGTCGCATCCGAGCCTCGCCCAAGTCTTGCCATGTTATTAATCCCTATTTTTCAATACAGATTTCCGATTTCTGAGCGGATTTGTCTAGCCCCTTTTTCATGTACCAGTGATCTGTAGGTTTGCTAAGCATATCTAAGGGACCGGCGGCCGCATGCCCGGGGTGTGATGAGGCCGGTCATGGTTAGATTGTTTGATCCATTGATTGATGACGGATCGTGCATCCGTTTGCGGGCTGAGCGGCCCAATCATGTCTGGTCCTATGACTTCGTCGAGGACCATCCCCACGATGGCCGGAAGTATAGGATGCTGAACATTGTCGACAAGTTCACGCATTAATGCCTGGCGATCCGGATCGTCCGCAAGCTCAAATCGACGGATGTGATCGACATTCTGTCCGATCTGTTCATCCTGCGGGGCGTGCCTGAGCACGTGCGTTCGGACAACGGGCCGGAGTTCGTCGCCAAGGCGGTGCAAGAATGGATTGCTACCTTTGGAGCAAAGACGGCCTACATCACGCACGGAAGCCCATGGGAGAACGGCTTCATCGAGAGCGTTAATGCATGGCTATCAATATTGCAACGACGCCTGGTGAGAGCCTAAGATTGAAATAAAAACTTTCCGCTCATATTCCGAAAGCTCCCCTATTTGACATTGAAAAGTACGCAAAAAATCTAGAGAAAGCCTTCTTAAAAATGATGGAACAAAAAGATAATCCGCGGTCCTTCAATGTTGAAAAATAAAACTCAATTAGGGTTCGGATTTGAATCTTTACATAGGATGTCGAATCTTTGGTTTAGATTTTTTAGTCTTTAATGTTAAAATTTTGTGAGGATCCAATCAAAGTTTTCGTTGCGAAAATAGGAGATTTGTATGTCTGATCAAACCCGTAGTTTTTATGAACCCCTTATGGCTCTTTTTAAAGATGGAATTCGTTATTCATCCGTAATTGATATTGGCTGTGCTGATGCTGGTTTTTTTTTATGGGGACATTCTGCGGGTTGGTTCAAATCAGCAAAGCCATTCCTTTTTGATTTAAACCCTATCTATAAACCTTCTTTTGAAATGATAAAAAAGAAGCTTGGTGGAGATTTTCGAATTACAGCCGTCTCTGATGTTGATGGTAAACTTCCTGTTATTCTTGCAGATAACCCCATGTGGTCATCTGCCCGTGGTGAAGATAACATCTATTGGAAGCGAATTGGCGGAGTTTCTGGTCAAAAGAGCTCCGTTCCTTGCCGGTCACTTGATTCGCTATCCATCGAACTGAATTTTACTCCACCATTCTTTCTGAAATTGGATGTTCAAGGTTCAGAGCTGTCCGTATTGAAAGGTGCCTTGAACGTTTTAAAAGATACATCCGCTGTTCTTTGCGAATGTGATATAGATGACTTTGCTTCCATCAATAATTTTTTTAGCGATAACAATTTTCATTTATTCGACATAAATACGATGAATTTTGTTGAAGGCGATAAACTTGGTTGGTTTTATGCAGTTTACGTTTCAAATTCAATTTCTCATGTCTTACCTAAAGGCTTCATTCGCGAAGATAGTGTATCTGCTGTTTCTGAGATCCACAAAGAACGTAGTCGAATGATTATTGACGAAAACACAAAGTATCTAAATCAGTTTAGCACTGATCCTGATTATATTGTCTCTCAAATTAATGAAAACAAAAATACTTCAAATCGTCCAAATGCGATTGAGATTAGATTAAAGCAATCCTATTCGGTTGCCTGTGTTCCAAGCCTCAAATCAATGACAACTTTTACCCTGCTCGAACAAGAGCGTTGGTTTGAAAAAGAAATTGATTTTGTTGATATGTATATAAAACCCGGCATGAAAGCGATCGACATCGGATCGAATGTAGGTGTTTATACGCTGTTATGTGCAAAAAACTGCGGTGAAATAGGGCATGTTTATGCCTATGATCCAAATCCTGAAATGACGTCGCTGCTTCACCGCAGCGTTATCAGCAATGGTTTTAAAAACGTCACGATCAGTGAGGTTGGTGTTTCTGACAAGAAAGGCGAATCTCAATTAATCTTGGGGTCAGTTTCAGAATTCGGGAAGATAGGCTCAGATGATACAGGGAAAAAAATTACTTTAACATCTCTGGATGAAGAGCTGAAAAAATTTGGATGGGACCGGATTGACTTCTTAAAGATTGATGCTGAAGGCGTAGAAGAACAGATTATAATCGGGGGTGAGTTGTTCTTCTCTAAGATTACTCCGATTGTCATGATAGAGGTTCTTGCGGAAAGTGGAAGAAATCTTGGCCCCATTAAAAGGCTCGAGAAATTTGATTATTTTTTCTTTCGTCAGCTCGGACGCTTGCCAGTTTTGGTTCCCGCAGATCTCGATGGTCTTGATGGTTTTGAGCTCAATCTTTTCGCCGTGCCTCGGAGCAAAATCTGTGCATTGGTAGAAGCTCAAATACTTGTTATGACAATTAATGATTGGACGGAAACTGCTGAAGATCTGAAGCACGCACAAAAATTTTGGCAATCCAAGTGGTATATAAGTTCTATGCCCTTAGAAGCCCAGGTTTTCAAGCATCCTCAATATACAAGAGCGCTAATCGCCTATGCTTATTGGGCTGATGAAACGGGAGATTTGTCGCGCCGCATTGATGCCTTGCACTTTGCCTTGATGACGCTTCGAGACTTGTGTCAAACAGCGCCAACGAAAGCTCGCATGGTTTCGTTATCACGTGTCGAATTTGAATTTGGCAATCGGAGTAAAGCATTCGATAGACTCAAAGATGCGTGGTACGGATTAGAGGATAGCACTTTAGATGAGGTTTTCTGTCCGCCATCTGAGGCGTCTGAAACATTCGAGGGTAAGCCATCTTTTGATGACTGGCTTTGGCTCGCATGCCATGAACAAGTTGAGTATATTTCGTGTTTGTTGACATTCATCTGGCGTATGCGGCCAGAACCCGTGAACAATTATCGTATTCTGGAGAGCTCTCCCTATAGATCTTTGCGAACTGCACGCGCACGTGTTTTGTTGGATCTTGTAAATGGGCAACCCTTACAGATTCCAGATGACCTAAAAGTCGCTTCAAAGTATCATCTCAACCCGGAATATTGGAACGAGACTTTGTTGAGCATGGTGTAACCTGAGTCTGCGTGCGACTTTGTTTACCGCGGGTCACTCATGCAGCACTGCTTAAATTTCTTGTTCGATCCGCACGGGCAGGGATCGTTGCGTCGAGGTGCAGCTGCAGGTCCGATGGGTTGGATATTGAAAACAAGACTTTTCAATATATTGGCTGGGTTGAAGATTGTATGCTGCACCCAGTGAAACCCATTGACCAATGCGGGAAAGATAAAAAGCTTTTCTTCGTTTGCGAGTAATCCTGCGTGAAAGGACACATGTTCGCACACGGAGAGACCTATTGGTCCATGGATCGTTTGTTTTTCTTTGAAGCCAACATAAGCCGCTTTATTTTTTAACACGCTTGAAATTTTATAAATTCCAAGCCCCCCAAAAGCGGATGCCACTTCTATCGGCTCTGCTGTTTCGGGAATGTTGAAAACCTTGTCCAGATAATGCCGCTTGAAAGCGGCTTCTTCCGTCAGGCCACGCAAGGCGACATCATCTAGCGAGCTTTCCCACACATCATCCGGGCGAAGCTCGGGGTGTCGTAGTGCCCAATAATCATAATAATCGGGCATCGAATTTCCAAAAACGGCTGCACGTTCCGTCTTTTCAGAAAGAAATTTCAAAGCATGTGTCAGCGCCTCAAAATTCCATGGGCGAGCATTGGCATCATCGCAATCGATTAGGAATAGATAGTCTGCCTGCGCGTGATTCCGCTTAACTTCGGCGATGGCACGATTGCGCAGATGAGCGAGCCGGACCGTCCTTGTTTTTATCTTTTCGGAGAGACCATCAACAGATTTCACCGATGCCTTCGGTTTTGTGTGGCACCATTCCGCCAACTTCTCTTTGGTCTTGTCTTCCGAGTCATTTTCAAAAAAAACGAAAGAGACGTCTTTGAAGAGTGCCGCCGCGCGATCGAGATTAGTCAGAACCTGCGGCAGAAATTGTTCGCTGTTGCGGGTCATTCCCACAAAAACTGCCGTATGTTTTTGAAATTCTTCCACGTCTGGTTCCATCTTTCGGCAAAAGTCTTAGTTTCGGGTCAATTTAGGGTATTGTTGCATGGCCCCCTCATTTTTTGAGCATGCAGAAGAATTAAGCGCTCTTATTCAATAACTTGGTCAACTCTTCCGGTGAAATAGCTGTATATCCATCTTACTTTCCGTTTTCGGGTTTAGCGTTCTTACCCCGTACGGTCTGGACATCGTGCGTTCTGTTCTTTCCGGTGGCAAGCACAGTGCCTTGTTGGGATTGCGAGCCGAAAGACACCCCATTCCGCCCCGACTGTGGCACCTCTGCCACGCTTGTGGCCGAAAAGCGGCCTGTGCACGGCTTTTCATCAATTTGCGGGAGACGAAAGTATCTCTCCTAGTTACAGTCCAGCCCATGCCTTCGGATTCCCCGAGGCGCGGTCTGTCGCTTGTCTGATTGTTCGGGCAGGGGGCGGGCAGGGTTCTTCAGCCCGGTGTCATGCATTTTAAGACACCTGACGGAAGAGCCTTTCATTTCAACCGAATGATTTTTTTGAAGTCATTTTTTGGAGGTTTTACATGAAGCTCGCCAAGAGCCTTCTCCTCGGTTCGGCCACTGCCTTTGTGGCCGTTGCCGGCGCCAATGCCGCCGATCTTCCCTCGAAGAAGGCAGCCCCCGTCAATTACGTGAAGATCTGCGACGCCTATGGCGCGGGCTTCTACACGATTCCTGGCACTGAGACCTGCATCAAGATCGGCGGCCGTGTGCGCGCTGACTATGCAATGTCTGGCAAGAAGGATGTGTATACGGCATCTGCGACGACACTCGCTGGCGTTTCTGGTGCGCAGAATCTTTACGGCTTTGAAGCTCGCGGTCGCGTTGACCTTGATGCTCGCACCCCGACAGCCTATGGCACAGTTCAGGCTGTGACATCGCTGCGTATCGCTCGTACAGCAGGTACACTTGCTTCGACTTCTGCAACGAACTCGGCTGGCGATGCTTCGCCAACTCTTGAAGCGGCTTACATTCGCTTTGCTGGCTTCACCTTCGGTGTTGCTCGCGATAACTTCGCCTTCATGCCATCGCGCTTCTACGGCGCTGGCCACTGGGGTTCATTCGCGAATGGTGCAAACCAGCTCGCTTACACAGCCGTTCTCGGCGGCGGCTTTTCGGCAACGATTGCTATCCAAGATCGCAGTTATACGACACTCGGTGGCACGACAACTGGCGGTGCAACTGCGATCGAAAACAACTTTGATCGCATGCCGCAGGTCAACGCTCGCCTCGACTGGGATCAGTCTTGGGGTACGGTCTCGCTCGCTGGTGCAGTCGGTCAGTCGCATTACGTGACTTCGGCCTCGTCGACGACTTATGATAAGTCCAAGGCTAATTGGGCTGTTAGCGCAAGCACCAAGATCAACCTGCCGCAGCTCGCTGCTGGCGATGCGATCTGGCTGACGGCCGCTTATGCCGATGGCATGACCGAGTACACCACGAACTGGACCTCGTTCAAGTCTTCTGACACCCGCCGTAACGTTGGTGGCATTGTTGCCAATCATGTCTCCTACTACGCTGGCACGAACGGCATTGATAACTTCAAGTCGTGGAACGTTGCTGCTGTGATGGATCACTTCTGGGCACCACAGTGGCGCCAGTCGTTCCTCGCTTCCTACGGCTCGATCAATGCTCCGGCAGCTGTTAACGCCCTCGCTTGGGGTACGAATGCTGGTGGTTATGCCGATGCCAAGGTGTGGAACGTCGGCTCGCAGGTCGCTTTCCTTCCCACGAAGGATTTCGAAATCGGCGTGGAAGCTCTCTACGCTCGCGTTTCGAACTCGAACTCGGCCACTGCAGCTGCGAACGTCTCGCAGGGCAACTGGACCGGCCGTCTGCGCGTCGAGCGCACGTTCTAATCTGATCTGAGAGATTATTCTCTCTGATTGAGAACCCCGGTGAGCAATCACCGGGGTTTTTCTTTTTTTGCGCGCAACCTCTCTACCGTCATTGCGAGCGTAAGCGAAGCAACCCAGAGCTGCGCGTGTGGCTTCTGGATTGCCGCGTCGGCTTCGCCTCCTCGCAAGGGCGGCGGGATGGGCATCCCTCGTCCTCCTACCTTCCCGCCACCTCTATTTCCGGCTAAGAAGGCGTCATGAGCACTTCGGCCCACACCCGCTTCGAGCACATTGCCTTTCTGTCGTCCGGCACGCCGGAGGCGGATCGTGCGCTTGCGGATTTGTCGGCCATTTATGGCAATGTCGATGCTGAGAGCGCGGATGTCATTGTGGCGCTCGGTGGTGATGGCTTGATGCTGCAAGTTCTGCATCGCTTCATGGGCCGCAAAAAGCCGATCTATGGCATGAACCGCGGCTCGGTCGGCTTTCTCATGAATGAATTCTCGGCCGAGGCTTTGCGCGAGCGCCTCAGTGCTGCGGAAACCTCCACCGTGCACCCGCTCACCATGACAGCCACCGATGTGAATGGCGAAGTCACCAGCGCGCGTGCCATCAATGAAGTCTCGGTTCTGCGCTCATCTTATCAGGCCGCGAAAATGCGCATTTCGATTGATGGCACCGAGCGCCTGTCAGAATTGGTCGCCGATGGTTTGCTGGTCGCCACACCTGCGGGCTCGACCGCCTATAATCTCTCGGCCAACGGGCCTATTTTGCCACTCGATGCGCCCTTGATGGCGCTGACGCCGATCTCCGCTTTCCGCCCGCGCCGCTGGCGAGGCGCGCTTTTGCCTGACAAGGCGCGGGTCACGATCGACGTTCTGGAGGCCGATAAAAGGCCGGTGGCTGCGGTTGCGGATCATTTTGAAATCCGCAATGTCATGAAAGTCGAGATCGCGATGGATCACGCCACGGGGCTGACGCTCCTGCATGATCCGGGACATTCGCTGGATGAGCGCATTTTGCGCGAGCAATTCGGCAATTAAGGGCAGCCTCTTTTGGGTTGCCCCGTCGGCCTTCGGCCTCCTCGCAATGACGGCTTGTCAGCCCTCGGCCGGAACAGCGATTTCCGCAATCCGCTTCCAGCTCTCGAGATCCTTGACCACAAAGCCATAGCTTGTGCGCTGGACCATGTCTTTTTCCTCAAGACGCAGAAGCTTGCGGCGCAGGGTCTCGCGCGGAATTTCCATGAAATCCGAGAGGGATACAATGTTAGCCGGCTTGACGAACATGAGATTGCCCGGGCTCTGGTCAAAATTCAGTCGGCCGAGGGCAAAGAAAATCAAAAGCTCATCGAAATCGATGCTGTGCTGCCCGCGCAGTGAGCTCAAAAGTTTGAAAATCTTTGCCGCGTAGCGCGCCAAATTCGCAAGTTCGTTCTTTTCGCTCACAATTAATCTCCGAAACAAGCGGAACGCTAGTGAGGATTTGCTTATATTTCAACCGGCAAAGGTTCAGCTGCCCATATTGCGCGGTAGCGCCAAGCTTGGTTTTGAGCTTTATTTGCCCTTATTTGGGGAGTTCCCCGCTTGGTCTTGCGCCGGTCTTGCTTCTGTCTTGCACGGGGCGCACACTCATCTTGTGCCTGATGCAGACGAGAAACCCTGTTCGCAGTGTAATCGTAGTGGTAAACAACCAACCATGTCCTGATAAAAAAGCACGAGGAACGAAAATGGCAAGCCCTTCGGAGGTCCATTTGGTCCCCTCTCTCACGCTCTGCCCGAATGCAAAACCCGCGACCCATTGTGAGCAGTGCCGCGTCCGCAGCCTATCCCTCTGCGGGGCGCTCGAGCCTGACGAATTGCATGAGCTGGACCGCCTGTCGCGCCCGCTGACCCTCTCGGCCCGCGAGACGATTTTCGAGCAGGACGAATTGGCCGATGCGGTCTTCAACATCACATCCGGTTCGGCCCGCCTTTATCGGCTTTTGCCGGATGGGCGGCGCCAGATTGTCGGCTTTGCCCTGCCGGGCGATTTTTTGGGCCTCTCGCTCAACGAGCGAAATGCTTTTTCCGCCGATGCGCTGACCCCGCTGACCGCCTGCCAATTCTCGCGCCAGGCGTTTTCCGATTTTGTCGATGCCAAGCCGCATGTGCTGCGAAAACTGCACCAGCTGGCGAGCCATGAGCTCTCCATGGCGCAGGAGCAGATGGTGATCTTGGGTCGCCGCACGGCGGAAGAGAAGATTGCTGCCTTCCTGATTGGCCTGCGCAAGCGCTGGGCACGGCTGTCGCAGCAATCGGTCACCATCCCCCTGCCGATGACGCGCCAGGACATTGGCGATTTTCTGGGCCTGACAGTCGAGACGGTGAGCCGCATGCTGACGCGGCTGGCGCGCGAAAAGGCCATTCTGATCGTGCCCGACGGCGTGCGCCTGCTCGATGTGAAGCGCATCGAAGGCATGGCCGAATCCTGATAGGCTGCGCCACGTCATTGCGAGGCGGCCCGTCGGGCCGACGTGGCAACCCAGAGCAAATGCTGGTTTGCTTCGCTCCGCTCGCAATGACGGCGGTAATCGAGCGATCCCATGAATGATTTCAATTTGCAGTCTCTCGCCACGATGAAATTCGGCGTCGGCCAATCCGTGCCGCGCTCGGAAGATCCTGCGCTCTTGCGCGGCGAGGGAGCGTACACGGCTGATGTCGCTTATGCGAACCAGCTGCATCTCGCCATGGTGCGCTCGACGCATGCCCATGGTGTGATCAAGGCGGTTGATGCTTCGCAAGCGCGTGCCATGCCCGGCGTGGTGGCAGTCTATACGGGCGCCGATATGGCCGCCTATCAACCGCAGACGAGCAAAGTGCCGCTGAAAAATGCGGATGGCTCGCCGATGCATAAGCCGCTGCGTCCCGCACTGGCCTCCGACAAAGTGCGGTATGTGGGCGACCCTGTCGCTTGTGTTGTCGCTGAAACGGAAGATCAAGCACGCGCGGCAGCAGAAGCCGTGATGGTCGAGATTGATCTGCTGCCTTGCGTGGTCGACTCGCGCGAAGCTGTGAAAGCAGGCGCGCCGCTCGTCTATGATGATGTGCCCAACAATGTCGTGCTCGATTATCATTATGGTGATGCGGCCCAAGTGGCGGAGGCTTTTGCATCAGCCGCGCATGTGACGCGTCTCCATCTCATCAACAACCGTCTTGTCGTGAACCCGATGGAGCCGCGCGCTTGTGTGGCTGTGTTTGAAGACGGTCGCTTTACCTTGCATCTGCCCGTGCAAAGCGTGATGGGCATGCGCGCTGCAGCCTCCGAAGTGTTGAATGTGCCACCGGAGAATATTCGTATTCTCGCGAAAAATGTCGGCGGCTCATTTGGCATGAAGACGGCCTTCTTCCCCGAATATGTCTGCGTGGCCCATGCCGCACGCGCGTTGGCGCGTCCGGTCAAATGGGTTGATGATCGCTCGGAATCTTTTGTGTCGGACCATCATGGTCGCGATCATGAGTTTGCGTGTGAATTAGCGCTGGATGCTGAGGGGCATTTTCTCGCGCTGCGCGTGACGGGCACTGCAAATGTGGGGGCTTATCTCACGGGCTTTGGTCCGCTGATCCCAGCCCTCAATGTGATGAAACATCTGGTGGGCACTTATCGCACGCCGCTGATTGAAGTGCGCACCAAATGCGCTTTGAGCAATACGGTGCCCGTGACTGCTTATCGCGGGGCAGGGCGGCCGGAGGGTAATTATTATCTCGAGCGTCTGGTGGATACTGCCGCGCGCGAGATGAAGATTGATCCGGTGGAATTGCGTCGTCGCAATCATATTGCACCCGAGCAATTGCCTTATAGCGCACCATCCGGTTCGGTTTATGATTCCGGCGATTTCGCTGCGCTTCTGGATGAGGCTTTGGAGAAGGCCGATTACAATGGCTTTGCCGCACGCGAGCGCGACAGTGCTGCGCGCGGGTTGTGGCGCGGCATCGGCATCGGCCAATTCTTGGAAGTCACTGCGCCGGGTGCCAATGAATTGGGTGACATCCGCTTTGAGAGCGACGGCACAGTGCTGCTCTCAACCGGCACACATGATCATGGCCAAGGTCATTTGACGAGCTTTGCGCAAGTTGTGTCTGCGAAACTTGGTATTCCCTTCGGTAAAATCCGTCTGATGCAAACTGATTCCGATGCACTGCCGATGGGCAATGGCACGGGCGGTTCGAAAAGCATTATGGCAAGCGGCAATGCTTTTAATGAAGCCGCTGATCTCGTCATCGAAAAAGCCCGCGCTGCTGCAGCCGATGTGCTGGAAGCTGCTGTGGGCGACATTGAATTTGTCGATGGCCAATTGACGGTGGCCGGCACGGACAAGAGCATCGGCTTGTTGGATTTGGCCGCATCCGGTGCTTCGCTGAATGTCAGTCATGTGCACAAGCTCTCGCCCTCGACTTATCCCAACGGCGTGCATATTGCCGAAGTGGAAGTTGATCCCGAAACGGGCGAAGCCAAAGTCGCGCTTTATACGAGCGTGAATGATTTCGGCACTTTGGTGAACCCGATGATTGTCGCGGGCCAAGTGCAGGGCGGCGTCGTGCAGGGCATCGGTCAATGTTTTCTCGAAAACACGATCTATACGGATGACGGCCAGCTCGCAACAGGTTCGTTCATGGATTACGCTATGCCGCGCGCTGAACATGCCCCGCATGTGCATTTTTATTCCAAACCATCGCCCGCCCGCACCAATGCTTTGGGTGTGAAAGGTTGTGGCGAGGCTGGTTGCGCGGGTGCACTCGCCTCTGTCATGAATGCGCTCACCGATGCGCTTGCGCGCCATGGTGTGGGGGCTGTTGATATGCCAGCCACGCCACTGCGTCTGTTTGAAGCTATCCACGCCGCAAAGTAAAAAGATCAAGAACGAGAATAAGAGGAAAGAAAATGGCGACGTCGCAAAAGATTCCGGTCATTGCACTCGAAGAACATTATTGGGATGCCGAGCTCGTCTCTCATCTCACCGGTGCAGAAGGCACGCGCTCGAAAGATTTGCTCGCGCGTCTCTATGATCTGGGCGAAATCCGTATTCGCGAGATGGATGAAGCGGGCATTGATATGCAGCTTCTATCGCATGGCGCACCATCGGGGCAAAAGCTGCCGGAAGATATTGCGGTCGATCTGTGCCGCGGCGTGAATGATCGCTTGGCCAAAGCTATTTCCCTTCACCCGACACGCTTCGCAGGTTTTGCTGCGCTCCCCACCATTCATCCGGAAAAAGCCGCGGACGAGCTTGATCGCTGCGTCAGCGAACTTGGCCTGAAGGGCGCGATGATCCATGGTCTGACCAATGGTCTGTGGCTCGATGACAAGCGTTTCTGGCCGATCTTTGCGCGTGCCGAAAAACTCGGCGTGCCGATTTATCTGCATCCGTCTTTCCCGCATCCGGATGTGATGAAGGCCTATTATGCCGATTATGCGGAAGATTTTCCGCAAGTGATCCGCGCCGCCTGGGGCTATACGGTGGAAGCAGCCACACAAGCCATTCGTCTCGTTTTGTCGCGCGTGTTTGAGAAGCACGACAATCTGCAAATCATTCTGGGCCACATGGGCGAGACTTTGCCTTTCCTGCTGTGGCGTGTGAATCAGGCTTTGTCGCGCCCGGGGCATGAGGAATTGAGTTTCCGCGAACAATTCTCGCGTCATTTCCACGTGACGACGAGCGGCAATTTTTCAACGCCCGCGCTGATGTGCACCATGACGGAACTCGGCATGGATCGCATCATGTTCGCGGTGGATTGGCCGTTTGTCGCCAACAAGCCTGCAATGGATTGGGTGGAGACGCTGCAAATCTCGCGCGAAGACAAGGTCAAGCTGCTCTCGGGCAATGCGAAGAAATTGCTCCGTCTCTAATCCGTCATTGCGAGGAGCCTAAGGCGACGCGGCAATCCATAGCCGCGTCGTTAACTCTTAAGAGCGGTGCTATGGATTGTCGCGTCGCTACGCTCCTCGCAATGACGAGGTGGTGGGCTGCGTGGCTCGCTTAATGCGCCGCCGCTGCCTCAGTTTCTTTCAAGCCTTTTGAAGCTTCTTGGCGCAGATCAGCCCAGATTTCCGCAACATAGGCCGCGAATTTTTCCGAGCCCACCATTTCGGATGAGCGCGGGCGGGGCAGTGTGATTTCCACCACGCGTTTGATGCGCCCCGGCCGGAAGGTCATGATCAAGACGCGATCCGACAATTGCACCGCTTCCGCAATATTATGCGTGATCAGCAAAGTCGTCTGTTTCAACTGCTGCTGAATTTGCACGACCTTGTCACCCAGCAACAGACGCGTCTGTTCATCCAATGCGGCAAAGGGTTCATCCATCAGCAAGATGCGAGGCTGAAAAGCCAGCGTGCGGGCAATGGCAATGCGTTGGCGCATGCCGCCGGATAATTCCGACGGGAAATGATTTTCGAATCCGGTCAGACCGACAAGATCCAGCAATTCATGCGCACGGGCATGGCGCTTGTCTTTCGGCACGCCTGCGGCCTCGAGCGGAAAGGCGACATTGTCGAGCGCGGTGCGCCACGGAAATGTCGATTCTTCCTGAAACACCATGCCGATTTCCGGCTGGCATCCGCGTACGGGTTTTCCGTCGAGCAAAATTGAGCCGTCATATTCGGTGATCAGCCCGCCGATCATATTCATCAATGTCGATTTTCCGCAGCCGGACGGGCCGATGATGGAAATGAACTCGCCCTGTTGAATATTGAGCGAGACATCGTCCACGGCTGTGACCGTGCCTTTGCCTGTCTCGAAATGTTTCGAGACATTTTGAATGCTTAGCGCAGGTGTCATGTTTTCCATCATTTGCGCTCGACAGGTTTCACCAAGGCATTCGACATGCCGGAATCATAACCGGGCTCCACACGCACATCGACAATGACAGTCTCGCCACGCCCATAGGCTTCAATCGCCAGCGAGATGACTTCGTTCAGATCGGCAATGTCGCGCACGGGGCCAAAGCCCGTTGCGCCTTGCGCGCGTGCCAGCATGGCGAGATCAATATCGGGTGAGGCAATCTGCTGGCCGATCCATTTATTCTCGACCGGACGCTCACGCATTTTGGCGACGCGTTCCTGATGGACTTCATCATTATAGAAAGAGCGATTATTGGCGACGAAGACGATCATCGGCAGACCGTAATGCACGGCGCTCCAGATGGCGGTTGCGCCCATGAGGAAATCGCCGTCACCCAGAATAGCGAGCGCAATGCGGTCGGAGCCTTTCAAAGCAAGGGCTGAGCCTGCGCAAGTGCCGGGGCCCGAACCAATGCCGCCGCCGCCATCTGTCCCTAAAAAATCGAGCGGATGTTCGACATCCCACATATGCCCCGCCCATGAGAGCGGATGACGCATGAGGCTTGTTTTTTTGCCCTTGAAAGCTTTGCGCACCGCATTGGCGAGCATGGGCACTGTAAGCGGCTTGCCTGTTTCGCCTTCCGGCAGCGTCACGGGTGCGGCCTTTTTCCAACCGCTCCACACTTCGCCCTTCTTATGCGCGGTGAGTTCTGTGTTGAGAGCGGCAATCGTCGTGTCGGGATCCGCAACGAGATAGAGATCGGCAGGCGGCAGGCCCTGATGATCCATGCTCCAGCCGTTGTGCAAATATTGGTCGAGCGTGACGTTGACGATGGTCGCTGTGGCATCTTTCTCGCCATAAGCGCTCTTCAGCGTGCCTGCGAGATCGACCCAATCAAGTGCGACAATCACATCGGCTTCGCGAATGAGATTGCAGGCGGCTTCGCTCGGGAAGGTCGAGGGCGGGGCGGCGTGCAACGAATGTGTCGTCGGGAATGCACCGGCGATCTTCATGTCGGTCAGCACAAGCGCACCGAGTTTTTCGGCGAGTGCAATGCGAGCGGCCCAATCTTTTTCAGACCGCGAGACGCGGCCGATCATGAGCAGAGGCTTTTTGGCTTTGGCGAGGCGCGCAGCCGTATCTTTCAACAAAGTTTGTGGCGGATCAGCCGGCGCGGGCGCAGCAAAGCGCGCAATGTCTGGAATTTTTGGCGGATTTTCCAAACGCATTTCTTGCAGCGCAGCGTCGAGACAAACATAGACCGGACCACGCGGCGCCGTCTGTGTGATCTGCCAAGCGCGCAAAATGCTTTCGATGGCGGAGGCGACTGAGGCTGGCTGATCATCCCATTTTGTATAATCGCGGATCAGCGCGCCTTGATCTTTGGACGTGTGAATCCAGTCAATCCACGGGCGACGCTTGGAGGCATCAACGGGGCCGGTGGCACCAAGCAAGAGAAGTGGCGCGCGATCACACCAAGCGTTGAACACCGCCATGGTCGCATGCATCAGGCCGACGTTCGAATGAACAATGGCGCAGAGCGGCGCGTCTTTTACCTTGGCCCAGCCATGCGCAATGGCGACTGCGCTTTCCTCATGCAGACAGAGCAGCATTTGCGGATCACGATTGCCTAGGCGGTTGACGAGTGAATCATGCAGGCCGCGATAGGACGCACCGGGATTGAGCGCGACATAGGGCAGGCCCAATTGGCGCATCAAATCGGCGACAATGTCCGAGCCCCAGACGCCATTGTCGGAGGAGGGAACTGGCTTCTCAATCTCTTGGCTCATTTTCTTGCTTTCATCAGGCGTCTGGTGTTGGGACCGGGCAGGCGAATGATCCTCCCGATGAGCATATTGCCCAATCCGGCGAGGGCAAAGATGACGATCAGGATCGCCATCATGGTGGGAATGTCAAAGCGCGCATAGGCTTGCATGGCGGCGTGGCCGAGGCCTTTGTTGGACAATTTGATTTCAGACAAAAGCGCGCCAACGGTCGCAATGCCAAAACCCAAACGCAGGCCCGTTGAAATGGGCGGCACGAGCGCTGGCAGATAGATCATGCGGATGCGCTGTGCGAGTGAGAGATTGAGCGTTTGTCCGACGCGCAAGAACATAGGGTTCATGCTGCGCACACCTGCTGCCAGCGAGAGCGTCATCGGAAAGAAACATGACAAGGCGGCCAGCGAGATTTTCGAGCCGACGCCAATCCCAAAGAGAATGAGCAAGATCGGCAGGAAAACCACTTTTGGCGTGGCGGCGAGATATTCGATCACGGGTTCGAAAATCTGCGCGCTATAGCGGTTCATGCCAAGCGTCAGGCCCACCACGACGCCCATAAGCGAGCCAATGGCAAAGCCCGAGAGAATTTCAAACAGAGTGACGCTGAAATGTCCCCAGAAGATCGGGTCGCCCGAGAGTCGGATCAGCGATTTCCCGATGAACCAAGTGGAGGGCAAAACGCCTTTGAAGAAAAGCCCCGACGCGCCGGCTGCCTCCCAGAGAGCCAGCAAGAAGAGCGCCGCGCTGACGCGGTAAAGTGTGACGCGCGAGATCATCTGGTTTGCAACAGCCATGTTTCGAGCCTTGCTGTGAACCAGAAGAAACAAGCGCTGCACAAAACGACAAACAGAATAGCCGCATACATGCCGGCCACTTCAAAGCGGTCGCCGAGTTCGGCAATCATCAAGCCCATGCCGCCAAAGCCGATCAAATATTCCACGCCCACCACATTGATCAGCGCGAAAACAAGACCGAGCCTTAGCCCCGTGAAAATCGTCGGCAAAGAAGCTGGCATCATGATCAGCCGAATATTCTGCCAGCGCGTCAGATTGAATGTGCGCCCGACATTGATGAGCACGGGCGGCACATGGTCTAGGCCTTCTTTGGTTTTCAAAATGATCGGCGGGAGCACGGCCACAGCGCCCATGGCAATAATGGTGGATGCATTGCGCCCGAAGAGAACCAGAAAGAGCGGAAAGAGAAGAACAAGTGGCGCAGCTGCAATGGCGGCGAACCAATCGGTGAAAGCGCGGCCTGCGTTTTTATTGTGATGCAGCCACCAACCGATCATCATGCCAAGCGCCGCACCAATGCCGGAGGCGGCAAAGACTTGTCCGAAGGTGCGCAGGAAACGGGTCACCAATTCATTGTCATGATAGAGCAAGCCAATGGCCGGCACGACTTCCGAGGGCGGTGGCGCGATGAAGCGGCTCACCATCCCCATGTGCGAGGCCCATTCCCACGCGCCGAGCAACACGGCGAAAAACGCCATGCGCGCGATGATCGGCGGCGGTCTGAGAATGGCTGTAATCATAAAGGGCAAAGGCCCGGCCGCAGCCGGGCCTTCATCTCATTTCTTGGGAACAAGAATATCGAAGAGCCCGGCAATTTCTTTTTCATCCATCGGTTTGGGGATGAATTTGAAATCGACAGCCTGTTGCAACGAGACCTTCAGGCCGCGCACTTCATAGGGCTGCATGGCTTCCTTCGGATAAAAGCCGTTGCGCGATTCCAGCGCAACCGCACGCGGTACCTCCGCGCTTTCGGCAAAATAATCAATCGCCTTGTCATTGGCATAAGCCCATTCGAGCGATTTGATATAGGCTTCCGAAAATTTCACGAACAAGGCGCGCTTGGTTTTCAGCGATTCCGCATTGGCGAAATTCACACGCACGGTTGTATCGCGGATCTGTTCCAGATCATTGCCCTTGGCAACAATATTGATCTTGCCAGCTTTCAGATCTTCAACGCCGAAGGGCGGCACTGCCCAGCCCATATCAATCTGGCCAGACATGACTTGCGTGTAAGTGGAGGGAATGCCCCCCGTCGCTGTCGGCTTGCCCTTGACCTTGGCCTGATCAAGCAGCGAGAGCGCAATCAGATGGCTCGATGAACCGGCGGCCGAATAGCCCATCGTCTTGTCGACGGCGTCTTTGATTGATTTGATGTTCTTGTCGGTCCGCGCATACCAGTAAATGTCGGGCGAGCCAGTCATGGCGGCGGAGATCACGCGCACAGGCGCTCCCTTCGCATAAGCGCCGATCAGGCCCAAGAGACCCGTCTGCGTGGCAATATCGACAGAGCCAGAGATGACAGCCTGCACAGTGGCAGCACCGCCCGCCGTATAGCTGATTTCAATATCGAGGCCGGCTTCTTTGAAAATGCCGGCCTTCACGCCGAATTCGACAATGCCCGTATCCCAATTGCCCTTTTGTGGCAGGGCGACTTTCAAGGTCTGTGCAAAAGCTGTTCCCGACAAAAATGCCGTCAGCGTTGCGGCCAGCACAAATTGCTTGCGCATGCTCTGTTCCTCCCGGCGGCCATTGCTTTGGGGGGCCGCTCAAGAGGGATGGGACCACAGGTTGCGAGGCGATGCAATGCGGTGCCCCGGAGAGCTTGTGGGAGGGGTGCACCCCAGCGTCAATCGTGCAAACCGGATTTGATAGCGCTCTTACTGGACGTGCTCACTGGCGAGTTCAACAAATTCGCTGGCGCGCTCTCCCCAGACCATAACGCCTGAGCCGAAACGCACATCGACACGCTCAGGCAATCCGGGCTGTAGTGCGCGGTAGCGCGCCAAAACCCATCCGGCTAAATCTTCGCTGACGCGCCAATTGGCTTGCGCTTTTGAGCCGGGTTTAAATTTCACGCGGGCGCCTCGATCCATGGCTGATCTCCCGAAAAGAAAACGCGAAATGCCCTTGAAGGTTAGCAATGCATTGTCTTGGGAGTCGTGCCTGAAGGGGCGTCTTTCGCGTTAAATTTGCGCCGTTGTGCTCATTTTTCGAGCGGTAACAGACGCTGCACGGCGCGCCAGAGCCAATGGCCCAGCAGCAGGCCCAGCCAAGCACCGGCACTCGACCAGATAAAGCCAGCGATCTGACCCGTGCGACCGGGAATCCAGAGCTGGGCTATTTCCACGGCACCGCTGAGCCAGCATAAACCAACAGCGGCTGTCAGTGTGGACATCGAGCCACGCGCGCCGGGCATAAAG
>Ga0209400_1000933_pt1 | contig 24861 bp, 23 predicted proteins | sample M_130807_EF_Meta_FD_187313 | JGI IMG/M metagenome (GOLD analysis project Ga0209400, IMG submission 187313) | Freshwater microbial communities from Lake Montjoie, Canada to study carbon cycling - M_130807_EF_MetaG (SPAdes) (version 2) | ecosystem: Environmental > Aquatic > Freshwater > Lake... | reverse complement strand
GGTTCTAGAACATCGAGGATCACTTTTACTGCTCGCTGGATCATCCAGGTGGTGCAGGTAGAGGATGCTGGGTAGATAGGAATAGGTAGCTCTGCCCAGGCTTTAGCAACATCGTCTTCAATCTCATCGCCAAAGAGTTCATAATCAGGATGTGAGAGCTGAAGCTTCCCGTTATAGCTTCCAATCTTTCCTGCCCAGAGTCCTCTGACACCTGTTCTTAGTTTTGTTGCACGCCAAGACTGGTTGAAGAAGGTTGCTGTGACAAAGCCATGGCCGTCGGTGATCTTGACTTCAAGAATCGAACCCGACTTACCCTTCATTCGTCTCTCGTAAACATCCACTACATCGGCAATGATGGTTACGCTCTCACCGATAGGGATTTCACTGATTGGGGTTAGCTCTCCCCTGGATGAATATCTTCTTGGGTAGTGCTGCAGTAAATCGGCAACTGTCTTTAGCCCTAGGTTCTTAGCCAATGACTTGGCAGTCTTATCGCCTAGAAGGCGATCAAGATTAGTTGTGGGCAACAGCATGGTTCTATCTTTGCTGACGCCAATGACAAGTTAGGCTAGCCACACTATGACCAGAATCATTGGCGGTATCGCCGGCAGTAGAACACTAGCCTCGCCAGCTAAAGTTACCCGTCCAACTAGCGATCGCATTCGTGAGAGCATCTTCAATCGCCTAGAGGCACTGAACCTAATCAGCGGAGCAGATGTTTTAGATCTTTATGCAGGAACTGGCGCTCTTGGACTAGAGGCTGCTTCTAGAGGATGTCGGTCGGTTGTCTTGGTTGAACAGCACAAGCAAGCTCTCGGTGGGATCATTACCAACCAGAGAATGATTAAAGCAGCCTTACTGAAAGAAGAGCTTGACTGTGACATCAGAGCAGAAGGCAAGAGCGTTGCTAACTACCTCTCAACATACTCAGGCATGTTTGACCTCGTCTTTATAGACCCTCCCTATGAGATCACCAATGATGAGGTGACTGCGAACCTAGAAGCCCTGCTTCCACACTTGAACTCTGATGCTGTCATTGTCCTGGAAAGATCATCTAGGACACCTGCTCCTGGTCTCCCAGAAGGGCTAAGTCTCACTGAGGAGAAGTCATACGGGGACACCGTTGTCTATTGGTTATCTAACTAGCTGAGGCTCTAATCTCCTTGGAATAGGCTTGAGTAATGCTTGAAGTAACAAAGACGCAGTGGTCAAAAATCCAGGCGATGGCTATTGCAAGAGCATTTAGCATGCTCGGTAGTGAACTAACCCTATTCACCTTGGTCTTCCGAGAAAAGGAACAAGGGCCAGCTGCAGTTGCTGCCCTCTTTATCGCCGGTACTCTACCAATGATTATCTTCTCCCCTTGGGCTGGAACCATCGCGGATCGATTTAGCACCAAGCAGGTAATCCCGATCTTCTCCCTCATTGGTGGAGCAGCTGTCTTTTGCCAAACTCAGCACCTTGCCACCTGGCTAATCCTGACTCTGCTTTTTATCTCTAATACCTGCGCATCCGTTGTTGCGCCGACCTGGGGAAAGCTGACTCCGACTCTTGCAACCAAGGATGACATCGGAAGAGCAATGGGAACCATCCAAACATACTTCTCAATGGCAATGTTGCTTGGTCCATTTGTCGCCGGTTTATTAGTTTCCAAAACAGGCTTCATTGCAACTTTTGTAATCGATGGAATATTCACAACTTTAATTGCTTTCATGCCTTTCATATTGAAAGTGAATCATAAACCTGAAGCCAAGGAAGAAGGTGAGAAGACAAAGGTCACCGAAGGTTTTATCTTCATCTTTAGAAATAAGTTCCTAAGAGCCTTGGTAATCATGGTCTTTGGTGTGGTGTTGTGCATGAGTGTTATCAACGTAGGCGATGTCTTCCTGCTCACCAACATCATGAAGGCTGATGCCCTGATCTATGGTTTAGTCGGCGGCTGCTTTGCTGTTGGCACGCTAGTTTGCAGTTTGATTATTGGGGCTAGAAAAGCTTCCCCTCGAGCAGAACTATTACTTCTAGGTATTGGAACTGCCGTGCTTTCACTATCTGGCTTAGCAGTTGGTTTAGCCCCAAATTACTGGTTTGTCATGGTGGTCTGGTTCTTCGCAGGTTCAGCAAACGCAACCATTAATACCTACGGTGTCGGAATGATGATCAAGGCAATCCCCCATGAGGTTCAGGGGCGTGCCTTTGCTGCATTCAATGCAATCATCTCAATAGCAAGTATTGGTTCAATGTCTGTTGCCGGGCTTGTTATTGGAGTATTTGGGGTTAGAGAAGTATTCATCACGGCAGGCATTCTGTCCGCAATTTCTTACGTTATTCTCTACCCAACAGTTCACATAGAACAGTCAAAGGTTATTGCTCAAGAAGCTTAGAGATCTCGCTGCGGAGAACCGATGTATAGCTGCTGAGGTCTACCGATCTTGGTGGCTGGATCGTGGTTCATCTCGCGCCAGTGTGAAATCCAACCAGGTAGTCTTCCCATTGCAAACAGTGCTGTAAACATGCGGGTTGGGAAGCCCATAGCCTTATAGATAACTCCGGTATAGAAGTCCACGTTTGGATAAAGCTTTCTAGAGATGAAGTACTCATCAGCCAGTGCGGCAGCTTCTAGTTCCTTAGCGATATCAAGAAGTGGATCACTAACTCCAAGATCAGCAAGGACCTTGTCTGCGGTTGCCTTCACAATGCGAGCACGAGGGTCCATGTTCTTATACACGCGGTGACCAAAGCCCATAAGCTTTACACCATCTTCTTTGTTCTTTACTCTGTCAATGTATTTTTGAACTGAATCACCAGAGTCACGTATATCTGCAAGCATTTCTAGAACTGCTTCGTTAGCACCACCGTGTAATGGACCAAAGAGCGCTGAAACACCAGCTGAAACAGAAGCAAACAGGTTTGCCTGTGATGAACCAACAAGTCGAACAGTTGAGGTTGAACAGTTCTGCTCGTGATCTGCGTGCAAAACCAAAAGAGTGTCAAGAGCTTTCACTACAACAGGGTTTTGTATGTATGGCTCAGCCATATTTCCAAAAGCCATACGAAGGAAGTTCTCAACATATCCAAGTGAGTTATCTGGGTATAGCAACGCTTGACCTAGAGAGTTCTTGTGGGAGTATGCGACCAATGTCGGAAGCTTTGCTAGTAGACGAACAGTCGATAGTTCAACCTGGTACTCATCGTGAGGGTTTAGTGAATCTTGGTAGAAAGTTGATAGCGCTGAAACTCCGGCAGCAAGAACTGACATCGGGTGAGCATTCTGAGGCATTGAGTGGAAGATGTTTTTTAGATCTTCGTGAATCAATGTGTGTCTGCGTAGACGCTCATCCCACTGGGCTAGTTGATCTGCAGTTGGTAGTTCACCGTAGATCAGAAGATATGCGGTTTCTACGAAACTCTTTTGGCCAGCAAGTTGCTCGATTGGGTAACCACGGTAGCGAAGAATCCCAGCATCACCATCGATGTATGTAATGGCTGACTTGGTGCTAGCTGTATTTACAAAACCAATGTCATAGGAGTTCAAACCTGTTGAGGCATTGAGCTTTGAAAAGTCAATTACCGAGTCACCATCAGTTGAGTTGATGATAGGAAATTCAGCTGATCCACCTGGGTAGTTCAGGGTTACTTTATTTTCGTTTTCAACTGACAAGGCAGTGCTCCTGTGTTTCTAAGTTATTGGTTTAACCCTAGGGCATTAGTAAGGCGGGCGGCACCCTCAGATATATCGTTATCGGTTGCGGTTAACGAGAAGCGAACAAACTGAGAGCCGTTAAAGTCATAGAACTCACCTGGAACTACCAAGATGCCAAGCTCGGCCATACGGTTGACTGTTACCCAGCAGTCCTCCCCTAGAGTTGCCCACAAATACAAGCCAGCCTGAGATTCTGCAATCTCAAAGCCATAAGCCTTGACTGCTTCTACGAGCACCTCTCTACGCTTACGGTAGATAGCCTTCTCCGCTTGGACGTGAGCCTCATCGCCTAAGGCTGCAATAACTGCCTTCTGAACTGGAGTTGGCATCATCAAGCCTGAGTGCATACGCAGGTTTACCAAGCCCTTGATTAGCTCTAGATCTCCTGCTGCAAAAGCTGCTCGGTAGCCGGCAAGGTTTGACTGCTTGCTGAGAGAGTAAATGGCTAAGAGATTCTTGTCGTTTCCACCAGAAACCCTAGGGTCTAGAACAGAAGGAATTAGTTCCTCTTCCCATCTACCCCAACCAAGTTCTGCGTAGCATTCGTCGCTTGCAACAACTGCACCTAGTTCTCTTGCTCTATCAACTGCGGCTTTTAGTTGATCAACATCTAATACGCGGCCGTCTGGGTTACCTGGAGAGTTAAGCCAAACCAGTTTGGTGTTAGCTGGCCACTTAGCTGGATCATCTTCTGAGATTATTTCTGCGCCACAGAGTGCAGCACCAACCACGTAAGCGGTGTATGCAACTGAAGGTTGAATAACAACATCACCTTTGCTGAGCCCAAGCATTAGCGGTAAAAAGGAGATAAATTCTTTAGACCCAATATTTGGCATTACCTGATCTGAGGTTACGGTTACGCCCCTGCGTCTTTTGAACCACTCTGCAACAGCTGCTCTGAATTCAGGAGAACCAGCTGTTGATGGATAGCCAGGGGCGTTAGTTGAACTATCTAGAGCTTTTTGAATTACTTCTGGGGTTGGGTCAACAGGAGAACCGACACTTAGGTCGACGATTCCGTTTGAATGCTTCTCTGCGATTGCTCGGTATGGCTTTAGTTTCTGCCATGGATACTCTGGCAATCCAGTGAACATGGACTACTCTCCTTGCGGAGGAAGAACGCTCACAACCGGGTGATCTCCATCGATTGGGCCAACCTTTGCTGCCCCGCCTGGAGAACCAACCTCTTTGAAGAACTCAACGTTGGCCTTGTAGTAATCAGCCCACTGTGAAGGTAGATCATCTTCGTAATAGATAGCTTCAACTGGGCAGACTGGCTCACAAGCACCACAGTCAACACACTCATCTGGGTGGATGTATAGCATGCGGTCACCCTCGTAGATGCAGTCAACTGGGCATTCAGCAATGCAAGCCTTGTCTTTGACATCCACACATGGGAGAGCAATTACGTAAGTCAATTAGGTCTTTCCTTTACACTTCTGCTTCTAATTATCCGCTATAGGTGGGTTCGTCTTGAACGCGCGCGCCACTTAGCAATCTCAATTTTTGGGAAGATAGCGGCAACTCCACAGATCAAGAGCGAGAACAAGACGTAACGGTTACCGTATTTGTCATTGTCGATAAATGCCCCAAAAGTTTCATGCCTTGATAGCCACCAAATTGCCAAGCTCAAACCAAGATTTACCAAATACAGAGCACCTCTGGAGTTACGCCAGGTTCTTAGGTAGAAAGCGATAGAAGCGGTTGCTCCAAGTGCTAGATATAGACCTAGCTGAGAGTGCTGCGGGTTATTACCGAGAATACCGTGGACGTATGCTCCTGCATAACCAAGAAGCAGTCCCAGCGGCAATCCGTAAAGAGCTCTGATTGCAGGTTTGAACCAAGGTAGGAAGTTAGGGCTGGCAACGCGCAGTTTCTCTGGTTCATCAAATCTGAACTCGATGCCATCTGCAACTGAATATGTGTCTCTGTGCAGAGTGACCTGACTGGCGTGTGCTTGAAGTGCTGCTTTCTTCTGAGCTGCCGTCTTAGCTCCACCGACTGCTACCGTATATCTCTCACCCGGCTCTGCAATTACATAGAACACCGGTTTCTTACCCCGGTTGTTTTTTCTAAAGCGACGCATAGCCATCGCTGTTGCATCATGGGCTTTCTTGTGGTCTGGATGACCATAACCACCTTGTGCGTTGTATGTAATTACAGCGTCAGGTTTGAAATCTTTCATCACCTGGTAGATGTCATCAGAGACCACTGCCGTGGACACAGCCGACAGAGAAAGCAAATCGAGTCTAAGAGGAGTAGTTGGTTGCCCGAAGTTACCAATTCGCATTCCAGAATCTAAATAACTTCTGGTTCCAGCGAATTTAAAGTTATTCACTCCAAGGGCCGCCATTGCATTTTTTAGCTCGTTGGATCTAAAAGCACCCATTGCTGCCTTATTAGCTTCAAGGGACTTTAGTTCTTCAAGTTTTGCTTTGCCGCGTTCGCCTCTGGTGAGGGTAAGTAGAAAGACTTCAGCACCTCGAGAGACTGCATCAGCCATCACGTGAGCGGTTTGCAGACTTTCATCGTCTGGGTGTGCATGCACCAAGAGAATGCGCTTTGCACCGAAACTTTGTTTAGCCATAAGAAAAACCTTAGTTCAGAGTTTGGGCTTCTTGACCATTTCAGAGCACTGAGATAGATTTAGTTAGGTAACCCTAACTTCGAATGGTCTGATAACCATCACGAAAGGTGATTTTGTTAGCTAACTTCCTTATTGGCCTGCGTGAAGGCCTAGAAGCAGCGCTCATCGTAAGCATTCTGGTTGCTTATCTAATCAAAACAAATAACCCTAAAGGCGCTAAACAGGTCCTTTGGGGCGTTGCTATAGCTGTTTTGACCTCAATCCTGGTTGGTATCGGCATTGCCGAGTTTGTCTCCCTAGTTCCAGCAGGAACCAACGAAATAATTTCCGGACTAGCCTCAATCATTGCCGTCGGTTTTGTTACTTGGATGATCTTTTGGATGTCTAAGCAGAGCAGAGGACTTAAAAATGCCCTGCACAAGAAAATTGATTCTGCAGTTGCCGCCTCGGCAGTGACGCTGGTTGGGGTTGCCTTCTTCTCCGTTATTCGTGAGGGTATTGAAACTTCAGTTTTCATTTGGAGTGCATCCAAAGCAACCGGAAATGACACCAACCCAATCCTTGGGGCAGCTTTAGGTTTAGGGCTTGCAGCTTTGCTGGGCTTCTTGATTTATCGTGGAGCACTAAAGATCAACTTGAGCAAGTTCTTCAAATACACCGGAGCGTTCTTGATTATCGTTGCTGCCGGAATCTTGGCTTATGGAGTTCACGAACTGCAGGAGATCGGTTGGTTCCCATTCCTAACCGCTACCAGTTACGACCTATCTGGAGTAATCGAAAAAGACGGTGCGCTAGACACTCTGCTTAGAGGAACAATCAGTTTTAGATCGAAGCCGTCAATGCTTGAGAGCCTGGTCTGGTTTGCCTACGTGATTCCAGTTAGCTACCTATACCTGAAGCCTGCTAAAAAGAACTAGCCTGCGTTTTCGTTAGCGCGCTTCTTAGCAGAAGTGTTTCTCGCGCGAATGTTGGCATCAAGTTCAACCTTGCGAATACGAGTTGCTTCAGGAGTTACCTCAACACACTCGTCTTCTCTAGCGAACTCTAGGCACTCTTCCAATGAAAGCTTCTTTGGTGGAGTTAGTGACTGGAATTCATCGCTAGAAGATGCTCGCATGTTGGTTAGTTTCTTCTCTTTAGTGATGTTCACATCCATGTCATCAGCTCTAGAGTTTTCACCAACAACCATTCCGGCATAAACCTCTTGGGTTGGGTCAACAAAGAATGAACCACGCTCTTGCAGAGCAATCATCGCAAACGGTGTTGCAACACCAGCACGGTCAGCAACAAGAGATCCGTTGATACGAGTAACGATTTCTCCAGCCCATGGCTCATAACCTGCAGAAATAGCGTTGGCGATACCAGTTCCCTTGGTTGAGGTTAGGAATTCAGTTCTGAAACCAATCAGACCACGTGATGGCACTAGGAACTCCATACGAACCCAACCGGTTGAGTGGTTGATCATGTTCTTCATGCGGCCCTTGCGAGCAGCCATCAGCTGAGTCATCGCACCTAAGAACTCTTCTGGAACGTCAATGGTTAGGTCTTCAACAGGTTCATGCAGTTTGCCATCAATCTTCTTAGTAACCACCTGAGGCTTACCGACAGTTAGCTCGTAGCCTTCACGACGCATTTGCTCAACAAGGATTGCAAGAGCTAGCTCGCCACGACCTTGAACTTCCCAAGCATCTGGTCTATCAGTCGGCAATACCTTGATCGAGACGTTACCGATAAGTTCTTTATCCAAACGGTCCTTCACCAATCGAGCGGTTACCTTGGCACCCTTGACACGACCAGCCATTGGAGATGTGTTAATACCAATGGTCATCGAGATAGCAGGATCATCAACAGTAATCATTGGTAGTGGTCGAACATCGTTCGGGTCAGCAAGAGTTTCACCGATGGTGATGTTCTCAATACCGGCTACCGCAACGATGTCACCTGCAGTTGCAGACTCAGTCGGGAAACGATCTAGCGCTTTGGTCTTTAGTAGTTCTGTAATCTTCACAGTCTGAGTGGTGCCATCCTGACGAACCCAAGCCACCTGCTGGCCCTTACGGATAGTTCCGTTGAAGATACGAAGAAGTGCTAGACGACCCAGGAAAGGAGAGGCGTCAAGGTTGGTAACGTGAGCCTGCAGTGGAGCTTCGTCATCAAATACCGGAGCTGGGATGTGCTTCAAGATTGCAGCAAACAGTGGCTCTAGATCTTCTGAATCTGGCATGGTGCCATCAGCTGGCTTATTTAGGGATGCACGTCCGGCACGACCTGAAGCATAGATAACTGGAAGTTCCAGAATTGAGTCGATATCAAGATCTGGAACATCCTCGTGGATGTCACTTGCAAGACCTAGCAGTAGATCGTGAGTCTCTTCAACAACCTCATCGATACGAGCATCTGGACGGTCAGTCTTGTTGACCAAAAGAATAACGGTGAGGTTAGCTTCTAGAGCCTTACGCAGTACGAAGCGAGTCTGTGGCAGTGGACCCTCAGATGCATCAACCAGCAGAACAACACCGTCAACCATAGATAGACCACGTTCAACTTCTCCACCGAAGTCAGCGTGACCTGGGGTGTCAATCACGTTGATGGTGATCTCTTTACCGTTAGCGCTTGCGCCCTTGTATGCGATGGCAGTGTTCTTAGCAAGGATAGTAATACCCTTCTCGCGCTCTAGGTCACCAGAGTCCATGACGCGCTCACCTAGGTTTGCATGGTCACCGAACGATCCGGTCTGACGAAGCATGGCATCGACCAAAGTGGTCTTGCCGTGGTCTACGTGAGCCACGATTGCTACGTTACGGATATCGTCTCTTGTTACTTGGGCCATTGTGGGGTCCTTAGGGCATAGTTTGGCGACGCACGAAAAGTCGCTCGAACGCATTGATTGTTTGGGCTAACAAAAGCCCTGGTCCTTAAAGTCTAACCGAGGGACACCAAAAAGTGCCCCTCGGTTAGTGAAACCTTGGTTAATGCCTTAGTTGCCGACAGATGCCAAAAGCTTGGCTCTAGCCTCACGGCGCTTTTTCTGCTCCGCTGGGTCTGGAACTGGAACCGCAGCCAAAAGTGCCTTGGTATATAGCTCTTGAGGCTTGTTCAGGATCTGGTCACGAGGGCCGATCTCAACAAGCTTTCCATACTGCATAACTGCAATTCGGTGAGCCAAGATGTCAACCACACCAATGTCGTGAGTGATGAACAAACAAGCGAACTTCAATGAGTCCTGCAGTTCCTGCAGCAATTCAAGGAAGCGAGCCTGGACAGATACGTCAAGAGCAGAAGTCGGCTCATCGGCAATCAAAAGCTGAGGTGAAAGGGCAAGAGCGCGGGCAATACCAACGCGTTGCTTCTGACCACCGGATAGCTCATGTGGGTAACGGTTACGGTATGAGCGAGGTAGCTCAACAGAATCAAGCAGATCTTCAACTCTCTTGTTGAGTTCTTCTCCCTTTGCTTCTTTCGCAAGGAACAAAGGCTCACCGATGCTCTCACCGATTGGCAATCTTGGGTTTAGCGATGACGCTGGGTCTTGGAAGACGATACCGGTGTATTTACGGACTTCTCTAAGGTCGCGCATCTTGGCACCTGCAATGTCATTTCCAAGAATCTTGATAGATCCTTCGTGAACTGGCAATAGTCCAATAGCAGCACGGCCCACTGTGGTCTTACCTGAACCAGATTCTCCAACCAAACCTAGAATTTCACCAGGCTGAATTGAGAACGAAATGCCATCCACAGCTCTGAAAGCTGGAATACGTCCACGCTTTGGATACTCAATAACCAAATCAATTACTTCTAGAACTGGCGCTGCCTTAGCAGCCGCAGACTCAAGTGTTCTAACGGCTACCGAACCAAGTTTTGGAACAGAGGCTAAAAGAGATTGGGTGTATGGGTGCTTTGGCTTGTTAAAGATATTTGCTGATGAATCTTCCTCAACAGTCAAACCGTCTTTCATAACCAAGATGCGGTCGCTCAAGTCGGCAACAACACCCATGTCGTGGGTGATCAAGAGAACAGCAGAATTTAGCTTGTCTTTTAGGTTTCTCATTAGGTCAAGAATTTCTGCCTGAACAGTCACATCAAGAGCAGTGGTTGGCTCATCTGCAACCAATAGCGCAGGATCACAAGCCAATGCCTGGGCAATCATGGCGCGCTGACGCTGACCACCAGAAAGTTGGTGGGGATACTTGTCAAAAGCCTGAACAGGATTAGGAAGTTCAACCAGTGTGAGGAGTTCAATTGAACGCTCACGAGCAGCAACAGGACCCATTTCGAAGTGGTTACGCAGTACTTCAACGATTTGGAATCCAACTGTGTATACCGGGTTAAGAGCTGTCATCGGTTCCTGGAAGATGTAAGCAACTTCCTTACCACGGAACTTACGAAGCACCGAAGCAGGTTGGTTCAGCATCTCCACGCCCTTGACCTTCACACTTCCTGAAGATCTTGCGTTACCCGCTAGCAGACCCATAAGACCCATAGCTGTGGTCGACTTACCGGAACCAGACTCACCAACAATGGCTAACACTTCACCGGCAGCTACTTCAAAGTTCATGTCGATAGCAGCTGGATACCAGACACCTTCAACCCAAAACTCCACATTGAAGTTCTCTACTTTTAGAATCGGCTCGTTTACTGTCATTTGATTAATTGCCTTCCTGTGAAACTAGGGCTACAAGCTCTTCTGAGTTGCTTGGGGTAGTCTGTGAAACATGTCCGCTAAATACGTCTACAGACCCACTAGCAGTTGGATTTACCTTGGTTTGATTGTTGCAACAGAAATCGTTGTTACTTACAGCTTCATCTCCGCTAACCACGTGGCTGATAGTTTGTGGTTCGCAACAAACAGCTTGGCTTTCGACTTTTTGTTTTGGGTCTTCGTTGTAAAGCCCAAGATTGTCTTCACTGACGAAAGCATCAGCCTGACCAACCCGTTCCAAAGTGTTCAGATTGGTTGGGATCGAGCTCTCGAGTTCAAGACTCAATACAGCTTCACTGTTCAAACCAGCGTGGGAGATTTCAGATCTTGGGCCGCCACAGCACCCGGCAGGTTCATGGCTAGAAGCATGCGAGACAGTGACCTGAGAGGAACTGGACTCGCCGAGCGCAAGGTTATCTCCCCAGCTGACTCCCCCAGAACCGACAGCGGTGTCGCTCTGATTCTGGCGCTTAAGCGAAGAACTGAAGCCACCGCAAACGGTACCGCTGGCAATGACATCACTAAACGAGTTCACTGGTTTAGTTGCGCAGCCGCAATTGCCAGCACACTGACATTGCTTCTCAACTTCTTGCACGGTTAAGTTCTCTCTTACTTTTCTTTACTTGTTAACAGCTTCGCGAGTGCTAGCTTGCATCAAGAAATCCTTCTTCTTGATTCTTCTGCGCTGACGAGGGTCAAACGCATCTCGCAAACCATCACCGATGAAGTTGATGCTCAGCGCAATCAAGATAATGATTACACCTGGCCACCAGAACAACCACGGAGCAAAGTTAAAGCTGTCTTGATACTGCGCGATAAGCAAACCGAGAGAAACATCCGGGGCAACAACACCGAAACCAATGTATGAAAGACCTGTTTCAGTAAGGATCGAGCCAGATAGCAAGAGTGTTACCGACACAATAATCACACCAACTGAGTTCGGCAGAATGTGCTTGAAAATGATTCTTCTGTTTGAAGCTCCCGCTACGCGGGCGGCGTCAACAAACTCACGTTCGCGAAGGGAGAGGAATTCACCTCTAACTAGACGTGTCAAACCTGTCCATGAAAACACACCAAGGAACACAGCAAGCGGAAGAACACCCAAGTTACCTGCTTTGTAACCGATAACCGCTCCAACAAGAATTGCTGGGATTGTGATGATGAAGTCAGTAAAGCGCATAAGAACAGCGTCAATCATTCCACCGAAGAATCCTGATACAGAACCCATGATGGTACCTAGCAAGCCACCAAGGCTTCCGATTACAACCATAACCATTAGTGAGATCTCAGCGCCTCTGGTGACCAAAGAGAAGTAGTCACGGCCAATGCTGTCCTGTCCGAATGGGTGAGCAGCTGAAGGACAACCTGAACCACATCCAGAGAAATCGAATGTGTCATTGATTGTCGGAGACCACCAACCTGGGAGGTTGAATGGCTGCTTGTCTGTTCCTAGGTGGATACCTGAAGCAGAGTAAACAAAAATGGTGAAGGCAATCATGAAGATAAGTCCCGCAACAGCTGGCTTGTGTTGGAAGAACCTACGACGAATAATCTGTCCTTGGCTCAGGCCTTGAACACCTGCATTCTCGCTACCTGTCTCGCCTAAGTCAACGGCTTGAGGCTTTGATTTCTTTCTTAGATTAATAGCCATGAAGAACTACTTTCTGATTCGGATTCGAGGGTCTAGGGTTGAGTAAATTAGGTCGGCTGCAAGAGTAGCCATAACTGCAAGGAAAGCTGTAATCGAGAATGTGCCCATCAAAAGGTTCAAATCTTGACCTTGAATAGCTTCGTTGAACAAGCTACCCATACCACGCCAGCCGAACACAGCTTCGGTGATGATAGCTCCACCCAAAAGTCCTGCGATGTCATAGGCCACCAATGTGGTTAATGGAATCATCGCGTTGCGGAACGCGTGTCTCAAGATAACTTCACGCTCAGGAAGACCCTTTGCACGAGCTGTTCTGATGTAGTCCATGCCAAGTACTTCTAGCAATGAACCACGGGAATATCTCAAATAACCCGCAAACGAAATCAGGGTTAGTGCAGCGGTTGGAAGGAAGATGTGAGTCAACAGGTCCAAGTTGTTAATCCAGAAATCATTTGATTTCAAGAGAATGTTTAGCGAACCCTGAGTTTGAATAGGACGGCCGTCTACCGCACCGTTCTCGTAATACGGCTTCCAGGTCTGCATGAATTTGTCAACGATGGTCAAGAACGATGTTAGGAAGGCGGTTAGCATCGCTACTTGGATCACTGGCCCACGGTCAACCTTAGTGAAGAAGTAACCAATGAAGTAACTGACAACAATCATCAACACCGCGAAAGACGCCACAACAGCATAGTTAGTATTTCCTGCAGCCAAGATCTGGAATGGGTAATACATACCAACGGCAAAGCCTACTGAGGTGAAGCCAGCGCCAAGTGCTTTTCGGTTGCTCAATCCGGCAAAGGTGTAGGTGACACCAAATGCGATGGCAACGCCCATTAGACCAATTGGGATAATTCCGATGCTCGGATTTCTAACCCAAGAAGTAGCGCTAATGAGGTTGAGCAATATTGTGAAGAAGACAAAGGAACTACTCCAGGTAATTAGAACTCTCTTTCGGGTTCCACTGACGAAACCTGTGAGAATTACCGCTAGCACAGCTCCCGTTCCAATAGACCACCAGAGGTCTATAACGGGGTGTGCCAAGAAGTTGTTGAATCGAATTGCCAAAAATTCCTTAAGTAGCACAGCGACCCAGAAGATAGGCAAAGAGAACAAGAAGAAAGAAAGGAAAGTCAAAGAGTAGTCAAGTCTTGAATACTGACGAATCGCACTCAATACACCAAAAGTAATACCTAGAACGATAGCTAGGACAGTTGAAACAGTTAGTAATCGAATGGTAGTTGGGATTGCAGCGGCCACCTGGTCCATCACTGGAAGCTTGTTAATGGTCTGTCCGAAATCAGCCTGGCCAGTAAAAATACCTAGAACTCCTTTGAGCCACAAAAAGTATCTTGCTGGCGGCGGAACATCAAGGTGAAGTCTGTGGGTTAGTTCCCTAATAAGGAATGCTTTGTTCTGCTCAGTGCTCTGACGATACTGAGCAAGTGGGTCACCCGCGTAAGCCTCAAGATTGTAAGTAATGAAAGTTGATCCAAAAAGAATCAAAACGGCTATCGATATTCTTCGACCAATGTATGCGATCAATTGGTATCCAATCCTTCAACGTATGGGCAACAGTGCCTAGGTAAGTTTATACAAAATTCATTCGATTTTTGTCTGAAAGGTGTGTTTTAAATGAATCTTGGCGACACCGTTTCCGGTGCCGCCAAGATTCAGTTTTTAGCTTCTCTAAATCTTTAGCTATTAGCTAATTGATTTAGTATGTCCATGCCCAGTAGTTCCAGACAAGGTTAGGGTTCAGAGGGTTGTAAAGAATACCCTTTAGGTCTGAATTCCATGAAGCAACACCAGGCCACTGGTATAGAGGTAGTGACCAGTAGTGGCTGTACATCAGCTTCTCAGCGTTTACTGATGCAGTTACTAGTTCAGTAGCTGACAGTGCGCCTTCGAATACGTTGAATGCAGAGTCAACAGCTGGATCTGACCAACCGTAACCGTTGTTTCCACCTAGTGTGATGTACTGTGCGTTGTTACCAGTCTGTGAGATTGAAGAACGTGACCAAGCGAAGTCGGCTACGTCGTAATCGTTACAGTCTAGGTAGTTTGGCCAAGCACTGTTACCTACGTTAGTAACGTTGAAACCAACCTTGGCTGCTTCCAACTTGATCTGTAGGTTGATGTCAGCACGTCTCGCAGAGGTGTTGCGGAGGTAGTTAACATCAATAGTGTTGGTGTTTGCACCAGCTGATGGGTAGTACTTCTTGACAAGCGCAAGAGCCAACGCGTTTCGCTCCGCCTGAGTCTTGCTGAACTCGTCAACATAGGTCTTCAAGCCTGCAACCTGCTTTGCGTAGTTTCCTTCAGTGGTTAGAAGAAGGTTACTCTGAAGCACAGGAGAGTTAGCTGTTGTGTTTGGGTCGAATACCTTACCAACGTAGGTGTTAGCAATCAACTGACGAGGAACTACAAGCATGAATGCGTGACGTAGATCCTTAGCCTTCTGTGATTCACCAGCGAATGGACCAGTGTAGGTAGCTGCACAGTCTGGGTTTGCACCAGTGTTTGCAGTACCTGTACGGATGTCCAAGTGCTCGTAAGTAGCAGATGAAGCCTGGATTGTTGTCGCATTAGAGTTAGCCTTCAATGTTGACCAAACTGCAGCGTTAGCAGCACCTGAGTATGCATCGATTTCCTTGTTAGCAAGAGCCTGAGCTGCAGCAACGTCATTGAATGTCGATCCTGAAGCTGGGAACTTGAATACGAAGGTGTCGATGTTTCCAGTTACCTTTGGCGCACCGCTTACAGAAGCAAGTGGGTTGCGCTTTAGGGTTGCTGAAGTTGAGTTGATTGTGTCAATCATGAAGCCACCGTTAGAGATCAACAACAATGGGTTGGTGTTGGCTGTAACAGTAGTGATGTTCCAGACTGTGCTCCACTTCTTTGCAATCTGAGTCAGAAGTGCACGAGATGCAGTACGAGCATCTAGAGCGTCCTGGTAGTCTTCATCGTTTGAAGCAGGAAGAGCTTCGTATGCGTTGTAGTAAGCGTCTTCGAACAAGTTCTTGTATGCAGCGTTGTTACGTGCACTCTGAAGAGTCTTCTTACCCTTTGCAAGAGCTACTAGAGCAGCTACGTCAGTTGGGCCAGGACCGAAGATCTGCCAGTCTGGCTGGAAGCTGTCGTATCTAACTGTTACTGAGTAGTTGTCATCGCTCAAGTCATATGAGTCAGCGATAGTGTGGTCATCGTAAGGGCCACCGTAACCAGCTGAGTCAAACTTGTTTGTTGGGTCGTCACCGTTAGCAGGACTTGGGTCACCCATACCTGCAGCAACTGACCACTTTGAGCTTGAAATAGCGTGGCTTAGAAGTAGGTCCTGACCGGTGATTAGAGTACCGTCAGACCACTTAAGGCCCTTCTTGATTGTGTAAGTCACACGGAAGTCGTGTGTCTCATTCTTAGTGATCTTGAAAGTTCCAAAAGCAGTGTTGCGAACCAACTGTGCTTTGTTGTTCCAGTAAGTGAAACCAGCACCTGTTGGGTATAGAACGTCAACGTTGGTAACTAGGTTCTTTCCTGGGATAGCTGTGTTCAAACCAGACAGAGTGTTGGTTTCCTGAACAACAGCTACGGTGCGAGTTGCAGCATTCGCCGGAGCTAGGCTAAGCCCAGTGATTCCGAGAACTGAAGCAGCAACAAGGGCTACGCCCTTGACCAGACTTTTCTTCATTGTTTCTCCTTGTTAGTTTCGGTTCCCGAGGGTGCGAATAGGCTTCGCGACCCACAAGTTCCTTGGGTGATTGAACTATACAACTAACTACCCATAAGAGATATAGGGTTGTCGTGAAATCGTTACATTTCTTTACAATTCTGAAACAAAGAGAAATAGCAGCAACTCGCTAAATGTCTAAGAAATCAGCAAAAACGGCATTTTCAGGTGCTAGTGTGGTGAAACGCTCAAATTGAGCAAAAGTTGCTTTTTCAGGGGAAACTGGTGAAAACCCAGTACTGTCCCGCAACCGTGAGTCTCTAACAAATGTGAGAGATGAGTCGGATCGCCTGCCTCAAGCAATGACTCCTATATAAACCGTCGAGGTCTGCGGGTGGAGTCGGGCAAGAAATTGCTCGTCAACGCACAAAGATCGCACCTAAGAAAGGGCTGCGATGTCAACTACTACAAAGGGAATGCGTCGATTCGCGATAGCAATTCCACTTATTACCTTATTTTCACTTCTTCTATCTGCTTGTTCCGGCAGTTCTTATGCAACTGACCCAATTCCAAAGACAAGCAAATATGTAATGGGCAAATTCAATGGTGGTCAATTTTTGGATGCCTTTACTGCTGACAAGCCAGAGGCGGGTATCACTCTCGAGGCCATGGTTCAGTTGAGTGCCTTAGGTTATGACGCCAAAAAACAAGCCAAGGCTATTAGCTGGGCAAAGTCTCACACCGATCTTTTTGACTCAATTGGACTGAAGGCAACCTATGTTTTTGCTGCCCACTCTCTTGGCTTCGCAGAAGATTCAACTGTTAGAAAGGCTTCAGACGAAATGATTGCCGGAATTAACGGAGATGGCAGCATCACCGGCAGCAATAATTTTGTTTACTCATGGGTGCTATTTGCTCTCCTAGCAGAACATGAAAAGCAATTAGCCAATAATGTCGCTCTTCATTTGTCAACGCTTTCTGAAACAGATGGTGGCTACAAATATGTTCAAGGCGATCCAAAAAGCGCTGCTGCCGCCGATGTTACTGCTTTCGCATTACTAGCTCTCAAAGCAAGCCTTGGCACATCGGCCGATAACCAAGACGAATCAACAAAAGAATTTGCCGTGAGCAAGGCAAAGACTTGGTTAACCTCAAATGAAACTGACGGCACCCATTGGACTTCGTACGGAGATATAGATGTGAGTGGAACTTCCTACGCAATCATGGCTCTAACAGCCATGAATGTCGATGTCGATTCAGCCCGCACTTGGTTGAGTTCAAGGATCAGCCCAACCGATGGTGGAGTAAGTGCACCATGGACCGAACCAGCAGGAGACCTCTTTAGTTCCGCCCAAGCTCTGCTTGCTCTTTCCAAGCTGAGCTTTATTGATGTTCTCAACCACAACCTCGATTAGCAATAATGCGTCTTTTGGTCCGGCTGAGTTTGATTGGCCTGGTTGCGCTTGTAGCAATTGGGTTTGTCGTCAATCAGTCAATGAAATCAGTTGAAAAGAAGCAAGCTGCAAAGCAGGTCACTGTCACAGATGGCACTTGCACTGAGTCGGGAGTAAGCCTCACCGTAAATTTTGGAACTAAAGCCCAACTGAGCGAAATTAATCGTTGTGTGAGTAATTTTGAGAATACTTCTTGGGATCTATTGACTGTAGGTCATTTAAACGTTGAGGGAACTCAAAAGTATCCGGTGGGATTTGTCTGCAGACTTAATAATTTTCCCTCTGAAAAGGAAGAGCCTTGCCAAGATACTCCAAGCGCAAGAGTTGGAAGTTGGGCATACTTTATTTCTCTACCTGGAAGTAACTCCTGGCAATACAGCACTTGGGGAGCTTCAACACACAAACCTAGCTGCGGCAGTGCAGAAGCCTGGATTTTCAGATATCCGGAAGAGAACCTAGAAATTCCACCAACTGTAAAACCCCAAACCAGTGTCTGCCTTAGTGAATAATAATTCCCACGCTTTCTCGACTTCGAGGACCCATCCAGGTTCCTGGTGGGTCGCCGGCCTTGCGTTAGCCTTAACCTCTTCCCTTAGTTCAAATCTTTTTGCGCTAATTGGCATTTGTGCATTTGCAATGTTCACTGTTCGGCTTTGCAGAGACGATTCACCATGGTCAAAATCGATAAGTTTCTATCTTCAGCTAGGGGCAATTGTAGTTTCTCTCAGAGTGTTGTTCCGAGTGATCTTTAATCTCGGGGATGCAACTGAAAATATTCTTCTTGATCTTCCGGCTGTTTCAATAGACATTGGTTTTGGAAATACGGTGCACCTATTGGGTGCTGTTTCTGCACTTTCAATTCAGGCTGCCCTGATTGACGGTTTTAGATTGGCGGCAATAATCCTTTCGATTGGCATGGCAAATTCGCTTGCCAACCCTCGTAAATTACTTAGAGCAACGCCTGGAGCTCTTTACGAAATTGCCACTGCTGTATCCATCGCTATCAATCTAGCTCCGCAGCTAATAGCTAGTTTGAAGCAGGTTAGAAGAGCAAGAGGGCTTAGAGGGAATTCAAAAGGAATTAGTGCTCTGACTGGAATAGTAATCCCAGTCCTTGAAGACACCATAGAACAATCCATGCAGCTGGCAGCAAGCATGTCGGCAAGGGGGTTCGGAAGAAGATGCAACCGCAACGCAATACAGTTGCGTCTAACTAGATTCACTTCTTTTCTAACTTTAACTTTCATAACTATCGGTGTCGCAATGCTCCTGTTTTCACCAGTGCAACAATATGTCGATCTACTGATAATTCTTGCCGGCCTCGCCTTCGCGGCAATCACCCTAAGGCTGTCCTCCACTAAAACAACTAGAACCAAATACATTGTTCAACGTTGGGGTGTTGTGGATGCAATCATTATGGCCTCAAGCGCATTGGTTTTGTTAACTGCATTGAGCGGAGCGTTCAGCCAATGATCGAAATAAAAAATCTTACCTTTAGTTACCTAGATTCAGAAGGAAAGAAGAAGTCTGAAAATCCACAATTGAATAGGGTGAATTTAAGTATTAATTCAGGCGAGTTTGTTTTGGTCTGCGGGCCAACCGGCAGTGGAAAATCTACATTCCTTAAAACACTTAACGGTTTGGCCCCTAATTTCACCGGTGGTGTTATCTCAGGCGAGCTGCTTCTGGATGGCATTAATCTTTTGGGATCTGAACCGCATGAATTTTCGCACCTTGTCGGCTACGTCAATCAACAACCAGAAGGTGCTTTTGTCGCTGACATCGTCTTGGACGAAATTGTCTATAGCGCCGAACAACTAGCTATAAGCAAAGAACAAATAAAAGAAAGTCTTGACCACCTCGTGGAGCTACTTGGGCTAGAGGGGATGCTGCATCGACCGTTGACCACACTGTCTGGTGGACAACAGCAAAGAGTGGCAATTGCCGCAGCACTCATTGGTGGAGCTAAGGTCCTGCTGTTGGATGAACCGACATCAGCGCTGGACCTAAAAGGTGCAACTGAAGTTCTTGAACTACTTCAAAAGCTATCCAGAGAGGAAGGAGTAAGCGTATTACTTGCTGAACACCGTATCTCTCGAGTAATTGGAGCAGTCGATTCTGTCATCGTTGTTCACGGTGACGGTTCTGTAACCAAGGGAAAACCGGCAGAGCAATTCAACGATTCAAGATTCGCTCCCCCAATCATCGAGCTTGGTAAGAAACTGGGTTGGAATCCCCTAGCCATGACTTCAAATCAAGGCAGGAAGCTTTGGCAGCAAAAGCCTGCTGAATACGCCCGAAGGAAAATAAATGAATCTGGAGCATTAGTTCTGGAAACAAGAGAGCTCGAGGTAACCTTCGGCAAAGTCACAGCAGTCAAGCCAACGAACCTCAAGCTTTTTGGAAATCAGGTCACAGCCCTGATGGGAGAGAACGGCTCGGGTAAGACCACGCTCTGTTGGGCGATTCAGGGAAGCGGGTATAGGACTTCTGGAACAGTTCTCACTGTCGCTGGTGATCCAAAGGATTTGTCCACTCAGGATCGTCTAGCTCTGGTCACAATGGTTCCGCAGCGAGCATCTGATTTGCTTTTCCTAAACTCACTTGCAGAAGAACTGAAAGAGTCTGACAATTTTGCAAAAGTTCAGCCAGGCACCACAGGAGCACTTTTTCTGAAACTAGCTGGCCGCATCGACACTGCAATTCACCCAAGAGATCTCTCTGCCGGTCAACAGCTCTCTCTTGTCTTAGCCATTCAACTTGTGAAAAATGCTCCGGTCCTCGTTCTTGATGAACCAACTCGAGGTCTAGATTATGCAGCAAAACGAGCATTGGCTAAGCAGCTTGATCAACTTAGAACAAATAACCGAGCAGTTTTGCTTGCAACCCATGACATCGAATTCGTTGCCATGGTTGCAGACAGAGTGGTAGTGATAGACAGTGGAGAACTTGTCTTGGACTCCAATCCGCTTGAAGTTTTAGGAACTGGAAAAGAACTGTCATCGCAGATTGCTGAGATAACAGGCGAACAAGGGCTGATAACAATTGAGCAGGTGCTCAATTGAATCAGTTGATTTCAAGAATTAGTGTTGCTGTGGCGGGGCTAGCGAGCTTGCTGATTTTCACCTGGCCTCTGTTCATTAGGGCCGGTGAACAAAACGAAACTTTGCTTGCCCAGACAGTTTTTATTGTCCTAATGCCACTGGTTTTGATTCTTGTGCTCATCGAATTTGCAACCGGCGACATTTCTTCTAAACACCTAGCCTTACTAGGTGTGTTGATTGCATTGAATGCAGTCGTCAGGTTATTGGGGGCTGGAACCGCTGGAATAGAGACTTCATTCTTCCTAATAATTCTTGGAGCTTTTGTCTTTGGCAGTGGATTTGGTTTCATTCTCGGAGCCTGCTCCATTTTGGTTTCCGCGTTGCTTACAGGTGGAATCGGGCCGTGGCTGCCATTTCAAATGATGGGAGCTGCCTTGGTTGGTCTTGGTGCAAGTCTAATCCCTAGATCTAAGCGCGCCTGGCTACAGAGAATTTTCCTTTTAGGTTACGCGGTCATTGCCAGCTTTGTTTACGGTGGGCTGATGACCATGTGGAACTGGCCATACCTTGCCGGAACTGGAACACAGTTGAGTTACGTAGCTGGAGATTCCATCACTTCGAACCTCTCGCGTTTTTTCCAATATGAAATAGTCACCGCAGGCTTGGTGTGGGATCTTGGTCGAGCAATCACCACCAGCGTGCTGATTTTGTTAACTGGCACAGCCCTGGTCGCAACTCTCAGAAGAGCAGCAACCAGGGCTGGCGTTGGAAGATAACTTTAGGCTGTTGGGTAGAAAGCCAAAAGGACTGTTGCAATTACAGTTACCGCTAGAAGCATCAGACCTGACTTGTATGTGTATTTGAATTCCTTGCGAACGATGTGAACTAGATTCGCTAGAACCATAATGGTGGTTAGACCTGCAGCTGCCGCGATTCCCAGTGGAAGTCCCCAAGCAAACTTGAAAGCAGTAACTGCAACAGGAGAGAGAATTACACCCAGTCCACCTAGCAACTCTGCTAGACCGATGAACTTGGTTGTGCCCTTAGGTGCAAAAGAAACCCATCCCCAGCCTCGGGCTAGTAGATCAGCGTCTGAAGTTCTTAGCTTGTCGATGCCTGCCTTAGTAAACGCATAGGCTGCAAAACCAGCAACTGCAAATGTTGCCACGATGATAAAGATGTTCATTTGGACCTTTCAATAAAGATTGTTTTAGAAGTGAGTCAGGTTTAGACTGCTATTAGTAAAGCACCACTTGACTAAATAAGTCAAGTCCCCCTTTACTGCGTGTCGGAAGGAGTGTTCATGGAAGTAAAGATTCATGCTGAGCGCACTCAAGAAGGTTGGACCGCAGAAGTTCCTGGGCCAGAAGGTTTTACTGTCACCGCCAGACGCCTAGACCAGTGCAAAGACATGGTTATCGAGAGAATCAAGACCCTAGAGGAACAAAGGGGAAATAAAGAAGTTTGTGAAGTAGTGGTAAAGGTTGAAGCCGAACTTCCAGGCATCATCTGTGATCTAGAAACTGCCAAAATTAAGATGCAGGAAGCTCAAAGACTTCAAGATGAAGCATCCGCTGAGATTAGAACTGTAGTCTCCAGAATGCGAGATGAAGGCCTAACCATGAGAGACATAGCAGTATTACTTGGAGTCTCCCCGCAGCGCGTTGCGCAGCTTATTGGCTAATTAGCCTTTTAGCTACCTAAGCTCACAACACCTCAATGTCGGTTTTGTTTGGATCAACAAATACTGGGACCCCTATGTAATTCTCTAGATTCGAGATCCATTGAGAATCAGGAGTTGCACTCGACACATCAATGGTGAGCCCGATGCCTTCGCCATCCTGTCTTACTGAAACTCCAGAGAGAACTACGCCTCCCTCGATCTTAGAATTCGCAACTAGTTCCGAGACCTTTTGTTTAGCGTCGTTGAGTTCGCTCAATGTATAGGGGGCGCGATGGAGTCTAACCACCGGCTGCCCTTTCCCTCTGATATCAAATTTTTGGAGAAATTTAAAGAGCTCTGGGCTTGGCTCTGAACTTATCCAGATGTCGACAGAGACTTGCTCCTCGTCGACCTTCACACCAACATACTCACTGGCATGGATTCTCTTTAGGTCATCCACAATGGCCATCACCTTATTGTGCCCATCGTTTGATGGAGAAGACGGCTCCGCTTCAGTTGACTTTGGAAGAAGAACAAAAGTCAGAATTATGGCTGCAAACAAAGCAGAGTAAGTGAGTATTTGTTTGGTCCTAGACATGTTGCCCCCTTTTTGAATCTTTAGCTTAAACCTACCCCCCAACAGTTAAAAAATCAATCATTTCTCAACAACTCACCGAATCGAAGCGAGGACTTCAAGCCCCTAATAAAAGAAATGGCGGCCACTGAAGTGACCGCCAATTCCTAATCTCTACTTAGTTATTTGCCAGTGCAGGAATGATTGCTCCTGAGAACACCTGCCACGCAAGCAGTGACTTAGCTACGAAGCTAAGTGTTATGTACACACGCTCACCGAATAGGTAGTCCTTCCACTTGCCAACCTGACGGTACTGCAACGCCTGGTTGATAGCAAAGGTGTTGAAAGCAATAAAGATGGTCACGATGATTCCGATTACGAATCCAGGAATCTGATTCTCGCCTGTGTAACCAGGGCGGAATGCTGAGATACCGATAATGATCCAAGGAACAACACCGGTCATACAACCCATGATGTATGGAAGAGCCTTACCGTTACCTGGCTTCTCATACTTCTCCTGCAATGCACCAAAGAGAATCATGCTTGCGTTCACTGCAAAGACTGCAATCAAACCAGCAAAGTCAGTGAAACCATTTAGCAGCATGATCGAGGTAATCATGATTGAAGAAGAAAGTGCGTACTCAGTCCAACGGAAGTAGTTGTGGGTGTTGGCTAGACCGTCGAAGTATCTCTTCTTGAAGAATGGAGAGATGATTGCGAAATGGAAGATTGCTGAAAGCAATAGGAACGCAATGATTGCTCCACCTAGGTTGATGGTGAAGAGCACAACATGCTGAGGTGCCTCGATAGTTAGTGGACCAACCTTTTCGCCCACTTTGAATCCTGGAGGACCCTGCATCCAATCAGCTGTCACAGGAAAGTATCCCTGAACTTTGACCTGAGCAAGAATTACAAATAGCGAGATTGCTGATACAAGGTGCAAAACCCCTGCAATGAAGTTATATCTAGTTAAACCTTTTTCGCTTGTCTTGTTGGCAAGTTTTTCAGATTTATTTGAAGCCATGATCTTTACCTTTCTTGGAACATTACTTCGAGCCTATTGGCACTTCAGTGCAAAAACCTGTATCAAATCGTGAAACGGATTTAGCGGCACTTGGAGGAGATCTGGTTTTCCTTCTCCATCAAGCAGAATTTATAACAAATCAATTAATGCGCAGCTTTCTCCTAGAAAAACTAAACCAGCTTCTGCAATGCTTTACATCGGGAGGAACATGAAAACTTTTGGACTTGTCTTAATGGGGTTGGGTGTCGTTATTCTTTTGTTCTCTAACGCCCTTGGTAACTCAGCATCTTCGGCTTACACAGAACAATCACTTGGAAGCGCATTCATGCTGGTGGTAAGCGTCGTCATCATAATCATTGGATTCATTGTCTGGCTGGCTGGTCCTAGCAAGGATAATGACAACAACGTTCGACCACTGCTGTAATTCAGATTTATGGGGCTAGAAATGAGGTCCCTAAACATGTGCTGCTCCAGTTACTCGTTTGGGCAAATATCGAGTAAGCGATCAGCCTTAAAGTACTAAGGGCTACCGATTTCTCGATAGCCCTTGTTTTTTAAGGGATTGTGTCCTACGAATAGGACACTTGTGGAGATGGGGGGAATCGAACCCCCGTCCATGACATCGAAACGAACTCTTCTACGGGCGTAGCTTCACTAATGATTTTCTTGGCTGCGGTCTTTGCATGAAGCGACTAAACCGACCAGCCCAGCCTGAGTAAAAGTCCCATGTAGCCCTAAGGCGTAACTACACAGCTAGATTTCTAAATGACGCTAGGACCCAACACGAAATCTAAT
>Ga0209400_1000932_pt1 | contig 24870 bp, 23 predicted proteins | sample M_130807_EF_Meta_FD_187313 | JGI IMG/M metagenome (GOLD analysis project Ga0209400, IMG submission 187313) | Freshwater microbial communities from Lake Montjoie, Canada to study carbon cycling - M_130807_EF_MetaG (SPAdes) (version 2) | ecosystem: Environmental > Aquatic > Freshwater > Lake... | reverse complement strand
TAGATTGTTAAAAGATTTACTTAAAGATCCAGATATTGGTAAGCGGTTTGTGCCAATCATTCCAGATGAGGCAAGAACCTTTGGCATGGATTCACTCTTTCCAACCTTAAAGATCTACTCACCACAAGGTCAGGGTTACACATCTGTTGATCGAGAGTTAATGCTCTCTTACAAAGAGTCAACAAGTGGTGTGATCTTGCATGAAGGTATTAATGAGGCGGGCTCAGTTGCATCATTTACCGCAGTTGGATCTTCTTACGCCACTCATGATGAGCCGATGATTCCAATTTATATCTTCTACTCAATGTTTGGTTTCCAACGAACTGGTGATTCATTCTGGGCAGCAAGTGATCAATTAGTAAGAGGTTTTGTATTAGGTGCAACTGCAGGTCGAACCACTTTAAATGGTGAGGGTTTACAACATGAGGATGGTCATTCAATTCTTCTAGCCTCCACAAATCCAGCGGTAATCTCCTATGACCCAGCATTTGGATATGAGCTTGGCCATATTGTTAAAGATGGCCTAAGAAGAATGTATGGTGAGAATTCTGAGAATGTTTACTACTACCTAACTGTTTATAACGAGCCATACCAACAACCGGCCGAGCCAGAAAAACTTGATGTGGATGGTTTGTTAAAAGGAATTTACCTACTTAAGAAACCCATTAGATGGCGCCGCAGAAAAGTGGCAATCCTGGCCTCTGGTGTTTCAGTTAACTGGGCGTTAAAGGCGCAAAAATTACTAAATGATGATTTTAGAGTTGCTGCCACTATTTACTCTGTTACCTCATGGAATGAGTTGCGCCGAGATGGCTTAGCTGTTGATCGCAATAACTTATTAAATCCAGGAAAGAAGATCAGCGCATTTATTACTAAGCAATTAAAGAAAGAAAAAGGACCGGTCATTGCGGTAAGTGATTTTATGAGATCAGTTCAAGATCAAATCGCACCTTGGGTTAAGCAACCCTTCTACTCACTTGGCACAGATGGCTTTGGTTTATCTGACACTAGAGGCGCCCTTCGTCGTCACTTTAAAGTTGATGCTGAATCAATTACCATCGCTGCTCTTTCACAATTAGCTGAACAACAGATGATTAGTAAACGAAAAGTTAAGAAAGCAATTTCTAAGTATCAGATCAATGATGTTAATGCTGCAGATGCTGGGAATACAGAGGGATCTGGCTGATAGCCTGATTGGTGCAAAGTAATTGCATTAGTCGTTTTTTGTACTTATCGAAGTATCACGTTTTCGTAATGCTTTGTCGGTGCCTGATTTAGGCTCAAATCAACCCCGATAGATACCCCTGAGCCCATGACCTGGGGTTTGATCTAATAAGTCCCGATGTTAAAATTCTCGTCCTCCCATATGGGAATATTAAATCTAGGCAAAGGAAGGCCCAATTTAATGGTTAAATTCAAGCGCGTAATTGGCGTTATCGCTGCAACAGCGGTAGCGGCAACTGTATTAGTTACAGGTTCACCTGTAGCAAATTCAGCTCCAACACTAATAATCTCTACAGATCTGCCTTTACAGGGATCTGCATTTGATTCAAACGATTCAACAAACAAAGCTATTGAGCTGTACTTAAAGCAAATTAAATACAAGGCTGGAAAGTACACAGTTAAGTTAAAGACTTATGACAACGCAACAGCTGCAAAGGGTTCATGGGATGACGCTAAGTGCGCAGCCAATGCTCAAGCACACGTAGCTAACAAGAATGAAGTTGCCGTAATGGGAACTTACAACTCAGGTTGCGCAAAGATTATTGTTCCTATTCTTAACCAAGCTCCTGGTGGCGCAATGACTATGATTTCTAACGCCAACACAAACCCTGGTCTAACCAAGGTATGGAATCCAGGCGAGCCAGATATCTACTACCCAAAGGGTGTTCGCAACTACGGCCGTGTATGTACAACTGATGATGTTCAGGGTGCAGCAGCAGCTCAGTTTGCTAAAGAACTAGGTATCAAGAGCGTTTACGTTCTAAATGACACAGAGACCTACGGTCAAGGTGTTGCTCAAGCTTTCAACACTGAAGCAAAGAAGCAGGGAATCACAATTCTCTCATCTGGTGCTTACGGTGAGGGCTGGGATAAGAAGCAGACTTCATACGAAGCGCTGTTCACAAAGATCAAAGCACTTAAGCCAGATATGGTTTACGTAGCTGGTATTTTTGATAACAACGGTGGACTACTTGTTAAGGAAAAAGTTAAGATCCTTGGCGATAACACTGCTGTGAAGCTAATGGGTCCAGATGGATTCACTGGTTACCCAGATCTAAATAAGATGCCAGAAGCTGCTGGAATGTACCTGTCATTCGCAGGTCTTTCAACAGATCTACTTCTTGCTAATGCGCCAACTGGTGCAGGTGCAAAGTTTGTATCTTCATACAAGAAGGCATACGGAAAAGATCCAGTTGGTTCTTACCCTGTATACGGCGTAGCAGCAGTTCAAGTAATCTTGGCTGCAATTGCTAAGTCAAATGGAACTCGTCAAGGCGTAACAAACGCTATCTTCTCAGGATCTGGAATTAAGATTCCAGCTAAGTCCTCTGTACTTGGTAAGGAGCTAGTAATTAGCACCCTTTCAGGAGATACATTGGCTAAGGATGTCACCATTGAGATCATCAAGGGTGGAGAAGAGACAACTCTAAAGGCTTGGACTGTTAAGTAAATAGTCTAAATCTCTAGTTATATTAAATAACCGGGTGGGCAGATGCTCACCTGGTTATTTTTTGCTTAAAAACAAATGGTTTACCTAAATATGATTATGCTTTAAGTATGAAATCACTAGCACTGCTTGTGGTCTTTATTTTAAGCCTTACTGTGATAGGTGGGCCGATATCCCTACTTCTTACCCTAATCCCCCAACGGTTATTGCCCCTTGCGGTAATTAAAATTACCTCATTCTTTTTAGCATTAATTGCGATTTTCGTGGGAGTGATGATAATAATTAATGTTAATTCAATTGGGGCGGTGATTTTAGCTTTGATTGGAATTACTACTGGAATAATTGCAATATATCGAGTAGTTAAAATCATCCCAAAACTAAATAAGAATTAAAGATAAGTGGAGGTGCCGGGAATCGAACCCGGGTCCTCTAGCACTGCTTCAAAGTTTCTACGGGCGTAGTGCAATTAACGCTTTCTCAGTCCAAACTCTCACATGCACAAGTAGTTTGCGGACTCAGTTACAGATTTATGTCCCCATTAACCTCCGTAACACGGTTAGGGGTAAGTCCTCTAGCGACGTTAGATCCGAAGGCGAGAACAAACTTCGGGTAACGGATAACAGAGCTAGCTTAGGCAGCTAGTTGATAATCAGCGGCAGTTTTACTTGCGCTTATAGTTTGCCATGTTTTTGTGGTTAACGAGATCATCACGGCTTCCTCGGCCCGCTTGCCTTGAAGTAACGACTAAAGTCGAGACCGTTCACCCCCAAGAGTTAAGCGAATTACTTTTCAATATTTAGTTGTGTGAAAGGGTTATTTTACAGGCAATTTATAAATACTGTTAATTCAACTACTAATCGTAATCTTGATCAGAGTTTTTGCGCTTACCGCCAGTACTTGCCTTACCCGATTTACGCCTTGATAACTCACGATCTGTCTCACGGCTCATCTGTTGTTCCATTAATGTATTGCGTTTATCGTGTGCTTTCTTACCCTTTGCAACTGCAATCTCAACCTTGGCTTTGCCATCTTTAAAGTAAAGTGAGAGTGGAACTAGCGTTAAACCACCTTGTTTAATCACGCCAGCAATTTGGGCGATCTCTCGTTTGTGAAGTAATAACTTACGATCCCGTCTTGGCATGTGGTTTGTCCAACTGCCTTGGTTATATTCTGGAATATGTATGCCACTTACCCAAATCTCACCATCTTTTGCCATTGCATAACCATCTGTTAGGGAAGCACGTCCGGCTCTTAATGATTTAACCTCAGTACCGGTTAAAACTAAACCGCACTCATAAACCTCTTCGATAAAGTAATCATGACGGGCGCTTTTATTTTGGGCAATTACTTTCTTGCCAAGCTCTTTGACCATAAGCAACCCCCAATCTGTTGTGAGGTGGTTGTTACACCTTTAGGTATTTACGAAGTGTAATCACAGATGCGGTACTTGAAACAATTAAGCCAGTTAGAAGTAACCAGGCAGAGGCAACCCATACATCTTTCCAGGTGAAAAATTGCGTGAAGGATAAAAGTGGGGCGACTTTAGTATCAACCACTGCTTTAAATGCGGCAAGAAATCCGGTGGAGACAATCCAGCCAGATATTGCCGCAAAGATTCCTTCTAGTAAAAATGGCAATTGAATTGAAAAGCTTGAGGCACCAACTAACTTCATTACCCCAGTCTCGCGTCTTCGATTAAAGGCAGCGATTCGCAAGGTATTGCTAATTAATAATGAGGCGGTCAATACTGATGCAGCGCCAATTGCTAATGCACCGTTCCTTAACACTGCAAGTAATTTAAAAAACTTATCAAGAATTGCTTGTTGATCCTGCACGATATCAACACCAGGCCGGCCTGAGAACGCACTTTCAATTACCGCAAACTTAGTTGGATCTTTTAATTTAACTCTAAATGATTCTGGTAATTGATCTGCTGTTACATTTTGGGCAATTGCTGAACCTTTAAATCTCTCTTGAAAACGCTTGAACGCCTCACCCTGTGATTCATAGTAAACATTTGCAACTACTGGAAGTGCTTGCAGATCTCGTTGGATGCCAATCTTTTGGTCGGCGGTTATTACACCCTTTGCGCAAGATTGTCCTTCAGAGAGAGAACCACATAAAAATATTGAAACCTCGATCTTGTCATACCAATAATCCTTCATTACTCGCACCTGTGAGTTAGCTAGTAAGCCAATACCAAGTAAGGAAAGTGAGATAGCAACGGTAATCATTACCGCAAAGGTCATAGTTAAGTTTCGGCGCAGGCCAATGCCCACCTCACTCATTACAAACTTAGCGCGCATTTGGTAACCCTATCTTTTTCATCAGCTGATTAACCGGTATAGCCATAGACACCACGGGCTTGATCTCTAATTACATGTCCGCCCTCTAACTCAATCACTCGCTTACGCATCTGATCCACAATGCCAGAGTCATGAGTTGCCATCACAACGGTGGTTCCTTCACGATTAATCCGGTCTAGTAATTTCATAATTCCAACTGAGGTTGCTGGATCTAAGTTTCCAGTTGGCTCATCTGCGATCAAAATTGTTGGACGTGAGACATAAGCTCTTGCAATTGCAACGCGTTGTTGCTCGCCGCCTGATAACTCACTTGGCTTACGATCGCCTTTTTCTTCTAGTCCTACTAACTCTAAAACCTCTGGTACTTCGCGGCTGATTTGCTTATTTGAATAGCCAAGTACATGCAGGGTGAAAGCAACATTTTCGGAAACTGTTTTATTTGGAAGTAATCTAAAATCTTGAAATACCGTACCAACCTGACGGCGCAGCTCTGGAACTTTATGATCAGCTAATGTGTTTAACTCTTTGCCCGCAACATGAATGATTCCAGCAGTTGGCCGCTCTTCACGAAGCACTAATCTTAAAAAAGTAGATTTGCCAGAGCCAGATAATCCAACTAAGAAAACAAACTCACCTTTAGTAATTTCAAGGTTAACGCCATCAAGGGCTGCCTTCTCTTGACGTGGATACATCTTGGTGACATTCTCAAAGCGAATCAATTCAAAGCCCTTCGGTAGATCAATTAGATATCTAAGACTAGTTTAGATAAGTAATCACATATCTTCGGTTATTTACCGCTAATTTCCACAAATAAAGGCTGTGAATTACCGCTTAATGTGAGATTACTCGCGCTCTTTTCGCCATTTAATACCAGCCTCAATAAATCCATCTAAGTCACCATCTAGCACTGCAGATGGATTTCCAACTTCAAAATCAGTTCGCAAATCTTTAACCATTTGGTATGGAGCTAAAACATACGATCGCATTTGATTACCCCAGGAACCTGAGTTATCACCTTTTAATGCATCCATCTTTGCTCGCTCTTCTAATCTGCGCCGTTCTAATAATTTAGATTGCAAAACTGCCATTGCAGTTGCTCGGTTTTGAATTTGTGATCTTTCATTTTGGCAGGAGACGACAATTCCGGTTGGGATATGAGTAATTCTTACCGCAGAGTCGGTGGTGTTAACTCCTTGCCCACCAGGCCCTGATGAGCGATAAACATCTACTCTTAAATCCTTTTCTTCAATTTCAATATGATCACTTTGTTCCACCACCGGCACAACCTCAACACCGGCAAATGAGGTGTGGCGGCGTGATTGGGAATCAAATGGTGATATTCGAACTAATCGATGTGTTCCCTGCTCAACTGAAAGCCGGCCATAGGCATATGGCGCGCTAATTCGGAAAGTTGTTGATTTAATACCTGCTTCTTCAGCATATGAGGTTTCTAATACATCTATTTTATAATTATGTCGCTCACAAAATCTTACATACATTCGCATCAGCATTTGCGCCCAATCAGCCGCTTCTACTCCGCCAGCCTCTGATCTAATCGTCATCAGGGCATCTCGCTCGTCATACTCACCACTTAATAATGTTTGAACCTCAAGATCATTAATGATTTTAGTTAGATTATCTAACTCTTGATCAATATCTTTATATGCAGCAGCTTTATCTGATTCATTTCCAGCAAGTTCAAGCATTACTGGTAGATCATCTAAGCGGGTGCGAATTGAGCTAATTTTATTAATCGTTGATTGCGCTCTTGATAACTTACTAGTTATCACCTGCGCTGCTTGGGGATCATCCCAAAGATTTGGCTCACTCGCCTGTTTCTCAAGCTCTATCGCGCTCTCAATCAATTTGGGCAGGTTTAACACCTGTTCAATTGATTTCAAAGTGACATCTACTTTAGATATCTCCTCTTGATACTCGCGGGCGGCCATAGGCTAGAGGATAATCTACTTAGGGTTGTATTTTCGAACTTGCGCCAATGTTGGTGCGAATCGTCAAGTAATTCAAGTTATCTAGGTTAAAAAAAGGTATTTGGATTGGCATTCTTCCAGTAACAGATATCTGAGCAGATAGCTCAAATAAATCACAAGTAAATCTCTCTACAGATATTTTCTTTCCAGACAAATCAATTGGTTGCTCAACTAAAACTAATATCAATTAATTTCTACTATTACATCAGCCTTATCTCGAGTTTTTGCAACTAACTCTGCGTTTCGTTCATCGCTGCCATTTGCCCAGGCGAATGCTTCATCATAGTTTCTGCCATAACTTTGGTGTCTTTTTGTTAACCGATCTAATCTTAAATTGTCATCTACCTCTACATACCAAACCTCAGATAGCTCTTCTCTAACTGCCTCCCAGCCACCTTTCTCAAGGAGTAAATAATTACCTTCAGTTATTACTAACTTTGTATTTGCTGGTACAACTCCATCTGCTGCATACGATTCTTCAATCTCACGATAAAAAATTGGAAAGTAGATATCTTTATCAATCTCGTTATTAACCCGTTTAAGTAGTTTTACAAAGCCATCTGAATCAAAAGTGTCAAAGGCGCCTTTTCGATCTGAAATTCCAAGTTTAGATAACTGTTTATTGCTTAAATGGTACCCATCCATTGGTATTAATACCGCACTGTCTTTTGATAAATTGCCAATTAAATCAGTGGTCAAGGTAGATTTACCAGCGCCAGGTTTTCCAACAATTCCAATCACAATTCTCTTATCACTCGCATCAATTAAGTTTTTTACTCGCGCAAGCGCTTCATTGATATCTTTAAGTACGATCTTTTCCATATTTACTTTCTACATTCAGATAGTTGCTCTAAACAAGAATTAAAGGCCAACTTCAGTAAGTGACATAGAGAGTATCTCTAATCCCAATTTTGTATCGCTTTCGCTGATATTACATGGTGGAACCATGTGAATTCGATTGAAGTTATTAAAAGGCATTAAGCCATTTTTCTTGCATGTTGCCACAATTTCATTCATCTTTGGACTTGATGCGCCGTATGGTGCAAGTGGCTCACGACTTTTTCGATCAATAACCATATCGATGCCCCAGAAAACTCCAGCACCTCTTATGTCGCCAATTACTTGATGCTTCTTAGCCAGCTCATGTAATCCAGGGCCTAAAATCTTTTCACCAATCATTGCCGCGTTTTCAACCATTTTTTCACTCTTCATAACATCAATTGTGGCAACCGCAGTTGCGCAAGCTAGTGGATGGCCAGAGTAGGTAAGGCCGCCTGGAAATACTCGCTCATCAAAGGTTTTAGTTACTGGCTCTGAAATTACAACTCCGCCAAGTGGCAGGTAACCTGAAGTGACACCTTTAGCAAAAACAATTAAATCTGGAGTTGATTTAGAGTGCTGATATCCAAACCACTTACCAGTTCTACCAAAGCCACACATAACCTCATCTGCAATCCATAAAATCTCATACTTATCGCAAAGTGCGCGAACACCATCTAGGTATCCAGCTGGTGGCACTAAAACTCCAGCAGTTCCAGGAACTGATTCAATTAAAATTGCCGCAATAGTTTTTGGACCTTCAAAGATTATCGTTTGCTCTAAATGTTCTAATGCTCGCTGTGATTCTTCTGCTTCATTAGTAGCCCAAAATGAGGTTCGATAAAGATATGGTCCCCAGAAGTGCACATGTCCAAAACTAAATTCATTTGGAAACCTTCTTGGATCTCCAGTTGCATTAATCGCAGATCCAGTATTGCCATGATATGAACGATAGGTTGAAAGAACTTTATGTTTATTGGTATGAAGCCTGGCCATTCTGATGGCATTTTCAACTCCATCAGCACCGGCATTAGTGAAAAAAACCTTTTTAAATTTATCTCCGCCTAATTCAAGAATTCTTTTTGCAGCTTCATTGCGTGCTTCATTAGCATGTTGCGGAGCGATCGTAGTTAGGACATCTGCCTGCTCTTTTATGGCGGCAATAACCTTAGGATGCTGATGCCCGATGTTTGTAAAAACTAATTGGCTGGAAAAGTCTAAATACTTTTTGCCAGTAAAGTCCCAAAAATAAGAACCGGCTCCACCAGCAATAGCCATTGGTGAAATTTGAGCCTGGGCAGACCAAGAGTGGAAAACATTTGCACGGTCATCAGCAAATACTTCTGCTGCTTTATCTGGGTCGTTAATTGGGGTACTCACACCACTCCCTCATCCCTTGCTTTGGTAGCCAATCTAATCACTTATGCATAGATTTTCATAGCAGGGTGGAGAAGGCGAAGAACCTGAAGTATTGTTGCGACATGAAAAGTATTTCACACTGGATCAATGGTGCAGCTGTAAGTGAGAAGTCCGACAAAACTGGTGAAGTATTTAACCCGGCAACTGGTGAGATTTGTGCAACTGTGGAGTTTGCAACTCCGGCCACCGTTGATAAAGCTGTAGACGTTGCAACTGAGGCTTTTGCCAGTTGGCGACATAGTTCACTTACTAAACGAACTCAAGTTTTATTTGCATTTAGAGAATTAGTTAATCAAAACAAAGAAAAAATTGCGGCATTAATTACGCAGGAGCATGGCAAAGTTCTAAGTGATGCACTAGGTGAGGTAACAAGAGGGCTTGAGGTTGCTGAGTTTGCTTGTGGAATTCCCCATTTGTTAAAGGGTGGTTTTTCTGAAGAGGTATCAACTGGCGTAGATGTTTATTCCATTCGCCAGCCGCTTGGACCAGTTGCAATTATTTCCCCATTTAATTTCCCAGCGATGGTGCCGATGTGGTTTTTTCCAATTGCACTTGCTTGTGGAAATACTGTAATTGTTAAGCCTTCCGAAAAAGATCCAAGTGCGATTATGTTTATTGCCGAGCTTTTAAAAGAAGCTGGTTTGCCAGATGGCGTATTTAACGTAGTCCATGGCGATAAAGTTGCAGTTGATTCACTTCTTAATCACCCAGGCATTAAATCAATCTCCTTTGTGGGCTCAACACCCATTGCTAAATATGTTTATGAAACAGGCACAAAATCTGGAAAACGTGTGCAAGCATTAGGTGGAGCTAAAAACCATATGATTGTTTTACCTGATGCTGATTTAGAGCTTGCTGCTGATGCTGCCATTAATGCTGGTTTTGGCTCAGCTGGTGAGAGATGTATGGCAATTTCTGCAATTGTGGCAGTAGAACCAATTGCTGATCAATTAATTGAAAAGATTAAAGAACGAGCACTGAAAATCAAAACTGGCGATGGCACAAAGGGTGCTGACATGGGACCGCTTGTTACAAAAGTACACCGTGACAAAGTTGCTTCATATATCAGTGCAGGTGAAAAAGAGGGCGCCAAGGTTGTAGTAGATGGTAGAAATGTTGATGTTGCTGGTAATGGTTTTTGGCTCGGACCAACATTATTTGATCAAGTTAAGCCAAGTATGAGTATTTATCTAGAAGAGATTTTTGGACCAGTATTGAGTGTAATTAGAGTTAAAAGCTATGACGAGGCTTTAAACCTGGTTAATAGTCACCAATATGGAAATGGAACCGCAATCTTTACCAATGATGGTGGAGCAGCACGTAGGTTTCAAAATGAAGTTGAGGTTGGAATGGTAGGAATAAATGTTCCTATTCCAGTGCCCATGGCTTACTTCTCATTTGGTGGCTGGAAGAACTCTTTATTTGGAGATTCTCATGCCCATGGAACTGAGGGCGTTCACTTCTTTACCAGAGGAAAAGTTGTTACTTCTCGCTGGTTAGATCCTAGCCATGGCGGAATTAATCTAGGCTTTCCACAAAATACTTAACCGCGAAGATTTTTTGCAAGCTCCGCAAAATCATTAACCATAAAATCAACTTCAGCTTGGCCATGAGCCAAACTAATTAACCACTGCTCATCTAATCCTGGCGGAGTCATAATTCCATGGTTTAGCGCCCACAAGAATGATGTTTCTGCTACTAGAAAATCAGTGGCCTTGTAATCGCGATAATTTCTAACTGGTTTATCAGACCAAGTAACACAACCTTTAACGCCAAAACCAACTGTGTGAGCAGGAAGTTCATATTCGGCGATTATTTCACTAATTCGTGTAAGTGCTTGCCGATTTAATGACTCTGCTTTTTCTAACGCCTCTGGTGTACAAACTTTATCTACCGCTCTAACTCCTGCCATTGCCAAAATATGTCCATTAAATGTACCTAGGTGAGGCATGCGACCATCAGTAACTGGTTTCATAAACTCAGCTTTTCCACCAAATGCAGCAAGTGGAACACCGCCGCCAATTGATTTAGCAAGACAAATCAAATCTGGAATCACACCTAATCTTTGGGCTGCACCTTGTGGTCCAGCAGTTAAGCCAGTTTTTACCTCATCGAAAATCAAAACAATTTTGTATTGATCACATAGCGCTCTAACCGCTTCTAAATAACCTTCATCCGGCAAAACAATTCCAATATTCTCTAGAACTGGTTCAACGATAAAGCACGCAATTGTATTTGCATGCTCTGAAAATACTTTTTCTAGTGCTTGAATATTATTAAAGGGCACAACATATGACTCGCCTGGAATGGATGCATTTCCGATTACAGAGTTTGGTGCCTCTGCCGGTCCTGCTTTATCAAGTGAAGGCTTAGTTGAAACCATAACTGCGTCACCGCTTCCATGGTAGCCACCTTCAACCTTTACCACTCCTTCTTTGCCGGTGTATGCACGCGCAGTTCTGACTGCGTACATAGTTGATTCAGTTCCAGAGTTGGTGAAGCGGATCTGTTCAATTCCAAATCTGCGACACAATCTCTCAGCAGCATCTCTAGAGATTGGCGATGGCGCCGTATATAAAGTTCCAACATCTAATGCAGCTTTAACTTCTGAAACTACCTCTGGATTTAAGTGACCTACTAACATCGAACCAAATCCCATGGAAAGATCTAGCATTTTTCGACCATCAACATCAGTCATCCAAGCTCCTTGAGCTGAGACGATAGAGATTGGATATGGTTCAAAAGATTGGAAGGTTGAGTGAGCGCCAAGTGGAATATTTTGAATTGCTAATTGATACTCAATACCTGAGCTAAGCAATCTGCTTTTATATAAATCTAGTTGTTGCTGTAAAAGTTTTTCTAATCTAGCGCTATCTAGCGGTTTTGAATGCGCAGGTACCGCGCGGAAGGTTTGAGGGTGATGCGTTTGTGTTTTCATGCGGATTTGTACATTCAAAGGGTTCAATTAGAACCAATGTGTGAAGTGCACTCTCCTAGTCAAACGTTGTCTTACTTAGATAGTTTAGCAGAACTAATTTTACTTTCAACCCTCATAAATCATGCGTAAAAATGTCAAAGTTTTAACAAGTAATACTGTTAAAAGGTAAGATTTATAAATGGTAAATAAGCGGGTTGACCTTTCGCCGGTACAAATTGAACATTTAAAAAGTTTAGTGACTGGCCTAGTTTCAACAAATGAAACTGTGCTTGATCAACACGGGCGAGATGAATCTGCAATTCCACCAGTTAGGCCTTCAGCCGTAGTTATGCCGCAAAGTACTGAAGAGGTTTCTAAAGTTTTGGCTTACTGTAATTCTGAAAAGATTCCAGTTGTGGCATTTGGTGCTGGCTCATCCCTTGAAGGACATGTTCTTCCATTGTTTGGTGGAGTATCACTTGATCTAACGCAGATGAACAAGATCGTTGAGATCCGCCCAGATGATCTGGTGGTAAGAGTTCAGCCCGGCGTACATAGAGTTGCATTAAATGAGAAGTTATCTAGTTCAGGTTTATTTTTTTCTGTTGATCCTGGTGCTGATGCCACGCTAGGTGGAATGGCAGCAACTGGCGCAGCCGGAACTACCACGGTTCGTTACGGGTCAATGCGCGATAATGTTTTAGCACTTACTGCCGTGATGGCAGATGGCACAGTTATTAAAACAGGCCGAGAGACTAGAAAGTTATCGGCTGGATATGATCTAACAAGATTATTGGTTGGTTCAGAGGGAACTTTGGCTGTTATTACTGAATTAACACTTCGAGTCTTTGGTATTCCAGAAAAGATGGCTGCTGCGATAGTTCGATTTGAGACCTTGGCTGATGGAGTGACTGCTGCAACAGCAATAGTTAGATCTGGTATCGCAATCGCAAGATGTGAATTTTTAGATGCTAAGTGCATTAAGAATGTTAATGCTCATGATGGGCTAAGCCTGGCTGAGGTTCCAACATTATTCTTTGAATTCCATGGCTCACCAGCTGGAGTAGCCGAAGACGCTGCTTCTGTAAAAAGTATTGTCGAAGAGTTTGGTGGTTCACAGTTTGAATGGACAACTGATGAAGGTGCACGTCGCAAATTATGGCAAGCGCGCCATAACGCATATTGGGCCGGCATTGCAGCAAATCCAGGTAAGCGTGCTGTTAGTACCGATGCAGCTGTGCCACTATCAAAACTTTCAGATGCAGTAGCTGTTGCAGATCAAATACTTGCTAAGCATCCTTACCCATACTCAATACTTGGCCATGTTGCAGATGCAAATTTTCACTGCTTTATAGTCACTGATCCAGCAAAGCCTGAAGAGTTAGAGGATGTGCGTCACATTACCCATGAGATCACAATGAAAATGATCGAAATGGGCGGCACATGTACTGGAGAGCATGGCATAGGCTCAGGAAAAATTCAGGCTTTAATTGCAGAAACTGGCGCTCCAGCAGTTAATATTATGAAATCGATTAAGCAAACTTTAGATCCGAATAATATTTTAAATCCAGGAAAGGTTTTTAACTAATGAGTCTTACGGTCTGGGAAGTAACAATTGCAGCTCTCCTTGCAGTATTAGCTTTTGACCTTGCCTTAGCGTTTATTCGGAGAAATAAAGAAACCTCTATGAAAGAGGCTGCAGCCTGGACAATTTTTTATGTGAGCGCAGCAATCGCTTTCGGGTATTCATTAGGAATTTGGAGTACAACTCAAGCACGAGGTGAATTCTTTGCTGGCTGGATTACTGAGTACTCACTATCAGTTGATAATCTGTTTATATTTATTTTAATTCTTGCTCGATTTAAAATTGATAAAACAAAGCAACAATTAGTTTTGCTAATTGGAATTATTATGGCCTTAATTTTGCGCGGTATTTTCATTGCATTAGGTAGCGCTGCGATTTCAAGATTCTCTTGGGTATTTTATATTTTCGGAGCATTTCTTCTCTTTACCGCTTATAAGCTAATAAGTGAATCAGGAGAGAAAGAATGGAAAGAAGGAAAGCTGATAACTTGGTTTAGAAAAAAAGGTGCTTCTCCCTTAACTATTGTTTTAGTTGCGATTGCCTTTACTGACTTAATTTTCGCACTTGATTCAATTCCGGCTATTTTTGGGTTAACAAAAGACCCTTACATAGTTTTTACAGCTAACGCCTTTGCGCTAATGGGACTTCGCCAGCTCTACTTCTTGCTTGGTGGCCTAATGAATAAATTAATTTACTTAACTCAAGGATTGGCGATAATTCTTGGATTTATTGGCGTAAAGCTAATCATTGAAGCCATTCATGGTGGTGGCACCCACAAAATTCTTGGAGTTGAAATCCCAGAAATTTCTACTCAATTCTCTCTTATAGTCATTGTTGGAACTTTGGTAACTACAACTATTGCAAGTCTATTCGTTAGTTCTAAATCAAAGGTGGCAGAATAGCCCTCATGATTGAGGGCTCAAATAAGATTCAGGTTTTCGAACCTCATCACTCGTCACTGCCACCACTTAAGCCATATATTTCTGAGTTTTGGCGTCGGCGGGAGTTTGCTACTGAATTATCAAAGTTCTCAGATAAAGCCGAGTATTTAGAATCTAAGTTAGGAAAAGTTTGGCTTGTATTGAATCCATTATTTCTAGCAGTTATTTACTACTTACTTGTAACAATAATTCAAGGAAATTCAGTCCAGACAAACTCCTTCACGATTCTCTGTCATATTCTTATTGGTCTATTCACTTTCTATTTCGCACAAAACTGTATTTTGTTAGGTGCGCAATCAATTACTTCTGGTGGGCGCTTAATATTAAATCAAGCTTTTCCAAGATCGTTACTGCCACTTTCTAGTGCGATCAGTGCGGCACGCCAATTTTTGCCTACTTTGCCGGTATATATTTCCATCGTAGTTATCGGAAAGTTAGTTTTGGGAGATACAGAACTTCCTGGATTAACTTGGAACTACCTACTAATTCCAATTATTTTAATACTCCTGATAGTTACAAGTTTTGGGCTTTCCCTTTTATTTGCCACAATGAATGTTTACTTCCGCGATACAACTAAATTGCTTTCATACATAATGCGAATTTGGTTATACGCCTCTCCAGTTTTATGGCAGCCAGATATGCTCACTGGCTGGCATCGAATAATTCTTTACTTAAACCCGCTTGGACCAATACTTTCTGCAAACTCTAGAATTTGGATTGATGGAATGACTCCAACCTCATCTCAATTAATTGGTTGTTTATTTTGGGCATTTACCTCCATTTTGTTGGGTGGATACTTCTTTATTTCAAGGGAGCGCGATTTTGCCGTCCGTATCTAAGCCGATTAATCAAATGCCAGAAAATCTGGCAGTTAAGATCGAGAATTTATCGATAAGTTATAAAATAAATGTTGAGTCAAAGAAGACTTTAAAAAATGCGGTGATGCGAGCTAGTCGTGGTGAGCGAGTTAGAACTCGAACCGTTGAAGCGGTAAAGAATTTAACTCTTGATATTCCACATGGTTCTGTAGTTGGAATTGTTGGCGCAAATGGTGCAGGTAAGTCAACCTTAATGAGATCAATTGCTGGAATTCTCCCGCCGACTACTGGCCGAATTTCAGTAAACGGGCGGATATCAACTTTGCTTGCACTTGGCGTTGGCTTTAATCAAGCACTATCTGGTCGAGATAATATTATTTTAGGTGGGCTGGCAGCTGGCATGAGTAGATCAGAAATTGAAAGCCAAACTGATTCAATTGCTGAGTTTGCAGATCTTCCAGAAGGTTTTATTGATATGCCAGTCCGCACCTATAGCGCTGGTATGTACAGCAGAGTTGCATTTTCAGTAGCTGTAAACATGACGCCAGATATTTTACTGCTTGATGAGGCACTTTCTGCTGGCGATGCTGCTTTTAAAGAGAAATCATTCAATCGGATGCGGCAACTTTGTGCTGAAGCAAGAACAATTTTAATCGTCTCGCACGCACTCTCTTCATTAAATGAATTATGTGATCAAGCAATTTGGTTGCATAAAGGACAAATGCTTGCCTCTGGGAAGCCGGAAGAAATAACCGAACAATACTTAAAGTTTTTAAATGTTGGTGAATTACCCTCTAGCTATGAAGATTTATAGCGGTAATACAAAGAATACAGCAGTAATTAATGCCGCTAACGCAGCTGATTTAAGCAAAATAGCAATTGCGGTTTTACGATCTGCCTTACGATCTTCAGCTGACTGAACTTTTGTAATTTTTCCCATTCTTTCAAAGTTAAAGGTTCCGGCCAACCCATAAGCTAGACAAAATTTACTTCGAGATTGCACAAAACCAATTGAAAAAACCAATGCAGGTACAAAGATCGAAAGGCGAGAAGTTCTGGCTTGGTCAGTTGCTAGGAGTGCGGTTGCAGAAGAAACTGTCAGAAAAACTCCAAATAGGGCAACTATCTGTCGCTGCCTAATTTCACCTTTACCAATGTTGCAGGTGCCTGGGATATATTCGCTACTCACTTAAGCCTCTTCTCGTTCCTCATCATCATTCCAAACTTCATACTCATCACTTTCAGATCGAGCAAGCCAATTAAATAAAGTTTTAGCTGCGCCAAAGACAATTAAAATCCCAGCAAGAAATGCTATTAACCTTTTAAAAGCTTTGATCATGGGATAAATCTACTACTACCTGCTAATTCCAGTTGCTAGTAACCTTCAGCGGCGAGTTTTTTCAGTGGCTCACCTGAGAGTCTAAAAACCGTCCACTCATCCATCGCAGCAGCGCCAAAAGATTTATAAAAATCAATTGCGGACTCATTCCAATCAAGTACCCACCATTGAAATCTTGGGTATCCCTGCTCCACACAAATCTGTGCCAATCTGACCAATAATGCTTTACCGTGTCCGGCGCCACGATACTTTGGATCAACAAATAAATCTTCTAAATATAAACCGTGTTTACCTAGCCAAGTGGAGTAATTTAAATGCCAAATCGCTATGCCTGTTACTACACCGCTTTCCTCAGAGAGCAAGCAGTGCACCTGGGGATTTTCACAGAAAAATGATTGTTTTAAATCATCAATTGAAAGTACTACTTCCTGTGGTGCTTTTTCATATTCCGCCAGAGCATGAATAAATTTGAATACATCTGACAGGTCAGCAATAGTTGCCGGACGAACAATCACCGACATTTAGCTAATTTTTGCAGCAGCAAAAGCAGACTCTATATCTGCCCATAGATCATCAACATTTTCAATGCCAACAGAAAAACGAATTAAGTTCTCTGGAATAGTCTCACTCTCAGTTGCCCACCTACGGCGACGCTCCCAAATTGATTCAACTCCACCCAATGATGTTGCATTAGTGATTAATTTCGATGAATCACACATTAAATCTACTTGAGCAGCAGTCGCTTTAACTTCAAATGAAATCATTGCCCCAAAGCCCTTCATAAATGATTTAGCACGGGCATGGTAAGGATCTGTTGCAAGACCTGGGTATCTAACTTTTGAAATCCGTGGATCTTTTGAAAGTCTCGTTGCTAAATCCATTGCATTTTCTTGTGAGCGCTGCATCCGAAGAGCAAATGTCCGCAGGCCCCTTAGCGCCAACCAAACTTCAAATGGCCCAGCAATTGTTCCGCCATACCTTCGAGCCTGTTCTAATCTTCCATAAAGTGCTTGATCGTTTGTGCTGACTGATCCAAGAATTATGTCACTGTGTCCAGAAAGATATTTTGTCACTGAATGAATACTTATATCAGCCCCTAGTGCTAAAGGATTCTGAATTAATGGAGTTGCAAGAGTGTTATCAACTGCAACACCACAACCACTAGATTTGCTAGCAGAAATAATTTTAGGTAAGTCAACAACTTCAATTGCTGGATTTGTAGGAGATTCAAGATAGACCATTGCAGCTCCAGGAATTGCAGCAAGCACAGCATCGGTATCAGCTAAATCAACAAATCTAACCTTTAATCTTTCAACCTCATTCATCTTTTTCAACATTGTTGTTGTTCCTTGATAACCATTATGGGCTGCAACAATTATTGAACCTTCTGGTAATAATGAGAATACTGAACTAATTGCTCCCATACCGGATGAAAATATTAAAGTTTTACCACCCTCAAGTACTGAGATCGCTTCTTCTAAAGCGCTCCATGTCTCATTACCGTATCGACCATAGCCAATAGGGCCGCCTGCATGAAATGTTGAGTTAAGGGCAATTGGTGGATTTAATGCTCCGTCAGATTCTTTTGTCGGGCGCCCAGCAGCAACAACTGTAGTTTCGAGTGAAAGTTTTTTCCAATCATGCTCTTGGTTCATAAGAGTAAGCCTAACTCATAAAGCAGTATTACTTCTTCGGTTCGAGAATTAGTGCAACTGAATTAATGCACCAACGCTCATCCGTTGGTACTGCATAACCCTCACCTTTGAAAACATGACCTAAATGTGACCCACATGCTGCGCACCTAACCTCAGTTCTTACTCTTGGAAATAACGATCTATCCTCGATTAATTCAACCGCATCCTCTTTGGTTGGTTCATAAAAAGATGGCCAACCGCATCCAGAGTGGAACTTCGTGTCAGATCTAAACAACTCTGCAGTACACGCTTTACATTTATAAACACCAATAGTTTCACTGTCGGTGTACTCCCCAGTGAATGCAGCCTCAGTTGCCGCTTTACGCAATACATCAAAAGAAAGTGGATCGACCCTATTTTTCAACTCATCTTCATCTACTTTAATTGGGTAAGCAACACCTTTTGAGTTAATTTGATTTATTTCATTCATTAGCACTCGAAGTAATTAGAGGGTAAGCAACTCCTGTAGAAGAATGACAATCATAACCGTTTGGATTTTTAACTAGATATTTTTGGTGATACTCCTCAGCCAACCAATAGGTTACACCCGAGGCAGGTAAAATTTCAGTAACAATTTTATCCATCCCGTTATTACTTAATTCTTTTTGGTAGATCTCTCTACTTGATAATGCTTGACTAAGTTGCTCAGCTGAAGTCGTATAGATTGCTGAGCGATATTGAGTTCCAATATCTCCACCTTGTTGATTGAGGGATGTCGGATCATGCATAACCCAAAACTCTGCTAATAACTTCTCATAAGAAATAATTGAGGAATCATAAATTACTTCTACTATTTCGGCATGATTTGTTTTACCAGTGCAAACTTCTTGATATGTTGGGTCTGATTTACTTCCACCCATATATCCAACTGAAGTTTGAGTTACACCCTCTAGCTGCCAGAATCTGCGCTCTGCACCCCAAAAACAACCGGTTGCGAAGTATGCGGCTTGGCTCATTTGCTAATTCTCTCCTATTGCTAAGCGCTCTGCAATCTGAAAATCAATTAATTTAATTTGTAATGCTGCTCAACTGATAACCTTTGACTGTTAGATGCTAATCAGCCCCCGTAGCTCAGGGGATAGAGCACCGCCCTCCGGAGGCGGGTGCGCAGGTTCGAATCCTGCCGGGGGCACTTGATTAGAGAATGTGTGATCTAAATCTTTAAATATTTATAGTTCTTAGTGAAATATCCTTGTTTATTAATTAAATTAAGGAGAGAATAAGCCAAGTAATTTCAATTTAATTCCAAATTTTCTACTGAAGGAGTTGACTGCCCTATGGATTGGCGACATGAAGCTGCTTGTCGCGAAGAAGATCCAGAGGTTTTCTTTCCAGTTGGCAATACCGGTCCTGCCTTAGCTCAAATTGAAGAGGCAAAAAAGATTTGTGAAAGGTGTCCAGTTAAAGAGCCATGTCTTGCTTGGGCACTTGAAAGTGGTCAAGATGCTGGTGTTTGGGGCGGATTATCTGAAGATGAGCGCCGAGCAATGAAACGTAGGGCAGCCCGTAACCGTGCCCGCCAAATAGAAAACCAAAACAGTTTCTAATTTGTATTAAAAGTTATTTCACCTCTAGTTAAACCATTTTCTCGAAACAACTTAATATTTCCCTTTAATTCATTTTTTGTAAGAGTGTTTGCGATTTGAAGCCCTAGATTTGCTGATTTTTCAAGATTAAACTCTGCCGGCAATCCAGCGCCATTATCGATAACTGTAACTTTATAAGAATTACCATTTTTAACTATCTCAACAGATAACAAATCACCAGATTCAGATAAGCCGTGCTCAAGTGCATTATGGATTAACTCGGTAATCACTAATGAGAGTGCAGTTGCAATTTTTGAGTCAAATGAGCCAAACTCACCAGTTTTTGTATGCTTTATATCTCTAGGATTTAAATCAATTGCATTATTAATAATTTGTTCAAAAATATGATCAAATTCGACAGATTCAGTTGATTGATTAGATAACGTCTCATGAACTAGCGCAATTGAAGCAACTCTTCTAACTGCTTCGGAGAGTGCGGCACTTGCAGTTGGATCCTCTACTCTCCTAGATTGCAAACGAAGTAGTGCTGAAACTGTTTGAAGGTTATTTTTTACTCGATGATGGATTTCTTTAATTGTGGCATCTTTAGTGACTAATGCTCGATCCCTATTTCTAAGTTCGGTTACATTATGAAGCAACACAATTGCCCCAATTCGATCTTCACCTTGGGTTAATGGAATCACCAATATATCAATCACACCATCCGGGCTTTCGTACTCTGCGCGGCGTAAGAATTTCCCACTTAGCAACGTCTGCCACGATTCATCTGTTGGCTGATTATCGCCCTTGTGCAGTGATGCGAATATCTCACCTAATTTTTGTTGCTCTAACTCGCTCTGAAATCCAACCCTACTTAACGCTGATCTAGCATTTGGTGAAGCAAAGAAAACAGTTCCATTAACATCTAATCTAATTAAACCATCGCCTACTCTGGGTGCTGATTCTGAACTATAAATACTATCTCGGATTGGAAAATTACCTTCGGCTACCATTTGAAAAATTTTGTGGGCAATTTCTCGATAATTTAACTCTAGCTTTGAAGGTAGTCGCATTAAGTCTGAGTTGCGATGCCGAGAGATTACAGCCAAAGTCTTACCTTTAAAATTTACTGGAATTGTTTCTTCTTTAATCATGATTTCCCCAACTAACTCTGGTTGGGTGTCTCTAACAATTTCACTTTCTGATAAAGCTTGATCAATTCTTGGCCTTGCGCCCCAATTAATATTTGAACCAATTAGGTCATTACTAAAAACGGTAGCAGCCGTAGTTGGTCTGATTTGAGCTATAGCGACGTAGCCCTCTGGCCAAGACTTTTCATCCCGTCTAATTGGTAACCACAAAACCAAATCTGCGAATGATAAATCGGCAAGCAAACGCCATTCAGCGACTAACTCGGCAAGATGATCTGCTTCATCAGCGCTTAGTTTTGAGTTATCAGAGATTAACTCAGCAAAGGTGGCCATGGGTCAATCGTAGAGGGGTTATGAGCCTGCCGGTTTTAGATTCCCAATTTATGAGGCCTGGATCATATTTAAGATTGTCCGTGACATCTCTTGTATTTTTTACCAGAACCACATGGACATGGTGCATTCTTAGAAGTTCCACCAGCAGCACTAGGTTCAATCTCTGCCGCTGAATACTGAAGTGCAGCAACTGGAGCGGGGGCAGGTGTTAACCCTTTAGCACCAACTTGGTCGCCCTCAACTTGAACCTCAACATTGAATAAATATCCAACAAGCTCTTCCTTTATTGCATCCATCATCGCAGTAAACAAGTCATAGCCTTCTCGCTGATACTCAACTAACGGATCCCGTTGAGCCATAGCACGTAGCCCAATTCCCTCTTGCAAATAATCCATTTCATACAAATGCTCGCGCCATTTACGATCTAGTACTGAAAGTAAAATCTTTCGCTCAAGCTCACGCATAACAGTTGGTGTTAATTGGCCTTCACGATTTTGGTAAGCAATCTTAGAATCAGTCAGAATGCGATCAAGTAAAAATTCGCTATCTAGTGCAGAAGCACCGCCTATTTCATTCAGCAAGTCTTCGTAAGTAAATGAGATTGGAAATAAAGCTTTTAGCGCCGTCCAAAGTGTTTTTAAATCCCAATCTTCAGCTACTCCATTTGCTGTTGCCGCATTTACATATGCAATTAGTGTTTCTTCTAAGAACTTTTCAACAAGTTCTTTAATATCAGCACCTTCAAGTACTTCGCGTCGCTCTGAATAAACAACCGTACGCTGCTTATTCATTACATCGTCATACTTTAAGACGTTCTTTCGCATTTCAAAGTTCAAAGATTCAACCTGAGTTTGAGCTGATTTAATTGCGTTGCTAACAATTTTAGATTCTAAAGGAGTTTCCTCTGGCATACCTGCTGCACCTAGGAACCGCTCAACTAAACCAGAATTAAATCTACGCATAAGTTCATCCTGAAGCGATAAATAAAACCTTGATTCTCCTGGATCACCTTGACGACCTGAACGACCGCGAAGCTGATTATCAATCCGACGAGATTCATGGCGTTCAGTTCCTAATACGTAAAGTCCACCAAGTGAAACAACAGTCTCGTGTTCTTTAGTCACCGCATCTTTTTGTTTTGTGATCTCAGCCGGCCAAGCCTTTTCATACTCTTCTGGAGTATCTACCGGATTTAAACCTTGACGTTGTAATTCAAAGTCAGCCATAAACTCAGGGTTTCCGCCCAGCATAATGTCAGTTCCGCGTCCAGCCATATTAGTTGCAACAGTTACAGCACCAATTGTTCCTGCTCTAGCAATAATTGCAGCTTCGCGTTCGTGTTGTTTAGCATTTAAAACTTCATGTGGAATACCGCGACGCTTTAAAATTCCTGATAACTCTTCGGATTTTTCAACACTTACTGTTCCAACTAAAACTGGTTGGCCTTTTTTATGCTTTGCGACAATATCTTCAGCTACAGCAGTAAATTTGCCTCCTTCAGACTTATAAATTAAATCTGGCTGATCAATACGACTCATGATTTTATTGGTTGGAATTGGGATAACACCTAATTTATAAATTTGCATGAACTCGGAGGCTTCAGTCATAGCTGTACCAGTCATTCCGCTCAGCTTTTTATAAAGGCGGAAATAATTCTGTAATGTGATCGTTGCCAAAGTCTGATTCTCGTCTTGAATTTCAATTCTTTCCTTAGCTTCAAGCGCTTGGTGCAAGCCTTCGCTATATCGTCGCCCAGATAACATGCGGCCAGTATGCTCATCGACAATTAACAATTCACCATTCATAACTACATAGTCTTTATCTCGCTTGAATAACTCTTTTGCTCGAATTGCGTTATTAAGATAACCAATCATTGGAGTATTGGCAGACTCATATAAATTCTCTATACCCAGCGCTTCTTCAACTCGAGTTACACCCTCTTCAAGAATTCCAACTGTGCGCTTCTTTTCATCAACTTCATAATGTACATTTAGAGAAAGTTTTCCAACAATATTTGCAAATTCAACATACCATTTAGTTGCTTTATCTGCGGGTCCAGAAATAATCAGTGGTGTTCTAGCCTCATCAATTAATATCGAGTCGACCTCATCTACGATTGCAAAGTTATGTTCGCGTTGCACACAATCTGAAAGCGTCCAAGCCATGTTATCTCTCAAATAGTCAAAACCAAACTCATTATTTGTTCCGTAAGTAATATCTGCTGCATAAGCCTCACGTCGCTCTGCTGGCGACATACTTGCAAGAATTACCCCAACTTTTAATCCGAGAAAACGATGTACTCTACCCATCCATTCACTATCGCGCTCTGCCAAATAATCATTTACAGTAACAATGTGCACGCCTTTACCAGTTAACGCATTTAAATATGCGGGTAAAGTTGAAACTAAAGTTTTACCTTCACCGGTGCGCATTTCAGAAATATTTCCTTTGTGAAGTGCGGCTCCACCCATTAACTGAACATCATAATGTCTCTGGCCTAGTGTTCGCTTTGCTGCCTCACGAACAACTGCAAAAGCTTCTGGCAAAATTGAGTCTAGACTTTCACCAGTTGCAATTCGTTCTTTAAATTTGTCAGTTTTACTTCTTAGTGCTTGATCATCTAGCGCACTTATTTCGTTTTCAAATTTATTTACCAGACCAGCAATTTTTTCTAACTCTTTAATTGCTCGACCTTCACCGGCACGCAAAACCTTGTCTAATAAACTCACAAAGATCCTCCACCGGTATCAATAAATTATTGGTAATACTGAGGTGCTTATCGTATTAGAGAATTGCGCCCTACCGCACACGCTGTCACCACGGCATCGACGGTGATTTTGGCTTCACCCAGGGCCCGAACCCCCTCATGTATTGATGCTCCAGAGGTCACTAGTTCATCAATAAAAATCACCGCACTCTGAGAAATTGGTGAACTTTGAATAGCATGTTATTCCACTGCCAATGTTGATGAAAATCCCTCTGGAATTAAATTAATAGGAAATGATTGAACCAAGTTACCGTGTTGCTTAGGGAGTGTTAACACAAAGTGAGCACCTTGATTTGGTCTTCCCCATGCAAGTAATTGGCCTTGGTGAAGCTTTGCATCTTCAAGTGATATTGAAAGGCCCAGCCCGGTTCCACCACTTGTCCTTGCTCTCGATGGATCAGCACGCCAAAAACGATCAAATAAATGTGGTGCATCTTTTTCATCAAAACCCATACCGAAGTCTCTAACACCGATTGCAACTTCGTTATCACTTTCTTTTACTAGAATTTCAATTTTATTTCCTTCACCATGATCAATTGCATTTGATAACAAATTTCTTAGAATTCTTTCGATTCTGCGTGGATCTGCCTCAATTT
>Ga0209400_1000930_pt1 | contig 24918 bp, 30 predicted proteins | sample M_130807_EF_Meta_FD_187313 | JGI IMG/M metagenome (GOLD analysis project Ga0209400, IMG submission 187313) | Freshwater microbial communities from Lake Montjoie, Canada to study carbon cycling - M_130807_EF_MetaG (SPAdes) (version 2) | ecosystem: Environmental > Aquatic > Freshwater > Lake... | reverse complement strand
AATATGACCCAGAATGTCAATTGAATAAGATCAAAAGCATCAGCCTCATTCATGATCAGGACAGTGTCAGGCCAGAAGCCATGTTGATGGTCTCACCACCATCAAGTGTGGCAATGGTTCCTTGTGAATCAATGCGCACAGAGGCGATCACACCTGACGTAATACCATCCGATGAGGTGGCGGTGCGTCCAATCAAAGAACCAGCCTGACCCAATTGCGAAATCGACAGAAGCTCGTCCATCTTGCTGTTCATCTGGACTGATTGCTCAACATTGGAAAAAGAAGCGAGTTGCGACATAAAAGCCGTCGCATCTGTGGGAGCTGTCGGATCTTGATTTTTGAGCTGCGTCACAAGCAAGGTTAAAAAAGCATTGTAATCAACGGTCGTGCTTTTCGCTGCATTTTGCGATTGAGCTACCGGAGCAGCCGTTGGAGATGCGACTTGCATGTGACCTCCTCAAGCTGTCAATGCAATAGGCGGTGGATTGATGATCTGTTGCTCCAACGGATACAGCCGCCGGATAACCTTCAAAGCTTCAAAACGTCGCTTATTTTCTAAAAGATCGCGAACCCGACGCAGCCCTGCGGAGATTTCAGCATTTTCGAATGTTTGTAAAAGGCGCTCCAGCATGGTCTCGGCTTGCGGGGCTGCGTCACACGTCGGGTCCATCAGCAAGACTTGAATCATGAAATAAAGCTGGCGCAAAGGTGTTGTGGTATCATTCGTTGTCAAAACATGAGCTTCCAATAAAAATGTCACATCATTGAGCAATTCAATTGAAACCTTGCGATCAACTTTAATTACCGCACCATTCAGATAAATTTTTTCGCCCGCGCGCAAAGACAGATGCATCTTATTTCCTCAAATCAGCCCATTGCGAATAATTTTATTAATCTCGGCAATGGCCGAAAATGATTTGGATTGGCCGGCACGAATGCGCCCAATTTCTTTCAAAACCCAAATACCTATCGAAATTAGTTGTGCGCGCAAATCTTCTGTCAGTTTGTTTTCGGGATGTGAAAGATCCTCAATCAAAATCATCCAGAGATCTTCATTAAAGCTCAGCGCATCATGAGCCGCCTTGCTCTGAAACCCCGCACTCTCAGCCTTGTGAAGCAGTTCATTGGCATGATCGAAAGCCTGCGCCTCTTGCGACCGTGCAACTTCGCTCGACTCGGCAATGATCTCATCATAAGCAAACTGATACATGACTTAGGCCTGGGTCAGAGAAATTTTAGCAAAGACAATTGGGAGATACGGCTCGTGAGAGCGTAAGATGTTTCAATCTGTGTTTGCAGATTATTGAGCCGCACAGAAACTTCATATGGATCAACATCCTCAATCGAACCAATGCTTTTGGCGAGAGATTGGCTTTGAATTGTCAGTCGCTCCGTCGCATCGCTCACACGTGTCTGGACTGAGCCCATATCTGCTTGCATTGAGGTCACGGCTTGCTGTCCTGAGCCTAATATATTCATGGCCCGATCCATGAGACGGTCAGCGGCACTTCGCGACATATTGTCAATGCCTGACTTGCCAACCAAGCTTAGCGCGCGTGTTACATCACGGAAGGCCATAGAGTCTGATGAAACTGATGAGGCAACCACTTCAGACATGGACACGCGTGATTGAATCACTTTCGGGGACGCACCAGAAAAATTTGTGCGCCAGCCACTATCCTCAAAAAGCGTCGAAAAAGATCCATCAATCCAGGCATCAACTGCAGCAGCTGGAATGGATTCTAAATTGGGATCACTTTGTATCATGCCAAACTGCGCCAAAAAACTCGTGTCAACCGCCGCCCGCCCTGCAGATGCCGGATCATGAGGGTTAGGCGCTACGGGCCGCACATCGGTATTAACGCCGGCAAAAAGATATTGCCCATTGAAACTGGCGTTGAGCTTGTCATTCAATTGTTCTAGAGCCGCAGCGGCAGATTTTGATGCCAAAGCATAATCACCACCTGCACTTCGGGCCTGTGCAAATTGGCTCATGACACCATCGATAATGCTCCGTATGGATGTCATGGCATCTTGTGTTGCCTCTAGCCGTGAAGCGACATTTGCATTCATGGAACGAATGCTCTCAATTCGCTTGACCTGCTCATGTAAATCGACAGAGAGGCTCGAGCGCACACCCAGTGCAAGACCGCGATCAGCAACTTTTCCAGTGGCAGCTTCTGTACGAACTTCAGTCATCTCACGTTGCAAGCGAACGACTGTGCTGCGCATTGCCGAAGACGTAGAGAGGTTTGAGACGCTGTCTGCCATCAGCCCGCCGCCTGCAAGAGTGACTGTACCATATTATCAACGACACTAAGCAGCTTGGCCGAACCCTGATAGGCGCGCTCAAGGTCCAGAATTTTCGACATTTCAGTATCAAGATTGACACCTGTCGCGCTGCTCAAAGCCTGTTGCGCACGTTCAAAGAAAGCCGACTTCTGATCTGCTTCAGCAGATGCAACCTGACGCTGACCCTCAATCCATCCCGTCGAAACGGCGACAAATCGCGTTAAAGAACCCGTAGTGAGTACGCCGTTAGCGGGATCAAAATTCATGTTCTGATCGAGCGCAGCAGAAAGGTCTTGCAGACGGTCAGACCATGATGCCGAGCCATCGACATTTAATTTGTAAGAAGGATCACTAGGGTCGGAGATACCGCCATCCCGCAAGAGAAACGGTGTTCCGCCCTGTTGCCGATCAACAGTGGGAGCAACAACAATCCGCGCAGCGAGGCCTGAACTAAGGTTATTCCCCGGCAGATCGATTGAAGCGCCATCCCGAAACAAACCTGCCCGGCCACTCGCTGCGCTATCGGTTACATCCCGTTCACTGAATGACAAGATGAGACCACGCGCCATCTCATCCATTTGTTGTTGATAGGCGGGAGCAGTCTCATCACGCAATGTCGCAAGCCCTGCTAGGCGTCCCGAGTGTAATTTCATCATGGCACTGGGTCCCGTGACAGGCAGGCCATCAATCATCACCGGCTGTCCAAGTGATGTTGCATCAAAGGCTGTTGTTGCAGAAATGGATACATTTCTAGGAACAGCATCAAATAAAGTGATCCCGCCATCGGTATAAATTTGCATATCACCATTGGCACGTTGCGTTGTGCGAATACCAATTTCATTGGCGATTTGACCAAGTAAGCGATCGCGCTCATCGAGATCATTGGTGGCATCGCGATTGCCTGCATTGGCCTGCACAATACGCGTATTCACAGTTTCAAATTGCGACACAAGATCATTGATCAATTTAACGGAAGCGACCATATCTGTGTCACCCATCTTGCGCGTCATTTGAATGGTGCTTGTTGCTTCTTTGAGTGCTTGCGCCATGGAATTTGCTTTATCGACGGCGTTTTGCGCCAATGTCTCATCCGATGGTGTTCCCGCAGCCTGTGTTAAAGCTTGGTTGAGTGCGCCCATTCGTGCGCTCAAAGTTGCATCGCCTAGTGCCGGGTCAACTGTCTGCTGTAATTGATTGATGCCCCCCAGCAGAGCCTTTTGAGCCGCGGCATGTGAGGATGCACGCGTCATATTCGTCAATAAAACCTGATCTGCCGCCCGTGTGATTGAAGTAACCCGAATAGCGCCCACAAGGGCAGTCGATACATTGGCTCGCTTTTGCGTGTAACCAGCCTCATTAACTCCGGCGACATTACGCGAAATAACATCCGTTTCCGCCGCACGGACGGAAAGGGCATTGCGCGCACTGGTCAAAGCAGAAGTCAGGCTCATCCGTCAGGTCACTTCAGATTGACAAGAACATCGACAAGCTCGGCGCTTGTCTGAAAAACTTTTGAATTTGCCGTGTATCCGCGTTGTGATTCAATCATCGTCGCGAGTTCACCCGCCAGATCGACTGTAGATTCTTCCAAACTTGAAGACATAATTTTACCCAAACCACCTGTTCGGGCATCACCAACAATCACTGAACCTGAATAGGATGATTCAGCAAAAACATTACCTGAAAGTGATGTCAGACCTTCAGGTGAACGAACATTGGCAAGTGGAATTTTATAAGTCGTTGTGCGCGCCCCATTCTCATAAATGGCATAGAGAGTGCCACCTTCATCCACCTCCACGCGCTGCACAGCACTTGGCGCATTGCCATTCATCTGCGAGTCGATAACGGCATAATTTGCCGATAATTGAGTCGTTTTCGAAACGTCGATATTTAAAGTCGCCCCATTAGGAATGGGAACCGACACATTTCCACCCGTCAACAATCCGCCATTACTCGGATCAAATGTCATGGTGGTTGTTGCTAATGGCGCTGATGAATAGGGAAAGCTTCCCGAAGCTGATGCATCAGCCTTATTAAAGACGCTTGCCTCCCAGGTGTTTGTGCCTGTTTTGTTGAAATAGACATCAAACGACACTGGCTTGCCGAGATTATCATAGGCCCTCAAGGAGGATTTTCCGGTCACAAGAGCATTGGCCGCATTGGCTGAGGGCAAATTGGCAGAAGCTGTAACGGAAGCATCAGAAGGTAAGTTGGCTGTGAATGTTGCCGCCGTAGACGGCGACGCCGTCAAAGCCAGATCACCGACCGAAACAGGGGTTGTGCCGCCAAGGCCAGCGACGCCCGTCGATAAAAGCCCATTCAGCGGATAGCCCATCAACTTGTATCCGGCTGTGTTGACAAGATTGCCATTCGCATCGGGGACAAAAGAGCCAGCACGCGTCAGATAATTTGCGCCAGCATTATTCGAGACGACGAAAAAGCCATTTCCAGATATGGCGAGGTCTGTCGCATTGGATGTGCTGCGCAACGCACCCTGTGCGGCTGTCAATTGCCTAACATCGGTAATGACGCCACCAGACACGAAACCGCTTGTGGCGGTTTGGCCAAGCAATGTTTCAAAATCAGCCGACGCTTGTTTATAGCCGGTCGTATTCACATTGGCGATATTGTCGGAGACGGTTGCAAGCCGACTCGCCTGCGCATTCATGCCAGAGGCTGCCGTTCGCATCGAACCAAAAAGGCTCATTTTATCCTCCTCAAAACACAACGCCTGTTTTATGAGATTGCGCGCTCAAGCTTGCCTCTGGCTTTCGCACAAAGGCCAACATGCAACCATCAAATCAACGTGCAAAGCTCATCTGTTCGCGCCTATCAGACGCGCAAGAATGATGTAAAAAATGAAATTCAGTAGCTCAGGCAATAACCGAGGTAGCGTTTTGAATCGATCGGATCAAAGTCCAAACGCGCTCTCAATTTTTTGCGCAGCTTACTCATATGGCTTTCCACCACAGCCTCTTCGACATCTTCATCAAAAATGCCATAGACGGCATTGAAGATTTGAGATTTCGTCACGCGCTTACCACGGTGTTGGACCAGATATTCAAGCATGCGGCGTTCGCGGCGCGGGAGTGGCAGCGGTTCGCCGAGAATTTCCGGGTCTCGGCCATCAAAGAAGACACGCATGTCGCCAACAACAGCATAATCATCATTGATCTGTACGCGACGACGGATGGCGTCAACTCGTGCAAGAATTTCGCGAGCATGAACGGGCTTGCGCACTACATCATCGACGCCGCAGGCAAAAAGCTCCAAAGTCCGCTCGAGAGAAGGGCCGTCATTCATCGCAATCAGCGGTGCGCGTGAACGCTGGCGAATGATTTTGGAAAATTGATGTCTGTCGGGACAATCCCCGATCAAGAAAGCTTCGACTGCAGCGAGATCATGTTCGCCTGCACTCTGGACCCAGTCGTGAAATTCAGACGGATCAAACGACGTTAGAGATACGCCCTCACGATTGAATGAGGTCGTATAACCTGTCGCAACAATTTCGCGTTCATCGACGAAGACCAGCATGGTCTGCCCTGCATGTTAAAAATGATTTGTTTCAACGCTTGTGATTGAAAATGTCTTACTCGCAATGTTTGTAACTTTGCTTGAACACAACCTAGGCGGGAAATGGTTAATGAATGGTTAATGCTTAGGGCCACAAAAGCTTTTTGCGTCATCCGTCCATTGGCCCAGACCAACAGCAACCATATTGCGGATCACAGAGCAGATATAGCGTCGCTGCGCAGGCTCATTGCCAGGGCCTGCATGATAGCGCGCAACAGCTTTCGTCCAGCTGCCTTCACGCGCTTTTAAGTCAACGAGGAATTTAGCGCCGTAATCAACATTACGCGCAGGATCAAACATCAATTCGAGCGAAGAGAACTGCTTGCCGTGATAATGATGATTGATCTGCATACAACCGATATCAATCAGCTTGGCACCGCGCGCTTGAGCCATGCGCACTTTTTGCAAAGCTTCCGAAAGGGTAGAAGAAAAATACGACTGCCCATCAACATTGATCGCGAAAGGCTCCAAGCGACTGCCTCGCGCTGATTCTGTTAGACCTACTGCGTACAGAACATTAACAGGAATTTGAAAATGCCGTGCTGCGCGTAACATTTGTGCTTCGCAAGGGGCAGCTATTTTGATGTCAGCCGCATGCGCTTCACAAATAAAGGCCACGAGACAGTGCGCCAGAAGGCGCAAGGGAAGAAGCCTCATCTGTCGTATTTTTCTCCTGGATGAAGCGGCGCGGGCCCTCGCCTTTGGCACGCTGTTGCTGCCCCTGCGGCAAGGCCGATGATTGCCCGTCACCTCCTGAACCAGAACCTGTGCCATGACGCGCCGACTCTTCACTCTTGGCGATTGGCGCGAGATCAGAGACAGAGGCTGCAGCACGAATTTCAAGCTTTTCGACTTGGACATCATCACGCGCCAGACTTTTGTGAAGCCTGTCTTGTTCGTTGCGTATCATCTGCAAAGTGGAAGATTCAGCGACATCCACACGCAATGAAAGCTGATTGCCTGAAAGGCGCATGCGTAAAGTGACCGAGCCTAAATTTTCTGGCTCCAGTTTCACCTGAAGTGTTTTGATGGGTGAGTCTGCCATCTGTGACGAAGCAGGCGTGCTAGCAGCTGCATCCGGCCCTTCCAAAGCTTGCACAACAGAATTTGTAATCTGACGAATGGGGTCAAGTTGGACAGGCGCAAAATGATTTGTGGTGTGAATCTCTTGTATCGGAATCAAGGGTAAATCATCATACGTCGATTTTTTGTCTGCGCCTGCGACGCCAGCACCAGAATGGGTTTGAGCCATCAACATTGCTTTTGGCTCACTCAAACCGTCTGGCAAATGATCAAGCGCGTCAGATTCACCTTTGTGAGGCATCGTGCCTTTCAAATCAGAAATGATTTTTGGCGGCTCCTGACCCGATTGTGGAGGAAGAGAATTGGCTATAGCGCCCTCTTTTGCCTCAGGTGGTCTCGCTGCCTGCAACAGATGAAGAGGCTGAGTAAAATGCGCTGTGAGAGCTGCGAGCCCCTGCACTGGCATAAGCATGGAACTATTGCTTACGGGCAGGCCTACAAGCTCGGGCGCATCTTCTTTGCTGGCATTCTCTGCTTTACCATCTGGCGCTGACCCTTCATGCGCGGCCAAAGCTGAGTCAAATTGTGATGCCGCTCCTTTGGACATTGTTTCAAACTCAGATTTTTGCTCTGCGCGAGTCAGAGCTCCACTTGTAGAGGAATCATTGCGCACGATAATCATCGGCGCTTCTCCGTGAGAAGCTTCTGGGCATCAACCAAAGCTTTTTCTGCGGCCAGCCATGTCGTTTGGCCAGACAGCACTGCTTCTGTCTCAGGTGGCACAGGCGCAGGCCACGTAGTCACAAGCGATGCAACGTGCAAACTTGCCTTGCGTATAGCTTGATCTTCATCAGACAAACGCCTTGGATCAAGCATTACGAGCGCCAACCTATCGGAGCCTGTATCTGGTTCAAATATGCGCGCGGCCGCGCTGTAGAGTCGTGCACGTGGGACATCACAAGAATCAACAACAGGAGCTTGCATGACACGTGCTGCAAAAGTCACAGCACTGATCCATGCACCCTCAATAAGACTAGCGCGCGCAACTAAAATAGCTAAACGACAGCGTTCATCCGCCTCAAATCCATCCAAAATGGGCGCTAGCTGCTCAACATGCTCGCTCTTAGCGGATATGCCTATGCGCGTGAATGTTTCCGCAAAGGCAAGACGAAAATCATCTGCATAAAGCGAGCGGGCAAAGCGGCGCGTATATTGGCGCGAAAGAGCTGCAAAATTTGCAGCATCTGATGTCTCACCCACCAATGAAATCTGTCGACGCAAGGCCGTTTCTTCGACCAATGAGCCCGGTGCGATCAAACGAGCGAGCGCCAAATAATGAATAGCTTTCTCACGGCTCTCAGGCAAAACCAAAGCTGCTTGCACGAGCGCAATTTGGCTACCCAATGCGGGGTCTAAATGACGCGGATCAAAATTCAGAAGAATATCGCGCGCTTGCACTGCGCGTCCTTCTACAAATGCCAAAGCACCAAGTGCGATTTGCATTTCGGGCTCAGCCCATGGTTCGGCAGTCAAAGCGCGCCGCATAATATGTGGGGAACCACCGCTCAAGAGCCAAATGATCCCTGCTCTACGATTGCGCACATCCCTCCAGATGCTCACATCCGCAGTCGCCATTTGCCGGCCTATATCAGAGACAACCTGGACCTGATCTTCGCGTGTACGAATTTTCCCAGAGGCCATACCGGTTTGCAATTCCTGCAAAGCGCGCACCATTTGAAAGAGTTCTGGTGATTGAGCATAAGCCGGCCTGCACAGCACGACAAAAATTACAAAAAAATATCGGAGCTTCATGATGGGCGACGCAACAAAATTTCAATGCGACGATTTTCTGGCGCAAGCGGATCAACGGCATTTCTCGGCGAACGATCTGCATGTCCTTCGACGCGCTCAATTCTTTTTTCCTCGAGTTTCCCACGTATCAACATATAGGCTGCTGTCTGAGCGCGGGCTGATGACAGGCGCCAATTATCATAAGCGGGCGTGCGGTAGGGGCGAGAATCCGTATGTCCGCGCAGAACAAAAGTTCCCTTTTGTGCGCGCAAAATTTCTCCGATTTGCTCCATAGCCCGCACAATACGTGGTTGGGGTTCAGCAGATCCAATTTTGAACATGACGAAATTAAGATCATCAGTCAGGCTGATTAATATGCCTTCATCTTGTGCCCGAACCTCAAGTCTGGGCCCATCAGACAAGCCTGCATTTTTAAGCGCCTGCGAAATTTGCTCGCGTAAAGCACGCGCCTCAAGGCGCGACTCCGTTAGCTTAGCATCCTTGGCTGCTTGTTCTGCATCGCCGGGCTTCGTTTCACCACTCGAGGGCTCTCCCAATTTTGGCTCTCGACGATTGCCTCGCCCCTGATCAGAAGCAAGCGGAGTATCTTTTTGCAGATCAATTTTGCCATCCGGCTGGCCAGCGGATTTTGATCGATCCGCACCGACGGGCTTCATCATCGGGCGCATTTCTGGTGGCACAACCGGTGCCGGTGGCGCAAAAGGATCTCTGAATTGCGGCGTACCTTCGTAAGTAAGTTCAACCTGCACGGGGCGCCCAGCGTTCCCGGCACGCGTGGCTAATTCAGCAAGCGCAGAAAAGGGCTCTTTGGAAACGAAAGGATCAACATCCTCACCCGCACCAGCGAGCATTTTCTCATGTCCACCCGGCCCCGCATCTTGTGCGCCACCACCTTGCATAGTTTCATCCAAAGTGCCGCCTGCAGGCCGCGTCTTTTGCTTTTCATCGGAGGATGAAGCCGCATCAAAGTCAGCTTCTTTAGGATCTTTTAACCCTTTGCGTGCCGCTGTCGTATCTGAAATACGGATAGGATTGAAGTAACGCGCAACAGAAGACCGTGTTTCTTTGTTGGTGGAATTGACAATCCAGAGAACAAGAAAAAATGCCATCATAGCTGTCATAAAATCAGCAAATGCAACTTTCCAAGCGCCCCCATGAGGGTGTTCTTCTTGCGCATGACCACGTTTGATTATGATCATTTCCATTTCTGGAACTTCATGTTCCATAGGCTTTACTCCGCAGCCTTAAGGCTGTTCGCCCAACTATCGAGACGCGCCTCAATCAAAGAAGCCCCAGATCGCACCCAGACCTGCGCTTGATTGCTGGTTTCAAATTCAACTGTTGGGTAATCTTTCAATAAGGCTTTCAGCGGAAGTATAAGATCCTCAGGCGCATGGACCGTAACAATTCCTGCTGCACCAAAGCGCAGCAAATCGCGTACAGCGACAGAAAAATCCTGCATGGCCCGCCCGCGCATTTGCTCATTGACCATCTGCCGGAGACAGCGCTCCACACAAGCAGAGAGCTCATCTTCAATGATCTTGAGCGCTTTTACGATGCCATCCGAAATTTTTTGGGATTGTTCGATTGTCCATTGGCTACGAATTTGCGCGACATAAGCATCAATGGCGACATCTTTTCCAGCCGTTTCGGCCTGTACTTGCGCACGTCCTTGCGCAAGACCAAGTGCATAGCCCGTGTCATATCCTTCTTGAAACCGATCAGTGACCGTCTCCATAGACAAATCATCAGAATGATCATCCATGACAGGGGCTAAGATGAATTCATTTTTAGCAACCAACTGAAGGGAGGGAGCGGATGGATTAGACAATCCTGTTCTGTCCAGCGTGGGCGCATACATCACGGGTAAAAGATGAGCAAGATTTTTCATGCAATTTTCCCTTCGCGCAGCCAAGCGCGCATGATGGCAACAGCCTGATCTTCGTTATATTGGATTAAATTTTCGAGGCGCTTTTGAGGAGATCTCGCATTATTACGTGCAATATCACCCAACATTTCATCTTCAGGCCAAGATTCTTCAGACTGGGAAGCAAATATATTATCGCTCCCCGATAAAGTGCTGCTTGTATCTGCAAAATCATTTGGCAGAGATGGCAGCAAGGGAGATTCAGAAAATGTTTCCATTTGCGAAGGCTGCTCGGATAGAGCTTTTAATGCCGGACGAAGTCCCAAAAAAACAATCATCAATGCGACAGCAATGGCACTCAGCGACTTGATCAATGTACCAGAATTACGCTCCAACAGATCAATGACGGAAAGCGGCGGCACTGGCTCCAAATCACCCGCGTCCAAAAACTCCACAGCAGAGATCTTAACAACATCACCACGATCTTTACGTAATCCTGCAGCCGACATGACCAATTGCTCAATTTCAGCAATACGCGTGTCAATCTCTTCGGGCTTAAGACCGGGCCCAAAACCTGCACGATTGACCAAAACTGCAACAGATAAATTATCGATGGAATAACCAGAACTCACAACCGATGTGCGTTTGGAGGACACTTCATAATTGGTCACCTCCTCGCGTTTTTGGTTCTCTTCACTCGATTGTTTGCCATCTGCATTGCGGGTACGATCCTGCGGAATATTACTGCTAACACCAGCAGGCCCCTGACTCGTTGCATTTTGTGAAGCTTGCGTTTCCTTGATCACACGGACTGAGCGTTCCACACGCGATTCCGGATTGAAAGTCGTTTCATTTGTCTCACGTCGATCAATATTCAACCGAGCCGCAACACTGACTTGAAAGTTTTTTAACGATAAATAGGGCGCAAGTGTTTTGCGAATATTGGTTTGCACCTCATTAGAAACTGCATTTTCAAGCTCGAGCTTACGTCCCATACTTGTATCCGACCCGTCACTTGCGCTGGACAGAAGGCGCCCATCGGTCGTCAAAACAGTGACTTGGTCTATGCCAAGACCAGGCACTGACGCAGAGACGAGATGACGAATGGCTTGCGCAGAATTGGTTTCACCTGACCCTTCCATGCGTAAGACAACGGACGCAGAAGAGGGTTTACGTTGCCGCCGAAAGGATCCCTCGTCTGGCAAGACAATATGAACACGCGCGGCTTTAACCCCCCGCATCAATTGAATTGTGCGCGCCAATTCACCTTCAATGGCACGCACGCGCGTGACCTCTTGCATAAAAGAAGTCAAGCCAAGCGAACCAAGTTTATCAAATAATTCATAGCCCGCGCTGCTATTGGTTGGCAGGCCCTTTTCAGCCAAGATCATGCGGGCCTGCGCCGTTTGCCCATAGGCAATCATGACGGCCGTTCCATCTGAACTCACATCAAAAGAAAGACCGGCATCGCGCAGTGCAGAACCGATACGGCCAACATCTGCGCGATCTAGGCCTGAATAGAGTGGTTCGTAAGCAGGCCGACTGAGTAAATAACCAGCCACACCGGTGAGCGCGAAGACCAAGACGCCGATAAGCCCAAGGGCCAAGAGACGCCTCGTTCCCAAACCTTTGAGATTATCAACCAAACGGCCCGCTTGATCCAACGCTGCCATAACACTTGATCCTGGCACATCATGTGAGTTTCAGTCACATCATCACTCGCCAAGCTTGCATGAGACTGCTCAAAAAAACTAACCGCCCTTAAAGAGAGATAAAATTTGCTGACTATTTTGATTAGCAATTGATAGGGATTGCACACCTAATTGCTGCTGGACTTGTAGAGCCTGCAAACGTGTTGATTCTTGGCTCATATCTGCATCAATCAGCTGGCCAATCCCTTTTGTCACGGAATCCATCAGATTAGCCACGAAATCTTGCTGCATCGAAACGCGATTTTTGACAGCGCCCAGGTCACTCGCAGCTTTTGTCACATCATTCAATGCATCATCGACAATTCGAATATATGCATCGAGCATGTCCATATCCGCTGTCGCATCAGTCAAGCTCGCAATATCCAAGGTGGAAACAGAGGTTGTTACGCCTGCATCTGTTCGATCCTTATCGATGACGCCTGACTGATCATTATCATCATATAGCTTGATGCTATCAATATCGATATCAATTGTCCCAACGGAAACTGCGCCACCTGAACGCGTAAAGCTCGAAACTATGCTTTTGGTCGATGAATATCCCGCGCCAGACGAATCCACCGAAAGCCAATTCTCGCCGGAAAAAACGGAAGAATCCGAGACGCTGCGCAATTGTTTTTGCAATTGCGAGACCTCTGATTGCACTTTTGAACGATCAAGGCCCGGTTCGCGTGAGGCAACCAATTTTGATTTGATCTGTGAAACGAGATCAGCCACACCTTTCATTGCTGATGATGTGACATCAACAGTTGCCAGGCCCATGCCAAGCGCGTCTCGCACTGTCGATAAGGCAGCATTATCTGACTTCATCGTCGTCGCAATTGACCAATAAGCAGCATTGTCAGACGCGTTAGAGACACGCATGCCTGTCGAGATGCGGTCTTGTGTCGTCTGCATCGATTTGTTTGTGGCATTCAAATTTTGCAAGGCGTTAATGGCCGATGCATTGGTGAGGAGCGACGTCATGCGCAATTTCCCCTTTGATGGAAAGAGTTCAGCGACATGCCGGACTTACACCGGCACGGAGACACGGCATCATGCCTTCGGTCAAATGACCGATTCTCCGACTTTACGAGACACGCAGAACACTCATCCATAAGAACGCACCAAAGAACCGACGACCAAATTCCAGCCATCGATCAGGACAAAAAACAAAACCTTCATTGGTAGAGCAATGATTGAGGGGGGCAGCATCATCATGCCCATGGACATGGTGAGGGTAGAGACAATCATGTCAATAACAAGAAAGGGCAGAATAATAAGAAAGCCGATCTCGAAACCACGACGCAATTCCGAGACCATAAAGGCCGGAATCAGAATACGTAGATCCGTTTCTGCCCGCTCTTCCACACGCAACCCTTGATCAGCCAGATCCTGAAAAAGAGCCAAATCCTTGTCGCGTACTTGAGAGAGCATGAATTGACGAAATGGTTCCAGTATTTTTGGAATGGCTTCCCGTTCTGTCATTTCATTTTCTATCATCGGGCGAAGCCCGTCATTCCAGCTTTTCTCAAAAACAGGAGACATAACAAAAAAAGTCATAAAAAGAGCTAAGCTGATCAAAACAAGATTTGCTGGTGTGCTTTGCAGGCCGACACCAGAGCGCAAAAACGACAAGGCCACAGCAAAGCGCGTGAAGCTTGTCACCATCACAAGCAATCCCGGTGCGACCGAGAGAATAGTTAAAATCGCGGCAATCTGCAGAATACGACCTGCAGCAGAGGCATTTCCCTGCGGGATAAGGGAACCCAAATCAACCGACTGTGCATGGACAGTGCTGACGCTCAGAATCAAAGACAGAATGATGAGTATTGAGCGTTTCATTGCACAACCAGAGATTGGATGACGAAGTCACGTACTTTTTTTTCGCTGCGAAGCACGATTCGTTCCTTCAAATCCTGTTTTAAAAACATCAGACCATCTGCTCCTTGAATTTCGCGTAAAGTGAGGGAGCGTAAATAACCGATCAAATCTCCAGATATGTCAGCTGAGAGCAAATCAGCATTTTCGATATCCGCCTGATCAAAGACGAGCATGCCCTCAAGTCGAACCCACATGTCCGGTGGCATTTGAATATTGGTAATCAATGGCGGCAACTCGCGAGTTACCAGTTTGGATGGAAGCTTTGGTTTTTGCTTTGGATCAATAGGGACAGCCTGCCCCTTTTCTCCGTGCGCAGAACCATGTGTATTCGGCGCTTTTTCTGTCGCGGAATCTTGGTTTTTCGATGCAGCGGTTGCGAGCTGTTGAAAAGTGAACATGCCATGGCCCGCGCCCGCACCGCCAGCAATAAGCGTGAGGACGGCAAGCGCAACCAAGCCACCTTTATTCCCTTTTTGCGCTTCGTCTACCAAGCTCTCAACGTCCTCAAAATGGCTTCAAAATGTCATAAATCTGATGACCGTAAGCAGGCTGTTGCACCTCGCTCACACGTCCACGACCACCATATGCAATGCGTGCTTCAGCGATTTTTTCATAAGAAATCGTATTTTCGCGCGAAATATCTCGTGGCCGGACAACACCTGCGATATTCAATTCGCGTAATTCATAATTGACGCGAACTTCTTGGGAGCCACTGATTAAGAGATTGCCATTCGGCATGACATTGGTGACAACTGCGGCAATGTTGAGCTGAATCTTTTCAGAACGATCAATATTCCCCTTGCCCGTAGCAGATGATTTGGAATCAAACCCCAGCGAACCATCAGCGCTATAGCTCGGGCCCAATGAGGTAGATCCCGTAAAGCTATTGTTTACTTTAGCTTCTTGTGCGCGGTCCGTACTATTACCCATTGTCGCGCGATCATTAATCGCAATATTCACGGTGATAATATCGCCCGTCTTTGCAGCGCGCGGGTCTTTAAACAAATCACCTTTTGAATCATCCCAGAGTGACATGTTGGCATTGCGGGCACCTATGGATGCTGTATTGCCAGGAAAAGCTTGCACATGTGCAGACAAGCCACTGCCTATGGGTGTTAATGCAGGTTCTTGGCCAAGTTCTTTTATGCGTCCACAGGCGGATAGTGAAAGAAAGAGGATGAAAAGTTGTCCTGCATTTTTCATGGTGTCACCCGCCCCAATTCTCGAGGGGGTGCAACACCAGCCATCTCAGCTGCAATGCGCGCTGCACGTGAAGCATCAATTTCATTGAGTACAGTGCTTGCCATGCGCGGATTGAGTTTCATCAAAATTGCGGCAGCGCCTGATTCATCCATGGCAGAGAATTGTGCAGCTGCAGCATCTGGTTTCATCTTCGAATAAATGGCGACGACTGATTCATCTGCTTTGCGCAAACTCTCTTCCCGCCTTTTCAACCAAACTTCTGTCTCAGCCCGTTTTTTCTCGAGCTCAGCAATGCGTTCCTTCAAACGAACTTCAATCTCTTCAAAACGTCGCGCCTGCCAGGAAAGACGACCATCAGAGGCGGCAACGGAGAGATTTGCGCAATATTTAGAAATCACCAACTCATCAAATGGAGGCTTAGCCTCAACTATTGGAGCAGCCCCCTTCTCTTGAGGCTTCTCAATAAGGATAGATTGTTTGGTGCTGCCTGTTGTTTCTGATGAGCGTAAAACAACTGGGGCGTTCGTAGATGGCGCTATTTTCTCTGGTTCTTTTTTCGGCTGTGGCTTTGTCTTGGTAGGTGACTGACTTTGCACAGCAGGAGCTAGTATCGGCCGCAGATCCAGCGGGGTGTTTTCAGGCGTGTTGAGCGGGTCTTCCTGCGCATGCAATCCATCCAAGTGCACGAGCGCTGAGAGAAGAACACAAAAAACTAACCAGAAAGAATACAAAGCAAAATCTCCAACCATAGTCTGGTTGAGATCATGCGTAATGAAACTTGTGCCAAACTGTCATTGCACAACAAGTTCTGCCTGCAAGGCACCCGCAGTTTTGATCGCTTGCAGAATGGCGATAATGCCAGAGGGCTTGAGGCCAATCTGGTTTAGCCCGCGCACCAATTGCCTCAAACTGGTGCCGCCAACCATAGCAATAGTGCCATTCTCCTGTTCAATACCGATTTGCGTCTGCGGCGTTACCACGGTTGCACCGGGAGAAAATGGAAGCGGTTGAGACACATTGGGAGATTCAGTCACGCGAACTGTCAAGTTGCCATGCGTCACAGCAACCGTCGAAATTTTGACATCCTGACCAATCACAACAGTCCCACTGCGAGAGTCGACGACCACGCGCGCTGGAGAATCCGGTTGAACAATTAAATCACCAATCTCAGCCATAAAGCGCGCAGAAGAAAGCTTAGCAGGGCGAACCAAATGAACGGAACGCAAATCCCTCTCAGAAGCCGTTCGCATATTATATTTACGCTGCGTATAGGAATTAATAACATCAACAACTTCAATAGCTGTTTTGAAATCCGGATTCTTAAGTTCCAGAACCAGATTTCCCAGATCCGAAAATTTGCCAGGCAATTCACGCTCAATTGTCGCACCATTGGGAATGCGTGCGGCAGTGGGCACACCTTGCGTCACGGTCTCTGCCTGTCCAACAACTTGAAAACCTGTGACAGCCAATTGTCCCTGCGCAACTGCATAAGTTACCCCGTCGACACCCGATAATGGTGTGATCACCAATGTGCCACCCATTAAAGATGTTGCATCACCCAAAGATGAAATCGTGACGTCAACGCGCCCACCCCGTCCGACAAAGGCAGGAATTTCGGCGGTCACAATGACTGCAGCAACATTGCGCGTACGCAAAGCGCCAGAGCGGACGCTGACACCCATTCTGTCCAACATAGATTGCAGTGATTGTTCTGTAAAAACAGAATTACGCAACGAATCCCCGGTTCCGTTCAAACCAACGACAAGCCCGTAGCCCACCAATTGATTCTCACGCAAGCCCTGTAGATTGGTGATGTCCTTAATCCGAGACTGAGCAAAAGCTTGGGATGACAACCAAATATAAAAAAGGCAAACCAAAAAACGCGTCACGAATGACCCTCACCGACTCGTAATGTCCCATCTTTTTGAATAGTGCCAGTTACTGTGCGACCGCCATCTAAAATACGGACGGAAATCATCTCACCCACGGCACCCGCTTGCAGGACGGAGGCAAGCGTAGAAATCACAAGCCCCCCTTCACGAAACTCGACCTTGATTTGCCGCCCGACGAGCGCGAGCCGCGGCTCTTCAAATGCACCCATTGGAATAGGTTGATTGGCAAGCAAGGTACGCCTCGCCACTTTACCCTCGACCAATTCAATTGATCGAACAAAAGCGATTATCTGATCTTCCCGCACATCAAACCTGCGAGCGGTAACCTGTGTTTGATTGAGTGTTTCTCCGGGATATATTGTGCGCACAGGCACGATCAGTTCGGCATCTGCTCCCAGCGCCGACGAACAAACCCCAACTAAGAAGAAAATAGAGAGAAGACTTTTCATTCACCGCATCCCTTTCGAGACCGTGCTCGCCATTTCATCAGCCGCTGTGATCACTTTAGAATTCATCTCATAAGCGCGCTGAGCTGCGATCAAATCCGTGATTTCGCGAACGGGATCGACATTTGAGCTCTCAAGATAACCCTGTTTAACAGTGCCAAAGCCCGGATCACCCGGCACACCTGTAACAGCAGGGCCAGAAGCACTCGTTGGCCGATAGAGATTGCCGCCAAGCGGCTCCATACCCGTTTCATTAGAAAAGTTTGCTATGGTCAATTGACCGACCTGTTGCAACGCCGTCTGTGTATCAAGGCGCACACTCACGACACCCGTTTCAGAGACAACTACATCTGTCGCCGTAGCCGGAATTTGGATTGCGGGAACCAGCTGATAGCCATCAGCATTAACCAATTGACCATTGGCATTTTTAGAAAAAGCACCAGCACGCGTGTAGAGATTTTCACCCGCAGCATCGCTGATCTGAAACCAACCACGTCCAGTAATCGCCATATCGAGGCGATTTCCAGTACTTGCAAGCGAACCCTGTACATGAAGATTGCGAATTGCTGCAGTTCGTACTCCAAGGCCAACTTGGGCACCCTCTGGCACAATATTGTCGGAGCCGCGATTGGATGAGCCTTGCAACCGTTCTGCTTGATAAAGCAAGTCAGTGAACTCGGCGCGAGCTCTCTTAAATGCCGTTGTGTTTATATTGGCAATATTATTGGCAATCACTTCAACATGAAGCTGCTGCGCACTCATGCCTGTTGCTGCAATGGTCAGAGCTCTCATCGTCTATTCCTTAAATCATCAAATCGACATGCGGCTTATTTCTTGCCAGGCAGCAACGCTTTTGTCGCGAAGAGCGAGCGCAGTTTGAAGGCTACGCTCAGCAGACATAACAGCCTCAACAACATCTTGTATGGGCATTTGACCTCGCAGGCCCGAGATCGCAGCAGCTTCACCTGCCTTCACCTGATGAGCGGTACCTTGCACCACATCCGCAAGAATGGAGGAAAAATCTGCACCGGCGCTCGTTGATTGTGTGGAGGCGGCCCCCATTTCTGGACCGGAAATCCTCATATGTGATGCAAGTGAAACAGAATCGATCATGCGCCACCCTTGAGAAGATCAAGAGTGAGGGAGACCAGTTCTCGGGCCTGCTTCATGACCTGCAAATTAGCTTCATAGGATCGCGTTGCATCTCGCATATCCGCTGTCTCGACCAAAATGTCGACATTGGGCATTTTGACGTTTCCATTCGCATCTGCTGCTGGATGACCCGGGATATGCTCCACACGAAAAGGGGATTGATCAGTTCCTACCGACTTAATACGTGCAAGTGAAAAACCTTCGGTACGGTTCATCTCATTCTCGAAAGTTACCGTCTTGCGCGAAAATGGATCAGCGCCTGGCATCGCACCTGTCGAATTCGCATTGGCAATATTCTCAGAGATCACTTTGAGACGTGCAGATTGTGCACGCACACCAGAACCAGCGATGCGTAATGAAGCAGCAAGAAGATCAACCATGATCAGCCCTTCACAGCAGCAAGCATCATGCGATGAAAAGATCGAACAACACCGGTATTCAAAGCAAAATTACGAGAGACCTCGCCAGCTTTCATCAGTTGCTCTTCAAGATTGACACTATTGCCAGAAAAACTTGTTTCCCACGGATCACCAACTGACTTTAAACGGCCCCGTATGGCAATTGCATCAGAACCAATATGACCCTGATTGGTGCTAGCGAGATCAGTGCCTGCCCGCGTGAGCGCTTCTTCAAAGGGCCGTGCATCCTGTGCACGAAAGCCCGGCGTACTGGCATTTGAAATATTCCCAGCAATCGCACTCTGGCGAAGACCCAACCAACGGGCCTGCTGTCCGGCGAGATCCAATAGGTAAAGAGGGCCCATATATGTCACTCCGCATGTGCGGATAGAGTGACGCGCCTTGCTTGCATGAAGCTTATGTGCGGTTCTGGGTTACGCGCGCACCGTTCAAGGCTGCAACCAAACGCCCCGTGTTTATGAGCGGGTCAGATGACGCCTCTGGAAATGTGATCATGCGAATAGAAATGAACTCAGCCTCCCCACGCAGACCAAGACTAAAAAAAGCCGTCACTGCATCAGCACGGAATTCCATATCGAGATAGACTTCGGGGCGCCGATCCCACGCCAATTTCACATCAGCCCCCCAACCAAATGTCAAAGTGCCCGGTGCAAAAATCAATTCAGATGAAGAGTTCACAATATCCTCCAGATTAGAATATTGCTCCATCCCAATGAAATTAATGTAATCGACAGGCTCAACAAGCCGCAATTCTGCCGCAACGTCACGCATGGCCAAGCCGATTGCAAATTCGCGATCTTGAAGATGATTTTGAGAATATTGTGTGATGGTCATCGGGCTGGAAGCAATCCTGATTTTTTGCGCGACAGGACATGGATGAGTTCCGCAACGGCACGATAAAATTGCTGCGGAATGGCTTGGTCAACATCAACAAGATCATACATCGACCTTGCGAGAAGCTTTTGTTCGATCACAGGCACGCCGGATTGTTGTGCAATCTCACGTATTTTCAACGCTATCAGATCTTGCCCCTTTGCGAGGACAACGGGAACACCGCCTTCTTCCCGCACATAGCGAATGGCAATTGCATAATGGGTGGGGTTGGCGATGACCAGCGATGCACGGGGTACTTGAGCCATCATACGGCGGCGCGCTCGGTCAAGCGCAATAGAGCGCAGGCGCGCCTTTACCATCGGGTCGCCCTCGGCTTGACGGGCCTCTTCTTTCACCTCCTGTTTCGTCATGCGTAAATCACGACGCCATTGAAAACGGGTCCAGACAATATCACCAACAACCAAGACTGCACTGGCTGTGGCAACAGCAGCCACTAAAGACAGAATAAGAGAAAGAAGTTCCTGCGGGATTGCGGTTGCTGGCATATAAAGAAGCGAAGCGAGGTGGTTTTGCTCAGCCCGCAAAACCATCCAAAGCGCAGAACCAATCACAGTGAGCTGCAAACAGGTTCTTAAAAAATGCATCAATCCTTTTGCGCCAAAGAGCCTTGAAAAGCCTGAGAGCGGACTGATGCGCTGTAACTCTGGTGCAATACGAGAGCCGATGAAACGAGGTAAAGACTGAGCAAAATGTGCAACAAGACCAAATACAGCAAAAATTAAAAGAATTGGCAAAATGATAAACCCAGCTGGCAAAAGTAACGAGCCAACAATCTGCACAGCATCAACACTCGAAGTCAGATGGACCTCATCCAAATGATCTAATGATTTCTGCAAAAGTGCAGCGAGCGATAAAGCAGCGGGCTTCACAAGAAAAGCGGAGACTGCAAGTATTGCAAGAAGTGATGCAAAAAGGGGCGCCTCACGCGAGACAGGATAATTGCCTTTATCGGAAGCGTCCTTAAGCTTTTTTTCACTGGGTTCTTCCGTCCTTGAATCCTGATCTACCTCATCAGACATTAAGCCGCCTCTTCTGTCGACACGGCATGAAGCTCAATTTGGCCATTGGCAGCCAATTCCAAAACTGTATCGGCGATCAAACGACGGGCTGCGGTGACTTCTTTTTGATTGACCTGTCCGCCGCCACGCAATTCACCCTCGACCATGCGCTTGGCTCGCGCAGCCAGTGATGACAACACGACATCACAAAATTCATTGCTCATGCCACGCAAAGCTTGAACAAGCTTATCTGCTGGTACTTTGTCAAAAAGGATAGAACGCGCGGCTGAACTGAGCGTAACAACATCTTCGAAAGAGAAAAGACGACCACGAATTGCATCGGCAAGGCCTGGCCGCGCTTCTGCAATGGTTTGCAGAAGATCTTCCATTTCAGGCTTGTCCATTTTGTTCAACATATCAGCAAAACGAACTGATGGATCTGCCTGCGTGGCGGTTCTTTTTTGAATGAGCAAATCTTCTTGAATACCGTTTTCAATCACGCGCATGCAGATCGAGGCAATAGGCTTGATGCCCAACATGCGATGCACTACGCGGCGACGGAACTCAGCGGGAACTGCTCCTAAAACACGCCCAGCTTTACCAGGCGTCAGACGATTTAAAACGACTGCTGCAGTTTGGGGGTGTTCGCTGGATAAAAAAGACCCAAGCTCAACCTCTCCCATACCCTCCAAACGAACCCAAACAGACTCGTTGGAAGAGCCCAAGAGATCAGAGACAATTTCGGCAACTTGTTCTGGTGGCAAAACACCTGAGATCAGCTCGACGGCTTCACCTGCTGAACCAGTTACTTCTGTGACGCTTGTAAAGTGACCTGCAAATTCTCCAACCAATGCTTCTAAAACATGTGCTGGCAGACGCCCGAGCTCTGCTGCGGATCGCGCTACGTCCCGCACTTCATCATTTTCAAAACGACGCAGCAATTGCTCGGCCAAAGGCCGATCAACAGACAAAAGAAGAGCGGCAACTTTGTCAGAGCCACTTAAAATTCTCTCGCCATTTGCCGTTTCTAATAATCCTGTCATCAAGCCGCCCCAGCGGCTCCATCAGGCCTCACCTGCGCACCGACGATTTCAATTAACGACACGCCAAGCCGTGATGTCTCCTCGTCAACAACAACGATTTCACCATGCGCCACCACCCGTCCATTGACGACCACATCGACTGGATCACCCACACGTCGATCAAGGGCAACAACCGCACCACGACCAAGCTTGATCAATTGCGCAACTGGCATAGAAGCCGCACCAAAAACAACTTGGACATTAACCGGAATGCTGAGGATCGTATCGCGGCTCCAGCCACCCTCTTCAGTCATACCCTTTACATCTTCATCACTCATTTTTGGTCCTCTTATTCATGCGCTGATAGCATGAACCGCTTCACGCTCATGCGCTTCAGCATCATAATCGGCGCGCACACGCACGGAATAAAACCCATCCGATTGTCCAAGCTCGCAATGGAACAGAGACCGTCCTTCAGCGCGCAAAACAACGGATTGGAGTGCTTGTTGAGGCAATGTGATTTTTTTACCCGGACGGAAATCCGCAACATCCGATAAGCGCAAACCCGCGACATCGGCAAAAGCTTCCACGGCAACACCTGCACCGGTGACGCGCATTTCAAAGTCACGCGCCCATTGTGGGTCTGGCTTGCGCGCAGTCGAAACTGGAGATTCAGAAAGCTGCGCGCCAAAACGTTTCAAGGTACGGACAGGCAAGACAAGCAGGATTTGTCCACGCCGCTGCAAGGCCTCAAGCTCATAGCGAATACCAATGGCATCCTCTTCTCGAGCAGCAAGCCTTAAAAACTCCAACCGCGTATCAAACTTTTCAAAGGCAAGTTGAGACGAAACGAAAGGGGTGATCCCACGATTGAGCCCAAGAATAGCCGCATCAATAAAACTTTTGGAAAGTCCGCGCTCGATCGTGGAAAAGCTACGCTCCTGCGCAAAGGCCGGCTCATGACCGTCCGACCCCAACATCACTTCGGCAAGCGTATAGATAAAATCAGCGCATAAAACGAGCCCGATCGGGCAATCCCATTCCGGATCTGACAAAATAGCGGGTAAGGAATAAACACCCTCCCCCGTTGTGAGTGCTTCTTCCTTATCTACACGTAAATCAATGCGACGCATTTGTGCGGGCGATGATAAGCGCGTCCTAAACGCATCCATGGTCAATTCGGCAATATCATCGGCAAGCTTTGCCAGCATGGGCAATTTTTCAACAGACAAGCGCTTGTCACGTGATCCTGCAATGATGTTGCGTGCATTGGCATTCATTACGCAGCCTCTTTTGCTGCGCCACCACCAGGTGCTGTATCATTTTCAACCTGATCAATCGTCGGGCGCTCTTTGGCAGGTATGGTTTTACGGCCATATTCAAGAGCAATTTGCGGCATGGCGCCGGCCATAAAAGCCAACAATGTTTGTTTAACAATAATATAAGATCGCATTTGTTTTTCGCGAATAATTTTAATTTTCGAAGCAAGCGGTGTCAGAACGCCGTAAGACAATAAAATTCCTGCAAATGTTCCAACAAGTGCCGCTCCGATCAATGCGCCAAGCAATTCCGGAGATTGATCCAAAGCGCCCATCGCTTTAATGACACCCAGAACAGCAGCCACGATCCCGAGCGCAGGACAGGATTCCGAAACACCATTCAACGCATGATATGGCTTGGTCTTGTCACGATGGATCGTCTGTAATTCTTCATCCATAAGCGCTTCAATTTCATGCGGCTTGGCATTGCCGATGATGATGAGACGCGTGTAATCGCAGGTGAATGAAGTTAATGATGTGTTGTTCAAGACCTTAGGGAAAGCTTGAAAGATCGAAGATTCTGCCGGATTATCGACATGTGTCTCGACACCGCTGCGCCCATTGAGGCGCAATTCGCGCATCAACATATGCAAGACTGCCAATAAATCGAGGTGATCACGCTCTTTTGGCGCTCTGTCGAGAATAGCCTCCACCATCGCCTTGCCCGTATCTTTGATCGTATAAAACGGATTGGCAACGATAAATGTCCCAAGCGCAGAGCCACCAATAATAACAAATTCCCACGGTTGCCACATAACTCCGAGATGTCCATCCATTGCAGCGAAGCCACCTAGAATGGACCCAAAGGCTACAACCACTCCGATAATAAAATTCACCTGTCACTCCCTCAGCGATCAACCTCAAAGATCAACTGTGGAGCTTGTGCGGGCCTTAAGGTGATGACGCCAGCTTCGCGAAAGCCCCGCGCGGGAAACTTTTGAGAGATGGATACTTACACAAGCCTCAATGTGCTCACCCGCACGCTCAATGCGACACTCGCTCGTACGGCCAAACAGCCGTCGGTTGCGCGTGAAACAACGCATTATCAAGCTAAAATCGGGACGATTAAAACCATTGATGATTTCTTAAAAGATGATCGCGTTTTTACTTACGCTATGAAAGCCTGGGGCCTTGAAGACATGACCTATGCCAAAGGCATGGTCCGCAAGGTTTTAGAGGGCGGCGTTTTAGATCCCAAAAGCCCAGCCAATACGCTTGCCAGCGGTCGGTTCAAAGAATTTGCCAGCATCTTCAATTTCAAAGCTTACGGTCAGGCAACCACAACATTCGATAAAGTACAAAAAAATACGGTTGATAATTATATTCAGCAACAGCTTGAAAAAGAATCTGGCGAGAGCAATCCAGCGCTTAAGCTTGCTCTTTATTTCAAGCGTAAAGCACCCGGCATTAAAAGCGCTTTGAATATTCTTGCCG
>Ga0209400_1000927_pt1 | contig 24935 bp, 32 predicted proteins | sample M_130807_EF_Meta_FD_187313 | JGI IMG/M metagenome (GOLD analysis project Ga0209400, IMG submission 187313) | Freshwater microbial communities from Lake Montjoie, Canada to study carbon cycling - M_130807_EF_MetaG (SPAdes) (version 2) | ecosystem: Environmental > Aquatic > Freshwater > Lake... | reverse complement strand
AATCAACAACAAACACAGGCATTACAGACTACAGTAGCACAGGCAGCCGTAGCAGAAGCAGCCACAGCAGCCACAGCAGCACAACAACAGGCCGTATCCGTTGCAGCCAGTGCAGCCGCAACGAGCCAAACATTGTCCAACGCAACAGTTCAAACACAACGGCAGTCAACAACTCTTGCTGTTAACCCTGCTACAAGCCAAACTGCATTGGCACCGCCTGCACCTAACACTGCTATGGCCAACAATGATAATAAATCTAGCACAGCATCAACTGCTGTTCAAATGCCGGCACCGAGAACATCAACTCCTGTTACTGCTAATGCAACTGTAGTTGCAACGGTTGCTAGTGTAGATACACAACAGTTCAGCATACCTACACTACAATCATATTTTGCCAGATCACAAACTACAACCGCACAGACAGTTCAAGACACAACCAACACACCTGTACTGCCGTCACAGCCTAACAAATCTGCTAATACTGCACCAGTAGCAACGGTTGTCCCTGTAACAGTGACCACAACCAATACTCCAACATTCTCACAAGCCAACACAGACTACCAACAGTCTGCAATGGTTTCAGCCTATACCCAACCACAGAACACCATGTTCTATGCTATGGCAGCAGCACCAGTTGAACAACAGCAACAGGCCACAGCACAACAGGTGAGTTTCGCTAGGCAAGCAGAAGTAGAACAAGTTAGCAGTACAGCAGGTTTTATGACCAATCGTACAGATCCATTGAACGAAGTTGTTGAATCAAAAACCGCAGTAACCACCACAAACTCTACAGAATCTGCCCAAACAGTAAAACCTGCAGTATCAGACAATGAATTGGCAGGTGGGGTGGATATTAGTAGGTTAGCCACAACCCCTGCGGGATACAGCAGTTATACCAGTTTAATGCTACAAGATGGAAAAATGTACGAACCTAAGGAGATCTATAAGAATCAAAAACCAGTTGATAATGCTAGAGCATTAAGGCAGTTATCAACAGACCGTCTACATCAACAGATGATAGAACAACAGTATAGGAGATAACAATGACCGAAGAAATTAAAGATGTCAACGCAAAGATTGACGATGCAGAAGCCGCAGTAAAAAAGTATGCCAGCAAAGATACTGTAATCAGTATTGGTGGATACGAATTTACTCCTGCTAAACTGATGGTAGCATTTACTATTGTCAGTAGTACATTAGGTGGACTATATGGCTGCTTTGAGGTCTATAAAGATTATCAAAGTATGAAGAAAAAGATTGCCGAATATACTGCCCCTGATTTGTCAGGCTTTGATAAACGGTTAGCCGTGATTGAAGAAAATTCAGGCAAAACCAGCGACTATACTAGAGATATTAAGAATGATTTAAAGAATGATATACGACGTAATGAAAGTGTTACCGAACAGGTAGAACGCAGTGTTAAACAGGCACAGCGTGAAACCGAAGGTGAAATGCGTGATATGCGTAAAGCAGTTCGTGAAGATTTGGAGCGAGCCCGTAGTGAGGCTGCTACTATTCGCAAGGATATGGAACAGACTCGCAAAGAGATTAATTCAGAGTTTACTACTGCCCGTAGAGAAATTAATCGTGAAGTAGAAACACTAAAAAGGGAAGTTGATAGTAAGATTCAAAAAGCCATGGACAACCCACTAGCAGGAAAATAATTTAAATTCTGATAAATAGTTAAAAGAGGAGATTATGGATATGCAGGAAAAAGTTGACCAAGCACACGCTAAAAGCCAACTAATAGAAAAGATTAGTTTTGCACTATTACCATTGTTATTTTCCTGCGTAGTATACCTAATGAGTGCCCTACAAAATCTCAGCCACGATGTTACTATATTAAATGGTAAGATTTCTCTAGTGGTTACCAGTGATAATAAACAAGCAACCAATTCAGGTGCAGAGTTAGCGAGAGAGAAACTAAGACAAGACTTAGAGAAAGAGATTCAAAAGAATCGTGACATGATTGCTGAAAATCGTCAGCATATTGCTATTCTAGAGGATAGAATGGCTATACCTAATAAAATCAAATCGCCCTCTGCTAAGGATTAATCTTCGTAGTCTTGTCTTAAGTCGGGGTCGATTAATTGGCCCTTCATCAAATATATAGGACTTTTACGATAAATTATTACATCGTGAAATGGATCAGTAATGATCTTAATACACCAAGTGATGGCAGTGCGGCGACTTTCAATAGCAGTAAGTTGAATCATTCTAAACACTACTCCGGCTACTCCCAACCATAACCATCCCCACCCAATCATGTTAAACAGTGTATTCGGTGTACCATCGGGCATGATAAAGTTAAACAATTCAGCGTCAAAGTAAGCCAGTGCAGGCACTGCTGCCCAACATGCAAGTAGCACTCGTTTACGTTTGAGATTGAACCCTACTTTGATTTTCTCTTTATACTCAAAAGTAGCCTTGTTGTACTCGTCATATCCATCAGGTTCAAAAAAGAAATGACCAATTTGGCGTGTGGTCATGGCAATGAACCAAGCAATGTAGGATGAAATTACCGGGTTAATAAACAAATATACATACGCTACTAAGAAACTAGTAGCCGAAATCAAATGTAAAAATTGGTTGATTCTGCTGTGATGATAGTATCTATGATCGTCCCAGCGTTGGATGCGTAGCGTTTCACGTATTGATGTTACAGCAATTTCGGTCATATATAATCCTTTTGTAATATTTATAAATTTTATTGTTGGTAAAAAAATCTATTGACATTGGCACCTAATAAATATATACTTAATGAAACTTTTACAAGGAGATATTATATGAAGAAAGTTTTTGCAATTGCGGCTCTAGCGGCTGCAACTGGGTTGGCTAATGCTGCTAGTGTGACCGTTGAATTCCAAAATCAAGAGGGACATCGTAATGCTCGCGATAGTGAAAATTATGCACTCAGTGTAAAAGAGTCTATTAACAAGACTTTTGCTGTTGATTTAGGATTCACCGCCTATCAACAAAGCACCACTAAAGCATTAAGCAACCGACTTGAAGCTGGTGTTACCGGGACTTTTCCAGTTGGTCCAGTGAACCTATACACTCGTGCTGCCGTTGGTGAGAAATTCACCAACGGTGCTGATTTTGAGTACTACAGTGTTGAGCCAGGTGTTATCTACAACTTCACCGACAAACTTAGTGCCAAAGTAGGTTATCGGTTCCGTAATGGATTTGGTAATAATGGAAATCTAGATACAACTCATACTGCTCGTGCCGGCGTTAGCTATGCAGTTACCAAGCAGGATACAGTTGGTGTTCGTTATGATCAAACTCGTGGTGACAGTTTCAATCATAGCGTTAACTTTGCATATACTCGTTCATTCTGATCAGAGGCAAGTTAAAATAAAAAAGGGCCTCCGGGCCCTTTTTTATTAAATAATAATTAAATAGGGTTTTATTATAATGGTTATTTTAGGATTGTCTGGAGCAGTCGATTGGGATGTGAAAGAAACCAAATGGATTCATGGATCAGGATATACTGTTATTATAGATGGTCAGCTGGTATTGTCTGCTGCTCAAGAAAGATTTTCAAGATTTAAGTACGACGGAAATTTTTCAAAAGAAACATTAGATTATATTCTTAAAAGGCTAAATTTAACATATCAAGACATAGATGTAGTCTGTGCTCCGAACTATTGTCACTCTCTAGATTTTGGAAATAATTTTAACAAACTTTTTCCTAATTCAAAAATCTATACAATAGATCATCACCTCTGCCATAATTCTGCCGCATTCTTAACTTCCCCATTTCGAGATGAAGATGTTAATGTCATATCATTTGACAATACCGGAGCTGTTGATTATCAAGGAGCAATATATTCAAGTTCGTATATTGGAAATAACAAAAATCAACAATTAATACACGTTAAGAATGAGAATGTTATAGATTCTCTAAATTATTGTTCAATGGGACAGTTTTACCTAGGTTATTCAGCATATAGTTATTTTAAAAAAACCAATATATTGTTCAAAGGAATAGCAGAGGACCCCATTATGGCTGAATGGTTACCCGGTAAAATAATGGGGTTATCTGGTTTTGGTAATTTTAATAGTAACCTTATACCACCTATGCAAGTAGTCGGAATGGAAGATAACCTTTATTCAATGCCAAAAATAATTCCTTCTGAAATGAATGATCAAACAGCTCATGACCTTATAATTGATCAATCTCCAGAAGACATAGCTGCATGGTGCCAAAATATTTTTGAAAAAACAATATTGGAATATTTTTCAAAAATACCTAAAAGCATTAAAAAAAATAAACTTTGTTTTAGTGGCGGATGTGCATTAAACATATTACTGAATTCAAAAATTATAGATTTAGGAATTTATGATGATGTTCATATACCAACCGCTCCTAATGATGATGGACTACATCAAGGGGCCGCTCTAATAAAAGCATGGGAATTAGAAAAAGAAATCATATTGCCGACTAACTTAGGGTGCATTGGATTAGAGTATTCGGATGCAGATGTAAAAACAGCCATCAACAATGCTAATTTAACAAAATACAGTGTGAAAGAGTTGCTATTTAACGAAATAGTTGATAAAACAGCTCATTCCCTAAAAGATAATAAAATTATAGCATGGTATCAGGGAAAGAGTGAATTCGGTCCAAGGGCATTGGGCAACAGATCAATACTGGCTAATCCGTTTTATAATAACAAAGATTATCTAAACAATAAGATAAAATTTAGAGAATACTGGCGTCCCTATGCTGCCATTGTACTAGAAGATCATCTCGACGAATGGTTTAAGATTGGAAAGAAAGATTCCTATTATATGTTGTTTAATTCAACTGTAAGAGAAGATAAAAAACATAAAATACCTGCGGTAACACATGTCGATGGAACCTGTAGAATTCAGGTTGTTAACAAAGAACAAAACCATAAACTTTTTGAATTGCTCACAAGATTTTTTGAAATAACAGGAATTCCGGTGTTGCTCAATACTAGCTTTAATATTATCAAAGGAGAGCCAATTGTAGAAAATCCCGCAGATGCCATAAAGTCTTTTTTAAATTCAAGGTTAGACAATCTAATATTACACAATACTTTTATTGAACCTAATTAAAAATTAGGCCACAGCAGCAATTGCATTACAGGCCTGCACAATGTATCTGAATAGTTCTTCATTACCTGCACATTCTTGAGCTGCTCGAATATCTCTAATTTCACCCAGTAAATAATTACGCTCGTCAAGACTGAGCTGTCCTGCACGATATGCTGCTTCAATGTTGTGGATTTCTTGTTCTAATGGATGCATTTTTTTTTATCTCCCTGACCATGCTGATCGAACAGCGTTGATTCTTTCTATTGCAGTTCTTTTGCCAAACTCACAAAAGGTTTTATTGCTGCTGCTAAACATCTTCAGTGTATGTTTATATAAGCCATTAATGTTTTCTGCCTGCGGATCACGACGCCATTCTGTATTTTGTGCCAATGCATGCGACATATCTACAACTGGGATCCAATTTGGCTCATCACAATCAATCCGCTCAACAGCAAGATTAATCAGCACCAATTGATGGAATGCCACAGGATCGTGATCTCTAGGCCAATATTTGCGTACAGTGTCAATAGTGCCGCATCCTGTTAAGGTCATTAATATAGCAACAAAGATAATTTTTTTCATTTTAATTCCTCATTTTGTTGATTAATTTGATCGTATGCATCTTGTCTTTCTGTTTCTAATACAATTCTACGTAATTGAATAACAGTATGTACTTTTTGATCCAACCTTATGAGATCATTGTCTAACATGCGAATACGATCAATTAAGGCGACTAATGTGGTGTTGGCTTCACCGAGTACAGGCTTTATTTCTTTAGTGACCCATGACCATACATAATAGGTCATGCCACTAAGACCAACTGCTGCTACTATAGGAAAACCAAATCTGTTAATTAGATCTATAATGTTTTCCATATTAGTCCTTCCGTTGATCTTTAAGCTCTGCTCTAGCTACTCGATCATAATCTGGTTCAAGACCCAATGATAAACTGATCTTAACATCTAATCTCTGCAGCTCATCAGTCATTGTATCTATACGAGAATCAAGTCCGCGAATAATACTGTTCATACCATGGACGCTGCTGGTAACACCAGCCAGTATAAACTTAATGGTGAGAAATACAAAATATCCAGAGGCACAGGCGGCCGCAATAGGAAATCCTAATTCAGCGATTAATTTAAAAAAATCAGACTCCATAGTAGCCCCCGTTAACACTATTTATAAGTGCCAACGGGAATTACTATGGTGTGATCGTTACTGTTCTATCCACCAACAGGGGCTTTCTTCAAAAACCTGGCAACAATAGTCAGCATCTCTGGGTACTCCAGGGGGGCATCTTGGATCTGCTACACGAGCCATTCCGGGGGCAAATTCTCCCCATCGATCTCCCTTAAATGTTTTAATCACATTGGTAAAGGGGATGTAAAATTCAGCGAATGTGCCTTTATAAGTTTCTTCATAGGGCCCTTTGGTATTGTTCCAATGGATAAAATCCTGAACGCTACTGCCAGCAATCACTTGAAGATTTGGTTCACAGAAATTGTGTCGAGGGCACCAAAAGGTATTCCATCCACTAGTAACACTGTTGACAAATTCCTGTATCCTACCACTGATAAAAAATGCATCTGCTTCATTTAGAATGATTTTTTCAAAGCCATATTTTTCAGCATATTCAGCAGCAAACATAAAACTTCTAAACCATCCAGGAGAATTGATAGGAGGATCGTCTGGTTTTAATGGAGGGAAATGGCCTAGATTTTGTGCATGATGGTAAATGACTGCTCTGCTGTTGGGCAACTGATCAGGCAGTTGACCTTCTTGAATAATTTCAATCCCGTCCCATTCAGGTAAAACAGGACTTCCGTCATCGACCATTAATATTTGGTCATAGTGTAAATTTGATTCTTCAATATGATTAATCCAACGACCAAACATTCGGTGCCAGGTTTCTAGTGTTTTGGCGTAGGACGTGGTATACATTAGTGTTTTCATTTGTTTCCTATATAAACTAATTTTGATTTTTCAACATCAGATCGTAGTCTGATGAGCTCTTCAATTTCTGCATTATTTTTTTGATCATCTCTTGGTGCAAACAATGCACGACCTCGAGAGTCTGTATTGGCAGGAGGGTCACAGAGATAGTATATTGCCAGACTTTTGCGATAAATTCCTTCTGGTTGAGTTAGAGCACGGCTTAGCCCATGCCAGGAATTTTGTGTTGTATCAAACACAACTGCCCTATTATGCCTTGGCTCAATTTCTTTAATGAGTTCTTTAGGTCTGTTGGTTTGCTCATCATGTTCCCAGAATCCCAAATACCCTCCATGATCATCAGTTAACTCTTTGCTGACATAGATGATGATATTTAATTTTCTTTGTAGGCCCAATTTGGGATGAATAGAATAGTCTAGGTGTGGATTAAGGTTGCCTCCGGTTCCGTGACAGTGCCATCCTCCACCATGAAGACCACTGTCGGCATATAGTTTAATTCCTGCTAGTTTGCCAAGGTGATCTACAAAGCCCGGTGAGTTTAGATATTGAAAAAGACTGTAGGTGGCCTTTGGGAATTCTGCCCAATCTACTAAAACCTTTTTATCTTCAACAGCATTTTTATAACAGAACCATTTTTTATTGTCGTAACTTGGGAATTCTTGTACAACAGCATCAGCAACATCGTCTAGTAAAAAGTTATCTATTACACAGTGATCAAAAGGATTGGCATTTTTGTAACTCGAAAATGATTCTACTAGGCTGGCGTGATTTATCATAAATGAAGGTAGTTTGGATAAAATACTCAATTTTGTCAATTAAAGTATGCTATAATATTTAACAATTGTAACATAGACAGTTAAATAATTCAACCAGGAATTTAGCAATGAAAGTAGCCATATTAATTAGCGGAGAGTTTCGATTCTGCCAAGACTTTGATAAGCAGATCGAGAGTTATCAAGAATTTGACAAAATTGATTGGTTTGTATCTGCATGGGATCGACGCAGATCGGATGACCGAAGAATACCGCCCAGTTGGACAGCTCAAACAGCTCAAGAGGCCAGGCAATATTTAGAAGAAAGGTTAATCAGTATCTGTGATGATAGACACAGTATTGCTGACTGCTCTATCATAAATGCTGCCGATGTTCCTCCCATGCCTCAAGATTATCCTCCTTTTTATATAGTTACATCGTTAGGTTGTTGGCATCAATTTCAAAGTTTGAAAATGTGTAATCAATTGCGGGTCAACCGTGAGGCCGTTGAGGGCAAATATGATTTAGTCATACGCAGTAGACCAGACCTAAGCCTCAGTCACGCATTGAATTTAAGAATGATCGGTCAGGCATTAACAGCACATCCTAATACTATCCTTATTCCTAAAAATGAACGAAGGGCCAATCATCCTCAATTCAGTGATGTATATGCAATAGGAACCAGTGACACAATTACAACCTATTGCAATGCTGTGGATGATTTTGATTGGGCGTTTCAAACCGGAACTCCTTGGAACCCAGAATGGCTGATGCAACGTGTTCTAATGCATCGAGGGTTGGTCTGGCCTATGACTGATTTTGAAGTAGTCATGCGTCAACATGGAAAATGGATTCCAAACAACAAAGGCTACGAAGATTGGTACCCAGAATTTGGTAGATGGGACTAAAATAACCGTTGACTTCACAGGAACTGATCCTGTATCATTATGCAATTATCTGCATACTTAATAAAATAAATAACAGACTTAAAGGAATCTCATGGATAAAAAACTATCGTTCTGTCATCCCGGAACGTTCGGAGACACTTTATACGGTATGATCGCCGTAAAATTGCTGGGAGGGGGCGATGTTTATATCAAGCTCAACGGCATGAATGAAGTGGCCTGGAATGCGTTTGGAGCCGTCAATGCCGGAGTGCATGCCGGCCGTTATACACAAAAAGATCTAGACTTTCTATTTCCATTGTTGGACCATCAAAGCTACATTCATAAACTAGATGTTTGGCGTAATGAGACTGTAGATTATGATCTCGGTACTCATTATAAATTTACCACTGGCCCAAACGGATGGCAAGGCAACCAAACCGAATGCTACGGACTAGTTTGTGGTCTAGATATTAAAAAGTATCACAAAGAATTAAACATTGACCCTTGGCTTGATCCAGTGGAGCCAATCCGTATTCCAGGACGCCCTATTGTGATCAATAGAACCGGTAGATACCTCCAAGGCGGAGATCCTATGCCTGAGATGTGGGTAAAATGGGTCAATGAAGGGCTGGATCAAGTTGCTGTATTCCTTGGCACCCAGGAAGAATGCGACGCTTTTAATCAACAGTTCAAGTGCAAGGTGCCCTATAAACCTGTTACCGACATGTTAGAGATGGCACGTATTGTACAAGGTAGTGAAATGGTTATTGCCAATCAAAGTCCTGTCATGGCAGTGGCCATTGGATTAGGAAAAACTTTTTGGAGCGAGACCAGAAAAGATTGGGATGCATTCCGTAGTCCTCATGGGTGGGGTGATGTATGGTTTCCTCGTATTAATGGAAACTATTTCTAAAATGATTACCGTAGAAGAGTTACCTCTTAAAGACGCTAAAGTGATTAGGCTAAAGCGTCACGGAGATAATCGTGGGTGGTTTACTGAAGACTTTAGAGAAAGTTGGCTCGAAGAGATTGGTATTACCAATAGGTTCGTTTTTGATTACACTAGTTTTAGTGTTAACTCAAATACCTTGAGAGGTATGCATTCTCAAACAACAGTTTGCCCACAGGCTAAATTGGTCAGTGTGTTTAATGGCAGCATCTTAGATGTATTAGTAGATGCTAGGCTAGATAGCCCTACTTACGGACAGAGTTGTAAAATTAACATCACCAAAGATGAACCAATTATTGTTTACGTACCTCGTGGGTTTTATCATGGATTCTTAACCTTAGAGCCAAACACCTATGTTAATTACAAGCTAGACAACTACTATAATGCCCAAGCTGAGTGCGGAATCGATGCAGAAGATGTTACACTAAACATTCAATGGCCGTTTGTACCAGATCATTCACTAATAATAAGCGACAGAGACTCACGTCATCCTAAATGGAATGACTGTTATAAATTTCAAGGAACACTATGACAAAAATTGCCGTGTGCCAAGCATGGGATCAAAACTATCAAAAACTAGCTGATCTTACTTGGACACAAAATAAACAACTTTATTGTGAACATTGGGGCTACCCCTATCATATCAAAACTGAAGGTTTCAAATATGTAGTCAGCTATGAAAAAATCAAGTTCATGCTAGACGTCATGAATGAGCATCCTGAGTACGATTGGCTATATTGGGCAGGTACAGATACCATCATTACCAACTTCTATATTAAATTAGAAAGTTTTATTGATGAAAACTACCATATTGTCATGGCTAAAGACATTAACAATATCAATGCTGACAGTTTTATGTTAAAAAATTCAAAAGAAAGCAGAGAATTTTTTGAATACATTTGGTCTTTGGCTCCTAAGTATAATGACCATATGTGGTGGGAACAACAGGCTATGATTGACAGTATGGACAAATTTGGACATTTATTTAAAATTGTTCCACAAAAAACTTTCAACAGTTTCTTGTACAGACAACTGTACTGGAACATCTATAGAAGCACTATCGATCAAACTGGTAATGACGGGCAATGGGCACCTGGAGATTTCCTACTGCATGTTCCTGGTAGCGGATTGCCAAAGGTTGAAATTATATCCCAATTTATGGGCTTGGTTAGACATATTGTACCTTAATAAGAGAATAACATGAAAGAAATTTTAGATCAAATTAAACAATTTATTGAACAAAGAGATGCCGGTAAAACCTGGGTACCGGGTAAGGACTTTGTTAACTATGCTGGACCTTATTTTTCGTCAGAAGAAATTGTAGCCGCGGCCGAGACTCTGTTAGGAGGATGGCTGGTTATGGGCAATAAGAGCATGAGGTTCGAGCAAAAATTCCCACAGCAGTTTAGCAAAAACCACGGAGTACTGACCAATTCAGGATCTAGTGCTAACCTTTTAATGATGTCCAGCTTGACCAGTAAGCGTGGCCATCATTTGCCGAAAGGTACTAAGGTGCTGATGCCCATTGCAGGTTTCCCTACTACACTTAATCCCACTCTACAGGTAGGCTTTACTCCAGTGTTTGTAGACATCGAGCTGGACACACTGAACCTAGATGTAGATCAGGTCGAACAGGTGCTACAGGCCAATCCAGACATCAAGGTCATTACATTTGCTCATGTGCTAGGCAATAGCCCAGACATGGATAGGCTCATGCAATTGGTCAAGGCCTATGATCTTATTCTGTTAGAAGATTGTTGCGATGCACTAGGGTCGACCTACGATGGTAAACCATTAGGCAGTCATGGAGAAATGGCATCATGCAGTTTTTATCCAGCACATCATATGACCATGGGAGAAGGTGGATTTGTTGCCTGTAAAACTCCTGCACAAGAAGTTATTCTACGCAGCTTCCGTGAGTGGGGTCGTGGTTGCTACTGTATTGGACCAGATGCCAACAAACTTAAGAACGGAACTTGTAAACAGAGATTCTCAGAATGGATTCCTGAAATGCCAGGAGAAATCTTTGACCACAAGTATGTCTATGATGAAATTGGTTATAACCTCAAGCCAATTGAAATGCAAAGTGCTATGGGATTGATACAGTTAGAGAAGCTGGATGAAATTCATGCCCTACGGCGTCGCAACTATAAATTGTTGTTCAACATTTACGAAAAGTATGAAGAGTTTTTCCACCTACCTCGAGCCAGAGCCAAGGCAGATCCCAGCTGGTTTGCTTTCCCACTGACCATTAGAAAGGATGCACCTTTCCAACGCAATGACATTGTTGACTACCTAGAAGAGAATCTAATTCAAACTCGCCCATATTTTGCTGGTAATATCATGCTACAACCTGCATACAGTCACTTGATGAATCCAGCTGATGCTCGAGACAATTTCCCGGTGGCGACCCATGTTATGAAAAACACTTTCTTCCATGGAACCAGTCCGGTAATTACTCCTCAGCAGATTGCCTACATTGGAGAAAAGGTTGACAGTTTCATGAGCCTGTTTGTTTCCTGAGAACATGCAATGATTACCAAACAAGAACTTAATGATTTTGAGTCCGAGATCGGTGCTCTATTTAATGCCGCAAAAATTCGAGCACCGATCCATCTTTATTCAGGGAATGAAGATCAGCTCATTGAAATTTTTAAAAAGATAGATGTTAAAAATGATTGGGTCTGTTGTACATGGAGAAATCATTATCAAGCACTGCTGAAAGGTGTTCCACAAGAATACCTAAAAGAAAAGATCATACAGGGCAAAAGCATGGTTATGAATTTGCCCGAATACAAAATAGTATGCTCTAGTATTGTAGGAGGCATTCCCAGTATTGCTACAGGAATTGCATTGGCGGCAAAATTAAAAGGAACTGGCGAGAAAGTATGGTGTTGGACTGGTGATATGAGTGCCGAGACAGGTGCCTGGAGTGAAGCATATAAGTATGCTGTTGCACAAGATCTACCCATTACCTTTATTGTAGAAGATAATGGTCTCAGTGTTATGACTCCAACTGATGAAGTGTGGGGAGGAGAAAAATGGTATCTACCTATACAAAACACATCATGGTACGAAGGTTCAAAACTAATCTACTACAGGTATAAGAACGAAAAATACCCACATGCTGGAGCTGGTGTAAGGGTGCAATTTTAATGACTACTAAACTTTATAATGATGAACTGAAACGAGCTATGAACTGGCTTGGAGAAAAACAAGATACAATTTTTCTAGGGCAGGCTGTTCGGTATGGCGGTACAGGCTGTTATGATAGCCTGACCGAAATTCCTGATACCAAAAAATTAGAATTGCCTGTTGCTGAAAATTTGCAAATTGGTATGAGCACAGGGCTTGCACTTAATGGATTTGTCCCTGTTAGTGTGGTTCCACGTTGGAATTTCTTATTGTGTGCCACTGATCAAATTGTCAATCACCTAGACAAAATGATGCTTATGGGCGACGGTTGCACTCCAAAAGTTATTATTCGAGTAGCGGTTGGATCTGAAATTCCTGTTGATCCTCAGGATCAACATAAGGGTAATTTTTCACAAGCGTTTCGACTGATGTGCAAGACCATTGAGATCATTGAATGTAAAACTATCGAAGATATCATGCCAGCATACCAAAGAGCTTATACTAGAACAGATGGACGCAGTACCATTGTTGTTGAGTTCTCAGATTACGGCAAATGAAAATATTGATAACAGGATCCTGTGGATTTATTGGAAAATATCTAACAACATATTTTGCTAATAGTCACGAACTTGTTGCACCTACATCTCAGGAATTAGATTTAATCAATACGGCAGCAGTAAATGAATTCTTTAAGGATCAAGAGTTTGATGCTGTAATTCATGCAGCGGTCAGAGGAAGAAACAGTGTACAGGAACTCAACAATTCGTTGGCCATTGACAATGTCAACATGTTTGTTAACCTAGTCAACAACCGAGATCATTACGGTAGTCTAATTAATTTTGGCTCTGGTGCAGAATTTGGCCTCGATCATAGTATCTATAATTGTGTAGAAGACGATATCATAAATGTAATTCCAAAAGAAGGATACGGGTTAGGGAAAAATATAATTGCACGGGCAATGAAAGGTATACCAAATTTTTATAATTTGCGAATTTTTTCCTGTTTCGATCCTAGTGAAGATACCCGTAGATTGATTGCAAAATTTAAACAGGTATCTGAACAGGGGTCTGTATTCGAAATTGATCAAGATAGATATGTAGATTTTGTAAGCCTTCACGATATTGCCATTGTAGTAGATTCAGCATTAAATAATCAGTTATCATATAATGATATGAATATTGTGTATCAAGACAAATTATTAGTTTCTGATATGCTCTATGCATATTGTAAAATTCATAATATCAATACCGATCAAGTATCTATCACTGGAAAAAGCAATAAACATTACACTGGGGACAGTAGTAGATTAGCTGGTCATAATCTAAAATTAGAAGGTATTATTCCAACTTTACAAAGGTACAAACATGGCAGTTTATAAGGAGTTAAAATGTACGCAATAATCTCATCTCATACACCTAACTATCAACCGTTAGCTGATTGGACATGGACCAATAAAGAAGAATACGCAGAAAGACACGGTTATCTTGCACACTGTAAAACAGAAGGTCACGATCCAAATTTAGAAATGAGTCTTGATAAATTACTTTTTATCAAAGCCTGCCTAGATCTCAATCCTGATGTAGAATGGTTTTGGTGGGTAGGATGTGATACTCTTATCACAAATTTCAATATTAAATTAGAATCGTTAATTGACAACGATTATCATTTTATCATTGCCACAGACGGCAATGGAATGAATAATGACAGTTGTTTTTATAGAAATAGTCCAGAAGGTCGTCATTATCTAGATTACCTTATTGAAGTATTTCCTAAATATGTCGATCATTATTTTCAAGAACAACAGTCAATGATTGAAAGTTATGACATGCCTGAGTGGAAACCTTTGATTAAGATTATCCCTCAATATTTGATCAATTCGCACGACTGCTGGCCTAATGAACATCAACCCGACCCCAAGTGGGTAGACAAGTTTGGTAATCGTTCTTGGTGGGAGCCAGGCGATCTTTTAGTGCATTGGCCTGGTTCTAGTTTGGAAACAAGATTAAAAAGACAGGTTCCGCATTATATTCCGAAGGTAATAAAATGAGAAAAATTTACGATTGTTTTACTTTTTTCAATGAGCTTGATTTATTAGAAATAAGGCTAGACGAGCACTATGATCATATAGATTATTTTGTTATTGCAGAGTCAAACAAAAGTCATCAGGGTTTTGATAAAATTTATTACCTAGAAGCAAACTGGGATAGGTATAAAAAATATCATGACAAAATCATTTATGTTAAAGTAGATGATATGCCAAATGATCCACATACCTGGACCTTGGAGAATTTTCAAAGAAATGCACTAGCCAGAGGATTAATTAATGCAGATGACAATGACATAATCATTGTTTCAGATTGTGATGAAATGCTACGTGCATCTACCTTTGAAATTCTAAGAAATGACACACAACATTCTTATTGGCTGTGCAGGCAACCAATATTTTGGGGTAGGATCAATTACCTACAGAGATTGCCTCATGGTGCAGGATATAACATTAACTCAGCAATCACTCTTAAAAAGTTTTTGACAACTCCACAAGAATTGCGTATGTGGGCCTGGAACTATCATTTCCAACCAATTGAATTTAGAAATGACAACATATTAGCCATACATCATGCTGGATGGCATTTTAGTTATTTAGGTGATGATCGACAGGCAAGATCCAAATTAGAAAATTTTGCCCATGCTGAGGCCAGAGAACATTTAGAAAATCTTGATATGGATTCCTGTATAGAAAGAAATTTAAATCCAATTGTGCCCAGAGATCCTGGAGTATATGGAGGGGTAGCTATTGATGATTATTTTCCTAGAACTGTAGTAGAAAATCAAGATAAATGGAGCCATCTAATTGTAAAAGGATCGACAGAAAAAATTAGAGATTGGTTACCGAAGTATGAAACATTTTAAAAAAATATTGGTAACTGGCGGTGCTGGATTTTTAGGCAGTCATCTTTGTGATCGATTAGTTGACGAAGGACATCATGTTCTCTGCGTGGACAATTATTTCACAGGCAGTAAAAAGAATATTGAACATCTGCTAGACAAAAAGAATTTTGAAGTTATTCGTCAAGATGTCTGTTTTCCGTTATATGTAGAAGTAGACGAGATTTATAATCTTGCCTGCCCTGCAAGCCCGTTTTATTATCAATGGGATCCTATCCAGACTATGAAAACCAGTATACTAGGTTCATACAATCTGCTGGGATTGGCAAAACGAACGGGAGCCAAGATACTGCAGGCCAGTACTAGTGAAGTCTACGGAGATCCCAAGGTTCATCCGCAGCCAGAAACATATTGGGGTAATGTAAATCCATTAGGCGTTCGTAGTTGTTATGACGAAGGTAAACGTGCGGCAGAATCCCTGTTTATGGATTACTATCGTGTGCATGGTGTAAAGACCAAGATTGTGCGTATTTTTAACACATATGGGCCAAGAATGGCAGAAGATGACGGACGTGTGGTCAGTAATTTTATCGTCCAGGCACTGCAAGGCAAGGACATTACAGTCTACGGCGATGGTATGCAAACTCGTAGTTTTTGCTATGTTGATGATTTGTTAGACGTAATGCAGGCCATGATGAATCACTCTGATGATTCTTTCACTGGTCCTGTTAACATCGGAAATCCGGGAGAGTTTACTATCTGGGAATTAGCAAACAAAGTTATAGAGTTAACTGGAAGCAGCAGCCAAATACTACAGCAGCCCTTACCCCAGGATGATCCCAAGCAACGTAGACCAGACATAGCAGTGGCAAAAGCAATGTTGAATTGGGAACCAAAAATCAATTTAGAGCAAGGACTAATCAAGACCATTGACTACTTTAAACAGGTCATTGCATGAATATTTTGATAACAGGCGGGACTGGATATATCGGTAGTCATTTAGCAAGAGCATTTAAAAATAACGGTGATCAAGTGGCCGTTATTGATAAAGTGCTGAGGCCGTATGCTCTTAAAGATATTGATAATTTTTTAATTAAAGACTTTGCATCAAAAGAGGCCTTTGAGTTTATACAAAAAGTCAATCCTGATGTCATTGCTCATTGTGCTGGATCTAGTGTAGTCAGACCTAGTATTATTAATCCAAGTAGCTATTGGAACAATAATGTTGTAAAAAACATACAATTATTGGATTTTATCAAAGACCTCAAAAAGAAACCATTAATATTGTTCAGCAGCAGTTGTAGTGTGTATGGTAATCCTGAACAATTACCTATATTAGAAAGTCATGCTGTTAATCCCATAAGTCCTTACGGAAATACCAAAATAACTTTTGAAAAAATTTTACATGATTACCATCAGGCCTATGGCATTTCCAGTGTTTGCTTTAGATATTTCAATACAGCAGGTGCAGAGCCTTTTAACTTCGATCTAGGACAAGAGCCCGGAGTTCCTCATTTAATAGCTAGGGCGTTAGAATCATGTATAAAAGGTGAAACTTTTTATCTCTATGGCAACGATTATGATACCAAAGATGGAACTGGAGTAAGGGACTACATACATGTATGGGATCTAGCAATGGCTCATATAAAGGTGGTCGAACAAAACGCTGCTCCTAGAATGCAGATTTACAATTTAGGCAGCGGCAAAGGTATAAGTAATTTAGAAATCATTAACTATATACAAAAAAAGTTCAACAAATTTGATGTAGTAATTGATAAAGCAAGAATTGGAGATCCAGCCAAACTTTATGCAAATAGTGATAGATTTTGCAGTGACTTCAACTGGAGCATGGAATATACTAATATAGAATGCATGATCGATTCTGCTTACAAATGGTACAAAAGGATATTATGAAAATTTTATTAACTAGAACGTTGGATGGATGTAGCGAATGTTTGGGAGATTTTCTATTACACGGATTACGATCAATAGAAGAAATTGAAGTAGTAGACGAACCAAGACCTTGGTATGCCTACCATGATGCAACAGTAGGACCGGATGGAAAAACCCTAAATGATTTACATGGAAAAGGTTTTACTCACACTAGACTAGTTAAAGAAGATCCCAGAATAGATAGAACGGATATTGAGGGTAAGATCAAAAGCAAATACTATGATTTGATTATTTTTTCAAGGGCAGATTTTTATAGCCCTTACATAGGTACAATTTTAGAAAATTATCCGCCGAGCAAGGTAATTTATATAGATGGAAGGGACGATCCCAGCTTTACAGTTCATACAAACACATTGTCGTTATTAGGTACAGGTACATATTTTAAAAGAGAATTGCAGACTGATGAACCAAGAATACATCCTATTGGGTTTGCCTATCCAAGAGAAAAATTTGTGCCTTTAGGCAGTGCAATAAAAGACAGAGTGACCTCTGATTTTGAGCCTGCTGCGGCCGGACTTTCATCCCGTGGGAAATATATCTATGAAAATGAAGCCGATTACTATCATGGATATACCATCTCTTACTTTGCTAAAACTTGGAGAAGAGGTGGCAATGCTTCATGGGACACACAGAGGCATCATGAAATTATAGGCAGTGGTGCTATTCCTTGGTGGGACGGAGTTCATGAATGCCCTCCACGCACTTGTATGCAGCTACCTAAAGAAGAAATTAAACAGGCAGTTGACCTTATTAATGAAAAAGGAGCGGAGTGGTTTACCCATGGCGAAGGATTAGAACGTTATAACGAACTGTTGTACAAGATCTATAATCGTCAGATTACTACTAATACTACCGTTCATTTAGCTAAGTATGTATTAGATACTCACAAAAAATATACTATGGGGTAAAACAATGACAAGAAAAATCTACGACTGCTTTACATTTTCTGATGAACTAGACTTGCTGGATCTACGCCTAGAAGAACAACATGATCATGTAGATTATTTTGTTATTGCTGAGGCAAACATGGATTTTCAAGGTAACAGTAAATCTTTTATCCTAGAAGAAAATTGGGAAAGGTATTCTAAATACCACGACAAAATTGTCCACATCAAGGTTGAAGATACCCCCACCGAATCAGATGATAAAGGAAGAGAACGGCATCAAAGAAACGCACTGTCTAAAGGATTTCAATCAGCAGATGACAATGATGTTATTTTTATATCTGATTGCAGCGAGCTAATTAGACCTAGTACATTGGATCTAATAAGAAATGATTTATCTGACAGATACCTATGGGTTTGTCGTCAATCTGTTTTTTGTGGTAAATTAAATTATTGGCAACACGACCCTCTAGGGTATGATATCGGTACTATGGCAGCAATCAAAGGCAAGATTCCTAGTCCCCAGGAAATGAGAGATCTACGTAGTTGGTTTACGGTCAATATGCCCGAACAGTTTCAAGATAGTAAAAAAATGGCCGTGCAACATGCAGGATGGAATTTTTCTCATCTAGGATCTCTTGATGTTGAAGTTCAACATTCATTTTTGCCTGTTGTGATAGATGAATATTTCCCTAAAAGTGTTACAGACAATCAAGAAAAATGGCAGCATTTGATTATGCTAGCCAATGAAAACATTAAAAATTATCTTTCTAAATATGATTAAAAGAATATTAGTTACAGGTGGTCGAGGGTATGTAGGAGGATTTATTGCTAGAGCATTATTCGAAACATACGAAGTATTAACTCCGACTAGAGAAGAATTAGATTTACAAAATATAGCCGATGTAGAAAAATGGTTTGATAATAATCAGGTCGATGCTGTAGTACACTGTGCATTAACTGGCAGAGAAGTACTGTTCAGTATTGATCCTGTTTATTTGTCAGATGGCCTATTGATGTTTAGAAATCTTTGGTTACAAAAACATCGGTTTCAATCTTTGATAAATCTCGGAACAGCTTATGAATTTGATCTAAGCGGAAACAATTCACTTGTTCATGAAGAAGAATTTATCAATCATTTGCCTACTACTAGTTATGGGTATGCTAAGAACCTAATTGCTAGAATAATTAGAGATACTGATCACTTCTACAATTTACGATTGTTTGGTGTGTTTCATGAAACTGAAAGTGATAGAAGATTCTTTAAACGAGTGGTCAATCAATATCAGGTTGTGATCAACAATAACCAATTTTTAGATTACATATACCTACCAGATATTATGCCTATGATCAAATGCATATTAGAAGGAAATGCTCAGCACCGAGATGTTAATATGGTATACCCCTATAAATATCGTCTAAGTGAACTAGCATATCATCTTTGCGATCATTTAGGTCTTTCTCGAGATAAAATCTCTATTGCCGGATACAACGATTGTGATCTAACAGGCAACAGTAGCAGACTAGAAAGCTATAAGTTTGACATGATCGGAGTTGAACAAGGATTGAGAAATTATAAATGAAAACTGCGGTATTGTTGTCGGGTGACCCGAGATTTAATTTAGAATTTGATATTCAGGCACAAAATCTTATCAACAGTGAAGTTGATTGGTACATGGTGTTTTGGTATAAAGATTATAATTTTCCAGAAGCAACTCCTGGAAGTTTCTGGGAATACCAAAGAAATACCTATTCTCCATTATTTAAAAGCCCTTATGATTTAGCTAGAGCCAGGGAAATTATTGAACCTAGGTTACCAAAACATCATAGATTAGCACATCTTGAAATACTAGATCCTGCAGGATTTAAACCAGATTACTCTCGTTTTAAACAATTACCAGAGCCTGATTTGCCATATCCTATCTTATGTAATTGGCATTTGGTGAAAAAATGTTGGGAGATTATGAATAGCACAGGAACTGAATATCAATTGGTATTTAGATCTAGACCCGATCTTGCTATCTATAGCCGAGGCCCACAAGGACAATCGCAACCAGTAGACTTACAAGAAGTCTATCAAACATTAGTTAATACCAATAATCCCAATATCTTGATTAGTGAAATAAGAAATGCCATGCGAGCTCTTGATGTATGGGCTATGGGGTTACCCGAAGCAATGTCAAAATATTGCAGCGTAGTTGACTATATTGAACATTTTAATGTTAATTTAGGTTTTCCATTTGATCCAGAACAAATAGTAAATGAAATATGGAGAAGACAATTTAACTTAATATTGCCCTTTGGCAATGTTTATTGTACACTTAGAACATGCGGAAATAATCGACCCGAGGATATCGGCTCATATAGATGGCGTCCTGACTTTGGATCGTGGGTTTGATAATAATAAGGAATTATAGATGAAGGTAGTGTATGTTACAGGATGTTTGGGATTTATTGGTTATCATGTAACCAAAAGATGTTTAGATCTAGGATGGTATGTTGTAGGAGTTGATAAAGAAACTTATGCGGCAAATACTCAATTTTTACCAGAGCTATTAGCTTATCCTAAATTTAAATATATCAAAAAAGATATCAATGATATCGATTATATTTTAGATTGCGACTATGTGATCAATACAGCAGCAGAAAGCCACGTTGATAATTCTATCAGCGGCAGTGAAGTGTTCCTTCGCAGTAATATCAATGGAGTGCATAACCTTTTACAGAATCTTAAAAAGAACAAGTTTAAAGTTCCTGTGTTTTTGCATTTTTCTACAGACGAAGTCTATGGCGATATTGTAGAAGGCAGTCATACAGAAACAGACATGTTGAAGCCTAGCAATCCCTATTCGGCAACCAAGGCAGCTGCCGACATGTTGATCAGTGCTTGGGCCAGAACACATGATATTCCCTGGGTCATAATTCGACCAACTAATAATTATGGTGTAGGGCAGTATGTGGAAAAACTTATTCCCAAAGCCGTTAAGAGTCTAACCATCGGACGTCGTATTCCTTTACACGAAAAAGGACTTCCGCGTCGTACCTGGCTGCATGTCAGCGACACTGCCAGTGCTGTGACCACCATTGTAGAAAGCGGAGTTACCGGAGAAATCTTTAATATCAGTGGCAACTATGAAGACAGCAACATATCTATTGCTCACAAGATCATTAAGTTGCACACAGATTCAGACAACTATGATGATTATATTGATTTAACTTGGAGTCGCCCCGGACAGGATGTGCGTTATTCAATTGATGATAGAAAACTGCAAGCATTAGGATGGAAGGCCAAAGCCAACTTTGATCTAGAACTGGTCAAAATTGTAGAATATTACAAAAATAACTTTATATGGTAATAACATGAAAATAGCATTGGTAAGTCATCACACCCTTGATCATCCTTGGGATAAATTTTCTGCAGTCACAGCAACCGATAAGCAAATATATGCGGATAAGCACGGATACAAATTTTTCAATAAAACAGACAATTTCTTAAATCGACCTGGTCGGCACCTTAGTTATGAAAAAATGCCATTTCTTTTAGAACTAATGCATGCCAATCCAGACATTGATTGGTTTTGGTATTCTGGCTGTGACGTTCTATTAACAAATCACGACACTAAGTTAGAATCCCTAATTGATGAAAACTATAGTTTTATTATTACCAAAGATGGACAAGGTATAAATGGCGATGTCTTCTTTGTTAGAAACAATTTAGTGGGCAGAGCCTACATAGAAAGAATGGACAAAAACGAAGGCGAGATAGAAAACCCTGAATCCGTCTTTCCAGAAGACCGAGCCGCAGGACGATGGACCACTGAACAGGGGTGGTTAAATGAAGATGAACGTAACCCAGAATGGAGTCCAATTTTTAAATATCTACCGCAACATACCATGAACAGTTACGAATTGAAGTACTATGGCGGATCTGTTCGTCCTTATGATCTATTAGGACAAAGAGCACAATGGGAACCTGGTGATTTTGCGGTACATGCCATCACAGGGTATCATCCAGGATTAAACAAGGTAGAGATTAATGAGTGGAAACTGAATATGTTGCTCAGTTTTATTCACGAACATAAAAATCAGTTTATAAAATGACAGGAGTTTCTTTTTGTATTACTACCAGTGGTACTAACGACTCTGAATTAAAAACAGTTATCGATAGTATTGTTGCTCTTAATATTCCTAACTATGAAGTAATTTTTATTGGTGGAGATACTACGACCATAGAGACTACAGATAAAATCAAACACATTCCATTTGATGAAAATCAAAGAGCTCATGTCATGGTGGGAGGAATGCCAGGAAGATGGACTACTCGTAAGAAAAATCTAGCCGTTCAGGCCAGCCAATATGAGGTCTGTGTCGTACAGCATGACCATACAACATTCGATCCAGATTGGTGGATTGAATTTGAAAAATTTGGAACCTATTGGGATATCTGTATTCATCAGCATCTTCAAATTAACGGAGCAAGAGGTTCTGGTTGGAGAGTAGATCGCCATCCATTGTTGCCTAGAGGATGTATGGTTCCTTACGACCTCAATGATTTTGTAGATTATATGCCTATACAAGGGAATTATGTTTGTATAAAAAGAGAAAAATATCTCGAAGAGCCAATGGACGAAAATCGATTATGGGGGCAAGCAGAGGATACAGAATGGAGCACAAGAATAGTTCCAAAGTTTCATATTCGCTGTAACCCAAAATGCATTATCAGAAACACCAAAGCCTACCCCTGGGATCATAGGCACCTTGTGGTAGATATGCCAGAAATGGAATCAATGAATTCATTATTTGATGCCTTACGTAGTTGCTTGGTGAAAAACATTAGATTAGAAATATAAATGAATGTTTTAATACCAATGGCGGGATTGGGTAAAAGGTTCCAAATGAAGGGATTTTCTTTACCTAAGCCTTTAATCGATATCAATGGAATCCCCATGATTGTCAAGGTGCTTGACAGTCTAGAATTATCACAGGCTCAATTTTTATTTGTTATTGCTAAGAATGAATATAGCGAACATATTAAAAGTTTAATTTCTAGCAGCGTTAAAAAATCAAAATTCATAGAAATTGATTACGTTACAGAAGGTCCAGCCTGTTCATGTTTATTGTTTAGAGAAGAAATTGACAATGATGAAGAATTGGTAATTGCCAACTGCGATCAAATAATGGAATGGGATTCTGAAAATTTTCTCATGAATGTCAGAAGATTTGACGGAGCTGTCGTTACCTATTATAATGATACTGATAAAAACAGTTACGCTCGTATCGATAAACGAGGGCAAGTGTTGGAAATTAGAGAGAAAGAAGTTATCAGCAACGTAAGCCTAAATGGTGTTCATTACTGGAAAAAAGGAAAATACTTTGTTGCAAGCACTGAAGATATGATCACTGCTGATGATCGTGCTCCTAATGGAGAATTTTACGTCGGACCTACTTATAATTACATGATAAACAAAGGATTGACTGTGGGAATATATCATATTCCCAATCAACAACATCATGCCGTAGGAGTTCCGGTAGATCTTGAAAATTATTTAAAATATGAAAAAATATAACATAGCTGATTTTTGGAAGGGTTGGGTTATTGGAAATTTTGAACCTAGTCTTTTAAAAACTAAAGATTTTGAAGTTGGGTTACTGTCTCACCCCAAGGGAGAAATATGGCCTAAACACTATCATAAAGTAGGTACAGAATATAATGTACTAATCAAAGGCAGTATGACCGTAGGCGGAGTTCTAATGAACGCTGGGGATGTATTTGTATTTCAACCACAGGATGTTGCTGATCCTGTGTTCCATGAAGATTGTCAAGTTTTATGCATTAAAGTACCAAGTATCCCAGGGGACAAATATGAAGTTCTTTAGAAGTCTAGCAGAAATTGATCACTCCGATTATTATTTTGCTACCTATGAAATGGCTAGTTCGGTTAATCTTCGCGATGCTGCATGGCATTTGGCCATTGGGCAAAGTGTCGGGAATCCCAATGTTCGCAATGAATGGGAAACTGATGAACTATTCGAGAACCATAGTTGCCTTATCGTAGGTGACGAAGACCAATTAACACATCAAACCAGTGGATTAGTAAAAATTGCTTTCCCTGTAGCCAATACAGATTGGGATACAGATGGTGTAAGCCATTTGCTCTGTCAGTTAATGGGCGGGCATGTTGACATTGACATTATCACAAAATGCCGATTGATAAAATTAGATCTTCCAAACACTGTAACTGATCATTTTCTAGGACCTAAATTTGGTCTCAGTGGATTTAGAGCACTGACCGGTCAATACATTAAGCCATTGCTTGGCAGCATTGTGAAACCTAAAATTGGAATTAGTCCAGAGGTTTTACTAGAGATGGTCAAGCAAATGGTTGACGGAGGTGTTGATTTTATCAAAGAAGATGAAATCATGAGCAATCCTGTGTGTGCTCCACTAGATCGTAGAGTTGACATTATT
>Ga0209400_1000926_pt1 | contig 24936 bp, 17 predicted proteins | sample M_130807_EF_Meta_FD_187313 | JGI IMG/M metagenome (GOLD analysis project Ga0209400, IMG submission 187313) | Freshwater microbial communities from Lake Montjoie, Canada to study carbon cycling - M_130807_EF_MetaG (SPAdes) (version 2) | ecosystem: Environmental > Aquatic > Freshwater > Lake... | reverse complement strand
GTGAAACGCCTTTTTAGGGATGGTGACTAAATCCCCAGCGCGAACAGTTTGATATTGTGGCTCGCCTTCAATGAACTCAATCATCATCTCGGCCTCGCCCGAAATAATAAAGATCAATTGATCTGCGTCTAGATGTTGATGACGAGCGTGCCCCTGACCCGGATCGAAATAAATCGAAACAGCGCTCAAAGACGCGACGCCCGTAACAGCTGGCTCGGATAAAATTTTGCCGACGACCCAGTCAGAAACAATTGATTCGACCTCGTGGGGGCTGACAGCAACTGGTGGACAACTCATGAAAATACTCCTGTGGGAACCAAAAGGGTTTGATATCAGTGATTCGGCGATCGTTATTCAGCTAAGCCACACGATCACGAATGATTTGTGGGACTGGCACGCTATTTTTAAATGAAGACCGAAGCTCTAGCCGGTCAGAATAAATGGCAAGATTAGGATAGGTTTCGCGCCATGGTTTAGCGGGCCAACGCACGCTCAAGTAACGCAACAATGTTCCTGCAGCAATATCAGCTAGGGTGAAGGTGTCACCATGACAGAATTCTTTTTCGCCAATTGCTGTTGATAAATATCTAAGCGCACCATCAACTTTTCGCTGTTGGCGATCAAACCAAGGTTGGCTTTGTTTGTCGGGATCGCGTGCGATTTCAAAAAACATTTGCACTAAAGCATCGCAGGCACCGTCAACGATCACCTCGAAACGCTTGACCGCCAAAATGCCATCTACATCGGTCGGAAATAGGGGGGTCGCTGGATGTTTGTACTCAATCCATTCGTTGATATATCGAGATTCGAAAACACTCGAACCATCGGGACAAATCAAGACAGGTAGTTTTTCTAAAGGATTGTAGAGCGGTGTTTGCGTATCTGAGTTCCAAGGCACCTCGGTGATCAATTCGAACGGTATGCCTTTCTCTGCCAATTGAATTCTGACCTTTCGCGCATAAGGGCTTGGCGTGGCGCTGATAAGTTTATACATATGTCTCCTATGGCTTGGTGGTGTAAAAATCTTCGGCACGATGGCATGCGACTTCGTGGCCCTCTGCTCGACTGAGCAACGGTGGCGTGACGGAACTACAGATTGGGATTTTGTGCGCGCACCTGGTATGAAAATGGCAGCCACTAGGGCGGTCAATTGGATTAGGGATTTCTCCTTGCACCAATGTGCGACGTCCGCGGCGGCGAGTTGGATCGGGCAGAGGGGCGGCATCTAAAAGCGTTTGGGTATATGGATGTAGGGGTTGACTCCAAAGCATATGGCGCGGCGCAAGTTCAACAATGCGCCCAAGGTACATCACGGCGACTCGATCGCAGAAATGCTCAACCACCGACAGATCGTGAGAAATAAATAGATAAGATAGCCCAAACTCTTCGCGTAAGTCAGCCAAAAGATTCAGTACCTGGGCGCGCACAGAGACATCAAGAGCCGAAACAGGTTCGTCGCAGATGATCAGCTTGGGATTCAGTGCGAGTGCGCGCGCGATACCGATGCGCTGGCGCTGACCACCTGAAAACTCATGGGGATGTCTCTGAGACGCTTCAGCCGGCAGCCCAACCCGCTCGAGTAACCAACTCACGCGTGCAGTACGGGTACGCCGATCTTTCATGCCATGAACGATTAAGGGCTCTTCGATCGCACGCCCAACGGTGCTGCGGGGATTTAAAGACGCATAGGGATCTTGGAAGATCATCTGAATCTCACGGCGCAAGGGCTTGAGCTCTTTATCGCTCAGTCGCGCGAGATTTTTTCCACCCACATGAACTGTACCTGCATCGGGTGAGAGCAATCGGATAATGGTGCGACCAAGCGTTGATTTGCCGCAACCGGACTCACCGACCAGACCCAAGCTTTCACCGCTAGTCAAGCTAAAGCTAACATCATCCACAGCATGAACACGCTGCCCATCGCTCAGTGTAAAAAACTTCTTTAGACCGTCAACACGCAATAACGTATCGGTCATGAGGCCGCCTGAGTCGAAGGGTTAAAAGATTGAGAAGTTGCGTCGTACAGGCGATGGCATGCAACAAAGTGTTGTGCCCCTGAATCCCTTACCATCGGCAGCTCTTCTCGACAGATCGGTAAAGCCCAGTCGCAGCGGGGTGCGAAACGACAGCCCTGTGGCATCGCATGTAGCGCTGGAACTTGCCCACGAATTTCAGTGAGTCGTTTGTTCAAACCGCGTGAGGCCGAAGGAGTAGCTTGAATGAGCCCTTGCGTATAGGGGTGTTGAGGGCGTTTGAACAAGTCGAATACTGAGGCATCTTCAATTTTTTTGCCCGCGTACATCACGGCCACGCGATCAGCCACTTCTGCTACCACACCAAGATCGTGCGTAATCAGCAAAATCGACATGCCCAGGCGCTCTCGCATCTCAAGTAGTAAGTCTAAAATTTGAGCTTGTACAGTGACATCAAGGGCCGTTGTTGGCTCGTCAGCAATCAACAATTTTGGTTCGCAGGCAAGCGCCATCGCAATCATGACACGTTGACGCATGCCCCCCGACAGCTCGTGCGGATATTGCGTTAAGCGTTTTTGAGGCGCCGACATGCGTACTAACTCAAGCAACTCAAACGCTCTTTCGATTGCTTGCTTGGGCGCTTGGCCTCGATGCGCAATTAGCGTTTCGATGAGTTGCTCGCCGATCGTGAGTACAGGGTTTAGTGAGGTCATTGGTTCTTGAAAAATCATTCCAATTCCATCGCCACGAACTTGCTGCATCTCTTTGGCGGTGAGTCGCAACAAATCTTGTCCTTGAAACAGCACCTCACCGCTCGCGATTTTTCCGGGTGGGCTGGCAATCAATTGCATGATAGAAAAAGCAGTCACTGACTTACCGCAACCTGATTCGCCGACCAGGGCAACAATCTCAGCCTGACCAATCGTCAGTGATACTCCGTCAATTGCATTGACAAGCCCGTTAGAGGTCTGGAACTGTGTACAGAGATTTTTGACTTCAAGTACAGGAATATCCTTGTTCGGCGTCAACGAAGCAAGCGGCAAGGGCATGGTGATAGTCATCAGCGATTCTTGAGCCGTGGGTTGAGTGCATCGTTCAGCCCTTCTCCAACCAGATTTAAGCCCAGTACGGTGAACATGATCGCTAGACCTGGTATGGCGGTGATGTACCACGCCGTTCTGAGGGCATCGCGCCCAGCGCCAATAATGGTTCCCCAGCTCATCACATTCGGATCGCCTAGCCCCAAGAATGCGAGCCCCGCTTCTGTCAAAATTGCAGTTGCGACCATCAAAGAGCCCGTGACAATAATGGGCCCTAACGCATTTGGCAGGATTTGCGTGGTGATAATTCTAAAGGAACTCATCCCAATCGAAACACTTGCCGCCACAAAATCGCGCTCACGTAATGTCATGAATTCGGCACGTACTAAACGGGCGATTGAGGGCCACGAAACGATCCCGAGTGCGAAGGTAACCGTGGTAACGGTTGGGGTCAGAATCGCGACGACCACAATCGCGAAGATAAACTGTGGAATCGTTTGAAATAACTCTGTGATCGCCATGGCAACGCTATCGGCTGCGCCGCCGTAGTAGCCGGCAATCGCGCCAATCGTTGTGCCGATGAGCACAGCGGCAAGCGTGGCAGAAAAGCCAACGAGTAGCGACACACGAGAGCCGTGAAATAGGCCAGCGGCTAAATCTCTGCCCATGATGTCAGAGCCGAGCAGAAAATTGGGGTCTTGTCCTGGCCAAAGAAATGGCGTCGACACCATATCCCAAGGGTCTTCTGGAAACAATACCGAGGCTGAAGCGGCCATGAGGCCGACACACAATAAAAGTAGCAGGCCAACAACTGCCGAATAGTTTCGACAAAATCTGGTCGCGAACATACGCAGAGGGCTCTGTGCGCTCATCGGATCCGAATCCGCGGGTCGAGTTGTGCGTACGCCAGATCGACTAAAACATTAGAGATCATCACTAAGACCGAGCACATTAATAAGATTCCAAGTAATAGATTCAAGTCGCGTTGAAATACGGCTTCGAAGGCAAGCCTGCCCAAGCCCGGCCAAGAAAAAACTGTTTCAACGAGGACAGAGCCCCCGAGTAACGTGCCAAACTGCACGCCAATTAAAGTGACCAAGGGCAACAAGGCGTTGCGAAAAACATGGCGTAGGATGATGCGTCGCTCTCCTAGGCCCTTTGCGCGGGCTGTTGTGACATAGTCTTGATTGAATACTTCAAGCATCGATGCGCGCATGACGCGCGTATATAACGCAACATAGAACAGACCGAGCGTTGTGACAGGCATCACCAAGTGATGTAAGACATCCAGGATGTGAGCGAACCCTTGCTTGCCGCTGGCGACGGTTTGCATGCCGCCCGAGGGAAACCAGCCAAGGTGCACTGAGAAAACGACAATTAACATCAGCCCTAACCAGAACACTGGAATCGAAAAAGAAAGAATTGCAAAGATAGAGATGAGATTGTCGCGCAGGCGATTGACTCGCTGCGCAGCGAGAACCCCTAGGCATGCGCCTACAACGACCGCGAGCGTGATGCCCGAAAGCATCAATAGCAAGGTTGCGGGTAGGCGGTCAAGAATTAACGACAGTACAGATTGGTTATGGCGAAACGAAAATCCTAAATCTAAGGTCATAAGTTTGACGAGATAGTGCCAAAGCTGAAGGTAAACCGGTTGATCGAGTCCGAAGCGCACGCGTAATTCTGTCAGATACTCAAGGCTGCTCGCGGCGGCTTCTCCAGCTAGCACCTCGGCAGCATCGCCAGGTGCTAGCTTCAATAAAATGAAGTTGCAGATGACGACCGCCAGTAAAAGCGGGATCGCTCTTAGTAGGCGCCGCCCTAGCAAACGAAGCGTTGGATTGTGCAAGTTTGATAGCTGCAACAGGCGCTTCAATTACTTCTCGAAATAAGCATCGGCGAAGTTTCCACCGATGATCCCGTCAGCACTGATCGTGTGATTTTTTAATTTCGAGCTCGAAATGGTAAGGAAGCGTGTTTCCATCAGGGGGATCACCGGTAGATCGGTCATCGCTATACGTTGCATTTCAAGATAGAGAGCCTTTCGTTTTACCGGATCGTTTTCCCCTTGTGCACTTTCCAGTACCCGATCCATTTCGGGGCTGTTATAGCCGGTATTGTTTGTAAAGACGACACCTTTTTGAATTGCTTTTGACCAGAAAAGTCGTTGTACCCCTTGGGTGGGATCGGCAAAGGCACCGTAGTAGAGGCTAGTCGTATCAAAATCATATTCGGTGTAAGCGCGGCGAAGGAACGATGGCAGATCTTGACTGCGTAGCTCAACATCAATGCCCACGCGACTGAGTTGTTGCTTGATAAATTCTCCTGTGCGCTGATACTCAGAGCCAAAGGGAATAAAGTCGTGAGTGATTTTGAACCGCATACCGTTTGCGCCAGGCTTTAGGCCCGCGTCATCAAGCAGCTTTTTTGCTTTTTCAGGGTTGAACTCATACTTGGGCAGATCGGTCGAGTGAAAGGTCGTGACCTGCGAAGGAATTGGGCTGACTGCAGGTTGACCATAGCCAAGCCAAACCACCTGGGTCATGCGTGCGCGATCAATTGCGTGCGCGATGGCCTGTCGTACTCGTACGTCGTTAAGAGGGGGTTTGCGCAGATTGACTTCCATCAGCATGTAAGGCGACATGTAAGCGTACCCGCGCGCTTCAATACTGAGTGCGGGATTTTTCGCGATACGTGGCATGTCGGTCAGTGGTATGGGGCTGAGCCCTCCGATATGACCTTCGCCAGTTTCAAAGCTCGCTGCCCGCGCCGAGGCATCGCTGATGATTCTGAACACGATACGTTGCAGGGTTGGTTTACCTGCCTGCCAGTAGTCTGTATTTTTCTCAAGTAGGATGTAGTCGCCTTTTTTCCATTCTTTGAAGACGAAGGGCCCTGTACCGACCGGCTTACTGATGTATGGGTTGGCAGAGGGGTCTGTGCCAGCGAAGAGATGTTTAGGCACCATGGGTGACTCGTAGCTTGAGGCCAGAGCTGTCAGCATAGGAGGTGCCGGTTGGCTAAGTTTAATCACGGCGGTGAGAGGGTCAGGTGTTTCGACAGCCGTGACTTTTGCGAAAGCCGTGCGCCCGCGCGGATGAACTTTTTTAAGCACCTCAAGAATTGTGTAGCTCACATCAGCCGAGGTGAATGGCTGGCCATCATGCCATTTAACGTTTGGACGCAGCTTAAAGGTATAGGTCAGCCCATCTGGGCTGATGTCCCAGGCTTGAGCTAAGAGGGGTTGCGGCTTGAGTTCGTTGTCGAGGTACAGCAAGCCTTCCATTACCTTTGAGGTCACCATCCCCATCTGTAAGGCAGTGTTGATGGCGGTTAACAAAAACGGTGGTTCGGGTGACAAGACAAATTTGAGTGTGCCGCTGTCAATGTCCGCGGCGCTTTGTGCTTGGACGGGGCACCCCAACAACGTGCCAGTCAGCAGTAGTAGCGAGGCGACTGCGCGGTTAAAAGAACGGATAATCGTGGTCGACATGGGAAACCCCCTTTTCAGTACATTGAACGCTTAACGCTAGGGACTGCTCACTTTTGGTGGCAGACCTAGTAATTAAGGCTCAGTATGAAAAATCAGGTCTCAAGCGTCTTTCAAAATCCGCTCGCTTCATTTCAAAATCAGAACAGTTGACCCAAGAGGTCAACTGTTTGGCGGTCTTAACTGGCTTTGATATGCCGATTTAAACCACTCAGCACCGCCTTGAAAGACGCCGTCACGATATCGCGATCAATGCCGACGCCAAACCCTGTGGCGCCCTCTTGGATGCGTGCCTCAACATAACAAGCCGCCCGTGTGTCGGTGCCAGTGCCAATCGCATGCTCGTGATAATCCATCACGCGAACGGGAATCCCCAAGCAATCTACAAACGCAGAAATCGCACCATCGCCCACGCCTTTCAGTACACGACGTACACCGTTCACTTCAAACTCGGCTTCGATCGTAAAGTGTTTGCCTTCGGGCGCACTGGGGTCACCGGTGATGCTGTGCTTGATGAGTTTCCAGGGTTCCGTTTGTGTCAGGTACTCGGCATTGAAAATTGTGTAAACGGCTTCGGCCGTGACTTCGCGGCCGGTTTCGTCGGTGACGCGCTGAATCGCGCGGCTAAACTCGATTTGCAAACGGCGTGGCAAGGCTAAGCCATGTTCTTGCTCAAGCAAATAAGATACGCCGCCTTTGCCTGACTGGCTGTTGACGCGAATCACGGCATCGTAGCTACGCCCCAGATCGGCTGGGTCGATTGGCAAATAAGGGACTTCCCAGATGGCATCGGCTTTTTGTACGGCAAAGCCTTTTTTGATCGCGTCTTGGTGTGAACCCGAGAAGGCTGTGAAGACCAAGTCGCCGGCATACGGATGACGTGGGTGCACAGGCAACTGATTGCAAAACTCAACACAGCGACGCACTTCGTCGATATCTGAAAAATCCAGACCGGGATGAATGCCTTGGGTGTACAGGTTTAAGGCCAGCGTGACCAAGTCGACGTTACCGGTACGCTCGCCATTGCCGAACAAACAGCCTTCGACGCGATCGGCGCCCGCCATCAAGCCCAACTCGGCCGCGGCGACCGCGGTGCCGCGATCGTTGTGCGGATGCAAACTGACGATGACTGAATCACGCTTGTGCAGATTGTTATGCATGTATTCGATTTGATCGGCATACATGTTTGGTGTGGTGGCCTCGATGGTGGCCGGCAAGTTATAGATGATTTTTTTCTGGGGCGTTGGCTGATACAACGCTGTGACAGCGTTGCAAACCTCAAGCGCAAAGTCGGGCTCGGTGGTGCTGAATACTTCAGGTGAATATTCGTAGAGCCAGTGGGTTTGCGGATACTTGGCCATGCAATCCATCACGCATTGCGTGCCCTCAAGTGCCACCTGTTTAACTTCTTGGCGGTTCATGTTGAACACGATGCGGCGAAAGCCGGGTGCGCAAGCGTTGTACAGGTGGATCATGGCGCGTTTGGCGCCCGCCGCTGATTCAACGGTGCGCTCAATGAGTTCGGGCCGGGCTTGGGTCAGGGCGATGATGGTGACGTCGTCTGGGATCAGTTTGTCGTCGACCAGTTTGCGCACAAAGTCAAAGTCAGTTTGCGAGGCAGACGGAAACCCAACTTCGATTTCTTTGAAGCCGATTTTGACCAGCATTTCAAAAAAGCGCAGCTTGCGCTCAACACTCATGGGCTCGATGAGGGACTGGTTGCCATCACGTAAGTCGGTGCTCATCCAGATTGGGGGATGGGTGATCTTTTTAGTGGGCCAGGTGCGCTCTGAAAAATCGCGCTCGAAGGGCTTGAACGGGATATATTTTGTGGCGGGATTCGAAAGCATGATTAACCTTAAATCTGTTTAGGCGATGCCAGGGTACGTACTGCCTGAGTTCATCGATGGCGATAGCAAGCCAGTGTTTGAATCAAATCTGAAAATTTTTGTCTAGAAAGGGAGCTTGGGTGGCGCGTGGTTGCCGGACTGCCACGGGCACTAGGCCCGGCAACCGATCGCTAGCAGTAGCGATAGCAGCCCAAGAGCACCAGCACGGTTGCCAGACACAACTAAACCGCGGCCTAAAAGGGCCGAGCAGTGTGTTTGAGTGCAGGCGTAGCCTGTGGCAAGCGTATTCATAACCTCTAGTCGAACATAAATTGGCGTGAAACGCAAGCGCAGCGGGCTCGGACGTCGCGCTTGCGTCATGCTTGAGCAGTACTTGGGGATGACCTGGCCAGCGCTGGACCGGTCATTGAGTAGGCTAAGCGAGCAAGGTGGGCTCGCGCTGACCGGCATCGTTGGCGGGCGGCAACACGCGGGTTGGGGCGGCTGCGCCAGGGTTGGTCACGGGCCGATTTTGCAAGGCGGATTGAAGCTCAAACAGCTGGGCCCGCGCCAAGGCAAGCTTGCGTGCCCGCCCGCTGCTGCGCTGGGTCAGCACGGTTTGTAAAATACCAACGGTCACGGGTTGGGTTTGATCTTTCCAGACCCAATTCAAAATATCCAGTCCCTCAGGGCTGAGTTGTGCACAGAGTTTGCGCACGTCGCTGAGCGGTACTAAAGCTGCACGACCTCGCTTGAGGCTGCTGCGTAAGTAACTCATCACGCTGCTGATGGCGATTAAGATCAAGATCAAGATGACGAACCACCAAAAATACTTTTGATACTGCGTGACAAAATCGATGACGGTTTTACCAAGAATTTCGGACAAGCCCGTCAGTTTGATGGCAAACTCAAGCCAAGCTTTACCTGACTGCAGAATCCGTTGCGCGCAATAAAAGACGAGAGCAATAGCCGCTAAAATGACGGTTATTCGCGTCAGAAGGCGCGGTAGCGCCAACCGCAGCAGTATGCCGCCTAGTAAAGGGGTGTCATTTTGACGCGGTGTGGTGCTAGGTCGATTCATCATGCAAAATATTGTACCTATGAGTCGCAATTTTCTCGAGCTTCGTCAGGGTCAACATTTGACCTTGACCCCTGCGCTGCAACAGTCGATCAAGCTGTTGCAGCTTTCGACGTTAGATCTTGAGGCTGAAGTCGCTCGGGCGTTGGCTGAAAACCCCCTGTTAGAGCAAGAGGGCACGCCATTGTACGAGCCAGGCAGTGCTTCGGCGAGTTTGCGCGTTGGCCAAGAATCCTCCGAATTTAGCACCACCCAAAATCATGACGAGCGTGGTCAGGACGCAACACCCGAGCCCAATACTGACTACTCCCCAGCCTCAGAACGCGCGCCTGAGCGCGATCGACTTGAATTCTCGTCCGAAGCGCGTGGGTCGCGCGACGATGATTTTTCGGATCGCCCAGAGCCGGCCCGCGAAAGTAATTTGCGAGAATATTTGCTTGAACAATTAGGCCTGACGCGTTTAAGCCAGCGCGATGCGGCGATTGTTGAGCTATTGATTGACGAGCTCAACGACGATGGCTTGTTAGCGTCGCCGCTGGACGAGATTGCCAGCTGGATGAATCCAGAGCTTGGCCTCGAAGAAGATGATTTTCGTTGCGCGCTAAAAATGCTGCAGTCGTTTGATCCACCTGGTGTCGGCGCCCGTGATTTGGGCGAGTGCCTTGATTTACAACTACAGTTTGGTGACCCACAGCGGCTTGAGGCGTTACAAGACCCCGAGTTACTTGCCTTGACACGTACGGTGTGTCGGCATCACCTCGCGGTTTTGGCAACCGGCAATATGCTCAAGCTGCGCGAGGTATTGCAATGTGACGCCGAGCTGCTCAAGCGCGCCCATGCGTTGATCGTTCAGCTCAACCCCCGACCCGCAAGTGCTTGGAATATCCCCGCCGCTGATTTTGCGGTGCCCGACGTGTTGGTACGAAAAACGCGTAAGGGCTGGGTGGTGTCACTTAATGAGTCTGTGATGCCCAAGTTGCGCGTCAATGCGATGTATGCCGAAGCCTTAGGCAGCCCGCGAAGCGGCGCGCACACGGCGTTGCACGGGCAGTTGCAAGAGGCGCGCTGGATGATTCGAAATGTTGCGCAGCGGTTTGAAACGATCCTGAAAGTTTCGCAAGTGATTGTTGCGCACCAGCAGGCGTTTTTTTCAAACGGTTGGGGGGCGGTGCGTCCGCTAACACTTAAAGACATCGCTGCCGAGATTGGTATGCATGAGTCGACGATTTCGCGTGCCACCACGCAAAAATTTATGTTGACGCCGCACGGCACCTTTGAGCTTAAGCGTTTCTTTAGTACAGGGTTAACAACCGAAGGTAAAGAGGCCACCTCGGCCACCGCCGTACAAACACGCATTCAAATTTTGATCACAAGTGAAGATCGCAAAAAGCCTTTGTCGGATAGTCAATTGGTGAGTTTGCTCGACCAGGATGGGATCACGATTGCACGGCGCACAGTGGCTAAATATCGAGAGTTATTGCGCATACCTACGGCACCGCTGCGTAAGTCGCAGGCGGGCGCTCGCTAATTACCGATGAGTTGTTCGTTTTGCCGCGCTGGGCAGTCGGGGGTTTTGCCCCAGGCATCGTTGGGTGCGCAGTATTTGTTGCGGGTGTTTTGCAAGCAGGTTGGGCGTTGAAAAAAACCAAGCTTAGCGCACTGTTCAAGCTCTTGTTTGAGTGACTGCTGCCACGAGGTCACTGTCACGGTGATGCCTGGCGGTATCGGTGGCGCCGCGGGCCTCTGTGCAGAGCCGGTGGTGCCTAATCGGCCAGTGTCAATATCAGGGCGGTCAGTGCGCCGTGTGTTGTCTTGCGCTAAACGTTTGGCATCTGCGGTTTCTGAGCCTTCGCTGAGGTTGCCTTCTTCGTCATCGTCACCCTCAACCTTCATGCTGTTGGGGTCTGTTTCGAAGACATCGGCCGTGATGGCTTCTATAGCCCATTCGATCGGAGTGAGCTCTCGTGGCACGCCCAAGGTGCCATCAATACGGGGCTGCGGCGGCTGCGCGGTAATTGGACGACCGAGGGCGTCTAGCTTTAGGGCTCTGTAGTCTTTGTCGGCCACTGAGGCGACGGTATCGGGCGCACGCGTGACAAGCCAATTGCCTAGCTGCACTCCGCCTTGCCATGAAGCAACCCCTGCAAGAATTAAAAAGACAATTAAGACACGCCAGGACATAAGGGATCTCTGAGGGGCGAGGATTAAACTTTATCGGCAAACACTTGACCGCCGTGTTCGCGCATGGCATGAAAACGAATCGCCGGGTAGCGCTCTTCGGCAACACGCAACTGAGCGGTTGAGCTCACCAAAAACGCTGGTGCTTCGACGACATCATAGGCGATGTTTGAGACGTTAGCATCGATGAATTTGCGCAGCTCTTTCGGGTCTTCGGCCGTGACCCAGCGCGCCATGTTGTAGCGTGACGGCATCAGTCGCGCTTCGGCGCCGTACTCAGCCTGCAGGCGATGGGCAACGACTTCAAACTGCAGTTGACCCACCGCACCCAGTAGCAGCGCGCCGCCTGCTACCAACGGCCTGAACACTTGAATTGCACCCTCTTCGCCAAGTTGCAACAGCCCAGTGCGAAGCTGTTTAGTGCGTAAGGGGTCTTTGGTTTCGACCGCTTGAAAAAGCTCGGGTGCAAAAAAAGGCAAGCCAGTAAAGTGCAGAGCCTCGCCTTCAGTTAAGACATCACCGAGATGCAAAATGCCATGATTAGGGATGCCAATCACATCGCCAGCGTAGGCCTCGTCGACGAGCTCGCGACGTTGCGATAAAAATGACACGACGTTGTTGGGGCGAATCTCTTTGTTGTTGCGCGAGACTTTAAGCCGCATGCCACGCTCAAACTTGCCCGAGCTGACGCGTACAAAGGCCACGCGATCTCGATGTGCCGGATCCATGTTGGCTTGTACTTTAAAAACCACGCCGGTGAACTTGGGTTCTTCGGGGTGCACGACACGCTCGAGCGCTTGACGCGAGCCCGGCGGTGGCGCCTGATCGACCAGCGCATCAAGCACTTCTTGCACGCCAAAATTGTTAATCGCCGAACCAAAAAAAACAGGTGTTTGTTTGCCCGCTAAAAAAGCAGCTGGGTCAAAGGTTGGTGCTGCCGCCTGGATGAGCTCGATCTCGCCTTTGGCTTGTTCAAAAGAACTACCAAAGCGTTTGGCAATTTCTGGATTGTCGAGCCCGTCGATAAAGTCGTCGCCGGTATCGTTACGACGCTCTTGCCCAGACTTAAACAAACGCATGCGATCGCGCTGAATATCAAACACGCCACCAAAGGCTTTGCCCATGCCGACTGGCCACGAAAATGGCACGGCATCCATGCCAATGTGTTGTTCGATTTCGGATAACAGCTCAAGCGGTTCGCGGACTTCGCGATCCATCTTGTTGATGAAAGTGATGATGGGGGTATTGCGGGCGCGACAGACCTGCAGCAAACGGATGGTTTGTGGCTCGACCCCGTTGGCTGCGTCAATCACCATTAACGCCGCGTCAACCGCCGTCAGTACACGATAGGTATCTTCAGAAAAATCTTGGTGGCCTGGGGTATCAAGCAGATTGATGACGCAATCGCGGTACTCCATTTGCATCACCGAAGAGGCGACCGAGATGCCGCGTTGTTTTTCGATTTCCATCCAGTCAGAGGACGCGTGGCGCGAAGCCTTGCGTGCTTTGACACTACCGGCGATTTGGATCGCACCCGCGAAAAGCAACAGCTTTTCGGTGAGCGTCGTTTTGCCGGCATCGGGGTGAGAAATAATGGCGAACGTTCTGCGTCGCGCAACTTCAGTTTGAATACTCATGATGGCGAATTTTACAGGCTGGCGCAGCCAACCTGTGTGCGTGCAAATTACTTGTTTAAGAGAACCGGACGACGTGGGCGATTTGCCTGGTCGCCACTGGCGCTGCGAGGCGCTGAGCTGCTTGGTGCCCCGGTACGCGACCCCGTTCGGGCGCCAGTACCCATGCCGGTACCAGTTCTGACCGCGCCACCGGCGCTGTGGGGTGCGCGCGCACCCGCCGCAGGGGCATCACGACGCGGTGCTGAGCGGCTATCGCCCTGCGCATCACGGCGTGGTGCGCTGCTAGGACCTTGACCTGAGCGCGCGGGGCGTGCCCCGGCACCCGAGCCACTGGGGCGGGCTGAACGTTGTTGTGGGCGGCGCTGACCGTCGCGCCGGCCCTCGGCGCGGGCTTCGTCATCGGCCCCGTGTGGCGAGGGGGGCGAGGCGGTCCAGCCTGTCGGTGCGGGCAATTGAGGAATCGTCTTTTTGATGATGCGCTCGATTGCTTTTAGGTACTTAATCTCGCTTGAGTCGACTAAAGAGATGGCCGAGCCTGCAGCGCCTGCACGACCCGTGCGACCAATTCGATGCACATAATCTTCGGGAATATTAGGCAGCTCAAAGTTCACGACCTGAGGCAGCTGATCAATATCGAGACCGCGGGCGGCGATATCGGTGGCCACCAACACGGCAACCTTGCCTTTTTTAAAGTCATCCAGAGCGCGGGTGCGTGCAGCCTGGCTTTTATTGCCGTGAATGGCCGAGGCCGATAAACCGTCTTTGACCAGTTTTTCAGCCAAACGATTCGCGCCATGCTTGGTGCGTGTAAAGACCAACACTTGATGCCAGCCACTTTCGCTGATGATATGGCTTAGGATGTCGCGCTTGTGCGCTTGATCAACCATATACACAGTTTGATCCACGCGTTCGGCTGTTGTGTTGCGTGCGGCAACCGAGACTTCAGTGGCGTTTGATAAAACACTTTTTGATAACTCGCGGATTTCGTCTGAAAACGTTGCCGAAAACAGCAGGTTTTGACGCTGACGTGGCATCAGGGCCAAAATTTTGCGGATGTCGCGAATGAAACCCATGTCTAGCATGCGATCAGCTTCGTCGAGCACCAAAATCTCAACACCAGACAAATCAACGGTGCGCTGCTGGCAGTGATCCAGCAGCCGGCCGGGAGTCGCGACTAAAATATCGATGGGCTTGCGCAAGGCAGAAATTTGCGGATTGATATTGACGCCGCCAAAAATCACCATCGATGAAATTTTTGTATGGCAGCCGTAGGTTTTGACGGACTCTTCAACTTGCGCGGTCAGTTCGCGGGTGGGGGTCAAAATCAGCACGCGAGGGCGCCCAGCTTTGCGCACTTCGAGGGGTTTGGCGAGCAGCATGTGCAAAATGGGTAGCGTGAAGCCAGCCGTTTTGCCTGTGCCGGTTTGGGCTGCGGCTAAAAGGTCGCCGCCAGCGAGCACGCGCGGAATCGCCTGCGCTTGAATAGGAGTGGGTATGGTGTAGCCAGCATCGGCAATCGCACGCATAAGGGGATCGGCCAACCCGAGGTCAGCAAAAGTAATCGTAGTAGACAAGAGAACAGCTCCATCGTCATGCCGGCCTGCACAGGGTGCGGGCTCCAATCGGGGCAGACGAACAGGGAGTAAAAACGCCTTGGAGGCGAGCGCCCACAGTGTTGGGGCTTAGAGCGGCACGAGGACTGGAACGTTGTGCCGTGCAGCAATTGTACGTCAAATTAGGTGTGACTTAGTAAAGTTTGATTAAACACGTGCTGAGTCGTGCGCGCCTTTAAACCACGGGCACTTCAGAATTGACCTGCAACGGCAGCAAAAAGTCTTGGCTAATCCCGCTGCCCACGGCGTTGATGCGACTCAAGAACTCGGTCAGATATAGGTGTAATCCTTTTGCAAAGATGTCTTCAATAGTTAAGTCGCGCAGTTCTGACAATAGTCGTAAGGCCGCTGATTGGGTATTAGATGATTGACTATTTCTGACACGCGACAGTGTATCCACCACTTCGTGCAAACAATTGACAAGCGAGCGCGGCATGCCCAGGCTCAAAATTAAAAGTTCGGCGATGCGTTCAGGGGTAATGACGTCGCGATAGACTTTGCGATAGTTTTCGAAGGCCGACACCGAGCGCAAGATCGCCGTCCAATAATAAAACTCATCGACGGGATCGGTGTCGTCGTCGTGTACTTCGTTGGCCGCTAAAAACTTAACATCGAGAAGTCGAGCGGTGTTATCCGCCCGTTCAAGAAACGTGCCGAGCTGGATAAAGTCGTAGGCTTCGCCACGCATCATGGTGCCTAGATGCACACCGCGAATGAGATGTGATCTGAACTTGACCCATTCAAAAAATTCGGCTGGCGCGCGTTTGAGCATACCCTCGCGCATCAAGCGTTGAGCATCAAGCCACGTCGTATTGATGGTTTCCCATAGCTCGGTTGTGATTGAGCCCCTGACCGCGCGTGCATTTTCGCGCGCCCCTTGCAGGCAGCGCATGATCGAAGAGGGGTTACTGGTGTCACTCACCATAAAACGCATGACGGCGTCGGGGGTAATGGTGGATTGCTGCGCGGTGAAGGCCGAGGTGAGTTCTGAAATTTCGAGCAAGGCTGCCCACCCCCGCTCGATGGTCTGCACCGACTGAGGCAACAGCGACATCTGATAGTTGACGTCGAGCATGCGAGCCAGGTTCTCTGCTCGTTCGGTGTAGCGAGACATCCAATACAAGTGATCAGCAGTTCTTGAAAGCATGAGGATGGGATCCGAGTAGGCCGGGTGCTGAGTGCTTAATGTTTAGTGCTTCGTGATTAGTGTTCAAGCACCCAAGTGTCTTTGGTGCCGCCACCTTGTGACGAGTTCACCACAAGCGAGCCCTCTTTTAACGCGACGCGAGTCAAACCGCCGGGCACCATTCGTACATGCTGACCAGACAGCACAAAAGGACGAAGATCAATGTGACGCGGCGCGATACCAGCTTCGACGTAAGTTGGGCAAGTCGACAACGCGAGCGTGGGCTGTGCGATGTAATTGCTTGGGTTCGCCAGCACGCGTGTCTTAAAGTCGTCAATTTCAGCGCGCGTCGAAGCGGGCCCGACCAGCATGCCATAACCGCCGGCCCCATGCACTTCTTTGACAACAAGCTCGTGCATGTTTTGCACCACGTGATCAAGCTCGTCAGGCTTGCGACACATAAAGGTGGGTACGTTCGCAATGAGCGGTTCTTCACTCAGATAAAAACGAATCATGTCTGGTACGAATGGATAGATCGACTTGTCGTCTGCGACACCGGTGCCGATTGCATTGCAAATCGCCACGTTGCCAGCGCGATAGGCGCGCAGCAAGCCTTTTGCACCGAGTGTTGAATCGTCGCGAAAGACTTCAGGGTCAAGAAAATCATCATCCACTCTGCGATAAATGACATCGACACGACGCGGCCCTTGGGTGGTACGCATGAAGACGGTATCGTCCTGTACAAAAAGATCTTGCCCTTCGACGAGTTCGACACCCATCTGCTGTGCCAAAAAGGCATGTTCAAAATAGGCCGAGTTGTACATGCCAGGTGTCAGTACGACAACGTTTGGCTGTGTTGTGTCGGTGGGGCCCGAATTGCGCAGAGTGTCGAGCAACAGATCTGGATAGTGCGCCACTGGTTCAACCCGATGCTGCGCAAAAAGCTCTGGAAACAACCGCATCATCATCTTGCGATTTTCGAGCATATACGACACGCCCGAGGGAACCCGCAGGTTGTCCTCTAGGACAAAGAGTTCGCCTGTTTGTGCGCCATGATTGGCGCGCACAATATCGATACCCGCAATGTGCGCGTACGTTTTGTGCGGGACACGTACACTTTGCATCTGTGGACGATACTGCGCGTTATTGAGTACTTGTTCGGTCGGTATCAGGCCCGCTTTTAAAATGTGCTGCTCGTGATACACGTCATGCAAAAACATATTGAGCGCTTGAACGCGTTGCTTCAAACCTCGCTCCAGCCTAAGCCACTCAACTGCCGGAAAGATACGCGGCACGATGTCGAAGGGAATCGTGCGCTCGGTGCCGTCTGTGTCGCCATATACGGCAAAGGTAATCCCGACGCGCCTAAAAATTAGCTCGGCTTCATCGCGACGTGTTTTTAGTAAGTGTTCGGGTTGCTGTGCTAGCCATCGTGCAAAGCTCCGGTAATGCGCACGTGCGCTTTGACTGAGGAAAGCGCCTGCTTGCGGCCGGGCACCGCTTGTATCTACCATTTCGTCAAAAGCGATGGGTCGTGCGAATTGCTGCATGGGTCCGCCTTGAGCCGAGTCCAACGGTCATTGAGCAGTGGGCATCGCGCACCACTCTTGGGTTGTAGTCACAATGAAATCATTAGCAATTATCATGCCACAGCCATGTTTCAGTTCGAGTGACTGGCACAGTTATTGCTTTGGATTGACTATGCCTATACACGTAGCACTTCATCACCTGACGACCTATCGTTACGATAAACGAATCAACTTGGGCCCCCAAGTGATTCGTTTAAAGCCAGCGCCGCACTGTCGCACACGGATCTTGTCTTATGCTTTGCGCATTACACCCATCGAGCACTTTTTAAACTGGCAACAAGACCCCTTTGCCAACTATGTTGCACGGGTGGTGATTCCTGAAAAGACGACAGAGTTTCAGGTGGAAGTTGATCTTGTGGCTGAAATGTCGGTGTACGACCCGTTCGATTTTTTTCTCGAACCCTCAGCTGAAAAGTTTCCGTTTCAGTACGCGCCTGAGCTCAAGGCTGACTTAGTGCCTTACCTGCGAGCAGAGCCTGCGGGGCCAAAGTTAGCGATTTTTTTGAAAAATGTGCCACACCGCACGCGGCGCAGCATCGATTTTTTAGTTGAAATCAACACGCGTCTGCACCGTAAAGTGAGCTACACGATTCGCATGGAGCCTGGTGTGCAGACGCCGGAGCAAACGCTTGAGCTGTGTTCGGGCTCGTGCCGCGACACAGCGTGGCTGATGGTGCAGGTGTTTAGGCAGTTTGGCCTGGCGGCACGTTTTGTCTCGGGCTACTTGATTCAGCTCAAGCCCGACGTTGAGGCCGTGGGTGGTCCAACGGGCGCAACCTCAGACTTTACTGATTTGCATGCTTGGTGCGAGGTGTATTTGCCCGGCGCTGGTTGGATTGGTTTGGATGCGACGTCCGGTTTACTGGCGGGCGAGGGTCATATACCAATCGCCTGCACGCCTGAACCCTCTTCGGCCGCGCCCATCGACGGTGCACTAGATGAGTGCGAAGTTGAATTTGAGCACCAAATGTCAGCACGCAGGGTATTTGAGTCACCGCGGGTGACCAAACCTTATGACGACACACAGTGGCAAAGCATTGTGGCGTTGGGTGCTGTTGTGGATGCTGACCTCGACGAACATGACGTGCGCTTGACGATGGGTGGTGAACCCACCTTTGTGTCAGCGTTGGATCGCGATGGTGCCGAGTGGAACACCGAGGCCCTTGGCCCGACTAAGCGTGGCTTGGGTTTAGAGCTGATGCAAAAATTAAGTCAGCGCTATGGCGCAGGGGGCTTCTTGCATTATGGCCAAGGCAAGTGGTACCCGGGCGAACAGCTACCGCGTTGGTCGCTATCGGCTTTTTGGCGCGAGGACGGCCAACCCTGTTGGCGGGACCCGAATGTGTTTGCCGATGAGCGCGAAGAGCATCACTATACCCCTGAGGATGCCAAGCGCTTGATTCAAACGCTGACGCAAAAACTAGGGCTCGAACAAAAATATATTCAACCCGCCTTCGAAGATACTTTTTATTATTTGTGGCGCGAACGCGCGTTGCCCGTCAACGTCGATCCGTTTGACTCGCGCTTAGACGACGAGATGGAGCGCGCGCGCCTGCGGCGTGTCTTTTCAAATCAACTTGATGTGCCGGTTGGCTATACCTTGCCACTCGCGACAACAGAGGGTGAGCAGGCCAAGGTAAAACGTTGGCGTTCGGGCCCGTGGTTTTTGCGCGACGACAGAATGTATTTGATCCCCGGTGATTCACCGATGGGGTATCGCTTACCGCTTGATTCGCTGCCTTGGGCGAAACGTACCGATCGACCTGTTGCGCCAGACGCCGATCCTTTTGCGCCACGCACAGCGCTGCCTTCTGCAACAGAGTTGCGCCTGCAGTGGCCGGCGACGGGCGAGCCAGTGCAGGAGCCGGAATCTAACGCTTCCCACGACCTAGCGCGCGGGCAGACTTCGTCTACCGAACCCACACAAGGTTTTATTGAGGGGGCAAGCGTTGCCTTGCCAGGTGGATCCCCACCTGAAAAGTTTGAATCTGCACCGGACCTCACACGTACAGCGCTGTGCGTTGAGGTGCGCAATCCAAATCGAAGCAACGGTCCGACACTCGAATTTTCTGAGCCGCAGTGTTCGGTGCTGTACGTCTTTATGCCACCACTCAAGCGTCTGGATGATTATTTGGCCTTGCTCGCGGCGCTTGAAGCCAGCGCGACCGAGCTTGGTTACAAAATTGTGCTTGAGGGCTACACACCACCACGCGATCCGCGCCTGACTGTTTTGCAGGTGACGCCAGATCCAGGTGTGCTTGAAGTCAATATTCATCCAGCGAAAAACTGGAATGAGTTGGTCGATCACACCCAGTTTTTGTATCAGGCTGCGCATGAGACGCGCTTAAGCAGCGAAAAGTTTATGAATGATGGCCGCCATACCGGCACAGGGGGCGGCAATCATTTTGTGATGGGGGCGGCGACGCCTGCCGATAGCCCCTTTTTGCGCCGTCCCGATGTGCTGTCGAGTTTATTGACGTTTTGGCACAACCACCCCTCAATGTCGTATTTGTTTTCAGGGTTGTTTATCGGGCCAACCAGCCAGGCGCCGAGGGTGGATGAAGCGCGCAATGATCAACTCTACGAGTTAGAAATTGCGATGCAAGAGATCGAGCGGCAGCAACAGCAACCAGGTGGCTGCCCGCCTTGGATGATTGACCGTGCACTACGTAATATCTTGATCGATGTCACTGGCAATACGCATCGGTCTGAGTTCAGTATTGATAAGTTGTATTCGCCTGATGGCCCAACCGGACGGCTCGGTTTGCTAGAACTGCGAGGCTTTGAAATGCCCCCCCACGCTCAGATGAGTCTGGTGCAACAATTGTTAATTCGTGCGCTCGTGGCGTGGTTTTGGAAAACGCCGTATCACCCGCCAGGGAAAACGCGTTTGACCCGGTGGGGCACACAGCTGCATGATCGATTTATGCTGCCGACCTTCATCATGATGGATTTTGATGACGTACTGGCTGAGCTTTATCGCGCCGGGTTCGCGTTCGACAGATCGTGGTTTGAACCGCACATGGAGTTCAGGTTTCCGTTGATCGGCCATACCGAGCTCAAAGGCATGCAGTTGACCTTGCGCACAGCACTTGAGCCTTGGCACGTCATGGGTGAAGAAGGCGGCGGTGGAGGTACCGTGCGTTACGTGGATTCATCGGTCGAGCGCCTAGAGCTCAAGGTCTCTGGATTTACGGATAACCGTTATGTGATTTCGGTTAACGGTGTCGCCCCGACCTTGCAGCCCACCGGGGTTGAGGGCGAGTTTGTGCTTGGCGTACGTTATCGCGCCTGGAATCCGCCTTCGGCATTGCACCCGACGATTGCCGTACACGCGCCGCTGTCGTTTGACATTGTTGACCAGTGGCTCTCGCGCTCGCTGGGTGGTTGCCGCTACCATGTGGTGCATCCGGGAGGGCGTAGTTACGATACCCTACCGATTAACTCGTTTGAAGCAGAGAGTCGTCGGCGCGCAAGATTTTTCAAGCTTGAGCACACGCCCGGTGAAATCGAGTTACAACCTCAGTCCACTGGGGCAGAATTTCCCTTTACACTCGACTTACGCCGAACACCACAAATTTAGAACTTAAGGCACATGTCGCCCGACACAACCTCTACTCAAGACTCTGCAGCACAGGGCCAAAGTGACCGCGAGCGTGCGTTTGCGCTCGCGGGTCAGCTCGCGACGCCGGTCAAGCTAGGCCATTACGATGAAATGAGAGACGCGAGTGGCGCTTTGCGCAAGCCTTGGCAAACGTTTTTTGGTTATTTGGGCGAAACGGGGATCACGGGCCTGCCGCAAAGCAGCGAGACCATTGATCGATTGATTCAACAAAACGGTATCACGTATAACGTTTACGGAGATCAGCAGGATCAAACGCGACCGTGGTCATTGAACGCCCTGCCGATGTTGATCACACCCGCTGACTGGCATGGTATCTCAACGAGTTTGCAGCAGCGCGCCAAATTGCTGAATACGATTTTGCAGGACGTTTACGGTGAGCAGCGCCTGATCCGCGGGGGCTACTTGCCTGGTGCGTTGATCTTGGGCAATCCGGGCTACTTGCGTGCGATGCAAGGGGTCAAGCCTTTAGGCGGGGTCTATCTGCATGTGGTTGCCTTTGATATTGCGCGTGGCCCGGATGGTCGCTGGTGGGTGATTGGTCAGCGCACCCAAACGCCTTCGGGTTTAGGGTATGTGCTTGAAAACCGCCTGACGGTATCGCGGGTGTTTCCTGAGGCATATCGAGAGATGCGGGTGCAGCATGTGGCGTCAAGTTACAAGCGCTTGCTTGAATCGATGACCAGTGCGGCGGCTTCAATTGCAGAGGGCGCCCCTCGCTTTGCGCTGTTGACCCCTGGCCCCTACAGTGAAACGTATTTTGAGCACGCGTATTTGGCGCGCTATCTTGGCTTGCCTTTGGTTGAGGGGGCCGATCTGGCGGTGCGCGACGACAAGCTTTATTTGAAGACGATGCACGGCTTACAACGCATACATGGTTTGCTGCGTCGGTTGGACGATGACTTTTGTGATCCTCTTGAACTACGTGCCGACTCAAGCTTGGGTGTGCCAGGGTTGCTGCAGGCGATACGTGCAGGAAGTGTGGTGATGGCCAATGCACTGGGCACAAGTTTTTTAGAGTCACCTGCGGTGCAAGGTTTTTTACCTGCGATCTCAGAATACTTGTTGAATGAACCTTTAAAAATGCCTTCGCTGAACACGTGGTGGTGTGGCGAAATCGCCGCTTGGCAAGATATCGCCCCTGATTTGCATACGCAGGTGATTAAGCCAACCTACGCAACCAACGCAGCAACAAACTTTCAGCCAGCGATCGCGAGTTTGCTTAAACCTGAAGAGCTCGACGCCTGGCGCAAGCGCATTGGTTCGCAGCCTGATATTTATACGACTCAAAGTTATTTACCCTTTTCACAGGCGCCGACTTGGCAGGGCGAAGAAATTTCGCCGCGCACGGCCATGTTGCGTGTGTATGCCATTGCGTCGGGTGACGGTGAGTGGCAATTATTGCAAGGGGGTATGACGCGCATTGCAACGGTTGATCCTCATATCGTTTCAATTCAGAGTGGCGGTAGTACCCTGGATACCTGGGTGATGACAGATCAACAGGTTGATACCTATTCGATGTTGCCTAACCGCGCGCGTTTGCCGCGCTGGACAGCAACCGAGCAACTGGTGTCGAGCCGTTCTGCTGAGAGTTTATTTTGGCTCGGTCGTTACACCGAACGCTGTGAGTTGATGGTGAGGCTGGCCAAAGAGGCCTTGGTGTTGGTCAGTACGAATCAACAGGATAGTTTGCCGGCCCTGAATGATGCGATGGGCGCGCTTGGTAGGCTGCATGGCTTAATACCAGAGGGCACACCAAGTCTGACAAAATCTGCCTCGGTTTTTGGACGCACGTTGATCGCGCAGTTGATACAGAAGGATACGCGTGGTTTGCTCGACAATCTCGAGCTACTCGAGTTTTCTCTAAAGGCTGCGCGCGATCGCTTGCCCGCCGAGCATGCTGAAATTGCTCAAACCATGAAGCAAATGCTTTTGCATAATACGGTTCAGCCAGCGCATGTGAGCTCTCCCAGCACCGCCAAGTTTCGAGCGAAACGCTTGGGTCGTCCCACAGTTCGAAATCCGATCGACACGATTGAGGTGCTCGATGCCATCGGCATACAGTTGGTCGCGTTGGTGGGCTTTCAAGCGGATCGCATGACCCGAGACCTCGGCTGGCATATGTTGGCAGCAGGGCGTTTGATTGAACGCTTGGTCAACCTAAGTGGCATGTTGGTTGCGTTTTTTACGCACGCAGCGGTTTATACGCCCAGAGGCTTTGAAACCCTTTTAGTGCTGTTCGATAGTTCGATTACCTATCGTACCCGTTATCAGCGCCAGCAAGATATCCCTGCCTTAATGGATTTGTTAGTCACCGACGAAACTAATCCTCGGTCAATTAGCTGCATCTTGCAGGCGCTTAAGGGTGAGATCAAGCATTTGCCAAATGGTGATGTGCTGCTTGAAGGACTGCCAGACTTTGATCCACACGAAGATTCGGTGTTGGTGCAAGTTGAAATGGTCCGTACCCTTGGTGTATTTGCCGCCAACGTGTCTGACGAAATCAGCCGGCGGTTTTTTGCGTTGGCCGTTGATAGGCACTTTGCATCATGATCAACATTGAAGTCGAGCACGACTCTCACTACACCTATCAGACAGAGGTCGAACTTGCCCATCACTTAGCGTATTTGCGACCAAGAAAAACCGACTGGCAAAAAGTTTTATTTACAGAGCTCGAGATTTCTCCCAAGCCCGATTGCCAAACTGAAAACCAAGACGCCTTTGGTAACCATCGCACGTTTTTCACGCTGTCTACGCCGCATGCTGCTTTGCTGGTACGCTCGCGCTCGGTGGTGACGCTCACAGATCATTATGCACACTTCGATGCTAGTCAAGCAGTTGCTTGGGAAGAGGTGCGCGACGCGCTTGCGTATGCGCTTGATCGCCCCTATGTTGCGGCGAGCGAGTTCTCTTTTTTGAGCCCCTATGTACCGCGTCTTGTTGAACTGCGGGCATATGCAGAGCGCTCGTTTACACCGGGGCGTAACCTCGCTGAAGCAAGTATTGAGTTGTCTTCGCGTATTCACGAAGACTTTACTTATTCACCGACTGCGACTGAGGTTTACACCCCAATCCTGGAAGCCTTCAATAAGCGGGCTGGTGTGTGTCAGGATTTTTCTCACATACTGATTGGTTGTTTGCGCGCGATGGGGTTAAGCGCCCAATACGTCAGTGGCTATCTGCTGACCAAACCCGCACCGGGCACTGTCAAGTTACGCGGGGCTGACGCTTCGCATGCCTGGGTGGCGGTGTATTGTCCGCAAGCGCCGGGTCAGTGGCTAGAGCTTGATCCAACGAACAATGTGTTGGCGGGTCTTAGTCACGTGCGTTTGGCGGTTGGTCGTGACTTTGGTGACGTATCGCCGTTGCGCGGGGTGATTCGCGGTGGTGGTGATCATAAACTCGCTGTCGGGGTAACAGTGCAAGTGATGGGCGCAGCGCCGGAGGAGCAAGCACCTGCTTTGACAGACAAGAGACTTAGTCAAACACAGAGTCAAACGCAAAGCGCTGTCACTCAGACACAGAGTCAGGCCTAAGTCTCACCACAAGGGCTTGACGCTTGAACGCTAAAACTCGCGGAGCAAGCGAAGTGACTTCAACGCAGCGAGGCCACGTTAATCATTGGTTCGCCACGTTTCCAGTAGCCCAGATTTTCAATAAATTTTTGTGCCATGCGATGCAAGATGGCGTCTGAAAACCCCGCGGTATGTGGCGTAGCAATTACGTTAGGCATATCCCACAACGGCGAGTCGACATGCAAG
>Ga0209400_1000925_pt1 | contig 24946 bp, 43 predicted proteins | sample M_130807_EF_Meta_FD_187313 | JGI IMG/M metagenome (GOLD analysis project Ga0209400, IMG submission 187313) | Freshwater microbial communities from Lake Montjoie, Canada to study carbon cycling - M_130807_EF_MetaG (SPAdes) (version 2) | ecosystem: Environmental > Aquatic > Freshwater > Lake... | reverse complement strand
ATGAGTGATCATCAGGTCAATCCCCAGTATTATCCAGAGATTGTGGTGTCAAATACATTCACACAAGAATGGGAGATGCAAGCCTATATCGACCTTGCTAAGAAGTATGGTTATCAGGTTACAACTCTTATCGTAGAGAACAGACACGGTAGCTCAAATGTCCACAACGTTCCAGTGGAAACTCTGGAAAAAATGAGACAAAGATTCGAGGTAAAACTTTAGAAAATAAAAATGAAAACATACAATTTATTCTTGGATGATGTAAGAAATCCAAAAGACTGCTGTCAGTACATGCCAGACGCAAAATTCTATTTCAATAACGAATTTGTTATCGTTAGAAACTATGATGAGTTTGTTAACTTCATCAGGAAGAATGGCTTGCCTAACATCATATCTTTTGATCATGATTTGGCTGATGAACATTACTCTTCTGACATGCATGCTAGTACTGAGGTCTACAACAAGAACTACGAAACATTCCAAGAAAAAACTGGAATGGACTGCGCTAAATGGTTGGTTGATTTCTGCATTGATACAAAACAGGATCTTCCTGAATACATTATCCACTCAATGAATCCAGCAGGAGGTAAAAATATCTTTATGTATTTGGACAATTATCGAAAATTCCAGGAGCAAGAGGAGTATAACAGACATCAAGAAGAATAATCGATGCGTAATACTGTAATACACAAGGAACTCAACGAGAAACAACAGGAAATGTATGATGAATGGTTATCACACATTAAAGCAATTTATGGTGAGTATGGATTATTTACTTGGAAAATAACTCCAAATGGAATTGGTAGTGAGATTGTAGTTTATAGTCACAACACAAAAACAGAATTAGATTTAACCGATGTCGATAGCTGGTAAGAAACTAGGGATATGAAAGATAAAATATACTTTTACGTGGGGATTATTCCTGAAGATGGGGTAATCCTGAAGGAATTCATTAACAACATGATCGAAGACAGCGACCAGAGGTATTTTGTCGAGGTCGTCAATGAATATGATGATCCGCACGGTTATTACACTTACCAACTAAAAGGCACTTGGGAAGCATACAAATGTTTCATGAACAGACCTTTTGTTAAATCACTATCACATGATGAAGAAAACTAAAGCACCAGAAATTTTTATTTGTGAATGCTACTCCACTGATCACCAGATGGTTATCCTATATAGTGAGGATGATGGATATCCCATGGTTTATTCGAATGTTCATTTGAATAAAAGACCATTCTGGGAGAGATTAAAATACGGCATCAAATACATTTTTGGTCGTAAATGTAGGTATGGTGCTTTTGATGAATTTATATTTAATACAGACGATGCAGAGAGACTGCAAGAAGTCGTTAACTATCTAAAACAAACATAATGAAATTTGACTTTGACGACATATTAATTCAGCCGGCAGCGATTAGCAGGATTGAATCAAGAAAACAGGTTGATGTTTTCTATGATAATGGGTATCTTCCATTATTCACCGCACCAATGGACACTGTTATAGATGATGGCAATTATTCTTTATTTCAGCAATCTGGAATAAATGTGGTGAGACCCAGAAAGGCACCATCGTTCGGAGTTAATTTAGATAGTGATTTTAATAACTTCTTATCATTTGGAAAGGATGAGTTTAAGAAGATATTTTTAGATAACGGAAAGGTAGATGTTGCGGAAAAATATTATATTCTGATTGACATTGCAAATGGTCACATGCAGGGTTTACTCGATGCAACGTTTCAAGCCAAATCTTTATATGGTGGCAGCATGATTTTAATGGTTGGTAATGTAGCCAACCCAGAAACATATAGGATTTTCTCCGAAGCAGGAGCAGACCTAGTAAGAATAGGTATAGGCAATGGAGGTGGGTGTCTAACAACAGTACAAACTGGGGTTGGTTATCCTATGGCTTCACTCATCCATGAGTGCTATGAAATTAGCTGTACCTTACAAACTCCAGCAAAAATCGTTGCAGACGGAGGATTCAAAAGCTACGCAGACATCATTAAGGCTCTCGCTTTAGGCGCAGATCACGTTATGCTTGGTTCAATATTGAATAAGACTTTAGAGAGCGCAGGCGACACCTATTTAGCTAATACGAAGGGTGAAGGTTGGACAGAGCCTGGCGAGAAGATAGATCAGTATTCTGACGAGACTAGAAATCTTTTTAACTACGGAACAAAGATGTTTAAGAAGTTCAGAGGAATGAGCACTAAAGAGGCTCAGAAGGCTATGGGTAAGACTGAGATAAAAACAAGCGAAGGTGTTACCAGAATGCAACCGGTTGAATACACTTTATCAGGATGGACTGAAAACTTCAAAAGCTATCTTAGCTCAGCAATGAGTTACAGTAATGCAACTACTCTGCAGGAGTTCATAGGAAATGCTAAATGGAATATGATCACAACAAATTCATTAAATAGATTTAAGAAGTAATGAGGATTAAAGTGGGTAAGCATACTTATGGTACAGAGCATATTAATCTTTGGGATTATGATTTAACAGAGGATGATGATATTTTTGTTGAAATAGGTAATTTTTGTTCTATTGCAAATGACATTTTCATATTTCTCGCTGGTAATCACGATTATAACTCGGTGTCTACATACCCGTTCAGCTTCCCCTCTTTCTCTTGGCCTAAAAATATTCCACATAAATCAGCTAGCAACGGATCAGTTATTATAGGAAATGATGTTTGGATAGGAAAATCAGTTACTATTATGTCAGGAATTACTATAGGGGATGGATCTGTAATCGCATCAAATTCAGTGGTAACTAAAAACGTAGAGTCATACAGCATAGTTGGAGGAAATCCAGCAAAACATATTAAATACAGATTTAATCAAGATCAGATATCTTCACTATTAAAAATAAAATGGTGGGATTGGGATGATAATATAATTACCGAGAATGTCGATTTGCTGATGTCATCTAGCATAGACAATTTTATAATTAATAATGATATAGGAATTTCACAGGAAAAAAAATTAATGACAATAGGAATGAAAGAAAATAAATCTGTAAGTAAAAAGAAGCCAAGAATTAAAATATGTCATTTACTACTGGATCCTAATCAGCCTCAAGATATTCATTCTGAAAGATGGGATTCAGCTATGAATAAACAAAAAGCATCGGTTACAGCGTTTGAAAAAATAGCTAGCAACTTTTCCTGTTATTCACAGATGTACTCTGTTGTTAACAGAACAGAATTACCTCCCGAGAATTGCGCACAGCCTGAGATCATAAACACATCTAAGGAATTTATCAACGTCCCACCTGTATTATCATATGGCCACTACGGAGCTTATGTTGCACACAGATCAGCTATAGAGGACTTTGGAAATTACGATGCTATTCTGGTTATCGAAAGTGATGTTGTGTATGACGTGAGCCCAGAAGAAATGATTAAGGAGATTTATGATGCATATGAATTTGGTGTTCAGAGATCTGGTGCAATGTTTACATTCGGAGCAGTTAGTTATGGAACTGCATCAAAAGCTTCAGTTTCAGACACAGCGATCTATATGGGTAAATATAAACAGATCGACCATTTTCTGTGTGCACACTGTTATATGGTATTCGGATCAGAAAAAGAAAGCATACAGAACAAATTAAAGAATAGCGGTTGGCATGCTTGGGATATTTGGCTTTATTGGAATTACGATACGAGAGTTCCTATATTTGCTACCTCAGCTCCTATTGTGCATGAGCCAGTAGGTTATTCAGTTATAGATTACCAAAATAAAAAATTATGATAGGTAAGAAAATTTTTATTACTGGCGGTGCAGGATATCTCGGATGGAATCTAGTAAAGAGATATTACAAAGATAATGAAATCACGGTATACTCAAGAGACGAAGCAAAGCATTATTACCTTAAAAAAAGATATCCCAACGTAAAATGTATAGTGGGTGATGTTAGAAATTTTGATCTTTTAAAAAGATCAGCATCAGGTCACGACATCGGAATCTTTGCTGCTTCTTTAAAACAAATAGAGGCCGTGGATCAGAATGTAGAAGAGGCTCTTGAGATTATAGTTAAAGGTGCAATTAATTCTAGAAGAGTTTCCGAGGAGTGCGGATTCGAAGCAGCTTGCTTCATCTCTAGTGATAAATCCAGAGCAGCTACCACGCTATATGGGTCGATGAAGTTTGTGGCCGGCGAAAGCTTTATCGTTAATGCCGAAGAATCTAAGACCAGATTGTCCTGCGCAGTATATGGAAACGTCATGAATTCTACAGGCAGCATTATTCCTCTTATCTGGAATTCGATAGCTGAAGGTTATGAACTGGTTCTTTATTCCGAGCACATGACAAGATTCATGATAGATATAGGGGAAGCAATGAATCTGATCGAAAGAGGGTTGGAAGTTAACGGGTATAATGTGATACCAAATCTTAAATCATTTAGAGCAAAGGATCTTTTTGAAATCTATGCAGATAAATTTGGTCTTAAATATAGAATAGGTGAACCGCGAATATCAGAGAAACTTCACGAGATGATGATCTCCGAGGAGGAATCACCGCGAACAAGCTACGATAGCAGCAATAACACGTATTACATGCACTATCGAGATATAGTAAACGAGACTCTAGGACTTAAACAACTAACAAGTGATCTTGTTGTTGTGAGCAAAGAGGAGCTGGAATCAATATTAACACAACACAACTATTTTAAATCATGAAAGTTTACATAACAGGAGCACAAGGTTTTATCGGATATCATCTGACACAGTATTTAAAACACCGAACAGATCTGGAGGTGCTTCCATCAAGCGGGAGATTCCAGAACGATATAAAATCAATTGAATCATGCGACGTGATAGTGCATTTAGCTGGCGTAAATCGGGGTGAGGATGTGTATGATAGAAATATGGGTATAACAAACGATCTGATTTCCATACTGGGAGATTTATGGTTGACTCCTAAATTAATATTTACATCATCACTACAGGAAGGTAACGGAACAGAATACGGAACAGCCAAGCAAGAATCAGTTGCTGCATTAAGAAGCTCATATTCTGGGGATGTTGAGTCATTAAAAATACCAAATGTATTTGGTCCTTTATGCAAGCCACATTACAATTCATTTATATCAACATTCTCCTATCTATTAAGCTATGGTGGAACACCAACTATCATCGATGATAATGAGGTTGAGCTCGTCTACGTTACTGATTTATGTGAACATATACATTCAATAATCGTAAATGAACGCCGGGATTTTACAACAACCCGGATAAAAGTATCGGAGGTATTAAATAAGCTATCAATTTATAATTCGGATTATAATTCAAATAACACAATACCCGATATGGATAGCAAATTTGATATTGATTTATTCAATACGTTCAGATCATTTTCAAATCCTGTTAGAGATCTAGATAGGAAATCTGATGAGAGAGGCTATCTGCTGGAGTGTCTAAGAACGAAGTCACGAAATAGTCACATGTTTTATTCGATAACAAAGCCTGGTATAACAAGGGGTAATCATTTTCATTTCCATAAAATAGAGAGATTTATAGTTATCAAAGGATCCGCAGAGATAGAGTTTCAAAAACCAGACAGAAATGAGGTGGAAACATTCGCCATATCGGATAGCGACAATAAGGTTATAGATATACCAGTTATGAATGTGCACACGTTAAAGAATATAGGTGACGAAGAATTGATATGCGCTTTCTGGACAAATGAGATTTTTGATCCTAATAAACCAGACACCTACTTTTTAAAAATAGAAAAATGATAGAAAGGTCCAAAAAAATAACCATATGCTTTATTGGGGGTAATGTCGGGCAAACTAATGCACAGCAGGATTCCATTTTAAGTCAAAACTCGGACTATGATTTCTTCTTCTGGAGAAGATGCGATAAATTTGAGGGTTATTATTATACATGGTCCCAAATAGCAAATGAGTGCATATCGGAATCACCGAACGAATATATTATATTCATTAATCCCAAGATTGAACCTCTAATTAGTGACATAGATCACATGATTGATAAGCTGATCTCCGGGTATTGTTTTGTTTCCGTTATAGGAACAGGATATTGTGGAGCAACAGTTGAGCTATTTAGAAATATAGGGCTATTCGACGAGAGGTACCTTGGATCTGAGTATGAGGATGATGACTTCTCGCTGAGATTGAAGCTATTTAATAAAGCGATCATATGGGGATATGATTTTAGCAGATATCCCGAAAAAGAATCACCTCTGTCTCCTAATAGAGGATGTGCATTATCTTTCTTTGAAAAAAAATGGAATATGATTTCCGAGAATGAGTATTTATTGGATACAAATCTATACCGCACACAAAAGAAATTACATGGACATATATTAGATTTACGAAATAATTTAATATCAGAAAGCTGGATGGATTATTCTAAATCGGAGTTCTCTAATCACCATGTGGGTCTTAGAGGAAAGACTGCTATAATAAGGGAGGATAGCAGAAATGATGTAACTGTCAGAACATCAGGTAAACTAAGAATATGGGCAGATTCAGGAAAATGTAATGCCTCGTTTGAATGCGACACGCAAACTAAGGTGTACATTATATTTGTGAATGCTGAGGATAATCAGGAATTTAATATGTCTTCACGGGTTACCCTCAATAGTGGAACTTGGCATAGTGATTATATTCAGGAAAATAACGGGTTAGAAATTAAGGTATTCCACGAAGGAGAAAAAATATATCACGATAGATTTATTACTATGCCATTTGATATTGAAATAAACATAGGGCTTAGGATAACACAAAAGGAATAATCTTAATGATCCTTTAAATTAGCTTTAGCGCTCTTATAAAGAGCTTTATCACCCATCTTAGTAGTTTTACCCCCAGTTAAAAATGAATTAACCCTAGCCATTGCCCATTGCTGAGGTGTTGTTCCTGGTATATGTCCTATTTTCCAAGCAGCATATCCTCTACCCCAAACTTGCTTTAATATACCCAAAGGAAATCCTGTTTTATCAGACTTATTCTTAAGACCCTTATAAACTGGGCTATCCTTACTCATTTTTGAAGCTTCTTCTAGCATTTCAGCTGTTATGCTTTCGTCCTCTAGTACTATTTCTTCAAAGACGTTTTGTGGATCTTCATATGAATCATAGCTAACTATGTTGTTAGAAACATATTCCTCACCTTCACCAAACATTTCCTTGTACTTCTTAGTGTACTTGCTGGTCTTAGTTGGAACTGCTTTACCCTTTCCTGCTTTTCCGCTTTTATAATCGGCGTCCCATTCTTTATATGCAGAACCGTCATTATCAGCTTTGCCTGCATGCTTCTTGATCTCTCTTTTCATGATATTGGGATTAGTTGTTAAATATTTCTTAGGATATTTCATTATCTGGTAGAATTTATTTTATCTCTTAATCTCTTTGGGCTATTTGTCATAATAACACTAGGATTAATCTGTGTTATCATTTTATTCCATGCAGAATCTCCGTCTCCTCTGAAAGATTTTCCGTTGGTCTTATCTGTTCCACCTACAGCTACAACTAAAGGCATAACGCCTTTAGCTCTTAGAGCATCTGAAAGATACCCATTAGTTACATAGGCATCTGAATCGCTAAATTGATATTCAAGATATCCTGGAGAGCATTTAGCAACAACGGAATCTGCATTTTTTTGATTCGTCATAGAGCCAACCATATTTCCCGGTATTATTGGCATCCATTGGATTCCCATGCTTCTAATTATAGCCGGTGGGGTGTACGAGGTTCCCTTTGCGATAACTCTGTTCTCTATACCTTTAAGTAGACCTAATTTGTGGATAATAGCAAGCTCTGAAGCATCGCATTTATCCAACTGTAATTTAGTTTTATTGTTAGTTCTGAGTATTCTAACTGCTTCTGCTAATGAAGGTATTTTTTCATTAGGATCTTCGTCGTATGATATGTTCTTTACCTCTGCCCAATTTTTACTCTGTATTTTACCTTTAGCTGAAGTTCTAGCATCTAATGTTCCATCGTGATATAGGACAGGAACCCCGTCCGCTGTGATCTGAATATCAACCTCGATCATATCTGTTCCATTCTTAACATTCAGTTCAAAATTCTTGATCGAATTGAAAACCTTTGTTCCTCCTGGACCATCCCATCTAGCAGCATGGGAACAAACCATAATGTTCTTAGAGGTCTGGGTTATAGCTGGAGCTTGTGAATTATTTGGATTAGAACTGATTATCTGTGGTGTAGTTGAAGATGTATTAGGGGTTGGCGTACTTACGTTTCCTCTTGTACCAGGATATCTTGTATCTAATATTTGGGTGGCTCTTACGTTGTCCCCTATACTTTTCCAATTAGGTATCTGAGGCCCTTTTGCCCACCATTCCCCGTTAATCACCTTATATGAATATGGATCTCCTCCTCCAGAGTAAACATTTTCAGCTTCGTTAATAAAGGATGTAAAATCTAATATCTTAATCATATTGGCTTATATATCCGATAAAATTATTGAATAATATTTTTTTATCTCGCCCATATGTTATAAATTTGAGGAAAATAAAGGAATTTGATCCACATCAATAGAATGGCTACTCTATAATGAAATAATTTCAAAAACCATCAATAAGATATACGAAGAACAATAATAAAAATGGAAACGGCTCTAAGAATTTACAGCAACTCTCCTAGGAGAGCATCAGAAGTACTGACAGTTGAAAATTTCAATCTTGCAGTTGAAGGAAAAGAATTAACAAAGTGGGATGGCCACGGATACTGGATGAAAGACGGTATGGAATCTGAGGATATGGTGTTCTCTGATCCTCAACTTGACGCCACACACGTTTCATGGTACAATAAATAAAATAAAATGGAAAATAGAAAATTAGCATCCATCCAAAGGATAGGATCAGTATTGCCCATCATGGGAGCAGACGCAATAGAAATGGTAACAATTAACTCTTGGAGGGTTGTTACTAAGAAGGGAGAATTTAAAGAAGGGGATCTTTGTGTTTACTTCGAAATCGATTCATTCTTACCGATGGAAAAAGATTTCGAATTCCTAAGAAAATCATCTTACAGAAAGATGGGTGACTTAGAGGGATTCAGACTAAGGACAATCAAATTAAAGGGCCAGGTTTCACAGGGACTTTGCTTACCGCTAAGCGTTCTTGAAAAGCAGGATGAAATGAAAATTGGTATCAGCAAGCAACCTTGGGGTGATCAACTTCAGCTTGGACCTTATGATGATGCAATAGTTATCGAAGAAGGAGCTGATGTTACAGATTACATGTGTGTCCTGAAATACGAACCGCCGATCCCAGCAGAACTCTCAGGAAAGGTTAAAGGGGGATTCCCGGGATTCATCAGAAAAACCGACGAGGAAAGAATCCAGAACATGACTGCTGAATATGAGGACATGAAGGATAAGCACTATTATGTTACAGAAAAGCTTGATGGAAGTTCTGCAACATATTATTTCAGAGACGGAGTATTCGGGGTTTGCTCAAGAAATCTGGAGCTATTAGAAAGTGAAGGAAATACATTCTGGAAGGTTGCAAGAGAATTGCATATAGAAGAAAAATTAGGAACCCTAGAAGAGAACTATGCAATTCAGGGTGAGCTTATCGGAGAGGGAATTCAAGGTAATGCATATAAGCTCAAGGGTCAAACAGTATTAATCTTTAACATCTTCAATATAGACACTCAAGAATACCTTGGCCTTGATGACATGGTGCATTTTCTACAAAAAGTAAATGTTGATAACAAACCACTAGAGCTTGTACCGGTTGTTAATTACGATTACAAATTACCTCCAACTATCGACGAGATCATCAGATATGCTGATGACAAGTCAAGATTGAATGGGTTAACAGATAGAGAAGGTATAGTTATTAGAAACAAAGACAAGAGCGTTTCTTTCAAAGCTATATCAAATACGTTTTTATTAAAAGAGAAGTAACATGGGAACAATCAATGAGGTTTTTACACCAATGGAGATGAGATTATTCTTCGGTGGTTTATGTTTAGGTATTTCAATCGGAATGTGGATCGGGTACAAGTGTGCAAAACATCTAACAAAAACCGGAGATGAATAAGAAACTAGATGATATGAAGGATTGGTTCGAAAGCGAAGAGGGCAAGAAATCCCTAGATAGATTTGCTGAAAGAATGAATCGTGAGCATGGTCATCAGATGCGTTGGATTGAAAGGTTTAAGAAGTGGGCAGAGCCTAATATTGATGCAGCAATCGAAAAACTTTGCACCTGGTATGAATCCGACAAGTATCGTGACAGAGAATATAAGAAAGGATATGAGCCAAGAGAATCCCTTCTATGGTTAGCATTCAATTATGCGAAAGAAAATTGTCAGGAGTGCGACGACGAACAGTATTTGAATGGCTTCACAGGAGCAGCATATTACATAGGGTCATATGTTATTCAGGTAATGCACGGACAAGGTTCAGTATTAAGGGTTGATAAACTTAAAGGACCAATTAAACCGAGTAGAAAAGAGAGGATCATATTAATGATCGAGAATAGGATAAAAACCGAACATAAAAAACACTCAAGATCTTTACCCGATGAATGGGCTAGAATAGCAGCAGGAAAGATATTGACAACACTAGAAGAATTGGAAAACAGTCTATGAAAATAATAATCACAGGAGGAGCCGGATATATCGGTTCACATACAGCAGTTGAAGCTCTTAGAGCAGGTCACGAAGTAATTATAATAGATTCTTTGATCAACTCATCACACGAGTCAATAGAAAGAATAGAACAAGCCGCTGGTAAATCCGTGACGTTTTATAGGTTATCTCTTCTTGATTCTCCACTAGATATTTATGATGTAATAGGTGAGCACTCAAGAAAAGCTGATGCACTAATTCATTTCGCTGCACTTAAGTCTTCTCCTGATTCTGTGGGAAATCCTTTGACGTATTATAGAAACAATATAGATTCTTTGCTCACTTCGATCAGACTATGCGAGATCCTAGATATTAAGAATTTTATATTCTCCAGTTCATGCACTGTCTATGGTGAACCCCGCTATCTACCAATAAACGAATCCCATCCAATATCAAAGGGTACAACACCTTACGGGTCTTCAAAAGTTGTTGGAGAATGGATATTAGAGGATTGCACAGCAATCAAAAAATTAAAATCAGTAGCACTCCGATATTTTAATCCCGCCGGGGCAGATGCTTCAGGTTGGATTGGAGAGATGCCAATAGGTAAGCCAGGAAATCTAGTTCCTATTATCACACAGGCAGCAGCTGGTTACTATGAACAACCAATCAAGGTAACAGGAACAGATTTCCCAACACCTGACGGATCTGCTATCAGAGACTATATTCACGTAACAGATTTAGCTCAGGCACATTTAGCTTCACTTGAGTGGCTTGACAAACAGGAACTACATACATTTGATGTGTTTAATATCGGAACTGGTAAAGGCACATCAGTTTACGAAATGTTAGAAACCTTTGTTATGGACGTTGAACCTGATATGATTGTTTGTGAAAAGGCAGACAGAAGACCAGGAGACACCGCAGAAGTTTGGTGCGATACCACAAAGGCTAAGGAAGTATTAGGCTGGGAATCTAAGCTAACCACTTTTGACATTCTAAAGAGTGCATGGGAATGGGAGCAAAGAGTTCGCGGTATGGTGGCTCAGTGAGAATTATGAAGAGGTGCTGGTGGAGGAAATAGATTTCCTTTAGCTCTCATTATAAAAATCATATCATCTGCGTGTTTTATTAGATATGAATTAACTCCAGGTACCTTTAATAGGAATGATTTCTCATAAGAATAGCATAACGATTCCTCACTATTACCGTCCATTTCTACCCCATTCATCAATATTTTTAGATGAAGAGATTCATGAACTAGAACTGCACAAATATCATCTATGTCATTAGATCCCATATCTTTAGACGAGATAATTATAGTTCCCTTCTTTCCATAACCCCCATAGCAGCTAGAAAAATTTTTAGTCCAGAATGAAATTGTGTCACAAACATGGAGAATGTGACTATAATAAACAGAGTCGATCAGCTTTATCTTATTTAGAGCTGAATCTACTTTAAGATCCCATGAATCTCTAGCCTTGTCAATTTTTATTTGTGCTAAAGATGTTAATGGGATAAATAGAATTAAAATAATTAAGTAACGCATACATTATATATGGAAAAAACAAATCCTAAACCAAAAAAACCAAATCGCACAAAACCAAGACCAGTCTTTTTACAAGAAACTACAGAGATCAATGATCTAGAGGTTGCAAAAAAGATGTTAAAAATATACCAGAGTGCAGCAGACAGAAAGCTAGAGTTCAATTTATCATTCGAATCTGTTAAGAAACTGCTAAGTTATCAAACATGCTACTACACCAATAAGAAATTTGAGGAAGAAGGAAACTTCTCCAGAAGTTTTGACAGGGTTGACTCGGCTAAGGGTTACATAGAAGGCAATGTGGTTGCATGCACAGTTGACATCAACGGAAAGAAAAGTAACCTTTCTTTCGACGAAATAGAGTGCATCTATAAGAAAATTTCACCCTTTAAGGAGAAACCGAACAAACCTGAAAAGATTGAGAGATCCTCAGAGGTTGTCGATGTTCAGATCAGCCAGCAAGAAGAGCCTGCTGAGGGATATATAGTGAATGCAGAATTCCCTACTGAAATATAAAAATTGGCTATCTGAATCGGAAACTCCTGAGGAATACAGGGTAACCAAGGAAGATCTTGAGTATATTTTAAAGAACTGCAAAATTGCGGGAAATCTTAAAAAAGAAGGTCTTAGCACCGAGTTTTTTCAACACGCATACTCACACAAATTTGCTATCGACATATTAGCTGGATCACTCAAGGAGTACTTCGATGCTCTGGAAAAAGCTGAGATAGAATTTATCCCACATTATTTCGAAACATCTAAGATGAGGATAACCTTTGCTAGAGATAAAAAGATGGACAACGGAAAATATCTACTAGATATATTAGGATCTGAGTCATCGTCTCATAAATCTAAGTTCAGAGAATTTCACATAGACTGGAACGCTAATAATAAAGATCAGGTAGTTACGATAGTAAATAAAGCTATCGAAGAAGTTATAGACGAAATCAAGAAAGTTAGAGTGATGGTTCAGATTGGTAAAAAGAATCTACCCGATTCTCTGAAGCCAATTCTGAAAAAGAAAGTACTAGAAAACTACAGAAATGCAGTAGATTCATTCTTTTATAAAGGTGAAATACCTAAATCTGTTGGAGAAGATATTGGATCTATTATAGCAGAAATCTACGCATCGGATAAAACAATTCTAAATACTATTTCTGATATAGAAGATGAGGGTACTTTAAATTCTATTATAAAGGGATTAGAGAAAATGCAAGAAACCGATGTTCTTAAAGTTATCAAAGCATACCTTAGATCATCCAGAATATTAAAAGAAATCTAGTGAAGAATATTAAACTATACGAACTTTGGGGTGACGAAGACTCAGAAAAGGAAGAAGGAGTCGAGATTCTATCCAAGATGTTAGATGCTTCGAAAAAAGATATCATCTCACATTTCAATTCAAGACTAATGGATGTGGATTTTGTAGAGGTATCAGATCCGGAACAATTTGTTATCGAATACTGGCCAAAGTCTTTCGATGGAAGAATCCCACAAAGAATATCTTACTACATAGACGACATCGCAGAAATCATTTCTGAAGAATTCGGAACGAAAGTAGATTGGCAATTTTCACCGAACGGTAATGTTCAGAGAATAGAATTCAGCTTAGAAAAAGAAATAGACTCTAAATATTTTAGTGCTAAAGATCGTATGAAATTTTCATAATTTCAACAAATCCCTTTATTTATTTTTTTATTCCGCACCCTTTTATTATATTTGCTAAAAAATATAATATATGGACCAACCGTGGCTAAGAGCAAGTATTAAGATTACAAAACCTATTGTCCTAATAGATATGGACGGGGTTATTTGCGATTTTGATAAGAGAGCAGCAGAACTAGAATTGCAAGGGATAAAGGGACAAAGCCTCTTTAAACATCCGAGTGCATATAAAGATCTTGAGCCTATCGAAGGAGCAATAAGTGCATGGGCTGCTTTGCAGGATAAGTACGAGACCTACATTTTAAGTACACCACCTTGGAGCAACCCAGATGCATGGGCTGAGAAAAGAATTTGGGTAGAAACCCATTTAGGTAAATCTGCCAACAAGAAGCTTATCCTTTGTCACAACAAGGGATTGGTTAGAGGCGATTTTCTTATCGACGATAGAATTGCCAATGGTGTAGCTGATTTCGGGGGTGAACACATTCACTTTGGAACCGAACAATTCCCCGCATGGGAAGCTGTATTATATTACTTAGGGATAAATTAAATGAAAATAATATTTTTGGACATCGACGGAGTTCTTAACTCAGAGAAAGCTTACCGAAGTGGTGAGTGCAATTACACTAAGTGGAATTGGGAGAACGGTACGGAAGATCATCATCAATCTTTCTGCTCGTGGAGCAAGGAACTTTTAAATAAGCTGATCGAAGAAACTGATGCTAAAATAGTTATCTCTTCAACCTGGAGAAGTTCAGGTATAGAGTTCATGAGAAAGGTTTGGGAGCTTGAAGGTATGCACGGAGAGATAATAGGAATCACGCCTAATTTCAGAGGAGATATAAACGGATACAATATTCCTAGAGGATGTGAGATAGAACACTATCTGGAGCACGATCTAAAATTCAACCATATAAATTGGGACAAAGATACCCAACAGAAGTATATGGATAGATCTGGGATTGAAAACTACATCATTATCGACGATGATTCTGATATGCTTTATGGTCAGCGTAATCACTTTGTTCATGTTCTACCTTCTCCTAGAAACAAAGAAGGCTTCAATCAGAAGTACTATAAAGAAGCTTTATCTAAATTAAATAAGTCAGTAATAGATCTAAACTATTAAAATGAATAATATGTCAGAAAGAAACGAATTTTTAGAAATGGACGGGCTTTACTGGGAGTCAGAAACCCACGAATGGTTCCACGATAAGACTAGCACTCAATACGCTAGAAAGAAATCTATTCTTTGGGGAAGCGGTGAGCAGAGTGATGCGTTAAATGTGGTGTGCTTTGTTGTGAGAGATAAGGAGTCAGGTGAGTATGATAGATTGATGTTGGATAAGGATAAAGAAGAAGTTATTTTCGATACAAAAAGCTTAGAGGCTATGGGCTATGAGATTGACCGAATGAAAGTTATAAAAAGATTTGAAGTTAAAAAATTAGGATAAAATGAAAGATGAACTCGGAGATCGCATGAAATCGTTCTATGAAGATAGAACCAGAACAAAACTTCCAAGAAGAAGTTACACTATAATCAGAATTGACGGAAAGGCTTTCCACACTTACACAAAAGGTTTGGAAAGACCTTTTGATATGTGGCTCATGGAAGACATGGACGCAACTGCAGCTTATCTCTGTAAGAATATTCAGGGTGCTAAGTTTGCATATGTTCAATCAGATGAGATCTCAATTCTAATTACAGATTTTGATGATCTAGGAACACACGCTTGGTTTGACAACAATCTACAGAAGATGGCTTCAGTTTCTGCTTCAATGGCAACTGCAGAATTTAATCGTTTAAGATTAATGAGGGGGTTTGGTAACTATGAACAAACCCCAATGCAAGGTCGTGCAATCATTTCTCAATTTAATATGGCTCAATTTGACGCTAGGGTATTCCAAATTCCTTTTGCAGCTGAGGTAGAAAACTATTTCATCTGGAGGCAGCAAGACGCTACGAGAAACTCTATCAGTTCAGCTGCACAAAGTCTTTATAGTCCTAAGGAATTAAATGGGGTTAAGACCGATGGTATGCAGGAGATGCTCTTTCAAAAGGGGATCAACTGGAACAATTACAGTCCAAGAGAAAAGAGAGGATCTTTAATTCGTAAAGTTGAAAGAAAATTTATCAAATCTGATTCTATTAAAGCGGTTGCAAAAACACCGAATACACAAGTAATCGACGATAAGCATATCTTTACTAGATCTAAATGGGAGGCTGATCCAGAAACACCAATCTTTACACAGGACAGAGAGTATCTAAGATCTTTTTTTCCTAATTATGAACAACAAAAAGAGGAAGAGAATGTATAAAGCAAAGTATGTAATAGTTGGGGGAAGCGCAATCGTTTTCTCAGCAGCGATCCAACACAGTGAAATGGTTGGATATAACCAAAAGTGCGAAGGTGCAGGTTTTGTAACATTTGGTTCACGAATGGACGAAGATGATATTAACGTAGCTGTGGCTAACTGCTATGGAGAGTCAATTTCGCTGAATATAAAATCAAGAGGCGAAGAGGATTCAATACTTATTAACAGACAGATACTAAATCCATTCGGATAATGCTTAAAATAGGGGAAGCTAAATCAGTTATCAGAGAGGTTCCGCTTATAGAGATAGGCGTTCCCAATAGTGTGGGAAACATCTACACTGAAAGATCCTCTGCTAAGATATTCGAAATTCTGAAAGAGAGAAAATTTTTTACAGGAGAGTTGGTTGATGCACTTCTTGATAACGGAGAATATGTGACCAAGCTCGAAGAGGCTTCGCATATAATAGATCGTCTTTTTATTGAAGACCGTTTTATTATGGCTGTTGTTAAATTCAGAATGACTAGGAACGGAAAGGAAGCATTAAAAATATTCTCTGATGGTCTTGCAAGTTTTAGACCCACTATAAGGGGAAAGGTAGAGAGTGAAACATCAGAGATTATAATTAATGATGTCATTAGTGTGGATCTTATTCCCGTTAACGATAAACTACTGCAGAAGGAAATTTCATGGATTACTATGAAATAATTTTTCATTTTGGATCTAATATACCTTTATGCGAAAAGATTAAATGGACTGGAAAGACAAGGAAATGATGGACGGTGCAGTAGTATTCATTTACTATTGCAATAAGCTTAGAGAAGGTAAATTTCTTGAGGGTGGTCCTGTCATAACGTTATCTGCTTTTGATCGAGCAGTTGATCTTGTCGATTCAGGATTTAAGATAGACGAAGACTTCTGTATCGAGTGCTGTATAGAACTAGACATGGAAGTTAGAATAGGAGAGTTGGTAATGAGCATGCAAGAACTGGGATTACCTGAGATGCTGAGGATATCAAAAGAACTTGACGATGAGGAATTTCTGAAACAAATACAAGATAAATCTAATATAAAAGCCAAATAACAAAGATGCAAGAAATTAAAAATAGAATCTGTTGGAATAAGACAGATAAAGGAACGGGAGAGATATTCTATTTAGCAATGGAGTACTCAGGAAAGGACCAGGACGGAAATGATACTGTTTCCATGAAGACTCTAAGAAAAGTCTTTCAGTTAGAAACTTACATGATTAAATCAAAAGTTTCTAAAGAACAAATAGCAGATCTAGAAAAGCTACATTCAGTAGATCCTAAGGCTATGTTAACATCTACCATGGAGGAAGAGGATAAAAGAGGTCAGGATAAGCTTATCTATAACATGATTAAGTATGCTGGATCTGTTAACGAAAAGATTGGATGGTCAAAAATAGTTTTTAAAGCTAACGAGTGGTTTGGCTATGAACCTAAGTTTAGAGTAAAAGAAGACTCAGACATGTTCAGAAAAATAGTTTCCATTTCCAATTTAATCCACAGTACATCAAGAAGATCAGATGCTGATTTTATTATAGTGGGACCTGCTATGGCATCTAGAATAATGGATCTACCTCAATTCGTTTATAACGATCCAAATCAACCAGATCTAGATCGAAGCACAGGTCTTATTCATAAGATTGGCTCTTTAGGAAATAAATTCTCGATGATAATCAATCCAATGTTACATTGGAATGACGAGTCTATAGTTATAGGATCTAATACCTTCGAAGGTCAGGAAGGAATTTACCAATACGAGATGGAGCCAGAGATAATCGAGACTGAAGAGATAAGTCCAGATAATCTTATGCCTTATACTGTTCTTAATTATAAAAAGAGGATGGCTTTAGTAGCAACAGATAATGCTCACTTAAAATACTATACTCTTAATACCACTATTAAAAGGCACAATATAATAACTCATCTTATCAACAGAATCTTTAAGAAATAAAATAAAAGGTAGAACATAAAAAGTTTTCCCTTTTTTATTTTTTTCTCCCGAGGGTATTGATTAATATTGTAGAAATTAACAAAATGAAAGTGATAATAGCAGGCAGCAGAGACTTCTCAGATTTTCAACTTCTTTACACAAAGTGTGAAGATATTTTGGCAAATGCCAATGAAGCTGAGATCATAAGTGGTACTGCTAGAGGAGCTGACAAGTTAGGTGAGCACTACGCCAGTTTAAAAGGTCATAGCGTGCGTCAATTCCCTGCCGACTGGGATAAACACGGTAAAGCGGCAGGATACGTTAGAAACAAAGAAATGGCCGATTACGCAGATTGCTTAATCGCATTTTGGGACGGCGAATCAAGAGGTACAAAACACATGATAGATCTTGCAACTGAAAAGGGGCTATCAGTTCATGTAATAAACTATTAAAACAAAACGCTCATGAGTAGATATAGTATTAAAAAAGACAACAAGCAACTAGTTTATGGTTTCGATCATGCTCTAGGGTACTTCTATGACATCACAGATCTTAACGAACCCGAGGATTCCCCTAAGCATCTGTTAGAGGAAAAATCATACTTCATAAATGGCTTATCGAGAAACCAATTTGCAGACATTCTAGTAGAATGGGGTGCAAGAGAAACACACATGATGGCACTAGCTTTAGATCAACCTTTTTAAAAATAAAACTATGGGATTAGACATTTCAGCATGCAGCAAAATCAACAAGACAGATAATCTTGACGAAGCAACAATCTTTATATACCGGGGAGAAAACCATAACGACCAGGCTAAAGACATCGAGAAGGGTACGTATATCGAAGATAACGAAGCAGAAACGTGTAGATTTAGAGCAGGAACATATTCTGGATACAACACTTTCAGAGACCTTCTCAGCCAAATAGCACTTGGTGTTGAAGCCAAAGCAGTTTGGGTAGAAGAAGAGAAATACGTGGGCAAACCCTTCTACGAAATGATAAACTTTTCAGACTGCGAAGGTAACTTTGGACCTCAGATGTCAGATAAGTTACATAAAGATTTCATGGAGCACAGAGAAACATTCCATGAAAAAATTAAATCAAAAAATCCATATGAGGGTTATTATGAAAGTGTTTATGATAACTTTATGAAAGGATTCGAAATAGCTTCTAAAGGAGGAATACTTTCTTTCCATTAAGCCGAAACGAATCATATGTTTTACACTAAAATATAAATAAATGAAAAATAAAATATTTTTTACATTATTAGCAACATCTATATTAATCACTTCGTGCAGAACGGGTGATAAAAAGGCAATAGAAAAAGCTGTCAATGGCGACATACTCATTTCAGGAAAAGACACTTTTGATATCACAGTGGATACCCATACAGTGATCAGCTCTGAAAGAATCATACCAAGAAATACCATGGAGGAAGGATCACCTATTTGGCTGAATAGGACAGACCTGGATAGCACATATGAGACAAGGTCTCACATACCAGTCGGTTCTAAACAGGTATATAAAATTGCTAAAAAAAGAAAATAGGATATGATTTTTAAATTTGTTACAGTAAAGGTTGATACTATTCTCGGAGAGAACGAAGAATTTGATAAATCATTTTTTGAGTATCTTGATGAATATTCAATATCACACAAGATATTAGAAAGTGAAGGGGGTCAGTGGCCTACTGTAGAATATACAGGAGGTCCTTTAGCGATAACAAACATGTTAAAAGAGAGATTTGGTATGGAAGAAATAGAGATTGATACGGAGTACCCAGAAATTAAACAAAATCAGGATGTATAATAAAAAAGAAAAACCGATTGTACTAGAAGTTGACAGGATCTATCAAATAGAAGGAAAAAAATATCTGATAGACGAAAATGCCTACAATAAAACTTATGTTTGGCTAGTAGATGACGGAAACGAGCCTTACGGAAGAAGAAGAACTTTAGGTGGAATAAAAAATAAAGAAGTTATTAAGCTTACCTAAGCTTATCCATCTGAGCCTGTATCTCGTCGGCATCTGCTAATTTCCCGCTAACAGTATTTGATAAGTTAGCTAATAGCTTAGCCATGAATCCTGCTGGTTTTGATTTAATCTGAGTTGGTCCCTCTTCATACCCGCTAACAACTGCATCAGTGGGTATAGTATCTAAAGGTGATAAAGGGGGTTTATTCCCGTCTATCATAGACATAATATCTTTCTCAAATTCGGGAGTTCTGTTATTTCTGAAAAAATCTATAAACCCAAGGAGAGGTAATTTATCAAGTTTTCTTCTGTTAACACCTACTCTATCGCCCTCGCCAGACTGCTGGTCGTTAGTATTACCCTCTATCGTTATGAATTCTCTTTTATTAACATCAACACCTATAACTATTCCCGTGTGACCTAATCCCTTACCCGGTCTAGACATAATAAATATCTGACCTGGTCTTATAAGAGATGGATTTGCTTTAGCATCTTTTATATCTATTTTTAATGAAGGGTCTGATCCTTTCCACATATTCATTACACCGCCAGTTTTAGGAAGTTGATTTTTTACGTGAAGTCTTCTAGTAACCTGATCGAAGATATAATAAACAAAGGCTGCACACCAGGGTAATCCTGGTTTGAGTCCAACTGAAGATAGGTATTGATTAACCATCGATCCAGTATTAGAACCTTTTGGTTCTTCCTTAGCATTTCTATTTCCTGCTAACACGCCAGAAAAAACTTCACCAGCTGTGCTTGGATCGGGTAGATCTATTGCAGTCTCTTTTATGAATGATTCAAATAATTTAATTCTTTTCATATTGTTATTATTATGCATAATCAATTCTTCTAGCAACACCTCCGTAGAGTTCTTCTGTTATTTTCTCCAATATTTCATCAGTATCTATATCAGCATCAGATAAATCAACAGAGTCTTCATCTATTTCTCCTGTAACTGTAAGCTCGGTTGAATACCTATCTTGCTGCACAAATATTCTGGTAGCAAAATCATTTGGATCTACCTTAATATTCTCCTGGAAAACTGCATCGTGGTGTGCTTCTGATATTGCCCTTTCTATTTCGGCCTTACTGAATCTTGGTCCTGTTGAATCCTGATTCTGAGATAAGTTTCTTATAAGAGCTCCAGCGAATCCAGAATGATTAAAATCAAATTCTATATTATTAATCGAGCATTCAACTTCAAGGGATGATCCATACTTCACATCCCATTCAAGGGATATACTCGTGTTACCCTCATCAATAGAATAATAATCACTGAGATCATCTTCAATACCACGGAATGCCTCTTCAACATCACTCTTAGTATAGCCAACCAGATTAACTGCAGTTTCCTCGTTAATGGTAGCTTTAAAATTATCGAATGGTGTTATAGATCTCATATTGATTATGCTCCCTGATTGTCAGCAAAAAATCCGCTAAGTTTGCTTAGGAAAGATGCTTTAGATGTATCTGGTTTTAATTCGTTTGCTTCAATATCTTTATCTGTTAAGCTACCAAGTAATCCTGGAATTGTTTGAACCATAATCTTAGAAATATTTGAAGATTGAGATTTCATAGACTGAATAAATGTAGGAGCTAATCCCGGAACTCCAATTAATATTCCCTCTACTTTCTTTTGTAGATAAGATGCCGCCGAAGCTGGATTTGTGTCTGCCATTCTAGCAATCTTTTCAGCTTCACCAGATGCTAACACCGATTGAGCCATAAGTCCTGCAATAAGCTTCATAGCATCATCGGATACTCCCGACATGGTAAAATCTATATTACCAAAAACTGGAGGTGCTACTTCAACTCCTGCTGGAGCAGATCCTGCAGCTTGGGGATTGAATGTTTCGAATTCTAATATGTTTTCCATTTTGTATTTATTTATTTTTTAGTTATACTGTTGTCCCATGCACTCTTTCATATAATTAGCACAACCCATAACATATCCTTCATAGGTATGCTCAGGGTTTTCGTCATTGTGATACTCGTCAGCTTCTTTACAAAGCATAGCTTCACATAGGCTTTCTAAAGCCATTTTAGATGCGGGTGACATACAGGTTTCATTCATGCCTTGTGGCATGCTATACCCGTGCATGTAGTTTGATTCTTTTATCTCTATATCAGAGAAAGATTCATAAGATTTAATGTTTTCCATGTTTTATATATCTGTTTTTGTTATATCGTTATTATTTATTTCCTTTTTTGCAGAAAATATCTTTTCTATAACGGTTAATCCTAATCCACCTCCTGCTATTAATGCCAAAGCATCATACATAAACTCAGGAGTAACATAGTCTTTAGCCTTTAAAGTAGCCACCCAAGTTATAGCTATTAGGTTAAAAAGAGTGAAAAGGGCAGCAAATCTTTTACTAGAACTATCACTTTTTCCTGAGATAAGGTCCATGAAGAATTTTTTCATAGCAAGCTTAATTTTATTATATATATATCTTATAGAGTTGATATATAAGGTGTGGAAAACTTACTAGAATATCAAAGCTGGCTAAATGAAGGCACCCTACCTTGGACACAAGGCGGATGGGTTTTTATTAAGGGTAAACCACAGAAGGATAAAGGTGATAAAAGCTACGTTTTTCTCATGTCTGTTAAATATGTGAACGAATTATCCAGAATGAAGATGGGTAATAAGCCAGGAATACCGGTTTATATGGCTAATTTATACGACGAGATTTATATCATAGGATATAAAGACGGTAAGCTATCAAGTAAAAAGGTTATGCCTACAGAAGAATACCTTCAAAAATGGGTTGGTATGACAGGATTTAACATAGGGTTAAATAAGAATAAGACACCTAACTGGAGAAATACAATAACAGTACAGCAAATGCCAAAGGTTATGTCAGATGCACAATATTGGCTTCCCGCTGAACCTTGGGCTATTATTCCAACTTTCTAATTACTTACGAGTTTTAGTAAGATCATTCAAAACCCATTTATCTCTTTCCTCCATCGGTATTGCCGAAAGATCGATATATGGAATTCTTTCAAGTTCAAGATAATTCTTTATTATTAAATCCAATTTAATTATCTCTTCTTTATTGTGATATCTTATACCGTCGTTCTGATCTTCTTCATCAAGAAACGGTGGAACATAATATATTTTATGCCACTGGCCTAAAGACTTCAGGATTTCCTTTTGTAGATGATTTATTGTTGCTATATCTTTTAAGCTTAAAACGGGACTAAATAAAGATCTGAAATAGAAGTAGTTTAGAATAGAGCTAGAATCACAGATGATAAACTCTTTAGATCCAACATACATTCTTTCCCTACCGAGTTGCTTATAGAATATAATGATCTGATCGGTGGGTGTATTTGGTATTCCCCACTCTGCAATATAGTCCGTTGCTGCTTCACCAACAAACACCGAATTCCTTTTCGATATCTTTAACCCATGATGTATAGATGTTGCTAATGTGCTCTTGCCTGATGATGGTGCACCTATGATTGAAATTAAACGTGACTCCTGATTCTCCTTCATACTAATTAATTTATAGTGGTTATATGGGATTACATGGTAAATGATCCGGATAATATAGTAATTTATTTTTTGTAAACGGGATTATTTCTTATCTTTGCACATATAAATCTGTGATGGAAAATAGAATTGAAAAATCAAGCCACCTAAATCGTCATTCAGATACGATAGTAGTTGAAAGAATATCGTTGACTGAATTTATAATGTCAGGATACTCAGATTTTTATCGGACTTCAGTCACCGATGACAATAAGCTTATAATGTTTGATCCTCCAGGAGGACCTTACACCACAGCCAAACACGGAAATCAACCCGGAGCTGATATGGGTTACTATGAGACAGAATGGGAAGGACTTATAGTCGAAGCAATGGAATTTGTTGAAGGTGGAATTAAACTCACATGCTTTTATGAAACAAAAGTGGTGTGGGATGAGTTAAAAAAAGAAAACAATTAAAAATAGAATATGAACCAAAAATCAGAATTTGAAAAGTACGCTAGAAGCGAACATAACATTTCTTCATTGAAATTAGATTATTTCGATAAGCAAATCCAAGCATCAATGACACCTTATATTTTAGAGGAAAGAGAAATGAGGGTAACCCAAATGGATATCTTCTCCCGTTTAATGCGTGATCGTATTCTTTGGGTTGCTGGTGAAGTTAATGATAACATGTCAACGGTGGTTCAGGCACAGCTAATGTATCTGGATTCTGTGGATAACAGAGATATCACTATGCACATCGATTCACCAGGTGGATCAGTTAAGTCTGGTTTATCTATGGTCGATGTAATGGAATACATCTCTGCAGATATCAGAACAGTTAACACAGGGATGGCAGCTTCAATGGGATCTGTTTTACTTGGAGCTGGAGCAAAAGGAAAGCGTAGCTCATTGAGATTTAGTAAGGTGATGCTACACCAATCGAGTGGTGGTTTCAGAGGAAACATTCAGGACGCTAAAATCGACATGCAAGAATGGGAAGAGTGTAATAAAATTCTTTTCGATCTTCTCGGCGGTTACTGTGGGAAAAAACCAGAACAAGTAATGAAGGATGCAACTAGAGATTTCTGGTTAAGTGCAGAAGCAGCTGTTAAGTACGGTATCATTGATGAGGTTGTTACTAAAAAAGATCCAAAGAAAAAATAGGCTAATATGAATATATGGCTTTTTTGCCACAATTTAGCTAATATATGGGACAGTTTGATAAAGGATAAGTGGTAAAAATTGCCACATTAATTAAATAGAAATGATATGAAACAGACAGAAGTAAAATGGTTATTAGAGCAATTACCTACCATAGATAAATATGACCCTTATTATGCAGTAGTAATTCTTTTTTTATCATATAGACTATATTGGTATAGGAAGTTTTATAAATCACAAATGAACTTAAATGA
>Ga0209400_1000923_pt1 | contig 24978 bp, 23 predicted proteins | sample M_130807_EF_Meta_FD_187313 | JGI IMG/M metagenome (GOLD analysis project Ga0209400, IMG submission 187313) | Freshwater microbial communities from Lake Montjoie, Canada to study carbon cycling - M_130807_EF_MetaG (SPAdes) (version 2) | ecosystem: Environmental > Aquatic > Freshwater > Lake... | reverse complement strand
CCTGCTCATTGACCGCTTTAAGTGGCAGTCTTCCTACTAAATAAATATCACCTAACTCATTGATAGCAAAGGCAACTGAATACATCCCAGCATTCTTCGTAAGCAAGTATTCATACACCCCGGCCTTATTCTCATCCGGCTTTCTAATCACAAACGCGTTAATACTCAAAGAGTGATCGCCAATAATCAAAGCGCAGTGGGTTTGCTGTTTTGCATCCCCTGGCAAAGTAATTAAATAAGTACTCTCATCTTTTTGCTCATAATCTAAATCATGGGATGCTAAAAACTCATCAATTACTGCTTTGGGATCAAGCATCCTCTGCCAGCTTTAATTTGGAGCTACTCTTTTTAGTCAAAGCCCAGTCATAAACATCTAAAGTTTTTCTTGCTGTATTTTCCCAACCAAAGTGGCTGGCATGCTCAATTGCTCCCATAGATAACAAAAGCCTTCGCTGTGGTTCCATAATTAATCTAGAGATAACAGCAGACCAAGCCTTTGGATCATGTCCATCAACTAATGAGCCAGAGATGCCATCTGAAACCGCTGTTCGTAGTCCACCAATAGCTGTTGCAACAACTGGCGTGCCACAAGCTTGGGCTTCAAGTGCTACTAAGCCAAATGATTCACTATAACTTGGCACGCACACTAAATCACTTGCTCGATACCAATCAGGTAATACTTTGCGTGGTACTGGGTTAACAAAATGTGTTATATCTTCTATCTTTAGAAACTTAGCTAATAACTTAATCTTTTCTAACTCATTAATACTTCCTGAAGTCCCGCCCATAATTACCACAGCAAGTTTTGCTCGAAGATGTGGTGAATGGGTAACCATCTCCGCTGCAGCCCTTAATAAAACATCTGGTCCCTTATGGGGCTGAATTCTGCCAACAAATGTGAGCATGATGGCATCTGGTGCTATATCTAATCGCATTCTTGCAGCAGCTTTGCCATCTGCTGGTGAAAAACTTTCTAAATCAACACCAGGGGCAACTACAAAAACATTATCTGGGCAGGCATCATAAAGTGATACTAAAGAAGCAGCTTCAGCATCAGTGTTTGCAATTAATCCAGCAGAAGCCTTAACTACCTGCTCTTCACCAATTGCTCTGGTGTGAGGCTCTGGTTGTTCTCCTTGCGCCAAGTTTAAATTCTTAACCTTTGCAGTGGTGTGCATAGTGTGAATTAAAGGTATGCCAGTTGCCTCACTTACCACCCAGCCTAGCTGTCCTGAGATCCAGTAATGAGAGTGCAGTAGAGAGTAATAATCTTTTGGTAATTGCTTTTGGTAATTCATAAACGCGCTAGTTAATGCTCCTAATTGGCTAGGAAGTTCCTCTTTAGATAAACCTTCAAAGGGTCCGGCAACTAAGTGTTTAACATTTACACCCTCTGCTATTTCAACTGTATCTGGCAGATTTGGATGATTTGCTCTCGTGAAAATATCAACTGAAACACCAGCTTGAGCCATCTTCTTTGCTGTTTCAACAACATAAACATTCATGCCACCGGCGTCCCCCATACCAGCTTGATCAAGCGGGGAGGTATGCACCATAAATACACAAGCTCTAGATTTTTTACTTATGCCCACCTAAAGAACCTTACCAAAAAAATTCAATTCCTTATGTCCTTAGTCATTTCAAAGTTTTCATGAAAAAATGTTCTTTGACAAGTAGACTCCAAGCAGGTATGGCCGCCCATTCATTCCCTTTCTTTGCTTCGCTCCAAATTCGTTTATGCTCTGCAAGTTCATCACCGCTTCGGTGTGACAGCCATTCTGGTTCATCTATAAATCTGACTACGTGATGAAAAGGCGTTGAAAAACCGTGTTTTTTTGAAGTTAGAATGCTTTTTGATAGATAGCGTTCAGCCATTTTTCTTAACTTCGCCTTTCTTGGACTAATAAACAATTGCAATTCTGTTAGTTCATATGCACATTCAATTACCTTGTGATTTAGCAAAGGCGCGCGCAATTCCAAGCCATGAGCCATTGACATTTTATCTGATTTAAGAAGATAGATTTTTGGTAAAATTTCGTTGATATAGTAATTTTCTATAAATCTGTTTGAAATATATTTTCTACTTGAGTTTTGTTGATTGCCTAAGCTGCGCGCTATCAAGTCAAAAAGATCCGTTCCTCCAAGCGGTCCAAGTGCAGCAAATAGTGGATTTAAATTACGGTTTTTCGTAATCGACTGTGCTCTTCTTAACTTTAAAATCTTACCTAAATAATCATCTTTGTCATTTTCAATTGAATTAATTATCTTAATTAGAAAGTTTAATGAAACATCAAAGTTAAAAGTTTGTAAAATGTTAATTACGAGTGACTTTTTAAAAATACTATAACCTCTAAATAGTTCGTCTCCGCCATCACCTGTTAGCGCAACTTTCTCAAATTTCGAAACCCACTTTGATAACGTGAATAAGGACAAACACCCAGTGTCATAAATAGGAACATCCATGGCATCTAGTGTTGATTGAGCATTACTAGCCAATTCTTCAGATGTTACTTCGATAACCTCATGATTTAGTTTTAGGTAATGCGCCGTTTCTCTTGCTCGCTTTGATTCATCATATTCTGAATCCTTAAACGATAAAGTAAATGCAGTTAAAGGATTGCCAAACTCTTTTCGAGCAATTGCTGCAACTAACCCCGAGTCTATTCCACCGCTGAGTAGAATGCTCATTCCAGCATCTGACACTAATTGAGATTTTACTGCATCTATAACATTTGATTCGAATGCGCTGTCAAAATTCTTTCTAGTTGAAAGGAAACGTCTCTTCGGCCAAGACCAATATTGATGAGTAAGTATCGATCTATCCTCTAATATAGTATTTTGGTTTACTTCAAGGAATGTTCCAGGAGATAAGCTGAATAAATCCTCACAGATTTTGTAATCACTTACTCCAGAAATTAACTCTTTACTACCCATCAATTCACTACTACAGGTTGCCCGAGGCAGGCAACTCGAAATAAAGAAATCATTTGAATGAAACCCATAGTAAAGGGGCTTTTCTCCAACCCTATCTCGAAAGGCGTATATTTTGTTTTTTATCTGTAAATAACCTGCAAACATTCCAACTACATCATTTATAGATTGTGGACCAAACAGAAATAACCACAATCCCAAGAGTTGGGCATCTCCTTCGGGAATAACTTCATTTGGGTATTCAATTTTAATTTTATTTATTAACTCTTCACAGTTGTAAATCTCTCCATTGAATACAGAGATAAATCGCTTATCTTCGTAGGGCTGGTTACCACTTTCTATAGCTCTAATTGAAAGCCGAGTGAAACCCATTAAAATCTGACCACCACGCTGTGTTAGCGTAAAAGTTCCGTCTGGCCCCCTACTCTTTATTTGCTTTAAACTGAATTCATCAAAACCTTCATTCAGTTCTATTTGATCTGCTTTTGCAATGCGTAGATATACACCACACATGACTAATTGTGTTTTTTCGCTATGCCATATTGATAACTTTTCTGAGATGAATACAGAACTCGAGCAACCATCTCACCGATTAACCCCAATCCAATAAATATAGTAGAGGTTGAAAATAGCAGTAGTGCAGTAGTAACTAAGTTTCCATCAACATAATTTTTTACTCCTGCAAGTCTCAAAAAAATTGCCAAAAATATAAGCAAAAAACTCGCCATAAAACCTACTGAAGCATACTTTGCAAATGTATATAATGGATTTATAAAAATTGATTTTAGTGCGTGATACAACAACAAATCGGCTACTAGTTTGTAAACTCTTGATAAACCATATTTAGATTTTCCTACTTGCCTCCTTCTGTGATTTACACCCACTTGGACGGATTTTGCACCATTTTCAATTAAGTAAAGTGTAAATAATCGATGCATTTCTCCGGTTAATCTCAATTCATTCATCAGTTGTTTACGGAATAATCTAATTGAACATCCAAGATCTATAATTTTTCTTCTGGACAGTAACTGAATTAAAATATTCGCAATTTTGGATAATGGTTTTCTATATTTTTTGTCTTCAATTCGATTTTCTCGAAACCCTTGGACCAAGTCCAAGTTAGGATTTTCCTGAAACAATTTCACCATGCCGACAATGTCACTTGGATCATTTTGCCCATCACCATCAAGAGTGGCGATAAATTCATATTTAGCTTGATCAATCCCAGCCATAGTTGCAATGGTTTGTCCGCTGTTTTTTTTCAATAAAACCCCAACGTTAGGTTCTTCTAAATTTAAAATTTCTTTCCATGAATCATCAGTTGAAGCATCATCGACCCAAATGCATTCCCACTCAATAGCTGAACTAGTCAACACACGACGTATTTCTTTTTCCAGTCTATATATGTTTCCAGATTCATTGAAGACTGGAATCACTAAGCTAATTTTCATTTACATTTTTTATCATTGTTATACACTAGTTAATTATGACTCATTTTGGCACTAAACAGGTAATTTCATACTATTACGAACACATTTACAACAAAATTTGGTCGTCTAATCCGATTCTTGCTATTGCCGAAAGGTTTATGGAGAATACTTTTTCGGCTAGTTCAAAAAATCGTCTAGAAATTGGGGGGGTGCTGGGCAGCACCTAAAGTATGTTAAAAATTGGCCTTCTTCGAGTTATATTACGCTGGACCCGATTAGCCCAAAAAAGAGTGTTAAATCGGCACTGATTAGTAAATATGCTGGTCTGCGGTTTGTTAAAGCTTCGGCTGAAAACATACCATTTAAAGATAATTTTTTTGATCAGGTGCTGGCAACTTGTACTTTAGCTCATGTACAAGACCCGCTTCGAGTTTGTAAGGAAATAAAAAGAGTAATCCAGATTGGAGGTGAAATTGTTATACTGCTGCCAACTGATCCTGGCTTTTTTAACTTACTAACAAAAAAGTTTTTCACATATCCCAAGATTAATAGAATCTCTAGATATCCAGTAGATTTGATATACGCACTAAATCACAGGAATTCTATTAATAATTTACTTAGTATAATTAAATATATCTTTAATGATAATCAGCTCAAACTTTATTTTATGCCTTTTTTTATTAAGTCAGTAAATTTCAATTTACTTTGCGTAGTTAAAGTAAAAGTTCAAACTGAGTAGCGCTATCCTTTAGCAAAATTAAGAGAGTATCACGGTAATAAAATAATCCGAAATCTATTTAGGTTCAATTAACTAATTAAAGGTACTATCTCACCAATTACGCTGGCCCCACCATAAATCTTCACACTTGCATCTGGCATAGAAATACCCCACCTTTTAAAGATCTCCATGATTATTTGCGCAACAGGTCGCAAGGAGCCATCAATAATCTTTATTGCAATCACTCTGCCATCAGATAGCGCGCAAACTTCAATTCCCTCTGCCCCCTCTTTCATAAATAAGCCTGGAACTGCCTTCATCATCCGAGTTGTTAATCGACCTTCTCCTGCAACTAACTCCGGGTACGTAGTGCAGGCGGTACTAATTTGTTTGTGGATTGCTTCATTTGATTTAACTAAATTTGAGATTGATTTTGCTAAACCATTTAAGGAGATTGCAAATAATGGCGCTCCGCAGCCATCAAAGGTAGATGCAGATACCTTTTCACCCGCTAACTCTTCAATCTCATTTTTGATAGCAATTTGAAGTGGATGATTAATATCTAAATAGGTGGCCATATCCCAGCCATTTTGCTGACAAGTAATTAGCATTCCAGCGTGCTTGCCGCTGCAGTTTTGGGTTAACTGGCTAGCGCCCTTGTCACCCCAGGCAATCTTTTCCTTTTCTCCAAGTGGTTTATCAACGGCGTTTTTTAACATTGAGATTGGGATAGCTCTTTTTTCTAACATCTTAATTACTAAATCAATATGGCTTTGAGCACCAGAGTGGGAAGCGCAAATTATTGCTAGCTCCTCGTCACTAACAGTTAGTCCTGCTTTTAACATAGCGGAGGCCTGCAAAGATTTAACGGCGCTCCTTGGAAATATTGGTAGGTCAGGTGAGCCTTTTGAAAGATAAGTTGATCCATCTGCATTTAAAACTATTAAGTGTCCTAGATGTAATGATTCTGCAATGCCGCCTCTTGTTACCGTGGCAAGAATTTCACCAGCAAATTTGTTGTTAATTTTCAGTCTGTCTTTCAAGGGATGACCAAAGATGTGCTTGCAAAGTTTGTCCCTGCGCTGCCATGTCATAGGAGGTAAATAATTCACCTTCTACTAAGCCATATAACCTAGAGCCAGCAGTAACTATTTTTGCAGTTGGGGATGAGTAACCTTGATCCATCGCAAGTTGAATCTTTGCTCCTTGCACTAAACCAACCCAACCCTCTGCAATTCCGGTGTTGTGTGCAAGTAAAACTTCCAAAACATTTTTCTCTTTAATCCGCCAAAAGCCAACTTCAGATGCTGCTGGTCGGATGATTTCATCATTTTCATCAATAATCCAAGAGCGGGAAAAGTAATTTAAAAAAGTCCTGCCATCATGATTAAAAGAAACCTCTTGGGCAAATTGAAAGCTGGGCACATTTGGATACTCACCGCGTCCTTTGCCTCTCCAAGTTCCCACCAACCAAGCAAGTGGCATTAAATCAGGATGTAAATTCTCTGGAATGGTAAATGCCATTATTTTTCACCCGCCTTTAAAGTTTTTCTGAGCCCAGTTACGCCTTTATAGATCAAAAAAATTGAAAACGTAGCTGAAATAATTATCAACAAAATAGTAGTTAAAGTCTCCACAAACTAAGTGTATCTAAGGAGATCTTGGATTTTTTGCAGATAATCTCACTAGTTTTGATCTAAAACATTAACTAATCTATTTACCCAACCTTCAGAGTCATGGTCTCTTCTTGCAATTTCATGCCTACGATCGACTTCTTTGGTTATTGTGTTGGAACCCAAATTTAGTAAATAACCTAACTCGCTTACTAAAGATGCAGAGTTATCAGAATTACTTGAGTTCCATTTTCCAAATGTTTTTATATACTCATTATTAATTGTAGCTACAGGAATTGCGGTCAGGGTAGCCTCAACCAGAGTTTTATCCAGAGATCCTTGGAATGCGTGAATGAAGCAATCATTTTTTTTCAATTCATCTGGAATTTTTCTGCGTTCAATTCCAGGTGTGAAAGTGAGCCATCCTAGTTGCACGTCAGCCAAAAACTTAGATTTCACTAATTCCATATGATCTTGAAACTTTTCACTCGACGGTGACCCAATAATATTTAATTTTAATTCTGGGTAAGTATCTCTAAGATTTTTCACACCAGCAATAACTTCTTCAATATTCTTGGATGGGTCGAACCTTCCAATATGAATTAAATTTTTTATAGGGGTATCTAATCTTGATTTTCTATTAAAAACTTTACTATCAACAGATTGACCTATAGCAAAAACTTTTCGTCCCTTTATTGGGCAAGAACCTGGAGTTGAAGTAATAACTCCATTAGTAAGTGCTCTTGAGATCAATAAGTAAATATTGTTACTCGTGTGGGCATACCATAAATAGTGCTTTATTCTTAAAACTCTTGTTATCGGTGATATAAATGCAGATTGAACTGAAGTCATATGAGAAAAAATGCAAGTAAACCGATTCTTGCCTAGCACCTGCAAAAACTTAAATACAAATCTAAGTAAGCTTACAACTTTCTTTCCTTGAATCCAATTAAAAGACATTACTTCTACATTGCTTGAAATTTTATGAAAACCAACTGATCCTGTTAGTACATACACCTTGTCATATTTTTCAGCTAACTTATTTACTAAATCTACTTGGTGAGAAAACACCTGACTCTTCTCATCCATTGCATAGTTGATAATCAAAAGATGAGTTCGACTCAAAATTAGACCTCCGTTACCAATAATCTTATGGTGAATCCATATACTTTCCAAGTGAAGTTATCCGCATTAAAAACAAGTAGAATAATCCTACTATGCGTATCTTAGTGACTGGCGCTGCTGGCTTTATTGGAAGCGCGCTTTGTGAGCAATTAATGTTATCTGGTAACGAAGTAACGGCAGTTGATAATTTCTCGGATTATTACGATGTTAGTTTGAAGCGCCTAAGAGTTAAAGAGTTGTTAAGCCCCCTGAGCTTAGAAGTTTTGGATTTAGATATTTGCGATCAATCAAAGGTAGAAAAAATTATTACATCAAGTAATCCGGAAGTTGTAATACATCTTGCTGCACAAGCAGGGGTCAGGCTAGGTGTTAGTGAAAGTCGTAAGTATGTCGATAGTAATTTAGTTGGCTTTAGTAATATACTAATCTCTACAATTGAAAAAAAGGTGCCAAAATTTTTGTATGCATCCTCTTCAAGCGTGTATGGAGATAAAGCTGTAATTCCATATAGCGAATCTGAATCGAATTTGCATCCAACTAGTTTTTACGGAAGCACCAAATTAGCAAATGAACTACTTGTTCCAACCTTAGTAAAAAACAGCGAAACGGTTGCACGCGGACTAAGATTTTTTACAGTCTATGGCTCCTGGGGTAGGCCAGATATGGCTTACTTTAGAATGATTGCTAATGCAATTGTGGGGACTGAGTTTAATTTTTTTGGAGATGGTTCCATCGAACGAGATTTTACTTTTATAAATGATGCTGTTAGTTCCGTAATCAATTTAACATTGGAATTGGAGAGTAGAAAATTCGGATTTTCGGATGTTGTAAATCTCGGTGGTGGCAGACCATTGTCAATGAATTATCTCTTAGAAATTGTAGGTTCATTAACAGGCCAGAAAGTCAGTTTTGAAAGATTCGAAACGAATCTAAATGATGCTCGAAAAACAATGTCCGATGCATCCTATATACAAAAATTAATAGGAAGTAAGCCAAGCACAAAACTTGAGGATGGAATCTCAATGACAATTGATTGGGCTTCAAGAAAAGAAATATCTTCAAATTTGGATAAATGGGTTAAATCAGTTAAATGAAAACCCTTTTGATATCGGGGATCTACAGGCCAGAAATCGGGGGTCCAGCAACATATATTCCAGCACTTGCTTCCGAAATCCAAACTCAAAGCGGATCAGTGGAAGTTGTTACTTTAAAAAATTCAACTGCAAGTGAATTAGATGAACCATGGCCGATAAAATATGTCACTAGAGATCAATTACTACTAATGAGATTTATAAAAACATACTTTTGTATTAAAAGTCGGGTTAAAACAAGCGATTTTGTGTTCGCGAATGGACTATTTCAAGAAACATCATTCGCATTGCTTGGTAGCGGCAAGAAGTCATTAGCAAAGATAGTTGGTGATCCAGTTTGGGAGAGAGCTTTCAATCGTGGTGAAACATCACTTAATATCGAAGAATTCAATAAATCGAAACTGAATTTGAGGCATAAAACTCAAAGATTATTTCTAAAATGGAGTTTAAATCGTTTTTCGCAAATAACCTGCCCGAGTTTAGAATTGAAGTCTCTAATTCAAGGTTGGGGGGTAAACAAAGCCGTTTCATGTATCCCTAACGGAATACCAACAATTGAACCGAGAGTTAATTCAAATGAATTTGATTTAATCTCAGTATGTCGTTTAGTTAAATGGAAAAATTTGGATCACTTAATTACCGCTAACTCTGTGAATAAAACTAAATTAGTCATAGTTGGGAGCGGACCTGAAGAGGAGCGTTTGAAAAAACTAGCAAATGAATTGAATTCAAATGTGATCTTTACTGGGCAATTATCGGAGCAAGAAGTTATTAACTATCTCTTTCGGAGTAAAATATTTGTATTGATCTCAGAATATGAAGGGTTATCCTTCTCACTTTTGCAGGCCATGGCCTGCGGATTGCCATCAATTGTTTCCAATGTTAAAGGAAATTTAGATGTGATCTCTAACAATGTAGATGGAATTATCATCGATAGAAATAAGCCTCACTCATTAATTGATGCCAGTATTTTACTTTTGCAGAAACCAGCAGATATTAGAAAATTAGGTGAACAAGCAAGAGAAAAAGTCTTAAACAAATACTCCCAGAAGAATCAATTAAGCCAGGTAATTAAACTTCTTAGGGATTCATAAGAGATGAAACGCTCAGCAGTATTAATTGTTGACCCTAGGGGGAATATCTCCCTAGGAGGTAAAGATGTAATTAATCGCCATTTAGATTATGCAAAAGTCTTATTCTCAAAATCTAAAAAAGCCAAGATAGTTGTATTCACCACCAGCAATCAAGGTAACGTGATTTTTCGTTCTAAATTTATGGATCGATTCATCTTATCCAAACCAACATTTAACCCAATTATCTTTTCATGGCGTGCATATCGCTGTATTCGTAGAGAAAAAATAGAGGTAAGTCTGATAGTAGCGGGTGATCCTTGGGAGAGTTTTTGGACTGGCTTTTTGCTAGCAAAACTTATGAGGAGAAATACTCCCATTCAAATGCAAATTCATGGCGATATTGCCGATCCGTTGTGGCGAAAAATTAATTGGAGAAATAAAGTCCGCTTTTATCTTGCTAGATATTCGTGCTCTAAGGCGACATCAATACGTGCTGTTGGACATAATCAGAAAAACAATTTGATTAAAAACCTAAAATTAAGTAGTTCCAAAATTGCAGTGATACCTGTGCCAATTAGCCTTAAGTTATTGATATCTAAAAAGCTCAAGAAAGCCCAACGCCCAAAATCGATAGCCTTAATTGGTAGAATTCATGAGGATAGAGGTATTTGGAGCTTCATAGATCTGGTCAATAAATTAAATCGTGTTTCTCAAGATTTTGATGTCATCATTATTGGAAGTGGGCATGCAGAGTCTGAATTTCTAACTAAAATAAAAAATATAATTTCTAGACAAAGACTTAAGACACTTGGTCAGTTATCTGAAGATTCACTTGCAAATATGTGGAATAAAATTGGCGTTCTTGTCTCACTAGCTCCCGTTGAATCCTATGGTCGAGCAATCAGAGAGGCATTTGTTGCAGGCGTTCCGATATGGGTTTCAAAATCTAGTGGTTCCCTAGATTTAATGTCTGCGGCCAACTCAAAGGGAATTAAATTGTTGGATCTTAATCATTCAGATAAAGCACTTTTAAAGGAATTTGAAAGCCTTCTTGTGGTTAAGTCAGATTACAAGCTCAGGCGTAAATTAGTTGAAGAGAATAATGGACTTTCAATATTGTTAGTAAATTCTTGGCTCAAGTTGATCAAGCACTAGTAGATTTAATCTCTTGATTTAAATAACTTGATTACTAATCTTCGCTGGTACAGATTCTGACAATAAATTTGCTTCAATTGGAACATTTCGCTTTACAACAGCAAGTGCAATCGGTCCTTGCTCATAGTGCCTTGCAACTGTCCCAATAAAGCCAACCTCTTTATTTTCTAAAAATATTTTTGCCCCATTCTCAGGCATTGCCACCATTGAGCCATCTAAATGAAGAGTTACCAATTTCCTTGGCGGTTGACCCAAGTTAAAGACCTTTGCTACGGTCTCTTGACCCCGATAGCAGCCCTTATTCATATGAACCGCTTTATTTATAAAACCTAACTCATTTGGAATTGATTTATGGTCTGTTTCAAATAACAATCTAGCCCTACCTTGCACAACTCGTTCTGCCTCTAGCGCCCACATGCCAACTTGTAAATGAGATTTGCTAAATGCGTCCGTTGTATCTTTTAACTCACTCCTTGGAACGAGTGCGTAAGGACCACCTAGTAGATCAGATTTACCTGGTGCCCGTAACACTGCGTAATCATTTGATTGATTTTTAACATCAACTTCTAACATAAATTTCATCTTATTTAGGTAATCTAAAATATCTTGTGTTCGAGAATTTTCGGTGTGTAACCAAGTGGTACTTCCATCATCAACTAAAAACAATTGATCTATTACATGCCCCTGCACATCTAGTATTAAGGCCTCAACCCATTTACCTGCCGCTAACTTTTCAAGATGTTGGGTTGTTAATGCATGCAGCCAGGTAAGGCGATCTTTACCTGAGATTGAAATGATTCCGCGATGAGAAAGATCTGCCCAAGCATTTCCTGCAGCTAATGCTTTTTGCTCTTGATTTGGTTCACCAAAGTGCCAAATAGCACCCTTATCAGGACCTGACTCAACAAATACGGCGGTCATTACTTACCTGATTTATTAGCGCATTTACTACACAATCCATAAACAGCAAAGTGTGTTACATCTGTCTTAAATCCGTAATCGTCCGCCAAGGTGTTAACAAAATTTGCTGCTGTTTCAATTGGTGCATCTCCAATTCCTTCACACTCTGAACACACTAAGTGCAAATGAGTTAACTCTTCCGCTGCATGGTAGGTCGCACCGCCATGTCCTAAATGGGTGTGTAGTACTAAGCCAACATTTTCTAATGTTTCAAGGTTTCGATAAACAGTTGAAAGATTGATTCCAGGATGGGTTGCACGTACTTTCTCCGCTACCTCCTCCGGCGTGGCATGGCCAAGTTGTCTAACCGCTTGCAGCACCAACTCACGTTGTGGTGTTAGGCGAAGCCCTTTTTCCCGCAGCTCATTTGGTTTAGCCATGGGATAAGTCTAACTGGCTCTCTAGCACCACCTAATTGCTGGAACTTATGCGAGATTTAGCCCGTAAAAGGATTAAGTAAAACTGGCAACCTAAGCAAAATCCAAAAGCAGCATTTAGTAAGGCTGCACCTAGTGCAAAACTGGTTGCAATTAAAAAGACTGCTGTGTTTCCAGTTAAGCCACCAAGTAATGCGGTTGCAGCAAAGAGAGCGCCAACTAATTGGGCAAATCTTGGGGCTGCCTCATTCTCACTCGGTACTGGCCCTGACAGCCGTGGTTGAATCAAGTTGCGATAAATAAAACCGTAAAGGGACCTGCGCAGTCCAAATAAAACAGCTGATAAAAAGACTGCGAATTGAAATCCAATAATCAAGTTAGATTCCGTAACTAACGCTGCTGATAGAACTACGGTTGTAATGGCTGCGGTATATCTTGGACCTCTGGCATCGATTAAACGCTCAGACTTTGCTTGAGTACTATTTGACACTTTCTTCTCTCCTTTGTTAGATAAATAAAATTAATTTTGTAAAGCTAAAAAAATTAATTACTTATCCAACTAATACAACTTTTATTGCGGGCAAAATCGATTACGCGCCGCTTTGTGAAGTAAACAGGTTGTATGAAGAACACGATGGGAATTTTACGATATTTACTAAATTACTTCTTGCAAATCATTTGCACAAAAGCCTTAGATAGCTTTGATCGCCTTGATAAGTTGATCACGTTTTGGCACACCCTTTGCCCTGGCAATCTCAAACCCCTTGCTATCTAAAAATATGGTGGTTGGGGTGGAGCGAATATCAACTCTTCTGACTAAACCAAGATTTGATTCAGCATCAACTTCAACATAGGTGATGTCCTTAGAATCTTTAACTACATCTTTAACAATTGCTTTGGCAGTTCGGCACTCAGAGCAGAAGGTGGTAGAAAATTGCAGGATGGTAAGCCGGCTGCCATATTTTCCACTAAATTCACCTTCTAAAATTTTCAACCTTGATCCCTTTTTAATAACGCCCTTTTTAGCGCGCAGAGTTAGCCCGATTACTGAAGTAAGAGAGAACAGTAAAAGAAGTGGCAGCAAACTTTCCATAGCGGTATTCTTGCACTCTTATGGCACGCCTACTTCTTCTGACAAACTCAAGCGGTGCTAGCGCTGATGTGATGCCAGCACTCGGCTTGTTACAGCATGATGTGAAGATCTTGCCACTTGAGGCCTCAGTCTTAGTTGAACCACCAATAGTTGATTGCCTACTTATTGATGCCCGTTGTGATCTGCCAGCTGCTAAATCATTTACCAAGTTAATTACCTCAACTGGGGTTGATGTGCCGATTATGGTTGTAACTACAGAAGGCGGCCTGTCTGCAATAAATGCGGATTGGGGAATTGATGATGTAATTCTAGATACCGCAGGCCCTGCAGAGGTTGATACACGAATTCGTATTGTGATTGGCCAATCTGTAATTGCGCAATTAGCAAGTAATCCTTCATCTGGAGAAATTAGAAGTGGTGAGGTAATAATTGATGAGGCCTCCTACACCGCCAAGATTAAGGGCCGAGTACTTGATCTAACCTTCAAAGAGTTTGAATTACTTAAGTACTTAGCTCAACATCCAGGCAGAGTATTTACTAGATCTCAGTTATTGCAAGAGATCTGGGGATATGACTACTTCGGCGGAACTAGAACTGTTGATGTTCATATCAGGCGGCTTCGTTCAAAATTAGGGCCAGAGTTTGAGGCAATTATTGGCACGGTGCGTAATGTTGGCTATCGCTTTTCAGTACAAAATAATCAAACAACAGCTGATATTAATTAATACCCTTGCAACATTTAAATCACCTATCTAATTCACAACAAGAAAGTATTTTGGCTTTGATTAAGGCCGCCCATGATTTTGATGGCACACCTCCTATCGCAGAGCATGTACTACTTCACCTTCGCCATGGAGGTGATAAATCAGATTCACACATAGTCCTTGAAGAAGGCAATCAAGTAATTGCCTATGCCCACCTTGATACAACTGATCTAGTTGCTGGCCCAAGTGTTGAAGCGGTTGTCCATCCAAATCATCGGGGCAATGGGTTGGGATCTTTGATTTTAAAAGAGGCGATTAAAGCATGTGGTGATAAGACACGAATCTGGTCACATGGTGATCTACCTGCTGCAAAGGCGATTGCTGCATCGCTAAACCTGGAAAGGCTTTGGTCAAACCTTTTAATGAGTAAGCCACTAGGTGAAATACAACCAGTAATTTCCAAATACCCCATCCGCACATTCACTCCTGATATTGATAATCAAGCATTTTTATCATTAAACAACAAAGTCTTTGCCAATTACCCAGATCAAGGTGGGTGGAGTGAGGATGATTTAAAGGTAAGGCTCAATGAATCCTGGTTTGATGAAAAAGGATTTTTTGTCGCTGAAGATAAGGGTGAATTAATTGGATTTTGCTGGACCAAAATTCATGGCGCCCATACTCATTCACATAGTGATGAGGAAGAAGATCATGGCCATGAAGCTCTCGGTGAGATCTATGTCTTAGCGGTAAACCCAGATTACAAAGGCCAAGGTGTGGGGCGAGATTTAACGATCACTGGACTTAATTACTTAAAGCATCAAGGTTTAAACAATGTGATGTTATATGTTGGGGTTGAAAATAAACCTGCATTTAATCTTTATAAATCACTTGGCTTTAATAATTTTGGCAGTGATGTTATGTATCGAGTTAAAAGCTAAGTTATAAATCTTCAGTAAAGGCTATTAAGCATTCAATATAAGTATCGCCTTGGATTCCTAAGTTTTGGGCATCAGGTGGTGCTGTTACAGGTTCAATACAAATACCCTCTTCATCTTGGCTATAAACCATCCAGTAAGGCGTATCGCACTCCATTGTTAACCTGGCAGCTCCTGGCCAGATAATCTCAGGAACTCCTTTTATTTCCATAAATGTGTCATCCCATGGTGGTTGCGTTGGCGTGATGATTTCACCAGTTGGCAGGTAATCATCACCTCTTTTAAACATTTTATTTGCTGCAAATAAAAGTTTGGCTGAATCTCCTTTACCAATCTCACGGGCAAACCAAGGATGAAAACCTAGAGTTACCGGTAGATCACAACCATTTGCTTCATACTCAAGCGACCAGCGAATTGCGTTATCTAAGATCTCATAACTTTGCGTAACAGCTGCGCTATTAAAAGGTGATGGTAGCTCTAGGAATTGCCTGCCGCCACCAATATCCTCCCAAGAAGATTGAGCGCCATATCCAATTAAGGCATGCGGAGGATCGAAGTTATTTGGTAGTTGATGCTTATTACCATTTGAATCTTTAATAATTCCATCTTTAATTCTTCCGGCAAAGGGAACCATTGAAAACCAACCCCAAGTTAAGTCCTGCCCACGAAATGGCACTACAAACTGCATATCTCTCCACTGCACCGATGCAAGACGTGCTCCTTGATCTAAATCAATTGATATTGAGATTTGATCCCCATCAATATTTAACATTTAATCAATCTCTTCTTTACTTGGTGGATTAGCCCCAGTGCGTGAAACAGTTATCGCAGCAGCCTTTGCAGCCCGATTAAGTATGGTTTGAAGCAGCTCTCCAGTTAACTTATCAAGATCATTATTCACAATAGCCTCAATTAAAACTGCTCCAACAGTGTCACCAGCACCCACAGTATCGGCTATGTCAACTTTAACTGCCTCAACAGATACTTGATCATTCTTTCGGTATGCAGTAATTCCTTGCTCACCAAGAGTTACTACGACCAACTGAACACCAACTTCTAGCCAGTTTTTTACAATCTCATCAATTGATTTGTCAGGATAAAGCCAATACAAATCCTCATCACTCACCTTTATAGCTGATGATATCGCCACCCACTTTTCAACCTTCTTCACATACTTATCTCTATCATCTAACACAGCAGACCTAATGTTCGGATCAAAAACAATCGGCGCAACACGTGCAACACTTTGCGCCCATTCAAACAAAACAGATGCACCTGGCTCAATTACTGTGGCAAGGGTTCCGATGTGAAGTAAGGATGGCGTTATGTTTTGTGGATCTGGTAGCCATTGTTCAGAAAAGTCAAAGGTTGCAGTATCTTCAACTACAAATTCATATGTTGCATCACCTGATTTGGATAATGTGACTTTTGCGGTACAGGTTGGCTTGTTTGAGTACTTTGCGTAATCAAGTAATACATTGGCTGTGAGCAGGTCAGCCTTTGCAATTTGGCCGTGGTCATCAGTAGAAATTCCGTCAATGAAGTATGTTTTAACTCCGAGTTTGGCTAATGCTTTGGCTGTATTGGCTGGACCTCCTCCGACAATCGATAAATACTGATCTGCTTCTGGAATTAAATCAATTAATACTTCACCAGCCACCCAAACTTGACCGCTCAAAGTAATTCACCTTTGCGAGCTAAAAACTCAGTTAAAACTTCAACTGCCAGTAGATGATCTTCTACTTGAGGTAGCCCGCTAATAATTAGTATCCCCTTAAAGCCTTCATCTGTAATTAATGGTAAAGCGCCGCCATGGACCGCATGTGTTTCATCTGTTACGCCATACTCCTTATGCCAATCCACTCCTCGTTCTTCAGCAGATACTCTTTCAAACATAGTTGAATGGTGATTTAACGCAACAACTGCTACTTTGCGGTTTATCCACCAATCATTTTCAGGTTTTGATCCTTGGAGGGATGCGTGAAAAACAATCCATCCACCGATTCTCACCTCAATAGCAATTGGTAATTTTCTTTGATTACCAAGTGTTACAGCAATCTGGCCTATTTCGATTGCATCATTATTGGATAATGATGGCAGCTTTAAAATCTGCTCTTCATCAAGTAGTTGCTTGCTGCTAAAGCCACCGGTGGTCATAGGATGCAAGCCTATTGGAGTTTCTACTTTGAGTTAAAGGCAGCTATATCTTTGATGATTTGATCAAGATTTATTTCAGGCTCCCAACCTAAAACCTGCTTAATCTTCGAGATATCAGGAACACGCCTTTGCATATCCTCAAAGCCCTCTGGGTATGCATTCTCATAAGCAATCTTTTCAATACTAGATTTAGAACCAGTAATTTTAATTACTTTCTTAGCTAACTCCATAATGGATATCTGAGAGTTATTTCCAATGTTAAATACTTGACCCACCGCTTTATCTGAATCCATCACTAAAAGTAATGCCTTAACTGCATCTGTTACATGGCAAAAACATCTAATTTGATTACCGCTGCCATAAACAGATAGTGGAGCATTTTTTACTGCAGCATTTACAAATCTTGGAACAACCATTCCATAATGGCCAACTTGACGTGGTCCTACCGTATTAAAAAATCTAACAATTCGTATTGGCAATTTGTTCTCTAAGTAATAGAAATATGCAAGGCTTTCATCAACAGCCTTTGCTTCACTATATGACCACCTAGATTTGAGAGGATGCCCAATAATTCGATCATCCTCTTCATTTAAAGGCACCTTGTCATTCTTGCCATAGATCTCACTAGTTGAAGCAATTAAAACTGGCTTACGATACTTATCACATGCCGCTAGCACGATCTCACTACCTTGAAGGTTTGTCTTCAAACTCTCAAGTGGTTTATTAACAATATTAAATACACCAAGCGCAGCAGCTAAGTGAACTACATAATCACTTTCTGCTACTAACTTATCTATTGAAGCTTTATCGCAAATATTGCCTTGCTCAAAAATAATTTTCTCACTTATCCGAGATAGATTACTTGTTGATCCCGTTGAGAGATTATCAAAAACAACTACTTGATCACCCCGAGAAATTAAAGCCTCAACAAGGTGGGAACCAATAAAACCTGCTCCTCCTGTAATTAAATACTTCACTAAATAGATCCACGAGTATTAAGGATTGGTACATCACCAAGTTGTGTTAAATCAAGATAATCATGAGGGGTGACAAGAATTGCTAAATCAAATAAATTACTTAGTGCAACCGACTTTTCTTTATTCCACTCCATAACTAAATCATCATGCCAAAATACTTCAGCACCTGTTCTCTTAAGTCCGAGAATCAGTTCCTCTGCTGGAGTTTCTCTAGTATCTGCCACATTTGGCTTGTAAGCCACGCCTATCACAATCACTCTCTTACCATATAAAGTTTTGAGTATTTTTTCAGCCCTGTACACAAAATACTGTGGCATTTCTTTATTAATCTTTGCTGCCAGTTCAATCATCTGAATAGACAATCCAAACTCCTTAGCTTTTTCTGATAGGTAAATTGGGTCAACCGGTATGCAATGACCGCCAACGCCGATGCTCGGAAAAAAAGGCATAAATCCATATGGCTTTGTGGAGGCTGCTTTTATTACTTCATTGATATCTATTCCTAATTTTTGGCAAAAGATGGACATCTCATTTATGAATGAAATATTAATAAGTCTATATGAATTTTCAAGTAACTTTGCAGTTTCCGCGATTTCAATTGAGGAGCACGTAACTACATTGCTAATAAAACTTGAATAAAATTGATTTGCCTTCTCACAACTTTGAGAGTTAATTCCTGAGATCAGTTTTGGTGTATTTTTAATATTCCATTTATGATTCGAAGGATCAATTCTTTCTGGCGAATAAGCGACTTGAATATCAGTTGGAGTAAGACCTGTAACTTTTAACAAGACTGGCACCATTTTGTCCCTTATGTCTCCAGTTGCAACTGTTGATTCATAAATAATTAAAGTTTCACTTGTCACATAAGGGGCTATTGCCCTCGTAACATTTAGAACAAAAGATAAATCTGGTTTGAATTCATGATTCAAAGGAGTTGGAACGCATACAAGTATCACATCTGAAAACTTTATATCTGAAACTTCCATACTCGCTTTATACAAATTCTTAGAAATTAAATCCCGTAAATTAACATTTTTTAGATCTTGATTTCTTATTACCCCGCTCTTTAGATCCTGAACCAATGCTTGATTATTATCTATTCCAATTACCTGGTTTCCAACTTCTGCGGCTGCAATTGCAATAGGTAATCCTACATACCCTTGCCCAATTACAGCTACTTTCATGATTTATTCTAAAACTTTAATTCTTGCTTCGCAGCAACTGCTACTTCAGAATTTGGTGCAATATTTAAAACTTTTTCTAGCATACTTGCCGTATTGATTAAATCGCCCTGCTTTTTATAATACATTCCCAACTTCAAATAATTCTTGCAATTATAAGGATCAAATTTTGAAATTTTTAGACGATACTCAATTGCCTTAGCATAATTACCAATGGATTCGTAGTAATTTGCCAAAGAAGATAAGGCCTGGCTGTTTCTGTTATCTCTTGCAACTAAATTTTGTAAAGACTCAATACCACCCGACGTATCTCCGATTGTGAGTAAGAAGTTTGAAGCGGCTAATTTGTACTTTGGATCTGCAACAGGATTGTCTATAATACTATTTGAAACAATCTGGAGTTCTTGAATATTATTATTATTATTTGAATTAAAGAGTATCTGAGCTTTCATAGTTTGAGTTTCGCTTTTCACTAAGTTTACTAAAAACAAAAGACTTAATAAAACAATTCCTAATGAATAAATTGGCTGCAAAATAAATTTAGATTGGTTTATTTTAACGGAATCTGTGTCAACATTTCTTGTTAGGCCTAAAATACTGCCTCCTATAACCCAACCCCAGACCGCCGTTCCAATATTTTCGATGGAAACGATTGCTTGTGCTTGATAGGCCAGCCAGGAGCCAAATAATCCGCTCAAAAACACCAAATTATCGCTATTAATTTTTCTTAAACATTTAATTGCTTTAAAACCAATACAGATATTCAAGGCTGTATAGGTAACTCCAAGAAAAACTCCGCCAGTTGCAAAAAGTTGAATATAAATATTATGTGCATTAGTACTCATTAATTCAAATCCACGGCTTACGACAAACTCAGCGTCTTTGTACTGATTAAAATTAGCCCCATAACGGTCCAAGCCCACTCCGAATACCGGATTGGCTTTAAACATTTCGATACCGGCACGCCAGTAATAACCTCTGAGCGTCACTGAATCTTTATAAAGCCAATACTTCAACGGCCCAATTTGAAGCATTCCTAATATTGACCATATTCCTAACATCCCAATGATCAGATAATACAAATAACTAATACTTCTCTTATATTTATATATTTGCATCCCCAATATTATGCCAACCCCGAGCGAAACGGATACCAGCCCTTGTTTTGAATCTGAAAGATAAATTAATGAAACCAACCAAAACACAATTAAAAAATTAAATAAACGGTAATAAATAGCTTTGGATTTTAAAAAAATCGCACTAAAGCTCAAACAAGCCATCATTGCCATAAAAGCTGATGCAAAATTTGGATTTCCTAAGGTACCGATAATAACGTTGTAGCTATTTTGCCATTTAATAAAATCTTTTCCTGAGTACTGAAGCGTTGCATAAGAAGCAAATATAAAGGTAGTCAGATTTGAAAAAAAATAAAACTGCTTTAAATTCTTGTTGGTTATATACTTAAATGCAAAAAGCATAATTATAGAAAGACAAAAATAAGTTACTAATCCAAGCTTACGCTGTGATTCTCCAAATAAAGCTGTAATTTTATCGTCACTTTGAAAAAAACTAATCAAATTAAATAGTAAAAATAATAATACTAAACCTGATACCGTATTTATTTTAAAGGCATATTTTAATTGTGTTTTTTTTCTGCTTGCCAAAAAAAATCCAATGAGCCAGGCCCCTGAAATAATTAAAGTAAACTGCTTAGCCGAATTAAATGGATCTGCAATTTCAGAATTAAAATATAAAGCGATAAAAGTGCAAAAAAACAGTAATGTTCTGCCTGGTATTAAATTCTGACCACTATTTACCTTTAATACGTTTTTTGAAGCCACGAAAGTATCCTATCTAAGTAATCTGGCCTGATACCAATTTAGGTATCAGGCCAGATTCAGTTCAGATTAAGTTAAATTAAGCCTTAACTTTTTTCTGAATCTTTAGGACCAAGTTTGTCAACGTAGTGATCAAGGTCTTTAGGGATGCAACAGTTGTTGCAAGAGCAGTTACTGCAGCAAGAGCAGCAGCACCACTATCACTAACAGTAGCACTTGCAGTCACTGCTACACGTCCGGCTGATGCAACAGATGAACCACCAGTAACGCTTACGCTAGCTGTGGCACCACCCATTGGCATATTCATTGCAATAACAAAAGCAGGCTCATCAGAGGCTGCGAAGTTATTTGGGCTAATTGACTTTACATAAGGCGTCAAAACAACCTCAGTACTTGTAGAAAATGCAGTTTGTGCTGCACCACTGTAGTAGAGGTTTGTGAATGACGAAGTTGATGTAAACCCAGTAGAAGAAAGTAGCGCCGCGAGAGTTCCTGGAGCTACTGATTTGCCAGTTGAATCAAGGGCAGTCAGAGTCAGGAATGCACGCTCACCTGGAGCATAAGTTGTCTTGTCAAACGCCAACTTAATGGTCGCAGGAGTTGCTGTTGACACCTTCATAGTAATTGGACTAGAGGTGACCGCACCAACTGTCTGACCGGTACCAAGATTTCTTAGGGTAATTGTTGCCGTACCATCCTTAAGCCCAGTTAGTGGACATAAAGCTTGACCAGCTGTTGAGTCATATGCACAAGCGGTGCCTGAATCTGAAATAACAGTTAGGTCACTTGAATATGCATAAACGGCAGCTGCGCCAGTTGAATTTAGACGAACAGTTAATCCATTTGCATCAGTAGCCTTTGCCCAAATAGGTGCGTAATAATTTGGGTTTGAAGTTCTACTAGCGGTACTGGAACCAACTCCAATTGTCTTCAGAGCCTGAGTAGTTGCTATCGCAGCAACAGTTGTGCTGTAGAAAGTAACAGTTTTAGGCGCAAAAGTTACGCTTGTTGTTGAGATATTGATAGTTGCAGTTCCTGCAGTTCCATCAGCAAATACAAACACATTAAGCGGACCACCAGCTGGATACTGGAAAGTTACACTTTTGCCAATAGAGGTGCCTGAGGCAGTACCAACAGTGCCAATACTTGTAGTTACAGTCACAGATTCTGCTGTATCTGTACCAACATTGTCTGCGCTTTTCATCGTTACCTGAATAACTGCCTTTGAGGTACTAGAAGCAGTAGCTGCTACTGCAACGCTTGAATCAGTACCTGGAATAGGAGCAACGAATGAAGTCGCAGAGGAAGACATCACAGCAGTTGAATAAGCCGCACTTGCTACAGTGTCTGGAGCTGCAACAACAATACTTACATCCACGCTCTTAGCATCTGCTGTTTGCAGCGCACCTGAAGCACGATCAGGAGTAACAGTCACTGTGTATACATATGTTCCAGCCTTCAAGGTATCACTTGAGGTAAGGCCCATGTGTACCTTTAAGTTCAATGCGTTCCAAGTGTTACTTCCGCTAATCTGCTTAACAGAAGTGTAGGAGTCAGTAGGAATTGTGCTTAATGCACGTCCTGCAGCTGAAAGGCTATCGATTCTTACTGGATCAGCTGAGCCAGAACCTGTGTTTGTTCTTCCCATTCCAAATACATCTCCAGCACCAACGCTAGTGGATGTATCAGAAACTGATAGATATCCTGAAGGATAAGTTGTTGCAGCAGATGGCTTTGACTTAGCCGCAATTGTTACAACAATTGTGTCGGTATTTGCCGAACCTAACCATGAAATCGCAACTGTTCCACCGGTACGTGAATCACTCTGACTCAGCGATGCAGTTGTTCCGTTGGTTGCAGTAACCGTTAAGTTAGCTGCAGCTACTGCTGCTTGCGAAGGAACTGAGTTAAGAACACCCATCCCCAACGCTGCAACAGCAACAAGCGCAATACGCTTGAAGTTTGTCTTTGTAGACATTTATTTCCTTTCGTTAGTCGTTACCAGGAATTTCCTAGTAGCGGCTTCGAGATGAGTCGCACGTGCTGACGCATCTCTTTCCCCCCGCAATATCCGGATTGCAGGAGAAACCTGTTTGTCAGGTGTCATTTATTTGACCCCTTTGGCGCCTATATTGATCGCCTGAGCAAGGATTGAGCTCTTGCTAGAGTTCAAAATTATACGGGTACTTATCTCATTTGGAATCGCATCGACATCTAACCCGCCAGTAGCAGCCACAAATAGGGCTGAATCCACCGTTGAATCTATATATATGGTGGCTGTTAGGAGGTAATTTCCGTTGGGAAGCCGGGTAATGGTGGAGGCTGAGCCAGTTTGGGTCAGTGGGAACCAGGATCCTGCAACAGTCACAGAAGGGCTTGCAAAGTATGAAGTGCCTGCGCCATCAACTGTAATGGTTTGGGATATCAAAGTATTCAGAGTTGATTCGCCAAGCGATTGCGCATATGAAACCAGTACATACCCATCTGGATTAGTAATTGTTGATTGAGATGACACAGAGAGTGATCCAACATTTCCAGTTGCATCAGAAACGGTAAACCCTATTGGTAATCCTTCTTTAGAAAGACCAGCAAATAATGATTTTGATGTGCGGAAGTTAATCGCAGAATTATCTTCAATTAGTTTTTGATTTGAAATATCCGAGTTTGTTTCTGCAGGAGACGGAGTTGATGATTGAGTTGAAGCTGGAGCTTCTTGAGTCAGAGTTGAAACTACAGAACCATTATTAAATTCACTTCCGGTTACAGAGTTAAAACCTAGGAATGCAACCATTACTATGAGTAATGAAAGTGCAACTTTAGATGATTTCTTAGCAATCTCTGCTGCTTTCTTATAAGTGCCAGAAATAGAATCAAGTGCGGTAGAACCGGTTTTCTCATCAACTACCCATTCGGTAAGAACGCGAATAAATGAAGCACGGGCACGTTGCACGACGTGGCGAACATTTTTCTCAGAAGTTCCGATAGCTTGAGCAATTTCTTTAGTGGTACGACCTTCAACCTCCCACATAACAAGTGCTGTTCGCTGAGTCTCAGATAGACGAGATAGTGCCTCTCGAATAATTGAAGCATCCTCTGCGGCAGCTAGAGTTGAATCCATTGGGATGTGATTCTCAGCTGCGATCTCAGATAGGCGCTCTTGAGTTGCATCTGAATCAATGGCAACTAAGTTAGGGCGAGATCCTGTTGCTCGAATTACATTCAGACACAGATTATTAACTGTGGTGCGCAGATATGCCATGGCACGATCTGCGGTATCCAGCTCTGGGGCTGCCAAGATAAATTTAAGAAAGGCATCTTGGACAACCTCTGCTGCATCAGCATCGCTGCGAAGAATTCGGCGGGCTTGAGCGATAAGTGATGAGCGATTTTGAGTATAAAGCGCGGATAAATCAGAAACGGACCACGCAGCAACAGTCGCTGGGACCTGAGCCTTCTTACGAAGTGACACTTTGATTTCCCGCTTTCGATGAGCCAACGTCTTGACCCCTCTACCTAGTAAGACACCAAAAGGGGGTAAATGTTGCCCCATAAAGGAATATCGCCCCTGGGTAATCGAAGCATAAACATCTTATTTTTAAATAAATATCGAGGGG
>Ga0209400_1000920_pt1 | contig 25026 bp, 17 predicted proteins | sample M_130807_EF_Meta_FD_187313 | JGI IMG/M metagenome (GOLD analysis project Ga0209400, IMG submission 187313) | Freshwater microbial communities from Lake Montjoie, Canada to study carbon cycling - M_130807_EF_MetaG (SPAdes) (version 2) | ecosystem: Environmental > Aquatic > Freshwater > Lake... | reverse complement strand
AAAGAATCTAGGCACGATACAATCTAGCAACCTCTGCCATGAAATATGCGAATATACCAGCCAAGATGAAATTGCAGTTTGCAATCTCGCTAGCATCGCATTACCTAAATTCGTTGAAAAAGACGCCGATGGCAAAATCATTTATAACTTTGAAAAATTGCGCGAAGTAGTAAAACAAGTTGTTAAAAACTTGAATAAAGTTATCGATTATAATTACTATCCTGTCAAAGAAGCGGAGAATTCCAACCGTAGAAATCGCCCAATAGGTACGGGCGTACAAGGTCTTTCCGATGCATTTGCTATGATGAAAATGGCATTTGATTCGCCAGAAGCCCGAGTATTAAATCGCAAGATTTTTGAAAATATATATTTCGCGGCTCTAGAGGCTAGTATGGAACTCGCCCGGAAGAGGAAGAAATTCGTACAAGAATATAAGCGTCTTATGAAATTAGGTTCCACATCAAGTGGAAACGGTGAATTAACACCAGAAGACCAAAAACGAGTAGAAGAATTGAAGAAAACGCATTGGATTATTGATGAAGAATTGAAATTGCCGAATCAATATGCAGGCGCCTATTCTTCTTTCGTGGGTTCGCCCCTTTCAGAAGGTAAATTGCAGTTTGATATGTGGGGTGTTTCTCCCAGCCCAGAAATGGAAGCAGAATGGACACAATTACGTGCCGATGTTTTGAAGCATGGTGCACGTAATTCCCTGCTTATTGCAACTATGCCAACAGCGTCCACAAGTCAGGTTTTGGGCTGGAATGAGTGCTTTGAACCATTCACAAATAATATTTATACTCGCAAGACTCTAGCAGGAACATTCATAGTGGTAAATAAATATCTTATTAATGATTTACTAGAATTAGGGCTATGGACGCCCGCAATGAAAGACCGGATTATCCTTGCAGATGGTTCAGTACAAGGTATCAGTGAAATTCCACCCGAAATCCGCGAGCGATATAAGACCGTATGGGAAATGAGCCAACGTGTTATTATAGATATGACAGCGGATAGAAGCCCCTTCATATGCCAGACTAGCTCAATGAATTTGTTCGTAAAATCACCAACGTTTAAGACACTAAACGCGATGCATTTTCATTCCTGGAAGTCCGGGATCAAAACTGGTTGTTATTACCTACGTAGCCAGGCTAAAACGTCCGCTCAAAAGTTTAGTGTTGACCTAGAGAAAGTTAAAAAAGATGAGACAGAGACAAAACAAATAGAAGGGATACAAGAAGAGAAAGTAGCAGCAAAGATTGCAGAGAAACAAGAACCCGAATGCCTGATGTGTTCCTCTTAATGCATTGTGCCTATCTGTTTTGGTTGTGTTGTTTGTTTGATTGTTTTATAATTTTTTTATAATTTTTTTATTTGTATTTTGTGGTGAAAATATTTGCACAAATTATTTCAATATAAAGCCATCTATATCATAGAAAGTAATATTACACAATTTATTATTACTATCAATCCTTTAATAATGGCAACACAACTTGATATAGTTAAGTTAATTGAAAAAAATCCTATTACACGGTTATCTCAAGATTACCAAAATAAATTACTTAATAAAATTAAGGCTAAGTTTAATGACGGGCAGCAACAGTTATTTGTGTCTAGTTTCTATTGTTATTTGAATCATAATTCAAAGAATGAATTTGTTATAGATTTAGATGATGTGTGGAAATGGATGGGATTTTCACGTAAAGACCCTGCAAAGGTTGTATTAGATAAAAATTTTATTAAGGATTTGGATTATAAAATAGTTTTCCAGCAACCTCTGGAAAACCTAAAAGGAGGAAGACCTAAAGAACAAATTCTAATGAATATTAATACTTTTAAGAAATTATGCCTTAAAGCTGGAACAAAAAAAGCAGATGAGATACATGATTATTATATAGGACTGGAGGAATTATTACAAGAAACATTAAATGAAGAAACAAATGAATTAAGAGAACAATTAGTTATTAAAGATAAAATAATTGAAAAAACTAATATAGATAATAAAATGCAAATTAAGATTGATAAACATAATTTATTAATCGATAAATTTATTGGAAAAAAATGTATATACATTGCAGAATTAGAGGAAAATAAACTTATTAAAGTTGGTTCTACAAAGGACATTAATGGTCGACTAAAACAATTAAAAAGAGTATTTAATAATAATAAAATTTATTTCCTGGATGTATTTGAATGTGATAATTATAGAGAGGTTGAAGAATCAATTCTTGTTGATCAAATATTTAGAGATAATGCATATAAAGAATCAATAGAAGGACATACATCAAAAGAAGTAGTTTTATTAACTGATAATTTTAATTACGAACAATTTTATATTATGGTAAAAAAATATGTAAATCAATTATTCTATCTAACTCCAGCACAAATTTTAGAAAAGGAACGCATTGAATTGGAAAAGAAAAAAGTTGATATTGATTTTTTTAAAACAATTATTGATAATCCTAATTATATTAATACAATAAATGAAATTATTAAGGATAATTTACCAAATATTGTTGCAAATGTAAGTCAATTAAATAATAATACTAATAATTTAGAACAAAAATATAATAATGAAAATAATAAAATTATTGATTTAAATAATGGAAAAACAAGAGAAACACAATTGCCAAATTATAAAATAGAATTAAATACTGAAATTAAAGGGCGCAAAACTTTGGGACTTAGAATTATGAAAATAGACCCTGATAATTTTAAAAATATAATTAAAATTTATGACAGTATGATTTATTTATTAAGATGTTTGGATAATAAAGGATTTCAAAAAAGTGGTATTCATAATGCTATTAAAAAAAATAGAATTTACAAGGGATATAGATGGATGTATTTAAAAATGGATGAAGATCCAAAACAAATTATAATACCTGAAACAAACAAATATAAGAATAAAGCTCCAATAAGAGATTCTATTTTAGAATTGAATACTGAAAAAACTGATATATTAGATTCATTTAGCACTAAAGATATATTAGCAAAAAAACTAAAAATTGGTAAAGAAAGAATGAAGCGAATTATTCATAATAATGAAAAATATGATGAAAAATACTATATTGAATATAATAAATGTCCTCAAGAATTATTGAATAAGTATGATAAACCAATAAATAGAGTTATACCAACTCATTCTAAATTAATAAAACAAATTAATCCAATAACAAATGAATTTATTATTTTTAATTCACTTAATGAAATTTCTATTAGATTTGGTTATGGTAGTAATACTATAATTAATGCTATAAAATCGAAGAAAACATATTGTGGGTTTTTATGGGAATTTTATAATAAAAATAAAAATGAAGAAAGTATTAATTAATAAATTATTATCTATAATGTTATTACCTACGTAGCCAGGCTAAAACGTCCGCTCAAAAGTTTAGTGTTGACCTAGAGAAAGTTAAAAAAGATGAGACAGAGACAAAACAAATAGAAGTGATACAAGAAGAGAAAGTAGCAGCAAAGATTGCAGAGAAACAAGAACCCGAATGCCTGATGTGTTCCTCTTAATGAGGGTATTTGAGGATATACCTAATACAAGAAGAATAAATGGCGTGTAATTTGTCTTATCAATTGTATCTTTAGTATAGTAATTCATATATACACCTGGAAATTCACCTTTAAAATGTTTCATTGGTATTACCTAACACTAGCGTATTAGTTAATGAGGTATTTCCTTAGTGGTAAATTTGGCTGTGTTAGTCATACTTAATAAGCCTTCATATTTTACATTTAATTTTTTTCTTTCATAAGATGTATATAAATAATCGGAGTCTAGAATCTTCTCTAAATTATTTAGAGTTGTTTGATTACCTAAATATAGGAATTGTTCCATAATTTATTCTATTTTTTGTTTTATATCCTATTACTAACAAATATATCTTTTGAATACTATGATTCCCGATATAATCGAGTAAATACAAAGATAAAATGATTCTAGAAACCTATGTTGATAATCCTGATATCACTACAATTGATATTACCTAACACAACGCACCGGAATATAAAATATTAAAAATATACAAAAATATAAAGTTTATCTGACTTAGGTGTTTATATACCTATATGCATTTAATGGATAGCTAATATCCGGAAATATATAAACAAGTTCTAGCAAATAATGCATTTCATTGATTACCAGAAAATAAAAATAAACTTTATAAATTATTAATTCCAAATTTATTTTATTTATTTTATTTATTATCTTTATTATATATAAAATAAATAAAATAAACTTTATAAATTATTAATTCCAAATTTATTTTATTTATTTTATTTATTATCTTTATTATATATAAAATGCGTTTATCTTCTAAAATCTCTAAACATCGTCATATTTCCAAGGTCCGTTTAAATAAAAAGGCCAAACATATCAAAACACAAAGAAAGAAAACAAATCGAAAAACTAGAATATTTCAACGTGGTGGTTTTGATTATGAAATTAACATATATTATGATGCATTGGATAAACAAGTTAATACATATGACATTAAACTTATGTTAATATATACATATTTAATGAATCCAGCATTAACAAAAGATGATAAACTCTTTATTGACGAATGTATGAAAATAGAGTCTTTTGGTCGTTTTTATGGTGTTATAACAATAGATGACAAAACATTCAACATCGGTGAAATATTAGAAGTAATATCGAAGCTTCTCAGGTTAACTATAACAGGTGTAATAAGTATAGGTCAAGAAGGCAGACCAGAAAATAGAGATTGGCATCTGTGGTTAGATATGAAAGCCCGCAACGGATTACCATTACCAAGTTTTTTATTAAAAAAAATAGATATAGATAATATTAAAGGAATATTTCTTACAAATGGTATAATAAAGCCTTTACAAACTTTAGATTTTCTCAAAAATCCTTATGTGATGACCGATTATGGAATGGTAAATATTACTTCTGGTGATCCTATTTTTGCAGCACCACCAAGAAGACCAACAGCTTTAGATGCAGCAGCACCACCAAGAAGACCAACAGCTTTAGATGCTGCAGCTCTAGCGGCAGAAGCATCAGCAAGAAGACCAACAGCTTTAGATGCAGCAGCTCCAAGGGCAGCAGCAACAGCTCCAAGGGCAGCAGCAACAGCTCCAAGGGCAGCAGAACCAGCTCCAAGGGCAGCAGCAACAGCACCAAGGGCAGCAGCAACAGCTCCAAGGGCAGCAGAACCAGCTCCAAGGGCAGCAGCAACAGCTCCAAGGGCAGCAGCTCCAAGGGCAGCAGCAACAGCTCCAAGGGCAGCAGCAACAGCTCCAAGGGCAGCAGAACCAGCTCCAAGGGCAGCAGCAGCATCTCCAAGGGCAGCAGCACCAGCAAATGAATTAACTCATTTCTGGTTTAAATTATGGCCAGATCACGGCGTCCCAAAACGGAGTAATGAGCCTAATGGGCCTGATGGGTTACAATTATATTGTAATTTCATAAAAGAAATTTATAATCACATAGTGAATTTTGGTGGTGATTCAATAATTCATTGTAGTGCTGGTGTAGGAAGAACAGGTGTAGTATATATAACATTAAATCTTTTATTTAAATTTGGTATTGATCCTAATTATCAATTTCCTTTACCCGAATTCCCTTATGGTATTACAAAAGCCATCATCAAGGAAGAAATAATGTCTAGTAGAGAATATAGAATGAAGTTAGTTCAAACAATAGATCAGTATAATTTTATTGTGAAATGTTTTGGTGCTAGTAAAACAAATGACCATCCTGTTTACAAAGACAGAGACATAGAAGAAGAAAAACAATCAAAATACTCGACAACCTTTTCAAAACAAAATCCGTCCAAAAATAGATATGGAAATATTTTAACGTATGATGATATGTCAAATGGAGTTCCAAGAGTAAAAACTTTAATAATTGAGAACAATCCTAATGGATATATTAATGCATCATTTGCACCTCGCACTACACCAGATAAAGGCATACGTCCCGATTGGAATTGTCCCAAATTTATTCTTTCACAATGTCCTAAAGATAATACTATAATTGATTTTCAAAATATGATAAGATTACATAACATACGACGAATTATTATGGTTACAGGTTTAGTAGAACAAGGAAGATCAAAATGTGATGATTATTTAGCATTAAATAGTGAGGATGTACCTTTTATAGTTAATGAATTTACATTATATGAATCTACACAACTTGCTTACGGAAAATTTGCTTACGGACAACAACAAGAATATACATATACTCCATTAGATTCACGTCCAAGAGTAAGTAGTACCAGCAGTGCCTAATAAATTACATTATTTTATATTTTTATTAACACTTTTACTTTTTCTTTGATTTTTCCTTTTTCGCATAAAATGCAAATTGCCGTTTACCATTTCGAATGAGAACTTCTCCTACTGGTTTAGGTATCCTCACCCGACCCACTAGATTCTCATCATATATATACATTTTACCCATAGCATTGGGAACAGTTTCAATATAAAACATCTTACCCTTATATTCACGAGTCTCATATTTAACTGATACTACGCGCTCCGGTGAAATTTCCAGCCCCTCATCCTCTAGCATTGGTGTTGCTAGATAATCATCCCGATTGCGGGTGCTATAATCCATACAAGTAATTCCCTTATAATCCGGAATCAACTTATTTTCACGGTAATTCAACACGCAATCAAAGGCACTTTCTTTCATCAGTCGTTGGAATTCATTTATAATATATCGTTTACGTTCGGCGGTGAGGAATAGGTGTTCATCGCTAGAGACTACTTTATTGGCCTTATCGGGGAATGCCGGATTGGGATACTTATACACATCATTGCGGACATCTACATAAGAAATCTTGCGAACTAGTGCCGGTGTAAAAGTAGCCATATAAATAAATGCTTCTACGGTACGGTGTTTTTCTGGCAAAGCAAGATGAGACCCTTTACGCACACCCCGACCAATAATTTGATCTAATAGTGCATTTTGCCAATGCGGTTCCAAGATATGAATATACCGAATCTCCTTCAAATCGAGACCTTCGGCGCCGGAAACAGTAATCATCATCATTTTAATAATTTCACCATAGTAATTATTGGGATGGATGGCTTTGATTTGTTTTACTAATGTGGCGCAATCAGCACCTAGGGTATTCCATTCAGAATTTATGATCTTACAGTATATATCTTTTTGTTCGGCCGTTTCATCCCCTGAATAAAATACATATCGCCATTTGCCTTCATCCTCTGCGCGGGTATCTAGTTCCCACTGTTTATTTACTTTTTTAATTCGAAATGGCGCCCACATTCCCGATTGTTTTAGAACTAATGAAAATATACCTAGACCAATCAACCGCAGGAAAAAAGTATATACTAAGATTTTACCTTGTGGCGCCTGTTTGTTAATATTCATTAACGCAGTAAGATATTTAGGTGAATATTTAGCAAGAGAACCATTACGGACATCTAAGTATTCCGCGCTACGCTTGTCTAGAACGTTTATATATTTTTCAACTAAGGTTTCTTTAATTTTATCTGCTCGCATAATTTCCAATGCACTAGGTCGCATTTCCGGCGCACCAATTGAAAGGCGTTCTTGTACCTTTTCAATCAATTCAATACGGTCTTCAGTTGTGCGGGCATCATAGAAATTACCGATTTCTTCAGGGAATACAAAAGAACATGCAAGACGGCTGCGTAGACGATATGAACTAGGTAGTTCTTCATCTTCTTTTGCATTCCTTCGTTGAATCTTTTTATCATCCTGTATTTCCTGATGACGAAATCTTTCATATGTGCCAAATTGAAACTCGCTCATTGGTATCTGTAATTTATTAACTGGCAAGAGGGCAGGATATTTTGCAGTGTCTTTATATTCGTAATAGGATGTTAGGCCTGCAATCCGGCGTTTAATAACATCGGGTTTCTTAATCCTATTGAGTTCGCGATTGTAAAATAGTTCTTCGAATTTGTCTTCATCTTCCGGAAAAAGTGTTTGTGGTGGCAACCATTCTATTTTTACCTTATAACCTAGTGATTCTATAATTTTAGTTATAGCTGTTCGAAATTCATCATTTGTAATAATGTTGCTAGGTCTATATAAAAGCCCTTTGTTATCGGTGGAAGTAATAAATCCTGGTGGATTAGGTGATACTTTTATAATTTTACGTGTTTTATTAACAATTATTTGGTCAATGTGTGGGTTCTTCTTAAGATTATATTTAACTTTATCATAATCTATTCCACCGGTATCAAATGCGCCGCGGAAAGATATCTCTAGCACGTGCATATAACCCTTTAAGATATTAAATATTTTGGAGATTTCAAAGATTCGGTTTATGATAGGAGTAGCGGATAGAAAGATTATCTTAACATCTTTAGCATTCATAAACATATTATAGAAATTAACACCCCCGGGTGATTTGCTAGCCATATTATTACCAAGGTTATGAACTTCATCCCAGATTAAGACTTTTCCATTCACTCTAGAAGGGTCAAATTTCTTCCAGAGAGATGTATTATCGGAATGCACGAATTCAAACCTAGCATCTATAATCTCGGAAATTTGATAATCTAGTTTCTCTCGTTCAGTGTTTGATAGTTTATTGAAATTAGATGATGGTTTAGTGAAATCAATTAAAAAGACACCCTTGTTTTTTTCTAGTACACTCAGTGGGATGTGCAATTCACGCATAAGATTTTTCAAATTGGCAATGGATTCTTCTCCGGTGCTAGCTGGTTTAAAAATCCAATAGTTATGATTGCGATAATAATCACCACCGCATTTTTTAATATCTTTAATCCAATTTGATTCTAAAACAGCTTTACTGAAAATCATTACTTGGCGTTTGGTGCGTAGAGCTTCTGCCATTCCAGCGTGTAGTTCATTAGCTTCAACAATGGATACACCGGCGCAAGTTTTACCTGAACCTAGACCTTGATATAGTAGCATTCCACGCGCGGGACTAGAATCTTGTAAATAATCACGAATTAACCTCTGTGTTGATGTTAATTCTAAATGTTCTGGTATGCGCGGTTCAAATTTCTTATTACGCTTTGGATTTCCTAATTCATAACGACCAAATGTATCCATAACCCAGTTATAAAAATGTTTGCGATTAGGTAGTTCCCATATTTTAGGATGTATAATGTCAGTATTCACCGGAGGACGATATTTATCTAAGTTTTCATTCTCACTAGAACGTTTTTCTATAGATTGTTCTTGATTAGATAATTTTCTAGGAATGGATTTTTTAGTTATTTTAAAAATTTTTCTAGCACTAGAATTATCTACTTCTAGCTTGCTAGAATGTTTTTTAGTTATTTTCTTTGCGGACATACTAGAATTACTAGAATTACTAGATATACTAAATATACAATAGAAATACTTTATGAAGTATAATCTCTAATTTATTCTCTATCCATCTATTCATTTCCTATCATAAAATAAATTATCAATAATATCTAGAATCAATTACTAATTTGGTAATTTGGTAATTTCATAAAATGAAAACTAAACAAAATAAATCTAGAACAAAATATTCTAGTGCTAGAACTAAAACACAAAGCTTAAGTTCTAGAAAACCAACTATGAAAAGTTTTAGAATAAGTGATAGTGATGTAATTATGATATCAAAACCTTCTGCATCTAGAAAATTATTTCACACACGTCCAAAAACGGCATATCACCTTAGTAGGTCTTTATTTTATAAGACACAAAAGCCAGATAATATAGTAGAATTTATTGATGATCGTATATACGAATTAAATAAAGGAAAGATAATAGACGCCGAGATAATAGAACAGAAATTATTTAATCATAATTTAGAAAATTGTATTTGCCAGAATATTGATATTAGTATTAATACTGATTCAAAACAGTCTAAATCATTAGATGATAATTGCAAGTGTAGTAATGTTAAACGATATTCTAGTCAAGGTAAGAGTGGTGCGTCTATAAACAGCGTAGAATGTAATGGTGATAGAAATATATTGAAGGTAGTTCCACTCAGTAATTACTATATTAAAAAACGGGATGAAACCAAAAAATATATTTTCATAGAAATGGACGGATTTACTATTCAAACTATTATTAATACTTATGTTTTTCGTGAATTACCATATAATACGGTAGCAATAAATAATTCGGGTGTTTGTATTAAAAATAATAATTGGTTTCTAGGTAAAAAATATATGGGTTATAATCTTATGGAAGAAGCCAACCTAGGTTCTGGAGAAGGTTTTATTAATAAATTATTACGCGGGGATTTAGATGAAGAATTTGGAATTGATCTAAGTCAAAGTAGAAAAGATGCTAGATACAAAATGTTTGTAAATTTTCTTTTACAGGTAATATGTATTATCGGACATTTACAATCTAGCAGTCTTGAGTTTTTTCACGGTGATTACAAACCTGATAATGTCTTTGTAAAACGTTTAGAACCCGACAATCTTGATTTCTATCATTTTAATATATCCGGAATACCAATAAAAATTCGAAATTTGGGGTTTGCAGTTCTTATTGCTGATTTTGATAGGTCATCTATTACTCTAAAAAGTTCTAGTGATAAGATTAATAAAAAATATCGGATTATTTCACCTATATTATATAAACCTCTTCTAGCTACTAATGTTAATAAGACTATTAAAAAATATGGTAATAGTGATCCGGATGGGGTTAAAGAAGTCCAGTTGGATAAATTTGGAATAAGTTCCATTATACCTAAATCTAAAGATCCTACAATTACTATATTAAGATCTGCAGGTGTGCGATATTTTCGAGATATTGACTTATATACTTTTTTCATACGCCTAATAAATAACCAAACTATGCTAGATTATATCCTAGAACATAAGCTAGATGATACTATTATGTCATTTATGTCCGCTAAATTCCGTAAGTATTTATTTGGACTGATACCAAAGGATATAAGCATGAATAATGCTGCATATCTAGCAGTTAATATATTCAGTAAGATTCATGAACCTATGCCTCGTGTATTTACAAGCAAGTATATAAAATCACTTGATATATTAAATCTATATCTGTTTGAACCTAAATAAAAAAAGTAAAAACAAACCGTTGGTTCTTTAGAAGGTGCCAAACTAATTTTCAAAGTCAGCAGACTCATTCTCATCATCCTTCATCATTTGAAGCGGAAGGCGATCCTGGAACTTGTTGTTCAGTCCCGGTCTGTTCGGCGAGAAACTCATCAGCCTCTTTTTTCTGGCGTGCTTCCTCTTCTTGCTTACGTGCTGCTTCGGCAAAAGCGGAATCAAGATCAATTGCGACACTAGTATCTGGTTGATCACTAGTATCTGGTTGATCACTAGTATCTGGTTGATCCAAGCGGCGGCGTGTTGGTCTTTGTGGTGCACCTGGCGCTTGCGGAGTACCTTCTTGTCTGTTAGGAGATGGTGTTCTGGGAGAGGGAGACTCAGAACGAGCTCTCTTGTTTCCTCGGTTAGGTGGTGTGCGCGGAGGTGTGTTCGGGTTTTCCATTGTAAAATAATGCAATGACACGAGAACTAGAACAAGACAAATAATATTTTTATAATTATATAAAAAAAATTCAATTTTAGTTAAAATATAAAAAGTAGCCGGAATTTAATGTTTTCTATCCATTACCATAAATAAATGTAATTTTCTAGTTTTCTAATTTTTTATTTTGTTCTATTTCTTTCAAAACTTTCTTAATAAGTATCAGACTCCATCCATCTTTTAATAGCTTCTAGATGGAAAAAACAATTACTATAAATCCAAATAGCACTTCTAGCACTAGTACTATCTCCTCGGAAAAGAAGCTTACACAAACGAATCCTTCCAAAAAAGCCGCTATTCAATCAATCCTAGAGAAATATAATCTTAAAACACCTAAGAAAAGTAAAACTAATGCGGTTCCAGTTGAATATGAAATAAAACCTAAAGATGCTAGCCAAATACTTCATATTAGCAAAACCACACCTAACCAATCTAGCAGCACACCTAATCACGAACAACAACAACAACAACAACAACAACAACAACAACAACAACAACAACAACACCACGTTCTAACATCACCACGGATTTCTGCACCTGCTTCTCAACATACACAATCGCCTTCCTCACTACGTGATATTAGTCAATCAAATGTTGCATTACCCATATCCAGAAACCCAAGCGCGGTAGTTGATAAATCTAACATTGTAGAAAAAGCAAAGATGGTTAGTGTTAAAGCCTTGCTAGAAAGAGATAATACAACCAAGGAAGCTAAAAAGAATGAGATGCCGCGAGCTATTATTCAAAAAGGCGCTGGTGTTGGTGGTAGCCAAGATAAAATCAATATTTATAATTTTATACCTAAAGTGCAATCTAGATTGCCAGATGAACCTAAGCAAGAAAATATTAAGGCATCAGTATCTAGTTCTAGCGTCAATATTAATAATTCTAGTAATATAAAACGTGTTTCTATAAATCCTAAACTTAATGAAGAAGAATCACTTAATTATACTGGTCAAAATGATTCTCAAGTATCAAAGTCAAAGACAAATCCAAATCCAAATCCAAATCTTGTTAATAAACCTGGCGCCGAATTAGCAGCTAGAGTAATACAAGACGCCATAGCCACTAGGGTATATGCTAGAACACCATCACCAATAAGAAATATACAACAAGAACGACAAGCACATCAACAAGCACATCAACAAGCACAACAACAAGAACGACAAGCACATCAACAAGCACAACAACAAAAACACCAAGCACACCAAGCACACCAAGCACACCAAGCACACCAAGCACACCAAGCACACCAAGCACACCAAGCACACCAAGCACACCAAGAACGACAAGCACACCAAGCACACCAAGCACACCAAGAACGACAAGCACACCAAGCACACCAACAACAACAACAACAACAATCTCTAGCTTATCATCATCTATCACCATCATCTGAACAAAGACCGGAACCGCCAAGAGAACAACGCCAAATACAAATTCAAACTAATACTAGCGGGGGTGGAAAACAAGCTCGGGCATTAAGAGCAATGCAACCACTATCAGGGAACCCATCTATTCAGAGACAGAACCATGAAGAAATAGAAGGTTCAAACCCCGAATTACGGTATCTTGAAGCACAGAGAAAAGAATTACAAAAACAACAATTGCTAGAATTAAAGCGGTTCAAACAAAAGAAGGCTGATATCATTAAGTTAAATAATCGTAAAAAAGAGATTGAATTGATGCGTAGTATAGAAGCAGAAAAGAATAAATTAAGAAAGATTCACGCTAAACAGCAAGAACTTAATGAAATATATAAAACTGCAGTAGAAAAAGAATCTTCATCAACCCAACAAGGTGGTAATGGAGGCACAACAATGAAAAGGCTAGTAGTTAATGATTTTGATGTAGATGCTAAGCGAACAAAAAAGAATCTAGGTTCTATGGCTAGTACAAATAAGTTTATTGAACCAACTGATAGCGCGAATATTAAGCGTGGAAAGCTTAATGGCGCGAATGTAGTTGATAAAATAGTTCTAGGAAAACCAATCAAACAAGATAATAGTATTGTTGAAGTTGTTGAAATCGTTCAAGAAATCCAACAAAGTAGTAATGAAAATAATCCTCAAACAAAAGAAAATAATAAAACAACTAGCAAATTTGAATCTGGCAAATCTGAAACTGATAAAGCCGCAAGTGGTAAAGTTGAAACTGGTAAAAAAGAATTAGTACCCGGCGAGCCATTAAAATACTATACTAAAAAAGATAAGCACTTTGTATCCTGGCCTAGTAAAGCGGAGTTATATGATGTTAGCAAATTTAAAGATATGCTAGATGTATATTTAGGAATGGCGCCATTTTTTAATAAGAAACAGCTAAAAAATAAAACTAGCATAGAAGAAATAAACAAAGAATTAAAAGAGGCATATGGCTTTCGAAAATTAAATAATTTCAAACCGGCATTGCTAGAGGTAATATATAAAATTATTATTGGAGATAAAATTAAATTTACATTTGAATAAACAGAAAATTATTAAATTCATATAAATCCATTTTACTAATAAAAAAGTTTAATATCGAAATACTTAATAGAAATCATTTGAGATCCCATATTGCTAGAATGGATTTAGATGCAATGATTGCTGATATAACAGCTGAAAAAAGCAAATTAGAGAAACTAACTAAGAAAATAACCAATAATAAATCTGGATTATCTAAAAAAAGTCAAAAGAATCATATCTTAGAAGCACAATCCCCACAACAGATACCAGCACCAGCACCAGCACATACTACAACCAGTAATTCTGCCCCACCAGTATCTTCAATATCTGATAAGTTGCAATTAAGCCCAAATGATTTTCAAAAGGTTCCCAAAGCGACAATTATACGTATCCTAGAATTATTGAAAAATTATGTTAATATGGATAAATCATTCCGGTTAAAGCACGAATCACTTAAGACATTATATACCGCCTATCTAGATTTATATAAGAAGTACAAGGCTACTAGCGGCACTAGTGGCTCTAATTCTACCGAAGCAAAGAATGCATCTAGCAACGAAATGGGGGATGCCGCCGCCAAGCACGAGGTTATGATAAAGAATATCCACTCTGAAATGAAGGATAATAATAGTAATCTCTACCGAGAACGCCTACTAATTCTAAAGAAGATTAAAGAACATCCAGAAATACAACAAGACACTAAAGATAAATTATGCGGTCGCCTGATTGCTATATTCAAGGCACCACCTATTCCAGAATATAAACCTCTAGCCCTGCTACCTAGAGGTGGCAATGATGACCCTATTTATGGAGACGAAAAGATTGCAGTTAGTGAATTGGATAATGCATATTTGCAAAAGCATAATGAGTTGATGACAGTTTTCAAGGCATATCAAAATCTTTATACTAAGGTGTTGCATTATAAAGAAGAGCTAGAGAAGTATAAGTCATTGCCAACTGGTAGCAGTATTTCTAGGTGCGAGATGGAGAAGATGTTAAAAGACCAGCGGTTTGTAATGGATATGATTGATAAGATGCAAGATAATCTAGTTAGTAATAAGGTTTTAACCGATAGTGAAAAAGTTTTGGTAACCCCAGTTGCTAGCAATCCGGATAATATGAATGCTTTTAATGATACAATGCGGAATCAAATAAAACATATCATTGAAAGGCAAGTTGATATTAACCCTAATACCAAGAGTAAAATAGAAAATCTATTGAAACAATATCAAACGTGTGATAGTAATGATGAATTTTGCAAGTCGGGGCGGGAAATCCTGTTGCTGAAGAAGATTACAAAGTGAGGAGGTTATATATTTTTTAGTTGTTTTTAGTTGTTTGTTTTTTGTATGTTTTGTATTTTTTTTCGGTGTTAGTAGTAGATTAGCTAGGAAAATGGCAGCACCAGCACCAGTAGCACAAGCAAGACCACTACCACAAGTACAATTACAAGCGCCGCATTTATTTGAAGTTATATCTGCTGATATTAAACAATTAATTTGGCAATTAAAATATATTATTGCCCCCAATAACTATGCTCAAACCCAAGCAGAGGTAAATCAAAATGTAGCAGATGCTGTTCGAAGATTGCAAGACATAGACGGAGTAATTAGAGTGGCACTTGCAAACATAAACGCAAACAATAATGTACAAATCAATACCAATGCAAATGGAATACACACTGCTGTAAGACACGCAAATTATGGAAATAATATAGTAGATCCCAATGTTCAACAATTTTTTAATGATGCTAATACTAGATATACTCCTGATGGTACTTTAGCAAACGGAGCAACTAATATTTCAATTGATCATATTGATAATACTCAGGCTCAAGGCAGAGGAACTTTGGTCACTGATTATACTAACAATGAAAATTTAGATCTAACCGTTGCAGCTAATGCAAATAGATTGAGAAATAGGCTAGAAAATTGTCAATACCTAGAGATATTATATTTAACTAAACACGATGAATTAATGAAATTATTTGCATTTACATTGACAGTATTTAATAAATATAAGTATGCAATTAGGATATTGTTATTTGTTTTGAAAAACTTATTAGATACTCAGCAACAACCACCACCAGATGATCTTCCTCCACCAGATGAATGCCCGCCGTGTCCTACAATCGATCTACCAAAAGCTTTAATACCTAATATAAAATCATTAATACGAGACCAGAAAAAAGTACAAGAGGTTATAGCACAAATGCAAACTACATTGGATGCAGACCAATTAGCGACACCAGCTAATTCACAACTTGTTGAAAATCCAAACATGCCTGGAAATATTAACGATCAAGGCCAACCACTTTAATCCACTGTAATCAGCTTAATTCCCCAACACAAACATAACAAAGAATACAATTGCAATATATATAATCATTCCTATATCAATTGGATATCCAAATATAACTAGCTTGGCACCCATAAAATGAAATATAACCCAAATAAATCCAGCGGACATCATAATTGCCATTGCCGCATTGAAAAGCACATTGGTTCGCGCAATTGGACCAGCTTGAAAAAGCCCAGTATACAAGACTGTTAAAAATATCATAGCCCCTAATCCACCAAATACAACTAGCGAATCATACTGTGTTATCCAATCAATTAACCCACCACTGCCGCTACCACTGCCGCTACCACTGCCACCACTGCCACCACTGCCACCATTAGGTTTAGGTGATTGTATATTCATTTATTTTTTATTTATTTCTTTCTAGACTGTATGATATTCTAGTATATTTTGCTATATTATTTTATATTTTTCTTTAGTATTTTGCTTCGATATTAGTTATTTGTTAAATTAAATATTCCAATAGAATAGTATATCACACACACCAAACACCATACTCCAATCACTAATCACTAATCATCAACCACTAAAAAAGAATGCAGGAATTATTATATGCATTAGCGGATTTTATAACAACACCCAGTCTCCGGTGGATTATGTTAGCTTTATCGGTTGTAATTAATTTATTAAAATATCTGAATGAGCCACAACGCTATAGTACATATAAGGCATTTACTGGATTGAAGTACAAATTACATATGTATTTAATTACACTAATATCTGCTATTAGTTATACATTCATTGCAATAAGTTTATGGGTGAATATTCCTTTCAAAGAATATATTCCTCTTCCAGATAATTGGTATGTATATTTATTTATTATTTTTGTTGCTATTGTAACTCAAATTACAATTGATTCGCCAGAGGTATTAGATGATGGTAGTTTTAACCCGCCACCTGCTTATATGCTACCTGATAAATATCGCGTAATGTTAGCGTATGCATCTTTAGTAATAAATATAATAGTAATGATTCAAACATATGTATATTATGGAATAGCGGATCTTTCTAAAAAAACTATAATTTCTCGATATGTTCTAGAAAGATTTGGTGGTTGGTATACAGGTAATAAACTAGATTATATATATGATTGGTCGGGATTATTAGATATTGGAATTTCTGTATATGTTCTTTATTTACAAACCACATTTCAGGCGTGCGAATATGGTCTACCCCCAAGTTGGAATTTTTAATAAATTCAAACAGGTATATTCTAGTTGCCTATTTTGCGTGCTTCGTTGTTTTATTAATCTTCATAGTTTTTGTATTCGTATTTATAAATTACCTGTAAATTTAAAGATTTGCAAATATATTGCTCATTCTTATGAAGATGTTTTGATGAATATTTGAATAAACTTAATTTCTTAGAGGAAAAATATCCTAATGTTCAATTTAGAAAAGTAAAATAAATCCGTTAATAAATGATTGATAAATAGAAAAAAATTAAAATTAAAACAAAAACAGAAAAAATAGTTAAAACATAGAAAAAATTGAATTATTATCATATGATACATTAATTATTATCATACTTTTCAAAGAGCATTGTCATAATGTCTGCAAGTGAGTCCAAAGAAATGGAATATAAGATGTGCGTTGCTGGTGCTTCTGCATTGACTGACCCATGTCGCCGGCATCCAGAAGGTACCCGTTCTATTGCCAAATGTTGGCTTAGAGATACCGAACTAGATAAGCAAACTGTGTCAGTTGGTACTAGTGGCGAAAGAGGACCGATGATGAACCGAAAATTTTGTGGGTATTACTTTACCGAGCTCAAATTTCTTGAGGGCGACCAGGAAGTGTTTGAAAATTTTCGCGCACAACTCAGAGAGAGATACCAAAAAGATGTGGAATTTTACATACAACAAGTGGAGAATTCGGAAACTCCGGAAGATGCAGAATATTTTCAAGGAATGACAACATTTATGCAAAATGTTATTAACTCTATCTAGATGCTTGAATATTTTTATATTTTTTTTGTTTTAGGCGCGCATATGGTTGGTCTACCCCCAAGTTGGAATTTTTAATAGGTTTGAACAAGTATATTCTAGTTGCCTATTTTGCGCGCTTAGTGGTTTTATTAGTCTTCTTTGTCTTCTTAGTCTTCATATTCTTATTCATAGTCTGCTTTGTCTTAGTCTTCATAATTTTAGTTGAATGTCTACTGAAACTTTTTTTAGAAAGATTTATAGGAATGCTAGAATAAATATTTACTTCATCTTTTATTAATTTTTCTATTTTGCTAATGATATTTGATTTTTTCCCATCACCCACATCTTCAACATTAATATCATCATCACTATCACTTTCTAACGTAAGAATTATAGGTTTGCTTTGTGAATTCTTAATATCTACTGAAATGGCACCACCTGCAATAGAATCTCTAGAATCGGGTGCATTAGAATGATAGCTAGATTTAGATATAGAATCAGAATATCGTGATAATTCTTGCTTTGCATACTGAATAGCAATATTTTCAATAGTAGTAGTTTTTGTTTTGGATGATTCATTAAGAGCACGAAATAAATTCCTGCTTTTATTAACAAAGAATACTAAACGTTGATATTCATCTGCAATTTCCATTAGAATAGGAAAATTAGTAGATAAAAACGATTTATTATGAAATAAATTTTGATGAACTTCATTCAAATAATTCTTATATGTTATGACTATAGGGTCGCGTTCATCTAATCCAAACCGCAGCAAATTAGCATTTTTGCGTATATCATTTAAGGCATATTGCCATAATGATTTAGCAGCATCTTGAAATTCTTTATTTAGGGTATTTGAATAAAATTTTCTAATTGTAATTAATCTAATGTATTTTACTAGATATTTATAATACTTATATATATATGTATTAGGAACTAATATGTGTCCACCATCTTCTAGCTGTTCGTATGCTAGTAAATCAGCATAACTCATCATAATTACTGTATCCATAATGAGTGATTTTATCGATAAAAAACGGCAATTATTGGCGCACGTTTTAATATCCATAATTTTAGAAACTGGTATTTTCATATTTATAAGTTTTTCTAGGGGTTTATTCATTGCTTGTGGATTGGCATCTAGATATTGTGAAAAAAAAGCAGGTGTTCCTAAACCTGCAAAAACCACGTTAGAATCACTAAACGTAATTGTTCGCAGTTTACTATAATTTGGTGTTTTATAAACTATTTTATTAGTGATTAACATATTGTAATCATTTACATTATCCATAATTTTGTTATAAAGTTGGGAATAAGTTAATTTAGTAATATCTAGTGTTTCAATAACACTGTAAGTTGGTGCGTCTTTTTTCTTTAGTTTAATTTGCAATATTAGTTCATAATTACTTAAAAAATTATTGGTTTCAGTAGGTGTAGGTGAAGTCTTATTTTTAATAAATTTTTTTTTACTACGAAAATTATTTATTATATTAAAAAATTGTTTCAAATACATACATATAATAAGAATTGTAAATTTAAGTACAGATACAACTTTTGAAAGTGCATATTTATCTTGTTTTAAATAACTAATACCTGTAGTAAATATTTTAATATCAATATCATCAGTATCCAATAGCAAGTATTTCATTTTAGCTGGTATATTCATATTGTAAGAAATTCCACCCATTATAATTGTAGTATTATTCTCATCAATTTTAATATTACGAGAAATAATAGGAAAATAATCAGAATAGAATAATCTTAATGCAATTCGATGCAGTTCATCACTAATATTTACTTTGCCTTCTCGTGCTGTTATTCGCCTTTGCAATTCATTTAAATTATAAGTTAATTTTGGAATAAGTTTATTTGGTATTCCAAATAATTCTTTTAATTTACCAGTTAATTGATCTTTCATATTTCTAGTTATGGTTCTGGCTTTGGTTCTGGTTCTAATTCTATTGCTAGTGCTATTGCTAGTGCTAGCTCTGGTTCTGGTTCTACTAAAATAATTAGAAATTTATTTATTATATAGTTTGATTTATATAGTTTGATTTTAATATCTAGCAAATAGTTATAAAAATTGAAAGTAATTAGCCATTTAGCCATTTAGCTATTTAGTAATAATTAAAATAAATTTATAATCCTAGTATCTAGATACTATCGCCACTATCTTCTAGAAATGGAATCTTATTACGTTGTAAAACGAGGTCATAAAACTGGTATATACAAAACCTGGCTTGAATGCAAGGCTGCGGTAGACGGTTTTAAGAGTCCCGTTTTCAAAAAGTTTGGTTCCTTTGAAGAAGCTAATACCTTTTATAAAGCCGATTTATCTGTATTCAACCAAACACCTAAAAAAACACCAGCAACTGAAACTATTGATATTCGTAATGAAGGTGTTATAACCGGTTCATTGCCGCCACAGGAAATGGAGCGTATTAAGGAGATATGTGCCAATATCAAGAGTGCCCCTTTTAGTGCGGATCTCAATTATAACGTGGCAGCCTGGAATGTACTTAATGATGAGATATATATATTTACAGATGGAAGTTCAAAACGTTCTCATAATGGCGGCGTTGGTACCGCCGGGCTAGGTGTCTATCTAGGTTCTCAATGTATCAATATTAAGGAAACTTATCAAGGCCGCACCAATAATCAATGTGAGCTAGGTGCCCTTGACTATGCATTCAAACTTATTACTCGGTACTATCGCGAATTATCTGAAATGGGAAAAACTATTAAAATAGTAAGTGATAGTGAATATAGCATTAAGGCAGTTTCACTATGGTTAGTGGCTTGGAAAAAAAATGGATGGCGTACTAGTGGCGGTGAACCTGTTAAAAATAAAGAACTTATAGAAAGTATTGACGCTAGTATGCAACGCATTAAAGTAATCAATGCTACTCTAGAGGATGTTAGAAAGATTCGTGTTAAATTAATTCACGTTAATAGCCATCAAGTACCCGATACGACCGATAAGTTCAAGTATTCTATTTGGTTTGGAAATTATGTAGCTGATAGTCTAGCACAAAATACTATCTAAACGCGATGTTATGTGTTTGTTTGTGTATTTGTTTATTTTTTGGTTTATTTATTTTTTGGTTTATTTATTTTTTAATTGTTTTGCTAAATCTTAAATAAAAAATTGAATTTAAAACCTTCTAGCAATAAACTTTATAATACAATACCAAATCAAAACCAAATAGAATAATTATACGCAATATAATTCAATAACCATCTTATTAGATAATCATGGCATCATCGGATAACAAGATTGAAATTAAGTTGATTACTGATTATCGCGAGTATCTCCTGAGTAAGATTGAAACTTTGAAGGTCTCTTTGGATCATATTGCTAGTTCATTTGGAAATGAAGTATCTAGCAGTATTGATGAGTTTAGCAGACGAATTAATGTTAAGCTAAAGATTATTGATGAACGTTTTACTAAGAATACTGAAGAATTAGAAGCTCTACGGGCGGAACTACTTTCTAAGAAGTTTGATGAATCTAATTTTAATAATGTATCTATGATACGTACTCTAGATAAAACTATTAAGGAAAGGGATTTAAAAATTAAAGAGTTAGAAAGCAGGATTCGTTATTTAGAATGTAATTCCGCTAGTACTAATGCAACTGCAACTGCGACTGCAAATAGCGCAACTGCAAATAGTACAAAGGTGAAAAAAGAACCAGAAGCAGTTATCAAGCAAAAGCCAGAGACTATTACCACTAAAGAAATTGAAAAGAAAAAAGAACAAAAAGAACAAAAAGAACAAAAAGAACAAAAAGAATTAGTTGAAGACCATATTGAAGTCCCCACTGAACACTTAGTTGTTGTCCCAGAAACTAATGACACATTTAAAGATGCTCCACGAGTTCAAGATGCAGATGGCGATATTATAATTGCAGTATCAGCTAAGAAATCTCGTTCGAAAACTGATAAGAAAAAGGCACTCTCCGCCGGTGGTATAGTATTAGAAGCATCTAGTGCAATTGATGAATCTGCTATTATTGAAGAAAAGCCTAAGAAGCCTATTAGAAAAATTAAGAAGGCTAGCAAGGTAGAAAAGGAAGAAGAAGATTCTATTGCGGTGCCAGTTATCCCAATTCCCGTACAAAAACAGGAAACCGATCCTTCCAGAGATATAGATGAGAATAACGATGCTACAGAAGCGCAACTTCAAGCAGATGAAGAAGCACTACGATTGGCACAAGAAGAAGCCGCAGAAGCTGAACGTCTAGAAGAAGAACAACGTCTAGAAGCAGAGGCTGAACGTCTAGAAGAAGAACGGGTTGCCAAGGCAGCTGCAGAACTAGAAAAAAAGAAGAAAACTGAAGTTGCTAAAAAACAGGTTATTAGTAAGAAGGATAGCAATGAAGCCAAACAACCAATACCACCAAAAAAGATTATTTCCAAAACTACAGCAATCCCAATCCCTGATAAACTTGTAGAAGCTATACCTGCAATGCCATCTTCAAAGACTAAAGAAACATCAAAACCAAAACCGGATTATCCAGATAAATTGCCAGAAGTAGAAGATTTAGATGTTATCACAGTTGACGGAAATGATTATTACTGTGATAAAAATAATCAAGGTGTTTATCAAATGATTAATGGTGATGATATTGGTGCTTTTCTAGGATATTATGATTTACAAACGGAAATAATCAAACCTGTGGAAGTAGCGCAATAGTCTAAATCTATTAATTTGTAGATTTTGCATTTTTAACATAAGTAATAACAGCAATTAGAAATATTAGAATTAGAATTGTAATAAATCCAATAGCAATTTTCTCTACATTTTTTGTATCCTTTTTTATTTTAGCTGCTACAGTTTGCTCTGTGGAAATAACTTGGGAATTAGCCCCTAGATTAGCAAAGCCCGATTTAGCAGTAGATGTAGTAGTGTTAGGCATAGTAGTAGTGTTAGGCATAGTAGTGGTAGTGTTAGGCATAGTGGTGGTTGTGTTAGGCATAGTGGTTGTGTTAGACATAGTGTTAGGCATAGTGGTAGTGTTAGACATAGTGGTGGTAGTGTTTGGCATAGTAGTAGTGTTAGGCATAGTGGTGGTAGTGTTAGGCATAGTGTTAGGCATAGTGGTGGTAGTGTTAGGCATAGTGTTAGGCATAGTGGTAGTGTTGTTAGGCATATAATTATTTAGAAAACTATTAGAATACATACCATTTGGTAAACTAGCAACCTGGCTACTAGATATATTTCCTGGTTTTTGATATCCACCACCTAAACTAGATATATTGGAACCGCCTAATCCTGAAATCATTTTCATATAATTATCGGTTTGTGTGCCGGAATAATTACCACCTGTTTGTTGACCTTGTCCGTGCTTCAAATTATATAATTTAGTTAGAAAAGCGGGAGGTATGGGTTCTGTAGGTGCTAGATTAGCTGTAGTCTGTAGGACTGCCTGGGCTTGGGTAGCACCTGTAATTAATCCAGAAAAAGCATTTTCTAATCCTGAAAAAAAAGTTGATAGTTTATAAGTCTCATCAGGTTTTTCAGCTAATGTCGTACGTGGTATAGTAGGTTTTAGGGCATCAACAGCACCTTGAATATCAGCTTGATTTATTTTCTGGGATGCTAGAATAGTTTTCAAATCTTGGACTGATATTGGTGTTTGATTATTATTAATTGGCATTTCACTCAAAGTGCCACTGCTTGGATCAAAGTAATACAAAGTCTTATCTTCAGTACCAACCATTAGAGAAGGTGATTGGTCGATATATTGTGCTTTTGATACTGCCTGATTTATAGTCTGTGCACCAGTAGGCTGAGATAATGCAATTTCTGCTGCTAGAGACCCATATTCTAAACTATTGGAACTTATATATGGTTGCTTAGTTTGATAGTTATATAATTCTTGTAAATATTTCTTATTAATAGTATTATAATCACCGGCATCTAATTCCATACTAACAGTGGAATTGAGACTAGGATCATAATTCGCAAATTTCTCTAGAAGTTGGGGATCCATATTTAAATAACGGGCGATAAGTTGGAATACTTGGAGTTTATGCTTACCAGCTACACGCTCGCGCAAATCACGCGGTAGTTTTGTCATAATTTGAGCCATAACTCGTTGCATAATGTCTAAATCATATTTATCGGGATTCTGCTCTATCACTTTACGAACCAGATTGCCGGATGATAATTGAAAATCCGCTAGAGTTATTTTATCCAATGCAACTAGTAATAGGATTTCAGGCTCTATAATTTTCATTGATACCGTACGCAACTGACGGGATATAACCTCTCGAAATAATTTATCAGAATCTACTTGCCGACTTGCAGGGACATTTGTATAAAGGTAATCTAGATATTTCAATGCCTGTTGACGATCAGGTATTTCAGAAAAATATAAACTCGTCGGTATCTTATTTACCAATTCTAGAATGCTAGACATATTATTCATCTTGTTTTATTATGTTTTATTTATATTGTATTTCTAATTGTATTTCTAAATGTATTTCTAAATGTAGTGTGATATTCTATTATTATAAAAGGATATTTCTTTTAGAATATTTCTAATTCTAAAATAGACTAATTATTTTATTATACACTTATAGGTGTTTTTATATATGCTTTCTACCATTTTTATAACAGTAGCATATCATAACAATCTAGCATATAAACTAGCACAAATGCAATGGCTATTAACTAATTCTAAAAAATTAAAACAACAAATAATAAAAACAAATTACAAAATAAATTACAATAAACAAATTACAAATACAAATTACAAATACAAATTACAAAAACA